>Ga0190271_10000174_pt1 | contig 32326 bp, 30 predicted proteins | sample Popmic356T_FD_133747 | JGI IMG/M metagenome (GOLD analysis project Ga0190271, IMG submission 133747) | Populus adjacent soil microbial communities from riparian zone of Weber River, Utah, USA - 356 T | ecosystem: Environmental > Terrestrial > Soil > Riparian zone | place: USA: Utah | collected...
CGGGCAAGTCCTTCACCATCGCGACGCGCTCCGATACTAAATATGTCGACGCGATCGAACGCTTGATCGCTCAGAAGATCGAGTGGCATGACGGCGATCTTTCGACAGTCGTCACCGAAGGCGATGACGAGCGGCCGCGCCGTGGTCGCGAGCGCGCCGGTCGCAGCGATCGCAAGCCGCGTCGGGGCGAAGAGCCGCGTCGGGCCGAAGAGTCGCGTCGTGGCGAACGTCCGCGCCGTGAGAACCGGGTGGATGAGGAAGCGGTCGTGGAAGCGGTATCGCCTGCTCCCGCGCCGTCGGTGGTCTCTGCCGAAGAGTTTTCCGAGCGCCGCAGCCGCAAGGATGCCATCCGCACCGAAAATACGGAGCGAGGCAGGGGCCGCGACGATCGCCATGACCGCAAGGGATCGGGCGAGCGTCCACGCCGGTACCGTGAAGACGATGAGGTCAACACCACAGTTGGCTTCGGCAGCGAAACACCCGCCTTCATGATGGTCTCAGCGAAGGTCTGAGCTGGCGAAACGCACTTGGCGCAGTCGTGCGAGGCGCGCCAAGCGACCGAAGCGCGGCGACCATTGCGGCCGCGCTCACATCCAACTCTTCCGACATCAGATGGGCCGGGGCACGTGCGCCGGCAAATCCGCACGACCACCGCGGACCTGAAATCCAGAGTCCTGGTTCAGGTCCGGAAGAGCGAACGCCCGCGGATCAGGCGAGGTCCATATCCAGGATCGCCATCTGGAAATTATAGTCGCCTTCTTCCTCGTCCTTGTAGATGAGGCCCAGAAATTCGTCGCCAAGATAAAGCTCCGCCGAATCCTCCTTGCGCGGACGCGCCTTCACTTCGAGACGAGGGTTCTGAAACAGTTTTTTGAAATAGGCGTCGAGTTTTCTGATTTCGTCGGGTTTCAACGGCTGGCTCCAGTCGGTTCGTGAGACGCGCTTCTGGCATGGCTAAGACGGCGATGTAAAGCCGCCAGACCGCATTGTGACGTGCGCAAACCGACTGGCGACGGCGCTTGCCGCCTGTCAGATATCGTATGTTGCGATCTGGTCCACGATCTGGGACGGCAGATATTGATCCATCAAGCGCGACGGCTGATCGCACCCTGTCTCGCCGACCACGCGTGCAGGCACGCCCGCAACGGTCTTGTTATGCGGCACGGCGGCAAGCACGACCGACCCGGCGGCAATCTTTGAGCAATGGCCGACCTCGATATTGCCGAGAATCTTGGCCCCTGCCCCAATCAGCACCCCGTAGCGGATCTTGGGATGGCGGTCCCCCCCGGCCTTGCCGGTGCCGCCGAGCGTCACGCCATGAAGCATCGACACGTCGTCCTCGACGACGGCGGTCTCGCCCACCACGAGACCTGTCGCATGGTCGATAAAGATACCCTTGCCGATGCGCGACGCCGGATGGATGTCGGTCTGGAATACCGATGACGAGCGGCTTTGGAGATAGAGCGCGAAGTCCTTGCGGCCGCGATTCCACAGCCAGTGGGCCGCGCGGTGAGTCTGGATCGCGTGGAAGCCCTTGAAATAAAGGATCGGCATCATGAAGCGGTCGCAGGCCGGGTCGCGATCGTAATAGGCCTGGATATCGGTGCGGACGGCGTTGCTCCAGTCCGGATTGTCCTTCGCCATCGCCGAAAAGGTCTGACGGATGAGATCCGCACCCAGATCCTGGTGCGCGAGCCGTTCGGCCAGGCGATGAATGACCGCTTCTTCAAGCGTGTCCTGATTGAGAATCGTGGCGTAGAGGAAAGCCGCGAGCACCGGCTCACGCTGAACCGTTTCTTCCGCCTCGGCCCGGACGGATGTCCAGATCGGATCGACCGGCTGGAGATTGCCCGCGCGGGCGACGTTGGAGATGCTCATCGACTTCATTCCTGCTTGTCGGTCGTCATGCTTCACAATAAGCGATGCAGAGGCGTGAGAGAACTCAATTTTCCTTAAGCTCCTGTCAATTGGACATTCGTCATGGCGGATCAAGCCCCTACGCAACAGGATTGTTTGACCCTGCGTGAAGCGGGCGGGATTGCGCGGATCATCTTCGACAGGCCGGAGCGCAAAAATGCGATCAATCTGGCCAGTTGGAGGCGGTTGGCGGAGTTGGTGCCGCAGCTTGCGAGCAAACCCGCATTGCGTGTCATCATTCTCACCGGGCGAGGCGATAATTTCTCGGCTGGGGCGGATATCAGCGAGTTCGATGAGGTGCGGCGCGACGAGGAGACGGCGCGCATCTACGAGGCCGCGAATTCGGCCGCGTTTGCGGCGGTCCGGCAGGCTCGGATCCCGGTGATCGCGGCTATTCGCGGCATCTGTTTCGGCGGAGGATTTGGGCTGGCTGCAGCGGCGGACCTGCGCATCGCCACGCCGGACGCCGTCTTTTCTGTGCCGGCGGCGCGGCTCGGTCTGGCCTATCCGCGAGATGCGATGGGCGACATCGTCAACAGCGCCGGTCCGCAAATGGCGAAATATTTGACCTTCACCGCAGACCGCGTAAGCGCGGATATCGCCTTGCGGTGCGGGTTTCTCCTCGACATCGTCGATGCAGCGGCGTTCGAGGAGCGCGTCGACAGGATTGCCCTGACGATAGCGGCAAGCGCCCCGTTGTCCGTGAGGGCATCGAAGCTCGCCATCGCGGCAGCGGAGGGCAAGGACGCCGAACTGATACGCCGCGCCGAAATCGCGGGCAGCGATACCTTCTCCAGTATGGATTATGCCGAGGGCCGCGCGGCCTTTCGCGAAAAGCGCGCTCCGAAATTCGAAGGGCGCTGACCGTTGGGCTAAGCCACGGAGTGGCCGGCCATCAGCTCCAGCGCCTTCACCAGCGCGGAGTGGTCTTCCTTACCCGCGCCGTTGGCCGCGCAGGCGTTGAACAATTGCTGCGTCGTCGACGTGTTGGGCAATGCCACGCCAAGCGAGCGAGCGCCCTCCAGCGCAAGGTTCAGGTCTTTCTGGTGCAGTTCGATGCGGAAGCCGGGCGCGAACGTCCGCTTGATCATCCGCTCGCCATGAACTTCGAGAATGCGCGAGGCGGCCAAGCCCCCCATCAATGCCTGCCGTACCTTGGCGGGATCGGCGCCAGCCTTCGAGGCAAACACCAGCGCCTCGCCAATAGCCTCGATGGTCAGCGCAACGACGATCTGGTTGGCCACCTTGGCCGTCTGGCCGGCGCCATTCGGTCCAACCAGCGTGATGTTCTTGCCCATCTTCTCGAAGACGGGCTTGGCGCGTTCAAACGAAGACTCCGAGCCGCCGCACATGATCGACAGCGATGCCGCCTTGGCGCCCACCTCGCCACCGGACACCGGCGCATCCAGATAGTCTGCGCCGGTCTCGTTGACCTTCGCGGCAAACTCCTTGGTGGCGATCGGCGAGATCGAGCTCATATCGATGAACAGCTTGCCCTTGGACAGGCTCTCAGCGACGCCGCCCTCGCCGCACAGCACATCGGCCACCTGCGGCGTATCCGGCACCATCGTGATCACGATGTCGGCAGCCGCAGCGACAGCCTTGTTTCCCTTGACCGACTTGAGACCCTTGGCGACGAGATCCTTTGGCGGCGTGCCGCGATGATCGGTCGTGATCACGTCATAGCCCGCGTCGAGCAGATGCCCCGCCATCGGCGCGCCCATGATGCCGAGCCCGATGAAACCGATCTTTTCCATGTGATGTCTCCCGTTGGCTGCCTTTCCCCAGTGGAGAAGGCTTACGCCGCGTCGCGCTTCGCCAATGTTTCCTTGAACCAGCCGAGACCTTCGACTGTGCCGGCCTTGGGCTTGTATTCCGCTCCGACCCAACCGGTGTAGCCGATGCGATCGAGGTGCTTGTAGAGGTAGGGGTAGTTGATCTCTCCGGTGCCAGGTTCGTTCCGTCCGGGATTGTCCGCCAATTGGACATGAGCGATGCGCGGCAGATGCTTTTCGATCGTGCGGGCGAGATCGCCTTCCATGATCTGCATGTGGTAGATGTCGTACTGAAAGAACAGGTTGTTGGAACCGACCTTTTCAATAATTTCAAAAGCTTGCCGCGAGTTCGTCAGAAAGAATCCGGGAATGTCGCGTGTGTTGATCGCCTCGATCAGCAATTTCACCCCGGCCTCTTCAAGCCTCGACGCCGCATATTTGAGATTGTCGACAAAAACGCTCTCAAGCACGGCGGGGTCCCCAGCCGGCGCGATACCGGCAAGACAGTTGACCTGACCGCATCCAAGGGCCTTCGCATAGGTGATGGCAGTATCGACGCCGCGCCGGAACTCCTCGATCCGGTCAGGCAAAACCGCGATGCCCCGTTCGCCCTTCGCCCAATCGCCCGGCGGCAGGTTGAACAGCACCTGGACGAGATTGTTCTTCTTCAACCTCGCCGCCACGACATCCGGCGTATGATCATAGGGGCCGATATATTCGACGCCCGCAAAGCCGGCCTTGGCCGCTGCGTCGAAGCGGTCCAGGAAGTCATGCTCGCCGAAGAGCATCGACAGATTTGCTGAAAATGCTGGCATGGTTCGTCCTCCCTCAGTCCAACATCATGATCGCGGTGGGCGCGTCTTCGTTCCGCTCGGCCAGTTCCTCGAACTCAACAATAGCGTCGATTTCCGTGCCCATGGAGATATTCGTCACGCGCTCCAGAATGAATTCCAGCACGACCGGAACCTGATGCTCCTTTGCAAGCTTCTTGGCGTCGGCGAAGGCCTGCTCGAAGTCCTCCGGCCGGCGGACGCGAATTGCCTTGCAGCCCATCGCTTCCGCGACAGCGATGTGGTCGACGCCGTAGCCCGGTTCTGCATCCGTCGAGGCATTGATATTCTCGAAGGCGAGATCGACCTGGAAGTCCATGTTGAAGCCGCGCTGCGACTGGCGGATCAAGCCAAGATAGGCGTTGTTCACGACGACATGGATGTAGGGCAGCTTGTGCTGAGCGCCGACCGCCAATTCCTCGATCATGAACTGGAAATCGTAGTCGCCCGACAGCGCGACGATGTCGGCATCCGGCCGCGCCGCGCGAACGCCCAGCGCAGCAGGCAAGGTCCAGCCCAACGGGCCCGCCTGGCCGCAATTGATCCAGTTGCGAGCCTTGTAGACGTGCAGAAACTGCGCGCCGGCGATCTGGGAGAGGCCGATGGTGGTCACGTAGGTAGTATGGCGGCCGAATGCCTTGTTCATCTCCTCATAGATGCGCTGCGGCTTGAGCGGCACCTGCACGAAATGCGTCTTGCGCTTGAGCGTCTTCTTGCGCTGCTGGCACTCTTCGACCCAGCCGGACCAGTTGCGCAACTTGCCGGCGACTTTCCACTCGGTGGCGACGTCGAGCAGCATCTTCAGCGCTGCGCCGGCGTCCGACACGATGCCCAGATCCGGTGCAAAGACACGGCCGATCTGGGTCGGCTCGATGTCGACATGCACGAACTTGCGGCCCTCGGTGTATTTGTCGACCGAGCCGGTATGCCTGTTGGCCCAGCGGTTGCCGATGCCGAAGACGAAATCCGAGGCAAGCATGGTCGCATTGCCATAGCGATGCGATGTCTGCAGGCCGCACATTCCGGCCATCAAACGATGGTCGTCGGGGATGGTGCCCCAGCCCATCAGCGTCGGAATAACCGGGACGCCGACAATCTCGGCGAATTCGGTGAGTAGATCCGACGCATCGGCGTTGATGATCCCGCCGCCGGCGACGATAAGCGGACGCTCGGCGGCATTCAGCATCGCCAGCGCCTTCTCAGCCTGCTTGCGTGTCATTCTCGGCTTGTCGGCCGTCAGCGGCTCATAGGCGTCGATGTCGAACTCGATCTCCGCCATCTGAACGTCGATGGGCATGTCGATGAGCACGGGCCCTGGGCGGCCAGAGCGCATGAGGTGAAACGCCTTCTGGAAAGCCATGGGAACAAGGTAGGGCTCCATGACCGTGACGGCCCATTTGGAAACAGGCGCTGCGATCGCCGATATGTCGACAGCCTGAAAATCTTCCTTGTTGAGCCGTGCGCGCGGCGCCTGGCCTGTAACGCACAGGATCGGGATGGAATCGGCGGAGGCGGAGTACAGGCCGGTGATCATATCGGTGCCGGCCGGACCGGATGTTCCAATGCACAAGCCGATATTGCCGGCTTTGGCGCGCGTATAGCCTTCGGCCATATGGGAAGCGCCTTCGACATGACGCGCCAGGACGTGGCGGATCGTGCCGCGCGCCCGCAGCGCAGAATAGAATGGGTTAATGGCCGCGCCCGGCACGCCGAAGGCGCATTCGATGCCCTCACGCTCCAGAACGAGAACTGCTGCATCGACTGCGCGCATGCGTGCCATGGCTCTTCTCCTCCTCCGACAAATTCTTAGGTGACGTAAGGTTCGCGCCGAGCCGCCTTCAAAACTAGCCAGATAAATGCTGCGGCATTTTCAAGATAATCTTGAGAGTAGGAGCAGTGTGATTACCGCGGCATGAGGGGTTGCGGGCTTCACGCTTTCTTGCTCTTTCCTAGTGCCAAGGCGCCGGCGCTCAAATACGCGGGTACAAGGCGCCACGGAGAGGGAACAATGGCCGACATCAGGAAGCAGCAGCGCAGCGATCTCGAGGAAGCCGCCCTCTATTTCCACAAATATCCGACGCCGGGGAAACTGGAAATCCAGGCGACGAAGCCGCTTGGCAACCAGCGCGACCTCGCCCTTGCCTATTCCCCCGGTGTCGCGGCGCCCTGCCTGGAAATCCACGACAATCCCGCCTTAGCCGCAGACTACACCGCTCGCGCGAATTTGGTGGCAGTCGTGTCGAACGGCTCGGCGGTTCTCGGCCTCGGCAATATCGGCCCCCTCGCCTCGAAGCCCGTCATGGAAGGCAAAGCCGTCCTGTTCAAGAAATTCGCCGGTATCGATGTGTTCGACATCGAGATCGATGCGCCGCAGATTGAGCAGATGGTGTCCACCGTGGCGGCGCTGGAGCCAACTTTCGGCGGCATCAACCTCGAAGACATCAAGGCGCCGGAATGCTTCGACGTTGAGGAGCAGTTGAAAGCGCGGATGAAGATCCCCGTCTTTCACGACGACCAGCACGGCACGGCGATCATTGTCGCGGCTTGCGTGCTGAATGCGCTGGAACTTACCGGCAAGGATATCGGGGCGGTGAAGATCGTCACGTCCGGTGCGGGCGCTGCCGCGCTGGCTTGCCTCAACCTGCTGGTTTCGCTTGGCGCCAGACTGGAAAACATCTGGGTCACCGACCGGTTCGGCGTCGCCTATACCGGACGCGTCGATGAGATGGACCGATGGAAGGACCCCTATGTCAAGGACACGGACAAGCGTGTTCTGGCCGACGTGATCGAAGGCGCCGATGTTTTTCTTGGCCTCTCAGCCGCCGGCGTGCTCAAGCCCGAACTGCTGGCCGGCATGGCTAAGGATCCGCTTATCCTGGCGCTGGCCAACCCGACGCCCGAGATCATGCCGGAATTGGCGCGGCAAGCGCGGCCGGACGCGATGATCTGCACCGGGCGATCCGATTTTCCCAATCAGGTCAACAACGTATTGTGTTTTCCTTACATTTTTCGCGGAGCACTTGATTGCGGCGCAAGCGCGATCAACGGGGATATGAAGATGGCGGCGGTGCGCGCCATCGCAGCGCTTGCGCGGGAAGAGCCATCAGATGTCGCCGCCCGCGCCTATCAGGGCGAAACCCCGACATTCGGGCCGGAGTTTCTGATCCCCTCGCCTTTCGATCCGCGGCTGATCCTGCGGATTGCGCCGGCGGTGGCCCGCGCCGCGGCGGAGACCGGCGTCGCCACACGCCCGATCCAGGACATGGACGCCTATATCGACCAGCTCAATCGCTTCGTCTTCCGCTCCGGTCTGGTGATGAAGCCGATTTTCTCGTCGGCGAAGACTGCGAGCGCCAAACGCGTCATTTATGCCGACGGCGAGGACGAGCGGGTCTTGCGGGCGGCCCAGGTGGTCATCGAGGAAGGGCTGGCCGAGCCCATCCTGATCGGCCGGCCGCATGTCATCGAGGTTCGCACGAAGCGCTACGGCCTGCGCATCCAGGCCGGCAAGGATTTCACCCTGATCAATCCGGAAGAGGATCCGCGCTACCGTCAATATGTCGAGGAACTCGTGGAGTATTCCGGCAGACGGGGCATAACACTGGAGGCAGCCAGGACGCTGGTCCGCACCGATCCCACGGTGATTGCAGCACTTGCGCTGAAGCGCGGCGATGCAGACGCCATGATATGCGGCCTCGAAGGCCGCTTCGAACGTCACCTTCGCAATGTCCGGCTAATCATCGGCCCGCGCCCCGGCGTGTCGGACCATGACCTTTCGGCGCTCTCGATGCTGATCTCGCAACGTGGCGTGACCTTCTTCACCGACAGCTACGTTACAGTCGACCCGACGGCGGAGGAGATTGCCGAGATGACGGTGCTCGCAGCCGAAGAAATTCGCCGTTTCGGCATCCATCCGAAGGCAGCGCTGCTTTCGCATTCGGATTTCGGCTCGCGCGATTCGCCGAGTGCGCTGAAAATGCGCGAGGCAGCCCAGATACTGAAACGCCTGGCTCCGGATCTGGAATGCGACGGCGAAATGCACGGCGATACTGCCATCTCGGAGGCGCTGCGGCATCGCGTCTACCCGCATTCGACGATCAAAGGCGAAGCGAACCTGCTGGTTTTCCCGAACCTGGACTCCGCCAACATCACGCTATCGACGGTCAAGCAGATGATGGATGCCCTGCATGTCGGGCCGATTTTGCTCGGGACAGATAAGCCGGCGCATATTCTGACCCCCTCCGTGACGTCGCGCGGCATTGTCAACATGACAGCGCTGGCCGTCGTGGAAGCGGCGCACAAGGCGCAGGCCACCCTGGCTCTCGCGCGTGGCTAAGATGGCGCCGCCCGCGGCGGCGCTGGGGTCACCAGGAAACTGATGAGGCGGAACGCCTTGATCGCAGACCCAGGCCGCCCAGTCAGGGCCGTCGGGCCAAGGTTCCTTCCCGCCCCATCAAAGGCATTAGGTCGGCCAACTCAGGTCCCGAAGAAAGGCCGGTAAGCGCGAGACGGAGCGGCATGAAAAGCGTCTTGCCCTTGCGGCCGGTCGCTTCCCGCACCGCGGTCGTCCAGGCCCGCCAGGTCTCGGGCCCCCAAGGTTCCTGAGGCAAAAGGTCGAAAGCTGTTGCCAGAAAGTCCTGATCCTCCGGCGAGAAGGACTGGCGCTCGGCGGGCCCCTTATAGACCACCTTCCACCACGCCAGCGCATCGGAAAGCCGATCCAGATTGCCGCGCACCGCGTTCCAGAACCGCTCCGCTGTCTCGCCCGAGATCGTCAAGGCGCCGAGCCTGTCCTGCGCGTCCTGGAACGGCATTTCGTGCAGTATGGCGCGGTTGAGCGTGGTGAGATCGGCCGGATCGAACTTCGCGGACGATTTCGAAACCTGCGAGGGTTCGAAATGTTGGGCAAGCTCGTCCATCGTATGCATCGGATGGACATTTTCAGACGTGCCGGTCAGAGCAGCCAGGCTTGCGACCGCCATCGGCTCGATGCCCGACTGACGCAGACTCTTGAGCGACAAGGCGCCGGTGCGCTTCGAAAGCCCTTCACCGGAAGCGGTGGTCAACAGATTGTGGTGACCAAATTCCGGCACATCGGCATCCAACGCCTGGAACAGCGCGATCTGGACGCCGGTGTTGGTGACATGATCATCGCCGCGGATGACATGTGTGATGCCGAGGTCGATATCGTCGACTACCGACGGCAATGTGTAGAGATATGTCCCGTCTTCACGCACGAGCACGGGATCGGAAACAGACGAAAGATCAACGGTTTCCTCGCCGCGGATAATGTCCGTCCAGGTGATAGGCGTGCGGCGCGCTTTCTTCGGGTCGCTGATGAAATTTGGCAGCAGGAAACGCCAGTGGGGCTTGCGGCCTTCGGCTTCGTATTGCTCTTTCTGCTCGTCGGTGAGCGCCAGCGCCTCGCGGCCGTAGACCGGAGGCTGCTTTCTCGACAGCCGCACCTTGCGCCGCAGATCCAGTTCCTCCGCCGTCTCGTAGCAAGGATAGATCGCGCCATGGGCCTTCAACTGCTCCACGGCCGCGGCATATCGGTCGAAGCGCTTCGACTGGTAGACCACGGTGTCGGGGAAAATTCCCAGCCAATGCAGGTCGTACAGAATGCTGTCGGCGAATTCCTGTTTCGAGCGGCCCGTATCGGTGTCGTCGAAACGCTGAATGAACCGGCCATTGTTCTTCAACGCGAACAGCCAGTTGAACAATGCGGTGCGCGCATTGCCGATATGAATATGCCCTGTCGGAGAGGGAGCGAAGCGAACGGTCACAGACATGGGTGCTTGCGTTAATGCACGGCTCGAATTCGCGCAAGTTATCAGCGAGTTGGCTGTTGACAACTGGCGCCTTTGATTGACGCAAGGGAGGAAGGGCCGCGCGCGGCCCTTCCTCTCTCAGATTGCAAGGCCTTTCGTCAGTTCCAGGGTCTGCCGCTCGAACAGGCGGCGATAGATGCCACCGGCGCGCCGGATAAGCTGCTCGTGACTGCCCTCCTCGACGACCTCGCCCTTGTCGAAGACGAGCAGCCGGTCGAGTGCGCGGACAGTCGAGAGCCGGTGCGCAATGACCAGGGTCGTGCGCCCCTGCATCAGCCGTTCCATCGCATTCTGGATGAGCACCTCCGATTCGGAGTCGAGGCTTGACGTCGCCTCGTCCAGAATCAGGATCGGAGCATCCGCCAGGAAAGCGCGTGCAATCGCCACACGCTGACGCTCGCCGCCCGATAGCTTGACACCGCGTTCGCCAACCAGCGTCGCATAGCCCTTCGGCAATGCGGCGATGAAATCATGCGCATTCGCAAGCTTCGCCGCTCGCTCGATCTCGGCCTGGCTGGCGCCGGGCCGGCCATAGGCGATGTTGTAAGAAAGAGAGCGGTGGAACAGGATCGGCTCCTGCTGCACGATCGCGATCTGCTGGCGCAACGAAGCCTGCGTTGCCGCGGCGATGTTCTGGCCGTCGATCAGGATGCTGCCCTCCTTCACGTCGTAGAGACGCTGGATCAGCTTCACGAATGTTGTCTTGCCCGATCCGGAATGGCCGACCAACCCAACGCGTTCGCCGGCGCGGATCGATATCGAGAAATCCCGGTAGAGCGGTTCGCGAGGGCTGCCATAGAGGAAAGTAACCCGGTCGAAGTCAATCTGGCCGTCCACGATGCGAATCGCGGGCGCGCCCGGGCGGTCTTCGATCCCCAACGGATGTCTAGCGATCTCGGCCAACTCCTCCATATCGTTCACCGACCGCTGCAGATGGCGGATCTCGATGCCGACATCGCGCAGATATCCCTGCAGCAGGAAGAAGGAGGTCAACACGAAGGTCAGGTCGCCCGCCGTCGCCCGGCCCTCGACCCAGAGCCAAAGCGCCGTGCCTATCACCGCCGTACGCAATACCCACAACGCGAGACCTTGGCTCAAGCCGTTGATATTGCCACGCATCCAGGTGCGCCGGGTGCGCCGCTGCCATTTGTCCAGCACGCCGGCTAACCGCATATCTTCCCGGCCTTCCGCGCCGAAGCCCTTCACGACCGCGTTGCAGCTCACGGCGTCGGCCAATGCGCCGCCCAGCTTGGTGTCCCAGGCGTTGGCGAGACTGGCCGCAGGCGCCACATAGGCGAGCGACAGCGACGCCGCCAACGCGATGAACACGACCGATCCAACCGCGATGACAACCCCCATCTGCGGCCAGAAATATCCCAGCAACAAGGTCGATCCCGTCAGCATCACGAAGGCCGGAAACAGCGCGATCAGGACGGTGTCATTGAATAGATCCAGCGCCCAGATGGCACGCGTGATCTTGCGCACCGTCGATCCGGCGAAGCTGTTGGCATGCCAGTCGGTCGAGAAACGCTGCACCCGATGGAAACCGTCGGCCGCCATATCGCGCATCATCTTCAGCGTCAGAGTGACGACGTTGGTGAATGTCAGCTGCCGGAATATGACGCCGACAATGCCAAGCGCGACCAGCGCGCAGAAGGAGGTCAAGGCGGCATGGCGAGTGAGTACGTCCGAGCCCGCGCCACGCGAAATAGCATCCACCAGCCGTCCGGCGAAGAACGGCGTAAGAACGTCGACCATCGTGGCAAGCATCATCGTGGCGAGAATAACCGTGATGCGCCAGGGCTGCCTGCGCCAATGGGCGCCTACAAATTTGAACACGCTGCGGAATGCGCCGCCGCGCAAGTCGAGACGAAAACGGGTCATGTCCTGTTCGGGCGCAATACGAGCCCGGCTCCAAATCAGATTGTCAGAGAGGCGCTTGTGGGATGCCCACGTCGTGCCGGGGTTCGAATGGCGGCGGCCTGAGAGATCAGGCGGCGGCCGGTCTGGCTTCACAATCGAGCACGCTCACGCCGGAGCACGGTCGATTACGACCAGACACCTGTAGCGGTTATTGAAAACACTCGCATTCGAACTCCCCCGTTTGGGAACAGTGGGAGCGTGCTATAGCTCAACCTCTTTGCAATGCCAAGATGTAAATCGTTCTGGCTCAACACAACGGGTTTTATGCGCCTCGAATGCGACAGGCCGCCGCCCGCGTGCGACAACGGGCAACCCGCCGGTTCACTGATTCGCGTTGGGTTGTGTGCCTCAGCGAGGCCGGGTGAGTTCACAATCGGGCGTACGCCGCCATGAGGAACGCCTGCAGATCCGCAGGATATCGAAACTGCGCGCCGTAGGGACAGGCGTTTCGATCGAGGCAGCCGACTTCGCGGCATGCCGTCCCATTGGCGGAGCGCACATGGCCGACACAGCAGCTGTAATCGAAGCCCGTCAGCGAATGCGCGGAGGCGGGACAGGCGTGCAGGCACGGCTTTGCGACGCAGCTATCGCATGGATGCGGCACCGTCGGTGCTTTCTCGGGCGCGTCCAGTGGCCGGGAGAAGAGCAAAGCGCCGCGATACGCATGCCAGAGCCCGTAGCGCGGATGCATGAGGATGCCGAGCGGAGACGGCCGAAGCCCTTCCGCACGCATCGCCCATTGTTGAAATGGGAGGAACGGCCGGTCCGAGGGTGAGACCGCACGGGCTCCGAACACCTTCGCGATGTTGGCGATGACTTCTGCTGACCAATTGTCGAGCGGATTGCGGATCGATGCCCTGCCCTCGGCACGCCATTTCTGGAAAATCGGCCAGAATGTGCCACCGACATTGCCTATCAGCAGAACGCACCGCGCAGGGCCTCCGTCGGGGCCAGGCGGCGCACCCTCCTCCGGCGAAAAATTGATCGCTCCGCGAACAGTCAGCCCCGATGGCTCCAACGCTGCCGCGATATGGGCAATGTCGTCCACGGACGAGACCTCCGACGTTCAGGCAGTGAGGGCCTCGGCGAAAATGGTTGTCAGCCTCCGCCAATGGCGCTCGGCGCCCTCGGCATGGTGGGCGCTGTGATCGGGCATCACCCAGCCATGCGCGCATCCGACGTAATTTTCGATGACATGGTCGACTTCGGCGTCGCGGAGCGTTTGCGCCAAGCGCCCGGACTGTTCCGGCGGGAAGCTGCCGTCGACGCCGGCCGTTCCGACATAGACCTTCGCTTTGATCTTCGCAGCGTTCGCGGCAGGACTGTCGGACGCGCCGTTCGCCAAATTGCCGCCGTGAAAACTGGCCGCCGCCTTGATTCTTTCGGGATAGGCGGCTGCTGCGTTCAGGGCGCGCCCTCCGCCCATGCAATAGCCGACGCAGCCGATCGGCCCGGTCGCGCCAGCCTGGGTGAGGCTCGCGATGAAAGCTTTGGTGTCGGCTTGCGTCATCGCCTGACTGGTTGCGCCAAGCATGGATTTGATCAGGCTGCTCGAGTGCTCGTCTGTCCAGGCGGTCTTTGGGTTGAACGGGCCGTAGGAACCGGAGCGGTAGAAAAGATCAGGTACTAGAACGAGATAACCCTGTTTGCTCAGGCGATCTGCCATACCGTCAAGGGCTTGGCGCGGACCGAAAGCGTCCATGAAGAGGATGACACCGGCGCGGTGCGGCGCTACCGCCTCGCCGATCAGCGCCGCCGTGCACGAGCCGTCCTCTGTGCCGATGGTTATGTCGCGCCTGGTCATCAATAGTCACCTTGTGCGTAGGTCATCCACAGTGTCGCCACGTCAGCCAAAGGTACGCTCCGCACGCTGTCACGCGCCCGGCTCCTGGAACGCGCTGCGCCAGACTTCCTTATGGATGATGTCGGCGACTTTAGCCCCGCCTGAAACGGGCTCCTTTCAGGTGAAGGCGTCGGGCATCGAGTTCTTCTTGCGGGCGATGAAGTCCTGCAGCGCCTCGTCGATCGCCGGATCGAGATGCGGCGCCTCGTAGCTTTCCAGCCAGCGCCGCGCGAGCTCGTTGGCGCGCTGCGGCGCCGTCTTCTCGCCTTCGGCCAGCCACTGCTCGTAGGAATTGTTGTCGGCGATGGACGAGCGATAGAAGGCCGTCTGGAAATTCGCCTGCGTGTGGTCGCAGCCGAGATAGTGGCTGCCGGGGCCAACCTGGCGGATAGCGTCCATCGCCTGTCCGTTTTCGGAGAGATCGACGCCTTCCGCGAATTTCTGCTGGCTGCCGAGCTGGTCGATATCCATCATGAATTTCTCGTAGCAGGACGCCAGGCCGCCCTCGAGCCAGCCGGCGGAATGCAAAACGAAGTTCGTGCCGGCAAGTATCGTCGAATTCAGCGTGTTCGCACTTTCATAGGCGGCTTGAGCGTCGGGAATCTTCGATGCGCAGAGCGATCCCCCGGTGCGGAACGGCAGGCCGAGCCGGCGCGCAAGCTGCGCCGCGCCATAGGATACGAGCGACGGCTCCGGGGTGCCGAAGGTCGGCGCACCCGACTGCATGGAGATGGAGGACGCGAAGGTGCCGAACAGCACCGGCGCGCCCGGGCGGATCAACTGGGTCAGAGACGCTCCCGCCAGGACTTCCGCGAGCACCTGGGTCAGCGTGCCGGCGACCGTCACCGGGCTCATGGCGCCGGCCAGGATGAACGGCGTCACGATGCAGGCCTGGTTGTTGCGGGCATAGACCTTCAGCGCGCCCAGCATCGTCTCGTCAAAAACCATCGGTGAGTTGGCGTTGATCAGCGAGGTCAGCACCGTGTTCTGGTCGACAAAATCGGCGCCAAACAGCAGTTTGCACATCTCCACGGTATCTTCGGCTCTTTCGGGCGCGGTGACCGAACCCATGAAGGGTTTGTCGGAGTAGCGGATATGGGAATAGATCATATCCAGATGGCGCTTGTTCACCGGCACATCGACCGGTTCGCACACGGTTCCGCCTGAATGGTGGATGGACGGCGCCATATAGGCAAGCTTCACGAAATTGCGGAAATCCTCAATCGTCGCATAGCGGCGCTTGCCGTCGAGGTCGCGCACGAAGGGCGGCCCGTAGACCGGTGCGAAGACCGTGCCCTTGCCGCCAATCTCGACGGACCGTTCCGGATTGCGAGCGTGCTGCGTGTAGGTCGACGGCGCTGTCTTCAATAGGGAGCGCGGCAGGCCGCGCGGAAAGTGGACACGCTCCCCTTTGATGTCCGCGCCGGCATCCTTGAACAACTGCAGCGCTTCAGCATCGTCACGAAAATCGATGCCGATCTCTTCAAGCACCGTGTCGTCGTTCTTTTCGATAAGGGCCAAGCCCTCTTCGTCCAGAACCTCATACAGCGGGATCTTGCGCTTGATGTAGGTAAGCTGCGTGCCGGGGCCGCCACCGGTGCGTGCTGCTCGCCGGGCCGCAGCGCCGCCGCCACGATCCGCCCTGCCCCGCCTGCCCCCCGCCGCTTCTGCCTCGACCGCCGCGTTGTCACTCATTGCATCTCGTCCCTGATAGAAAATGTCGCTGATGCGCGACGTTGGCCGGATCGTAGTTCACCACTATGCCCGAAACGGTTCGGGAGCGCCAAGCTTTGTCCCAAAATCGACAGCAGCGGCTCACAACAACCCCAGTCGCTTTCGTTTTGCGCCAAGTCGCAAATCAGCTATGGAAAACACCGGCTTGCGCGGTAGTTTCCGCATCGCCGGAGAACCGGACTCGCATAAATCACCGCCAGGAGCCCATGATGGCCGACGACGACGAAATCATCCTTTCCGAACTGCCGGACGACGAACTCGTGCAGCAGATGCACGACGATCTTTACGACGGCTTGAAGGAAGAGATTGAGGAAGGCACCCGGATCCTGCTCGATCGTGGCTGGGTTCCCTACAGGGTTCTCACCGAAGCATTGGTCGAAGGCATGCGCATCGTCGGCGAGGATTTTCGCGACGGCATCCTCTTCGTGCCCGAGGTCCTGCTGTCAGCCAATGCCATGAAGGCAGGCATGTTTATCCTGCGGCCGCTGCTTGCCGCCACCGGTGCGCCAAAGCAGGGCAAGCTGGTCATCGGTACGGTCAAGGGTGACATTCACGACATCGGCAAGAACCTTGTCGGCATGATGATGGAAGGCGCCGGCTTCGATGTCATTGACCTCGGCATCAACAATGCCGTGGAGAAATATCTGGAGGCCATCGAGCAGCACCAGCCCGACATCATCGGCATGTCGGCCCTGCTGACCACGACCATGCCCTATATGAAGGTCGTGATCGACACGATGAAGGAAAAGGGCATTCGCGACGACTATGTCGTGCTGGTGGGCGGCGCGCCGCTCAATGAAGAGTTTGGCAAGGCCGTCGGTGCCGACGCCTACTGCCGTGACGCGGCGGTGGCCGTGGAAACCGCCAAGGACTACATGAAGCGCAGACATAATGCCCGCAACGCGTGATCGCACGGCGGGACTGTGCCCCGGATCGATCCGGGGCATGAGAGATAGCAAAAGCGGGCTTTAGTTCGCGACGTCCTTAACGGCGCTCTCTGTAGCGTTGACCGTATTGGATGCGTCGCGGCCGACGCCACGGATCGTATTGGCACAAGAAGACACAAAAAGTGCGCTGATTAGCACCGCGACTGGGACGAGGGTGGTCAGTTTCATGGACGATGTCTCCCGCTTCAACTAAGCTTTGGTCAATGCGACAGCTGAAAATTGGTTCCCTATCGGACGGCGAAAAAACCGCTGGCAGCCCTGCGCCGCTGCTGGTCATCGCCTGCGGGATGATCGCGCGAGAGATTCTGGCGGTAAAGGCGCAGCTCAACCTCAATCATCTGGAGCTGACCTGCCTGCCGGCAGAATTTCACTACTACCCGGATCGAATAGCTCCGGCGATGGACCGCGCGATCAGTGACGCACGCGCCAGCGGCTACGAGAATATTCTCGTCGGCTATGCGGATTGCGGTACGGGCGGCCTGCTCGACGCGGTCTGTGACAAGCATGGGGTCGAGCGCATTGCCGGCCCGCATTGCTTCGCCTTCTATCAGGGCCTTGAGCGCTACCGCGAAATCGCTGACGCCGACATGATGACCTTCTACATGACGGACTTCCTGTGCCGGCAATTCGACGCCTTTTTCATGAAGCCCCTAGGGCTCGACCGCCATCCCGAATTGGCGAAGGACTATTTTGGAAACTACGAGCGGCTCGTTTACCTCGCCCAGACCGACGATCCGGCCTTGGAGGCTGTGGCAGTCAAGGCCGCGAAGATGCTTAGACTCGTCTACGAAAAGCGCCGGACCGGCTATGGCGACCTTACCCATGCGCTCGGCGCCGCAGCGAAAACCATCAAAGGGCCGGAATCGCCGGCCAGCACAGTTGCACCCAGCAACTGAGTCCGCGATGACCCTGAAATCCGCGCTTACCTTCATGCTTCTCGCATGCACGATCGACGTCGCCGCCGCCGACGGTGTGATGGACAAGATCATCACGCCTGCCGACCGCGACCGGCTGGCCAAATTCGATGCAGTTCGAGTGGATGCGTTAGCGGAAGCGAAAGCCGGCGATCCGCAGGACTATGCCGCGCTGAGCGCGACATTGGTGAAGCCGCAATTGAGCTTCTCGGATTTCGACATGACCGGCGACTGGCAATGCCGGATGACGAAGTTGGGAGGCCTTTCCGAACTTGTTGTTTACAGCTGGTTCAAGTGCCGGGTCACCGACGACGGCTCCGGATGGATGCTGGAGAAGCTGAGCGGATCGCAAAAGACAAAGGGGCGATTCTACACGGTGAGCGATGCCCGTCTTGCCTATCTCGGCAGCGGATACGTCAATGACGAGGCCGCGCCGAAATACGGTGTCGGGCCGAACAGCGACCAGGTTGGCTATGCGATCCGCACCGGCCCTGCCGAATGGCGGATCGAGTTTCCTGCGCCCGCCTATGAGTCGAAACTCGATGTGCTCGAGTTTCGCCGCTGAGACCCTGGTTTAGCGGCTTGCATTCTATCCTGTTCAGCGCCTAAATCAGGTCTCTTTCGGTCGTCATATAAAGGTAACGCCTTCGGGCGAAAAATACTGCCAGTCCTGCGCGCGGGGTGGTTGGGGGTTGCCGCAGGCGAAGGGTGCATGCAGGAAGATCGATCATCATTCGAGCAGGATGGCATCAAAGCCGCCCCGATAAGGCGACGCCCGCGACGCCTGTCCGAAGTGTTTGCCCAGTTGGCTCGAGATGCGGAAGGACCGGTTTCGCTGGGTCGTATCATCGAAGCCTTGGGAAGCCGCGCTTTTGCGCCGCTGCTGGTTCTGTTCGCCGCGATCAACCTTATTCCGATTCTGCCGCCCGGCTCGACCGCCATCCTCGGGCTGCCACTCCTGGTCGTTTCCGGCCAGATGCTGATGGGCAATCGCCGCGCCTGGCTGCCGAAGTCATTGACAAAACGCGAGATGAGCGCCGGCACTTTCCGCGCCGCGATGGACTGGATCGTGCCGCGCCTGGCGCAGATCGAGCGATATGTTCGCCCGCGCTACTGGCCTTTCTGGCGGCGGCGGGGCGACCGCGTCATCGGTCTGGTTGCGCTGATCCTTTCGATCAGCATCGTCCTGCCCATCCCCGGAGGCAACTGGCTGCCGGCACTGTCGACCGCGTTGCTCGGCCTCTCCCTGCTCGAGCGCGACGGCATCCTGCTTGCCATCGGTGGCACTGTCGGCGTGCTGGCCATGGCAGTCGTCGCCGCAATCTTCAGCGGCGCGGGGTTCCTGATCCACGCCGCCTATGCCTGGGTGATGTAGGCCGCTGGTGCAGACCAGCGATTTGTACAAATCACCGCTTCGGCGGCCTCAATCCCTTCCGGGCCTCCTTGACGATTCGGTGGACCATGCCGCGTCCCCGCATCGCCCGGGGAAGCAGCCGGTGACGGCGCTTTGCAGGGGGCGTCGTTTTTGAATTGAGCGGCGTCGTGGTGCAGCTAGCAGGCGCTCGCGCCGTACTGCAAATCTCCTTCACAGCCACCGAGGAAATCATGGCCGACCTCATCGTTCTCTATTGGCGCGACATACCGGCGCAAGTCATCGTCAAGAAGGGCCGCGCCAACGCCAAGCGCGAGCTGCCCGCGCGCTTTTCGGAGGCCATCGACATGGCCGCGATGCGCTCGGGCGACAGTGACACCGACGCCTACCTCGCGGAATGGCGCAAGGCTGACCCGGTAGCGGTCGGCGACGATCTCGACGCGGAAGCCGAGCGCGCCATGCAGCGCCTCGATGCGGAATACCCACGCGAGCGCCTGGTTGCGCTGGCCAAGGCAGGCGGCAAGGACGATGGCTGAGGGACACCCAGTTTCAACACCCGGCGCTGACGCGTCCGCCTCGGCAGGACCTGCCGGCGGGCCGACCCAGGCGGCGATCGTCAAGAAATCGGCGCCGAAATCGGACTACAAGCCAGCGGACGTTTCGCCGCAACGTCGCGTCCAGCGCAGCTTCGCGGTGCGCCGGTGGTCGGTGCGGCATTCCCGGGCGCTCGAATGGTTCTATGCGAAATTCGCCGACCTCTTCCTCCTGCTGCACCCAGTCTGGAAGTCGATCGGCTATGGTCGCGTGGAAGCGCCGGTCAAATTCGTCGAAAAGCGCGTGAAGGGCTTCATGTTCGACTGCCGCATGTGCGGGCAATGCGTGCTCTCCTCGACCGGCATGTCCTGCCCGATGAACTGCCCCAAGCAGTTGCGCAACGGCCCGTGCGGCGGCGTGCGCGCCAATGGCAATTGCGAGGTCGAGCCCGACATGCCCTGCGTCTGGGTGAAAGCCTGGGAGGGTTCACGCAATATGGTGCATGGCGACGCGATCTTGAATGTCCAGAAGCCCGTCGACCAGTCGCTGCGCGAAACCTCTGCCTGGCTGCGGGTGACCGCGCAGGCAGCAGCCGCGAAGCAGCCGCAGAGCCAGACGGGAGCGGTGAACTGATGGCCAGGCGTCCGCCGCAACGCGACGAGAATCCGGAAGGCATTCACCTTCCTCTGGAGGCCCTGCCCGGCCATTCCTCGCGCGGCCGGCTGGAGCGCGTCCTTCGGCGTGGCGAATTCGCCGTGACAGCAGAACTGAACCCGCCCGACAGCGCCGATCCGGAGGATGTCTACAACCGGGCGCGCGTCTTCGACGGCTGGGTGGACGGGATCAATGCAGTCGATGCTTCCGGCGCCAATTGCCATATGTCGTCGGTCGGCATCTGCGCACTGCTGACACGCATGGGCTATGCCCCGATCATGCAGATCGCCTGCCGTGACAAGAACCGCATCGCAATTCAGGGCGACGTCCTCGGCGCCGCTGCAATGGGCGTCGCCAACATCTTGTGCCTGACTGGCGATGGCGTGCAGGCCGGCGATCAGCCCGGCGCGAAGCCGGTATTCGATCTCGATTCGATGTCGCTGCTGGAGACGATCCGGATCATGCGCGACAACGGCAAGTTCCTGTCCGGCAGGCGGCTGACCACGCCGCCGAAGGTGTTCGTCGGTGCGGCGATCAATCCGTTCGCGCCGCCCTTCGACTTCCGGGCTCCCCATCTTGGGAAGAAGATCGCCGCCGGGGCGCAGTTCGTGCAGAGCCAATATTGCTTCGACGTGCCGATGTTTCGCACCTTCATGCAGCGCGTGCGCGATCTGGGCTTTGCCGACAAAGTGTTCATCCTGTGCGGCGTTGGCCCGCTGGCTTCGGCGAAGACCGCGCGCTGGATGCGTTCGAATGTCCCCGGCGTGCATATTCCCGACATTGTGATCAAGCGGCTCGAAGGCGCGCAGGACCAGAAGGCCGAAGGCAAGCGGCTCTGCATCGACATCATCAACGAGGTGAAGGAAATTCCGGGCGTTGCCGGCGTGCATGTCATGGCCTACCGCCAGGAGGAATATGTCGCCGAAATCGTCGATGAGTCGGGCGTCCTGAAGGGCCGGCAACCATGGAAGCGCGAAGCGCGCGAGGATGACCGCCTGGTGGCCGAACGGCTAGGTCAGCTTCTTGGCGAAAACACCGCGCAGACGCAAAGCGAGTTGGTCAAATCGGCGCACTGACGCCGCTTGTGCCTAATCAGATAACGACATAAAGAATTCTTTATATCTTCGGAGGGATTGCATGACCCGTACAATCGTCGCCTCGGCCAGCCGTGAAATTGTCATCGGTTTCGACCAGCCATTTTGCGTGATCGGCGAGCGCATCAACCCGACCGGACGCAAGAAGCTGGCTGCCGAAATGCAGGCGGGCAATTTCGAGACGGTCATCAAGGATGCGCTGGAACAGGCGGCGGCCGGCGCAACGATGCTCGACGTCAATGCCGGCGTGACCGCAGTCGATCCGAACGCCACTGAACCGGCGCTTCTGGTCCAGACATTGGAGATCGTGCAGGGTTTGGTTGATTTGCCGCTGTCGATCGACAGTTCGGTGACGGCTGCCATCGAGGCAGGCTTGCGGGTCGCCAAGGGCCGGCCGCTGGTGAATTCCGTAACCGGCGAGGAAGAGAAGCTGGAAGCGATCCTGCCCCTGATCAAGAAATACAATGTGCCGGTGGTTGCCATTTCCAACGACGAGACCGGCATTTCCATGGACCCGGACGTGCGTTTCGCTGTGGCCAAGAAGATCGTCGAGCGATGCGCAGATTTCGGCATTCCGTCGCATGATGTTGTGGTTGATCCATTGGTCATGCCAATCGGTGCGCTGGGCGATGCCGGCCGGCAGGTTTTTGCGTTGCTTCGCCGTTTGCGCGAGGAACTGAAGGTCAACACGACCTGCGGCTTGTCCAATATTTCCTTCGGCCTGCCGCATCGCCACGGCATCAATGCCGGCTTCATTCCGATGGTCATCGGCGCCGGCATGACGAGTGCGATCATGAACCCCGTGCGTCCTCAGGAAATGGAGGCGGTCCGCGCCGCCAATGTGCTCAACGGCACCGACAAGGACTGCATGAACTGGATCCGCACCTACAAGGATTACAAGCCGGGCGAAGTACATGCCCCTGCCCCCGTTGCGGTCAATGCACCCGGCGACGGTGCGGCGAGCGGCGGTCGGCGGCGTGGCGGGCGCGAAGCGCGGATGGCACGGGGGTGAAAATGAGCGCGGCGTTGACGATCCCTTCGCCCCGTTTACGGGGAGAAGGTGCCCCAAAGGGGCGGATGAGGGGCAGCGCGTCCCTCGGAAGGTCTGTGCCGCCCCTCACCTGCCTGCCCGCATCCTCTCCCCGTAAACGGGGCGAGGAGGGCTAGTCATGAACTCCCCCGCCAACATCACTGATCCCCTCGTCCTGTTCATGCCATCGGGCAAGCGGGGGCGCTTTCCCGTGGGCACGCCGATCCTCGATGCGGCGCGCTCGCTGGGCGTCTATGTCGAATCCGTCTGCGGCGGACGCGCGACTTGCGGGCGCTGTCAGATCGAGGTTCAGCAGGGCAATTTCGCCAAGCACAAGATCGTCTCGTCGCTCGACCACATCTCCCCGAAAGGCGCCAAGGAAGAGCGCTATGAAAGCATCAGGGGTCTGCCGGCGGGCCGCCGCCTCTCCTGCTCGGCGACGGTGCAGGGCGATCTGGTCATCGATGTTCCGCAGGACACCGTCATCAACGCGCAGGTGGTGCGCAAGGCCGCGAGCGATCGCGTCATCGAGCGCAACTCACCGGTTCAGCTTTGCTATGTCGAGGTGGACGAACCCGACATGCACAAGCCGTTGGGCGATCTCGACCGGCTGAAAGTCATGCTGGAAAAGGATTGGGGCTGGAAAGATCTGCTGGTCGCGCCGCACCTTGTGCCCCATGTGCAAGGCATTTTGCGCAAGGGCAATTGGGGCGTCACCGCCGCCATCCATCGCGATATGGAATCGGCCCGTCCCTTCATCATCGGCCTGTTCCCCGGCCTCAAGAACGAAGCCTACGGCATCGCCTGCGATATCGGCTCCACGACCATTGCCATGCATCTCGTGTCGCTGCTGTCGGGCCGTATCGTCGCCTCGTCCGGCACGTCGAACCCGCAGATCCGGTTCGGTGAGGACCTGATGAGCCGCGTTTCCTACGTCATGATGAACCCGGACGGCCGCGAGGCGATGACCCGGGCGGTGCGGGACGCGGTGAACACGCTGATCGGCAAGGTTTGCGAGGAAGGCGGCGTCGACCGCCACGATATCTTCGACCTGGTCTTCGTCGGCAATCCGATCATGCACCACCTATTCCTTGGCATCGATCCGACCGAACTTGGCCAGGCGCCGTTCGCGCTGGCAGTGTCCGGCGCGCTGCAATATTGGGCACACGAGATCGATATCGAGGCGAACCGTGGCGCGCGCATCTATATGCTGCCGTGCATCGCCGGTCATGTCGGCGCCGATGCCGCTGGCGCCACGCTGTCCGAGGGACCGCACCGGCAGGACAAGATGATGCTGCTCGTCGATGTCGGCACCAATGCCGAGATCGTGCTGGGCAACAAGCATCGCGTCGTCGCCGCCTCTTCTCCGACCGGGCCTGCCTTCGAAGGCGCGGAAATCTCGTCCGGCCAGCGCGCTGCCCCTGGCGCCATTGAGCGCGTGCGCATCGATCCCGAAACGCTTGAGCCGAAATACCGCATCATCGGCGTCGACAAATGGTCCGACGAGGAAGGCTTCGACGACGAATCCTGGACGACGGGCGTCACCGGCATCTGCGGTTCGGCGATCATCGAAGTTGTCGCCGAGATGTATCTCGCCGGGATTATCTCAGAAGACGGTGTCGTGGATGGCGCGCTCGCAGCGCGCAGCCCTCGCATCGTGGCGAATGGCCGAACCTTCTCCTACCTGCTGCGCGAAGGACGCGAAGGCGAGCCGCGCATCACCGTCACTCAGAATGACATCCGCGCCATTCAACTGGCGAAGGCCGCGCTCTATGCCGGCGTGAAACTGCTGATGGAAAAGCAAGGTGTCGAGACTGTCGACACGATCCGCTTCGCGGGCGCGTTCGGCTCGTTCATCGATCCGAAATACGCGATGGTGTTGGGGCTGATCCCCGATTGCGACCTGACTGAGGTGAAGGCGGTGGGCAACGCTGCCGGGACAGGCGCGCTGATGGCGCTGCTCAACCGAGGCTACCGCCGCGAGATCGAAAAGGAAGTCGCCAAGATCGAGAAGATCGAGACGGCGCTGGAACCGCACTTCCAGCAGCTCTTCATCGACGCCATGGCGCTACCCAATAAGGTCGATCCTTTCCCCAAGCTGGCCGAGCAAGTGAAATTGCCGCCGCGCAAGGTGCTTGAGCCAAATCCCGGCGGAGACGGCGCACCACGCCGCCGCTCGCGCGAGGATCGGGCGGCGCGTCGCGGACGCTCCTGAGCAAACTGTAAGCAAAGCGGATTGCTGCGAGGATCGAAGCCCATTGCGGCTTGCCTCTGGCCCGCCCCATAAGGCTTCGCGTCAGACACGCTGTGCCACTGTTTCTCGCGGTTGGGGCCTTGGCTGAGGAAAGACGGGTCGCTAGACAAGCCTCGACCAGTTTACGGAGAAAACGGGCATATGAATGTTCTCTCGATCCAGTCCTGGGTCGCCTACGGCCATGTCGGCAATGCGTCTGCAATGTTTCCCCTGCAGCGCATGGGCATCGAGGTGTGGGCCGTCAACACTGTCCAGTTTTCCAATCATACGGGCTATGGCGCCTGGCGCGGACAGGTCTATTCCGGCGAGAGCGTCCGCGAACTGATCGACGGCATCGACGAGCGTGGGGCGCTGGCCCAGTGCAGCGGCGTGCTTTCCGGCTATATGGGCGACGCATCGATCGGCGAGGCCATTCTCGAAGCGGTCACGCGCGTGCGCGCGGTTTCGCCGACTGCGCTGTATTGCTGCGACCCTGTCATTGGCGACGTTGGCCGCGGCGTTTTCGTGCGGCCCGGTATTCCAGAGTTCATGCGGGATCGTGCCGTGCCGGCGGCGGACATCGTGACCCCGAACCATTTCGAGCTGGAATTCCTGTCAGGCACGGAGGTACGGAATACCGACGGCCTGCGTCGCGCGGCGGACGTGCTGCACCGCAAGGGACCTCGTGTCGTCATGGTCACCAGCCTGGATATAGACGAGACACCTGAGGGCTGGATCGACGTCGTGGTTTCGACGGGAACAGAGCTTCTGCGGGTGCGGACACCGGCGCTGCCTATTTCGGTCAACGGCGCCGGCGATGCGATCGCGGCACTCTTCCTCGGCAAGTTCTTGCAGGAGCAGTCGGCGGAAGCAGCACTTGTCCATGCGGCTTCCGCGACCTTCGGCCTGCTGAAGCGGACTGTCGAAGCGGGATCGCGCGAGATCGTGACAGTTGCGGCACAAGACGAATTTGTCCGGCCCACGACCATTTTCGAGGTTGAGCGCATCTAGGCAGCCGAGACGCTCCGGATGTGACGCGAATACCCCTGAAAATGGCGAAGGTGTTTATTCGTATACATATGAAATTGTGCAGTGCAGCATATTGAAAAATGCCGCCGAAGGAATATATCAGCGCCAGTCATTCAGCGCTTGAGGCAGTTATGTGCTTCGCGCCAACCTGCGAAAGAAAACTGTCATGAACGCCTTCAGAGCCCTCGCCTGGATTGCCAGCGCCCCCCTGAAATCGCGCGCTCAGCGCCGCACAGTCTCGATCATCAACGAGCTTTCCGACGAAGTGCAGAAGGATATCGGCTGGAAGTGGTCGGCGAACCGCCGCGCCGCGGTGGCAAAGACTTCGCTGAGCTGGGATCTGCTCTAAGCAGCCCGCTCCCCTCGAGCCCGATTACCGGCCCGAGGCTTTGTGACGTAGCCTGAAGGCGGTCAAGCAACCGCCTTGATGCGCTCTGACGCTTCGAACTTCCCCGTTGCGCGGAAAATCTCGAAAGCTGCACGGATGTGGTCGGCCGCCGCCCTTACAGGGGCGCTGGCATCTGAAGCCACCAGCATTGCGAGCGAATACTCACCGATAGGCGGCAGCCCGTCCTTGGGGCCGAGTTCCACCATATCGTTGGTGATGAAGGACTTCGGCAGCGGCGCGATGGCCAGATCCGACATGATGGCGGCACGTTGCCCCGAGGTATGGGCGCTCATATAGGCGACGCGATAATTGCGGCCTTCGCGCCCAAGCGCCTCGATCGCGCCCCCGCGCCAGGCGCATCCCTCCTCCCAGACAGACACCGGCAGAGGCTCGCGCAGATGGGCGCAACCGCCTTTCGCGCCAGCCCAGACGATCGGCTCGGTCAACAGCGTCTCCGCACCGGAGGCCGCGCGCGTGGAATTGGTCAACAGTGTGATGTCGAGCGTGCGGTCGTCCATGCGGCGGCGTAGATTGGTGCTCTGATCGATCACCACGTCGACTGCGATCGAAGGATGGGTCTGCGCGAAGCGGCGCAGCACATGCGGCAGAACCCGCTCGCCGAAGTCATCCGGCGAACCCAGCCGCACGACACCGACGATGTCCGGCACAATGAACTTGGAGACCGCTTCGCGGTTGATGGCGATCATTCGACGCGCATAGCCGAGCAACATTTCTCCGTCGGCGGTGAGCGTGACAGACCGCGCATCGCGCGCAAAGACCGACCGGCCTAAGACATCCTCAAGCTTCTTGATCTGCATAGAGACCGCAGACGGCGTGCGAAACACGGCGTTGGCCGCGGCCGTGAAGCTGCCCGTCTCGGCGATGGCGATGAAAGTGCGCAGCACATCAAGGTCCAGCAGCGGCAGAGGGTGATTGAGAGGGGCGTTCATGGCGATTGCTCCGTTCAATTTAACTGATCGAATAGATCATTTCATTTCGTTTGATTGAACACCAGATCGGCGCGATAGTCAATCTCGACAGGTTGGCAATGAGTGGTGAGCCGTTCACCGTAAAGACCGACCTGGATGGAAACGCCAAGGCCTGCTCAGGCCGCAAAGTAATAGGAGCGAATGATGTCACTGTTTTCAGCGATTGGGCATCTGGCCCACGAATACAAGGCGGCACGCACCCGCTATCTGACAGAACGCGAGATCGGCTCCCTGCCTTTTGAAATTCAGAAGGATATTGGCTGGCCGCCCTCTTCAAACGCCAGACCGTTTGCGACGAAGGCTCAGTACGGGGCCGAAGGGAAATGATCCTGGCAGTTTTGGGTTCTACCTGACCCGCCGATCCCACCAGGGCTCGGCGGGTTTTTCATTTCTCCTGCTTGCTTCTGCACAATTGATATGCAACGCCAGCATGCCCCATATGCGTCGCTTGCATGCCTCCGCTAATATTTCATTAATAAATTGAAATCGCTCGTAAATTTCCGGATGCCAACTTGCGACAAGCGCAATGAATGTCGTTTTTGCGTCAAGGCAATTCGCTTTTCCAGCATGAAATTTGTGCAGCGCACCCTATATACCGCCCATCAAACGAGCTGCCCCACTCCGGTTACCGCGAAGGCGACCCGTCAACCCCAGAAGTGGAGCACTGCCATGAAGATTTTCGCCCGCCTGTTTTCCTCTCGCCGCGAGGCTAACCTCTCGACCCTGATCGAGCGCAACCGCCTCTCCAACACGATGCCCGGCCAGACCGGCGCCGTTCAGGCCAACCGCCTCGGCTTTCTCATCGGCTGATCGCCAGAAGTAGAACCTCGAGCCCCCAAACGAGGGTTCGGTTCCAGCCGCCGCCCGACGCAAGTCAGGCGGCGGTTTTGTTTTTGAAAGTTCGCGGCTCGGCCAACCACGAGAGATCCACCGCCATTTGCCTCTCGAATTCGCCACAGCACATTGACAATGCAACGAACTCCTGTTGTCGATAGCCTGTTCGCGACATTGTGGTCGCGACACGGTCGTTAGCCAAGTGAATATAGCCAAACACCCGATCAAGCGTTCGCTCGTCTTCTATCTGGTCCCCGACTTCACGATGGTTGCCTTCGCGACCGCGCTGGAGCCGCTCCGGATCGCCAATCGCATGCTTGGCTACGAGGCTTATCGCTGGCGGCTCGCCAGTCTGGACGGGCAATCCGTGCCCGCCTCCAACGGCGTGCTGTGCGCCGTGAACACATCGCTCGAAGACGAACGTCGGAAAATGGCGGGGCCGGACCGTCCCTCGATGGTGATCGTCTGCAGTGGCGTCAACATCGAGAGCTACTCCAGCAAATCGACCTTTGCCTGGCTGCGCGAGGAGTATAATCGCGGCGTCGCCATTGGCGGATTGTGCACCGGCGCTCATGTGCTGGCGGCCGCCGGGCTTCTCTCCGGCAAGCGCTGCGCCATCCATTGGGAAAACCTGCCGGGCTTTGCCGAGACTTTTCCCAAGGCGAATGTCTTTGCCGATCTCTTCGAGGTCGACCAGAATATCTACACCTGTGCCGGCGGCACTGCGGCGCTCGACATGATGCTCAAGCTGATCGGCGACGACTTCGACGACGCACTGGTTAATCGCGTCTGCGAGCAGGTTCTCACAGACCGCGTGCGCAGTCCGAGCGACCGCCAGCGGCTGCCGCTGAGGGCGCGTCTCGGGGTACAGAACTCGAAGGTCCTCACGATCATCGAACTGATGGAAGCCAACCTCTCCGAGCCGTTGTCGCTGCTCGATATCGCCGACCATGTCGGCCTGTCGAGGCGGCAGATCGAACGATTATTCAGCACGGAGATGGGGCGCTCCCCGGCGCGCTACTATCTGGAGATTCGGCTCGACCGCGCTCGGCACCTCCTGATCCAGTCTTCGATGCCGGTCGTTGAAGTCGCAGTGGCTTGCGGCTTCGTGTCCGCGTCGCATTTCTCCAAATGCTATCGCGAACTCTATGCCCGCTCCCCGCAGCAGGAACGGGTCGACAGAAAGCAGCCGGTACCCGCGTAGCTAGTGAGGCCATTCACCCGGATCGACGTGAGCGGCGCTGCGTCAAACATCCCAATTCGGCGCATACACCTCCGCCAAAAGGGGGTCTGGCTAATCGGAAAAGTCGCTGGCGGGGAGTCTAAGCACAGCTAGACTGGACATCGTAGATGTCCTGATCCAACCGGCATGGACCGGCGTAGGCAGACTGGCCATGCGCGATCTGACGATCAACGGCTTTCGAACCGCGCGCGGTCGGGTGCTCCGCGGGCAGATCGCACGGCTCGCTCAACATCTCGGACGGCCGATCACTGTGCTCGATGTCGGCGGGCGGCCGGACTATTGGGCCAATGTCGGCGTGGAAAATATCGCCGAGACCCGACTTCTCAACAACGATCCCGAGGAGTTTGCACGGCCTTCCTCCTCCAACCTTTTCGTGCCGGAGTTGGGCGACGCCCGCTGTCTGAGCGGCTATGGCGATAACTCGGTCGACCTCGTCCATGCCAATTCCGTGATCGAGCATGTAGGGCAGTGGCCGGACATCTGCGATGTCGCCCGCGAGGCGCTGCGTGTCGGCCGCTCAGGCTGGATACAGACACCGGCCTGGGAGTTCCCCATTGAGCCGCATTACCGCCTGCCCTTTCTTCACTGGTTTGCCGCGCCTGTGCGGCGTCGCTTGCTGTTCGCGTCTCGGGACTATCGCGCGCTGAACACGCGGGATCGGCGATTTCACGTCGATCGCATCAATCTGATGTCCTATGCAGAGTTCAAGTCGCTTTTCCCCGAGGCGGAAATCATGGTGGAGCGCGTCTTGATCGCCAAGAGCTACGTTGCGCGCTGGCAGCCGCCGTGACTAGGTTTGTAGGGCCGGGTCAGAAGATTTTATCGGTCTTCCCACATCCACGACCGGTTTCGCCACAGCTTCTCGCCGATCATGCAGTCATAGTCGTTTGAGGACTGGGCCAGTTGAACCGGCGGTTGACCGGCGCTGTAGGCGGCATGGTGCGGTTCGAGCGGCCTTGAAGCAAGTTCAAGCACCAGCTTGCGCCGGATCGCCTCCGGAAACTGTGACCAATCGTTGACCGGGATCATGAACGCGCCCGGACCGCCGATCACGCAGTTTGTGTAGTATCGATCCAGATCCTCCACATCGTAAGCGCTGCTGAGACCGCCATTTGTCATCAGCGGGAGCCCGTTGATGGTGATGCCCTGGCTCACCAGTTCGTCGCGGATGCCGGTGACCGGCGCGCCCTGGTTGTTTGGCCCGTCGCCGGAAATGTCGATCACCCGCTTGATGCTGCGGAACGAGCTTTCGGCGAACAGGTCGCTGCCGAATTCCAGTGCCGATGAGATGGATGTGCGCCGCGCGCTATTCGGTGGCTTGGCGGAAAGCTGGCTGGCGACGCGCTCGGCATCCGCCTGGCTGGCAATCGTCGTCCATGGCACGATGACGTAATGGGAGGTGTTTCCGGCCCATTCGAAATAGGTGACCGCGATCTTGCCGTGCGCACCGTCGGCTATCGCCTGGAGGACCCACTTGTCAGTCAGCGCGGCGGCGTAGCCATCGCGCTGGATCTCCAATTCGTCCGGCGACATGGACAATGAGACATCGACGGCAAGAATGAGTTCAATGTCGACAGCTTCAGCGCTTAGCGCATGAGTGGCGCCCGCGCAGAGCAGCGCCGCAGTGGCGGTGGAAATCACCCTTGTGAGCATCGGAGCCGCGCGGGTCATGATGGCAGGGTAGCGGCAAAGACGGCATTCGCCTAGCCCGGTGCCCTCACCCTTCTGTGACTTCGCCTCAGCTTCGCGGCTTCAGATTCTCCGGGTCGTAAAGCGCCATGTAGCCCACGGCCGCCACTTCGACCGGATAGCTCTCGCCGAAATATTCCACGCTGAGCCCGCGGCCTTCCTGGCAATAAGCCCAGGGCAGATAGGCGAGCGCGATGTTCTTGCCGATCGTTGGACCATAGGCGACCGAGGTCGTGAACGAGCGCCGGCCGAGCTCGTCGACAAGCGTTTCGCCCGTATCCGGGTCGATCACCGGCATCGAGCCGACCGGATAACGAGCGACACCCTTGGAATCGACATTGTCGGTCATGATCAGCGTGCAAAGCATCGCCGGCTGATTCGCGCGGGCGCGATATTCCAGATGCTTTGCCTTGCCGCTGAAGTCCGCCTCCTTGACCTTCGGGCGGGCAAGATCGGCCTCCAGCAGATTATATTCGGTCAGCAGGTCGGCATTCTGCAGGCGCAGGCTCTTTTCCATGCGGCGGGTGTTTGCATAGGTTTCAACTCCGAACGGCATCACGCCCGTCGAGCGCAGCGCGTCCCAGACGGCAAGGCCGTCGTCATATTTCATGTGCAGTTCCCAGCCCTGTTCGCCGACATAGGAGATGCGGAAAGCGGTGACGTCCTTGCCTCCGATTTTCACTGGTTTGATGGCAGCAAACGCGAAATTCTCCGGCGCCAGGCCGGCGGGATCCTCCACGACCTTTTGCAGCGTCGCGCGCGCATTCGGACCCCAAATGCCGATGGTGACGAATTTCTCGGTTACGTCGGTCACGGTGACATCGAAGCCTTTGTCCTGAGCGACACGCTGCATGTAGCGGAAGTCGCGTGGCCCGGCGTCGGCGCCGTCGACCAGCCGGCAACGATCGGCCATCCGGATGACGGTGAAATCGGCGCGCACCATTCCCTGCTCGTCCAGGAAATGCGTGTAGATGCCCTTGCCGATATTGGCGTCGCCACCAATTTTCGCAGCACAGAGCCACTCCATCAGCGCGACATGGTCTGGCCCCTCAATGTCATACATCGAGAAGTGCGACAGGTTCACGATGCCGCAGTCCTCGCTCATGGCGAGATGCTCGGCGTTGGAGACGCGCCAGAAATGGCGGTTATCCCACTCGTTTTCGCGGACCGGAACGCGGTCGCCGTATTTTTCGAGCAGGTGCTCATTGACCGCGTAGCCATGGGCGCGTTCCCAGCCGCCCAGCTCCATGAAATAGCCGCCGAGTTCCTTTTCGCGCTCGTAGAACGGCGAGCGGCGAACGTTGCGGCCAGTCGCATAAGGCTCGCGCGGATGCACCGCGGGATTGTACACCTTCTGCGCCGCCTCGCCGCAGCGCCCCTCGACAAACGCCTCTTCCATCTGATGCGGATAGAAGCGCGCATAGTCGATCTTCGCGTGGTCGATCTCCGTCCTGCCGTCGGTCATCCAATCGGCGATGAGCTTGCCCATGCCGGGACCGTCCTTGACCCAGATGGCGACGGCA
>Ga0190271_10000175_pt1 | contig 32224 bp, 28 predicted proteins | sample Popmic356T_FD_133747 | JGI IMG/M metagenome (GOLD analysis project Ga0190271, IMG submission 133747) | Populus adjacent soil microbial communities from riparian zone of Weber River, Utah, USA - 356 T | ecosystem: Environmental > Terrestrial > Soil > Riparian zone | place: USA: Utah | collected...
AACCTTGTCGAGGGGGCCGATGCGCTGGGGCACGATCAAGCCAAGCCTGCGGGCCAGCGGGCCGACGGTCCAGCCCTGCACGATCAGCGACACAAGCACGACGATGAAGGCGAGGTTGAAGATCAGCCGGCCGTGTTCGATGCCGCCGATGATGGGGGTGATCGCGAGCAGAATGGACACAGAGCCGCGCAGGCCGACCCAGGAGATGAAGGCGGTCTCCGGCCTCGAGAAGCCGTAGGGAGCCAGGCAGAGCCACACCGCGATGGGCCGCGCGACGAAGATCAGGATCAGCCCAAGCAGCACAGCGAAAGGAAGAATCGGCAGAAACTGCGAGGGCGTGGCGTAGAGGCCGAGGATCAGGAACATGATGATCTGCGCCAGCCAGGACAGCCCGTCATGAAAGCGTTTCACAACGGAGGCGTTCCGGATATTCGCGTTGCCGACAACCAGGCCGGCCACATAGACGGCCAGAAAGCCGGATCCGTGCATCACGCCCGCCGCCGCGAAGACAAGCAGGGAAAGCGTCAGAACGAAGATCGGCAGCAGGCCATGGTCGAGGTCGAGTTTCTCGATGAAGCGAACGATGGCAAACCCGCCGGCGAGGCCGACCACGGCGCCGACGCCCATATGTTCGATGAAGCCTAGCACGAACTCGCGCGTCAATTCGGCGGTGCCGGGCGTTTCACCGGCGGCCAGCACGGAAACCAGCGTAATCGTCAGGAAGATGGCGATCGGATCGTTGGTGCCGGATTCGATTTCCAGCGTGGAGCGCACCCGGTCACGGAGGTTCACATTGCCGGCACGCAGCAGAAAGAACACCGCCGCCGCATCTGTCGAGGCGACGGTCGCGCCGAGCAGCAGCGATTCCCGCCAGTTCAGTTCGGTGAGATAGAACGTGGCTGCGCCGAACAGGCCGGTGGTGATCAGCACGCCCAGCGTTGCCAGGGTGAGGGCCGGTCCGGCCGCCTGGCGCAACATTGCAAGCGGCGTTCCGAAACCCGACTCGAACAGAATGACGGCCAGCGCCAGTGAGCCGACGAAATAGGCAAGCCGGGCATTGTCGAAATCGATGCCGAGGCCATCCGAGCCGCTGGCCAGGCCGATGCCGAGAAAGAGCAGCAGCAGCGGTGCGCCGAAGCGGAAGGCGATCAGGCTCGAAAACGCCGCGGCCAGCACGAGTGCCGTGCCGACAAGCGTAACGAGATAGATCGATTGATCCACGCAGCACCCCTCCAAAGCGTCGTTTCGGATTTAAGACAGAGTGGGGCGAAGACATGACCCGCGCAAGGCGAGAGCGTGATTTTTGCGCAGGATACAGTTGAAGTTGCGCAGCCAGACGATACCGGCGCGCAAAGGTCCGCTCAGGCTCTCCGCGCTGCGTCCTGACTTTCCTCGAGCCAATCCTTCGATTGCATCTCGATCAGGCGCGAGGCGGTGCGTTCGAACTCGAACGCCTCAGTGCCCGACTTGCCGGCATAGAGCGCGGTCGGCGCTGCTTCGGCACTGACGACCAGGCGGGTATGGTGATCGTAAAGTGTGTCGATCAAGAGGATGAGCCGTTTCGCCTCGTTGCGCCGACCGGCCGTCAGCACCGGCACATGGTCGACGAAGATGGTGCGGAAGCGGTTGGCGATGGCGATGAAATCGCGTGCCCCGAGCGGCTTCTCGCACAGGTCGGCAAAGCCGAAACGTGCGCAGTCGCCCGCCGCAAGCGGCACCGCCACCTGCCGGCCCTTGAGGTCGATTGCGGTCGGCGCGGGAGCCGCGCCATCGATTGTCTTGGCCCATGCCGCATCCATCCACTTGTCGGTCTCGGCGCTAAGCGGGGTGAGATAGACGGGGATGCGGTCCGTCTTTTCCAGCCGGTAGTCGATGTCGCTGTCGAGACCCATCACCTCCGCGTGCCGGCCGAGAATTGCGATGAAGGGAAGGAACAATTGCCGGTTCAACCCCTCGCGATAGAGATCATCAGGCGCGACATTGGACGTAGCGACCAGCACGACGCCCTCGGCAAAGAGCGCGGAGAACAGCCGCGACAGGATCATCGCATCGGCGATGTCGGTTACCGAAAATTCGTCGAAGCACAGCACCCAGGATTGTTCCGCGAGATCGCGCGCGACCGGCGGGATCGGATCGTCTTCCTTGACGGTTCCCGCCTTGCGCGCGGCGCGATGCCGGGCGATGCGGTCATGCACATCGGCCATGAAGTCGTTGAAGTGGACGCGGCGCTTGCGCCGCACCGGGACAAGCTCGAAGAACATGTCCATGAGCATCGTCTTGCCACGCCCGACACCGCCATGGATGTACAGGCCCTTGACCGGCGCTTTGGTCTCGCGGCGCTTGGCGAACAGCCAGCCCAGCGCGCTCGATTTGTTCGCCAGCCGCTTCGCGATGATTTCGTCGATCAGCCTGTCCAGCGCGCGGGCGATCCGCTCCTGCGCGGCATCGCGGCTGACGCTGCCGGTCTCGACGAGATGGGCGTAGCGCTGCATGACGGTCGCATGCGTCTGAAGACCGTCACGCAGGTGCATGATGGGCTATCCCGGGACAAGCGCCTCAGCGGGAGAGCGAGATCGGCTGGCCTGTCGTCGTCTGGCCGTCGAAGCGCTCGCCGCCGGACGAGTAGAGCCGCGCCAGCGCGCCGCCGTTTCCGTCATACAGGGTCAACTGCTTGCCGGCGACGTTCCACGATTTGACGCCGTCGATGGGTGCCGGGCAGCGCAGCGGCCCGGCGCGGTAGCCCGAACCGAATTTGGTCTGCGGCGTGGCAACCCGGCACGACTGCCCGGCCACGTCGACGCTCCACACACCGGCGACATTTGCCGTGGTGACATCTGGCGCGTCGGCGGGTGGTGCCACCGGAGCGGCGGCAACCTGCGTTTGGGGCGCAGCGGGAAATTCATCGGGCTTGGCTGGCGGCGGAAGCTGCCGTCCCTCAACGGTTCCGGCTGGCGCGGCCGGCAGCGGGGCGGGTGACGTGTCTTCGGATGCCATCCGACTGCCCTGGCAGCCTGCCAGAGCGAGCGACAGCAAGGCCACTGCCGTCAAACCTGTTTTCGAAAACGCCATTCCCAATCTCCTCGCAGCCGCGCCTGCGCAATCCCTGTCTTTTGTGACAGAAGGATAAACCGGCAACATTACAACTGTTTACGGTTAAGAAAGGCTTTTCGAGGTCGAACTGTTGTAAATTTGCCTCTTCGTGGTTCTGGCATGCAACCTTTTTGGCGGGTGCCGCGTTTCCTAGCGGCCTTCGCGCCGTCCTCTCCGGAGTTCGCACCATGATTAAATGGATTATCATTCTGGCTGTCGTCGCAATTGTCGCTGGCATGCTGGGCTTCACGGGCCTTTCCGGCGCGGCGGCCACCGGCGCGAAGGTCCTCGCCGCCATCCTGCTTATCTTCATCGTGCTGATCTTTTTCGGGGTGATCGCCGTCACCTGATCCCGCCATCTCGCGGTCCGGAAGCAGGCGCGACAGTGGCTTGCGCCATCGATGCGCATTCAAGGCAGGTGCTGAAGCCAGAACACTGGTAATCGCGGAACCTTTCCGCCATATAGGCGCGCAAGATAACCGATACCGCACGAGATGGCCGCAAACGCCGCATTCGCCAAGATGAACGGGCTCGGCAACGAGATTATCGTTGCCGACATGCGCGGCCGCACGGACGTCGTTACGCCTGCGGCGGCGATCGCGCTCGCCCGCGACGCGGCGACCCGCTTCGATCAGATCATGGCGATCCACGATCCCCGCACGCCGGGCACCGCAAACTATATCCAGATCATCAATTCCGACGGATCCTTCGCGCAGGCCTGCGGCAATGGCATGCGCTGTGTCGTCCAGACGCTCGCCGCTGAGGCGGGACAACGGCTGTTCGTGTTCGAGACGGTCGCCGGTATTCTGAACGCCGAGCAGCACGAGGATGGGTTGATCTCGGTCGACATGGGTGCGCCGCGCTTCGATTGGCGCGACATTCCCCTGGCCGAGCCGTTCCATGACACCACGAGGATCGAACTTCAGGTCGGCCCCATCGACGCCCCGGTGCTGCACTCTCCCTCCGTTGCCTCTATGGGTAATCCGCACGCCATCTTCTGGGTCGACCGCGATGTCTGGTCCTACGAACTGGACCGCTTCGGCCCGCTGCTGGAAAATCATCCGATCTTTCCCGAGCGCGCCAACATCACCATCGCGCAGGTGACCGGGCCGGACAGCATGATCATCCGCACCTGGGAACGCGGCGCGGGGCTGACCAAGGCTTGCGGCTCGGCCTCCTGCGCTGCGGCAGTCTCCGCCGCCCGCACGGGGCGCACGGGCCGTTCGGTCGACGTGACGGTTCCAGCCGGCGGCGCCCTCCACATCGAATGGCGCGACGACGATCATGTCACCATGACCGGTCCGGCCGAGTGGGAATTTTCCGGGTCGTTCGATCCCTCCACGGGGATGTGGTCCCGCCAGACGGAAAGTGCTGCGTGATGGCCAATCGGCGGCAAAGGTCTGCCTGATGGCGCTCGACATCGTCACCTTCGGATGCCGGCTCAATACCTATGAGTCGGAAGTGATGCGGCGCGAAGCGGAGAGCGCCGGACTTTCCGCGTTGAAAGACGGCGCCATCATCTTCAACACATGCGCGGTGACCGCCGAGGCCGTGCGCCAGGCCAAGCAGTCCATACGCAAGGCGCGCCGAGAGAATCCCGGCGCCCGCATCATCGTGACCGGCTGCGCGGCACAGACCGAGCCGGGCAGCTTCACCGCGATGGACGAGGTGGACCTTGTTCTCGGCAACGAGGAAAAGCTCAGGGCGAATTCCTACCGCGCGTTGCCCGATTTCGGCGTCAATGATTTCGAGAAAGCCCGTGTCAACGACATCATGTCGGTGAAGGAAACCGCCTCCCATATGGTCGACGCGATCGAGGGCAGGGCGCGCGCCTTCGTGCAGGTGCAGAATGGCTGCGACCATCGCTGCACCTTCTGCATCATTCCTTTCGGCCGCGGCAATTCGCGTTCGGTGCCGATGGGCGCCGTCGTCGAGCAGGTGAAGCGCCTTGCCGGCAACGGCTATGCCGAGATCGTGCTGACCGGCGTTGACATGACAAGCTATGGCGCAGACCTGCCCGGCGCGCCGAAGCTTGGCAGGCTGGTGAAGACGATCCTGAAGCAGGTACCGGACGTCGCGCGGCTGCGACTGTCCTCGATCGATTCCATCGAAGCGGATGCGGAACTGATGGAAGCGGTGGCGACGGAGAAGCGGCTGATGCCGCATCTGCACCTTTCCTTGCAGGCCGGCGACGACATGATCCTGAAGCGCATGAAGCGACGCCATCTGCGCGACGACTCGATCCGCTTTTGCCAGGACGTGCGCCGTTTGCGGCACGAGATCGTTTTCGGGGCGGACATCATTGCCGGCTTCCCGACCGAGACGGAGGCTATGTTCGAAAACTCCCTTTCCATCGTCGAGGAATGCGAGCTGACGCATCTGCATGTGTTTCCCTATTCGCCGCGCAAAGGGACGCCGGCGGCGCGCATGCCGCAGGTTGACCGGCGCATCGTGAAGGAGCGCGCGGGGCGTTTGCGCGCCGCCGGCGACCGCGCCCATGCACGGCATCTGGCCAGCCTTCAGGGAACGCGGCAGTCGGTACTCATCGAGCGCGACGGATTGGGACGCACGGAGGGCTTCACCCTCACCGCCCTGCCATTCGGCGCGCCGGGCGAGATTGTCGAGGCAACCATCACCGGCCATGACGGCGATCGGCTCATCGCCGCGGCGCAGGCGGCATAGCGGCGGACCATGGCTGGATTTTTCAAGAAGGTCTTCTCCTTCGGCAAGAAGGAGGTGGTGGAAAAGCCGGTCGAGGATGCACCGCTCGCGCCGATCAATTGGGACGCGCTGAAGGAGTTCAAGAGCGAAGCCGCGGTTGCCGAGGCGCCCGTTGCCGCGCCCACCGTGCCCAAGCCGTCCGTTCCCGAACTGGTCGTCGAAGATGTGCACCAGCCGCTTGAAGCGGAAGCGGTCGAGATTTTCGAATCTGCCGAACTGCCGTCGCAGATTGACGTTGATGCCGCGCCGCAGGAGACGCCGCGTTTCCCCGAACCGCCCGCACCCGATCTTCCGGCTGAGCGCCCGCGCGCACCGAAGCTGCCCGCCGAAGCGCCGGCGCCCGTGGCGCCGGATGACAAACCCACTCCGGACCTTCCGGTAGAAGTCCCCGCCGAGCCAAAGCCCGAGACGCGCCCGCAACCGGTCACGCCGCCTGCGCCGGAACCGGAAGTTCCGCCAGCGCCGGAGCCTGTGCCTCAGACGCCGGAACCGGAGGTCCCGACGACGCCCGAACCGGTCCCGACACCCGTCGTGCCCGAAGAGATTCACGCGCCGGTCGTACGGGATGAGGCGCCTGTTCCGGTGGTGCCTGATGAAGCTCCGGCGCCTGAGTTGCCCGTCGAGGTTCCCGCCGAGCCGGAAGCGCCTGTTGAGATTCCAGCTGAACCTGTCGAGGCTCCAGCCGAACCTGAAGCGCCAACCGAAATTCCAGCTGAACCCGAAGCGCCGGTCGAAGTGCCGGCTGCGCCGCGGCCGTCAACGCCGCCTGTTGCGCCCGCAGCCCCGATCGAAATCCCGGTCGAGCGGGCACCGATCGAGGTGCCGGGTGCACCCGCGCCCCGGCCTACCCCGGAAGTTCCGATTGAAATACCGGAGCGGCCGCGGCCAGAGACGGCGCCCGTTGCTCTTGTCGAGAGGGATGCTCCCGAGGCCGATCGCGATGTATCAGCCCAACCTGACGGACTGTCTCCAGGGCCAGCGCCTGTCTTGGACACGCGCCGCGAGGAGGCGCCGGCCGCCGGCAGTGGGAGCGCCTCCGCGCTGGATGCGCGCGCCAGCGTTTCGACCCGCCCCGCCGATCCGGATGCGCTCGGCCAGATCGATTGGGAAGGCCTGAAGGCGTTTCGCCGGCAGGACAAGCCTGAGCCTGAGCCGCAGCCGACAAGCAAGGTCACCGTTGCAAAGAAGGTGGAACAGAAGCAGGCGCCGGTAGCGGCGGCGCCGCCGCCGGCGCCGCGTGTGCCGTGGTTCCAGCGGCTGCGTGAAGGGCTTGCGCGCTCGTCGCGAGAGCTGTCGAGCAACATTGCCGGCGTGTTCACCAAGCGCAAGCTGGACGAGGACACGCTGCAGGATCTCGAAGACGTGCTGCTGCGCGCCGATCTCGGCATGGAAACTGCCATGCGGGTCACCGACACGCTGGCTTCCACCCGCTACGGCAAGGAGATCTCCGACATCGAGGTCCGCACCGTGATGGCGGCGGAGGTGGAAAAGGTGCTGACGCCGGTGGCGCAGGCGCTGGAGCTCGACCTGTCGCACAAGCCGCATGTGATCCTGGTTGTCGGCGTCAATGGCACGGGCAAGACCACCACCATCGGCAAGCTCGCGGCGAAGCTGAAGGACGGTGGACTGTCGGTGATGCTGGCAGCGGGCGATACGTTTCGCGCGGCGGCCATCGAACAGCTGAAGATCTGGGGTGAGCGCACCGGGTCGCCGGTCATCTCGTCGAAACTTGGCGCGGATGCCGCCGGCCTCGCCTTCGATGCCTTCGTCAGGGCGAGGGAGGAAGGCTCCGACGTGCTGATCATCGACACCGCCGGACGGTTGCAGAACAAGACCGAACTGATGGCGGAGTTGGAAAAGATCGTCCGCGTCCTGAACAAGCACGACCCCGAAGCACCGCACACCGTGCTGCAGACGGTTGACGCGACGACCGGTCAGAATGCACTCAACCAGGTCGAGATTTTCCGCAACGTCGCCGGGGTCAACGGGCTAGTGATGACCAAGCTGGACGGCACGGCGCGTGGCGGCATCCTTGTCGCCATTGCCGCCAAGCACAAGCTGCCGGTCTATTTCATCGGCGTCGGCGAGCAGGTGGACGATCTGGAGCCGTTCTCGGCGGGTGATTTCGCCAAGGCCATCGCCGGCGTGGGCTAACGATGCCGGTTGTTCGATCCACGGACGCCGTGCCATTCTCGACACGCTGAACAAAAGCAAAGCAGCAGGAAGCCATGAGCAACCCACTCCTCGAAACCGGCCCCCACGATCCGCGCCAGAAGAAGCTTGGCGGCGGATTGAAATTCGCGCTGGAGTTCGGCCCCCTGCTGATCTTCTTTGTCGCCATCATGCGCAGCGACATGCTGGTGCGGCTGGTGCCCGCGCTGGGCGGTCTGGGCAAGCCGATCTTCATAGCCACCGCGCTGTTCATCGTGGCGACCGCGATCTCACTGGTTGTGACCTACGCGATGACGCGAACCATTCCGCTGATGCCGCTGATCTCGGGCGTCATCGTGCTGGTGTTTGGCGGGCTGTCGATCTGGTTCCAGAACGATACCTTCATCAAGATGAAGCCGACAATCGTCTACTCGTTGTTTGCCGTGCTGCTGCTCGGCGGCCTTGCCTTCGGCCGGTCGCTGATCGGCTATGTCTTCGACAGCGCCTTTCAACTGGACGCGGAGGGATGGCGCAAGCTGACGCTGCGCTGGGGCATCTTCTTCATCTGCTGCGCGGTGTTGAACGAGGCCGTGTGGCGCGGATTGGCGGCGGTCTATCCGCCTGACCTGGCGGACGAATATTGGGCGGCGTTCAAGCTGTTCGGCTTCACGGCGATCACCTTTCTGTTCGTGCTGTCGCAGATGCCGCTGATCATGCGCCATTCGCTGGAGGAGCAGGGGAAGAAATGATGCAGACCATCACCACCCGTGAGGCGCTGCGTGCGCTTTACAAGCAGCCGCACGACCGCGCGGTGAGCAAGGAAATCCGCGCGCTCGATCACCACTGCCGCACCTTCATTGCCAACAGCCCGTTCGTGCTGATCGGCTCCTCCGATGGCAACGGCAATGCCGATGTCACGCCGAAGGGTGACCGTCCGGGCTTTGTCGCCGTCCTCGACGATTTAACCCTCGCCATTCCGGATCGGCCGGGCAACAATCGGCTCGATACGTTCGAGAACGTCCTCGCCAATCCGGCCGTCGGGCTGCTGTTCCTCATTCCCGGCATGAACGAAACGCTGCGGGTCAACGGCGATGCGCGGCTGACCGCGGATCCAGGTTTGCGTGAGCGCCTTGCCGTCGACGGCAGGCTGCCGATCGCGGTGATGCTGGTCACGGTCACGTCTACCTATATGCATTGCGCCAAAGCCTTCATGCGCTCCGAATTGTGGAAGCCGGAAAGCTGGCCGGACCGCGCCGGCCTGCCGACGCTCGGGCAGATCCTCGCCGATCACTGCGCAATACCAGGCGATCCCGCCGAGACCGACAAATCCTTGGCGGTTGCCTACACACAATCCATGTGGTGAAAGTCCCGAGCCATGCGCCCCGGGCATGGCTGGATTGATCAAATTCCCCATTCAGCAGGCGCGTCGAAGCCACTATCTGTGTGCTGTCCGGCAGCGCAGTGCACAGCCGGCGATCCACAAAGGCCAAGAAGAAGATGTTTTCCGGTTTGTTCGCCCGTTTTGACTCCAACCCGCGCAAGCCGCGCGCAAAGCGTGAGCACTCGCTCGAGACGCGTGAAATGCGGTCCCTCAAGCAGATTTATGCGGAAGTCTACGGAAAGTAGGACTGACGCAGCGGCCGGCATCGCTGGCCGCTCGAGCGTTTCCGGGATATGGGATGCGGGTATCCCGTCCCCAAACGCCCCGAAACAAAGGACCCGGAGTGGTTGAACGATTCGTTGGAATCGTGAGCCGTTCTGGTCTGGCAGATGCGAGCGGTGGAGGTTTCTCCGCCGCTTTTTGTTTTTGGTAGTGCGTTGGCGGGCTTTTGAAGCCGCCTCACCCCGCTGCGTCACCTGCACGATCGCTGCCGCGGCCATATAGTTAACGCTACCTTCACCATCCCCTCGATAGTCTTGGGCGGAATCGACGTGCCGCCGCTGCGGCAGCGTTTCGGCGCGACGACAGGGTAATTCGCATGCGATCTGGGGTTTCGGCACAGCTGACGTCGGGGGGCACGGGCTTGGGCTTGCAGGGATTCCTGCTGCGCCAGGCCAGCCGTCTCGCAGGCGTAGGTCTCCTTGGCGGCGTGGTATTCGCGCTTTGCTCGCTCGGCACATGGAACGTTGCCGATCCGAGCTTCAGCCATGCCACGGGCAACACCGTCACCAATGCCATGGGCTACACAGGCGCGGTCTTCTCCGATCTTGCCATGCAGTTCTACGGCCTGTCCTCGGTGGCACTGCTGGTGCCCGCGGTGATCTGGGGCCTGTTGCTGGCGAGCGGCCGGATCATAAGCCGTCTGCCCAAGAGGTTCCTTGCCTGGCTGGGTGGTTCGATGCTCGCGGCCGGGATCGCCGGCTGCTTCCTGCCGCCGCCGACATGGCCGCTGCCGACCGGGCTCGGCGGCGTGTTCGGCGACATGCTGTTGAAACTCCCGGCGCTGTTCATCGGCGCCTATCCGCAAGGCTGGATTGCCCGGCTGATTGCGCTGGTGCTGGCGCTTCCGACGCTTGGGCTGCTCGCTTACGCCTCCTCGCTCATTGCACGCGCCCCGTTGCCCGCCAGGATCGAGCCGGTCAGGAAACGCGCGTCGCAAACTGCCGCGCCGGCCGATCTCGACGACTTCGACGAGGATGAGGCGGACGACCGACGCAGCCCGCTCGCCATGCTTGGCGCGGTTGTGCATCTATGGCTGTCGCTGCGCGCCTTCTTCAAACGCAAGCTTGCCGCCTGGCGCGCGCGCCAGCCGGATGAATTCGACATGGCGCCCGCCGCGCGCGGTGGCTGGCGGCGTGCCGCGGAGCAGGTGGAACTGGCGGAGATGGAGGAGACGCGCGTCAGCGCGAAGGGCCGCGCGCGCGTCGAGCCCGAATTCTTCGCCCAGATGGTCGCTGAAGGCAGTCACGCGCCCGATATGCATTCTCCCTATGCGCCAACTGCGCAGGGAGAACGCACGCGCACCAATGACCGTACGCCTGCCTACGACGAGGCCGACGACAACCCATTCCAGGTCGAAGAGTTCGAGGAGCCGGACCCAAGCGAATTTGGCGACGGGGTGGACATACCGCCTGCACATGCGCCGCTGCAGAACTTCCGCTCACCGGCAGCGCTAGCCGCCGCCAAGACCGCGCGCGTCGAAAACCCCGCGCCGCGGCCGATGCCCGGCGCTCGCGTGCAGCGAGAAGCGCAAACGTCGTTCATCGGCTCCAACAAGTTCGAAATGCCATCGCTGCATTTCCTTTCCGAGGCCAAGAATGTTGTGAAGGACCCATCGCTGTCGAAGGATGCGCTGGAGCAGAATGCGCGCATGCTGGAAAGCGTCCTCGAAGATTTCGGCGTCAAGGGCGAGATCATTCACGTGCGTCCCGGCCCTGTTGTCACGCTGTACGAACTGGAGCCGGCGCCCGGCATCAAGTCGTCGCGCGTCGTTGGCCTGGCAGACGATATCGCCCGCTCGATGAGCGCCATCGCCTGCCGCGTCGCTGTCGTTCCAGGCCGCAATGCAATCGGCATCGAACTGCCCAACGCGAAGCGCGAGACGGTGTATCTGCGCGAACTTCTGGCCAGCAAGGATTTCGAGAACACCAAGGCAAATCTCGCGCTGGCGATGGGCAAGACCATCAACGGCGAGGCGGTCATCGCCGACATCGCCAAATTCCCGCATGTGCTCGTCGCCGGCACCACGGGTTCCGGTAAGTCGGTGGCGATCAACACCATGATCCTGTCGCTGGTCTACCGCATGACGCCGGAGAAGTGCCGCCTGATCATGATCGATCCGAAGATGGTTGAACTGTCGGTCTATGACGGCATTCCGCATCTGCTGACGCCTGTTGTGACCGATCCCAAGAAGGCGGTCGTCGCGCTGAAATGGACCGTGCGCGAAATGGAAGACCGCTACCGCAAGATGGCGAAGGTCGGTGTGCGCAACGCCGAGGGCTTCAACGCCCGCGTCGCTCAGGCGGCAGCCAAGGGCGAGCTGATCAGCCGCACCGTGCAGACCGGTTTCGACCGCCAGACCGGAGAAGCGATCTACGAGACCGAGACGCTCGATCTCGAACCGATGCCGTTCATCGTGGTCATCATCGACGAAGTCGCCGACCTGATGATGGTTGCAGGCAAGGACATCGAAGGCGCCGTTCAGCGCCTCGGCCAGATGGCGCGCGCCGCTGGCATCCACGTCATCATGGCGACGCAGCGTCCGTCGGTCGATGTCATCACCGGCACGATCAAGGCCAACTTCCCGACCCGCATGTCCTTCCAGGTGACGTCGAAGATCGACAGCCGTACGATCCTGGGCGAGCAGGGCGCCGAGCAACTCCTCGGCATGGGCGACATGCTCTACATGGCCGGCGGCGGCCGCATCCAGCGCGTGCACGGTCCGTTCGTCTCGGACGACGAGGTGGAGAAGGTGGTCAAGCACCTCAAGCTGCAGGGCGTACCGCAATATCTCGATGCGATCACCCAGGACGACGAGGACGACGAGGACGACGCCCCGCGTGGCGGCGGCGGTGGCGGCGGCAATTACGAGGATTCCGACGATCCCTACGATCAGGCGGTCGCAGTTGTGCTGCGTGACGGCAAGGTGTCGACCAGCTATATCCAGCGCCGGCTCGGCGTCGGCTACAACAAGGCGGCCTCGCTTATCGAGCGGATGGAGAAGGAAGGCGTCATCAGCCAGGCTAACCATGCCGGCAAGCGCGAGATCCTGGTGCCGACCGAAGCCGACAAGATGTGAGCGGCGGGGGCGGTCTTCCGTCACCCTTTGCCGCTCGAAAATGTGACCGCCGCGGCCTTCACCGGGCCAAACTAAAGCCCAACTGGCGCGTTACCGGATTTGGAAACACCGCGCCCGGATAGCGATACTCTGTGGCGAAGGTTTTCCCAGGGAAACGGCGCAAGCCGAGGTGATAGAGATGACGATGATTCTAAACCTTCGAAAGCCCACGCGTCGGCGTTTTGCCGCGCTTTTGGCGGCGCTGGCCGGGATTGCGACGGCAGGTGCGATGCCTGGCGTTCTCGGGGTGACCGAGGCGCGCGCCGCTTCGGAGACCGCGCAGAAGATCGCCGATCATTTTTCTTCCGTTCGCTCGATGTCCGGCGAGTTCGTGCAGTTCGGCCCCAGGGGTGAACAGACGGGCGGAAAGTTCTATATCCAACGCCCAGGCAAGATCCGCTTCAACTATGAGAAGCCATCGGCCTACAAGGTGATTTCGGACGGCAATTCTGTCGTCATTCTCAACAGCAAGCTCAACACGTCGGACCTCTACCCGCTGTCGAAAACGCCGCTGAAACTGTTGCTGGATGAGCGGATCGACCTCTCGGGCGGCAAGGTGAAGAGCGTCGAAGAGGCGGAGGATCTGACGACGATCAAACTGTCCGACAAGCAGGTGTTCGGCAATTCGACCATCACCATGATGTTCGACCCCAAGTCGAACGAGCTTCGCCAGTGGACGATTACCGATGCCAAGGGCAAGGACACGACTGTGATGATTTTCAATGTCCAGGAAGGCGTGAAGATCGACCAGAGCATGTTCAAGATCGACTATGACAAAAACTTCAAGGTGAACCGGAAAGAGTCCAACCGGTAACACGCGAGCCGTGGTTGCGCTCATGCTGGTTCGGGCGCTGGTTCTTTCACAGCCGTCACACCCTTCTGCGCTCTCCCATCTGAGCGCCGCCAGCGGCTTGGTGCGTTCCGGCGATCGACTCTTCGTCGTCGCCGACGATGAGCTGCATCTCGGCGTCTTCCCGGCGGCGGGCGATGCGCCCGGTCACCTGGTTCGCCTGTTCGAGGGTGATCTGCCCGCGGCCAAGCCCGCGCGCAAACAACGCAAGCCCGATCTTGAAGCGCTGACCCTTCTACCGCCAATGCCCAGCTACCCCCATGGTGCGCTTGTCGCGCTGGGGTCAGGCTCGACGCCACAGCGTTGCAGGGGGATCGTTCTCGGTCTCGACGCTGGCGGCGATCTATCCGGCCAGCGCAGGATTTTCGACCTGGAACCGCTCTATCGCAAGTTGGGCAGCCATTTTGCCGAGCTCAACATTGAAGGGGCGACCATCGCAAGCGGGGAACTCAATCTGTTCCAGCGCGGCAATATCGGTCAGCCGTTGAACGGCGTTGCGCGGTTTCCGCTGACCGCCCTCATCGACGCAATGGAGCACCGCCTCACCGAGGCTATCGAGCCGATAGATGTCCACGCCATCGATCTCGGCCGCCTTGGCAATGTGCCCTATTCGATCACCGATGCGACCGCGCTGCCCGATGGACGCACCCTTGTCACCGCAGTCGCTGAGGAAACCGAAGATAGTTACGCCGATGGCGCGTGTCTCGGCGCGATGATTGCCGTTCTCTCGACGGATTGGCTGGTCGAGCGGCGCTTCGTGCTGGATGGTGCGCGCAAGATCGAGGGTGTCTGGGCCAATGTGGCCGGGCATCGGGCCGAGCTGATGCTGGTCACCGACGCCGATGATCCCTCCATCGCAGCGAGCCTTTTTTCGGCAACGATCCGGCTTTGAATTGTCAAAACCCGGCGCGCTGAATCACAGAAAGAGCTGCCGCTCCCCTTCCACCGTCCTGGCGATGAAGGCGGCCACCGTCTGCACCCGGCGCAGGCTGCGCATGCTTTCGTGGTAGACCAGCCAGTAGGCGCGGCGAATGGTTGGGATCGATGGCACCGGCACAAGATCGGGCGCGGCCCGAGCAATGAAGGCGTGCAGGATGCCGATGCCTGCGCCGGATCGAACCGCCTCGACCTGGCCCAGCGCCGAGGAGATCTCGAAGCCGGCGCTCCACGCCGCGGAGAATTCGGCGGCATAGTCGAGCGAGGGATTGATGACGAGGTCGGGAACATAGCCGATCAGGCGATGACCGGCCAAGTCGTCGCGGTTGCGCGGCAGGCCGAAGCTCTCGACGTAACTGCGCGCCGCGTAAAGGCCCAGCGTATAATCCACCAGTTTGGCGGCAACGAGCCGGCCCTCAGTCGGCCGCTCGGTGGTGATGGCAATGTCTGCCTCCCGGCGTGACAGCGAAAAGGAGCGCGGCACCGGAACCAGCTGCATTTTCAGCTGCGGATATTGCGCCGTGAGCCTGCCGACGCGGCCGGCGAGATAGGCGACCGAAACCGTCCGGCGCGCCGATCCGAACCGTGCCGGAAATATCGTCACCCTCGTCGGCGATATCCGCCTGCGCGGCAATCATGTCGGCTTCCATTCGCTCGGCGACGATAAGGAATCGCTCTCCCGCCGGCGTGAGTTCGCTGCCAGTCGTTAGCCGGCGAAAGAGCTTCGCTTTAAGCGCGCCTTCCAGCGCGGCCACGCGCCGGGACACCGTTGCGTGGTTCAGATCGAGGCGTTTCGCCGCGCCGAGGATCTGCCCCTCCCGCGCCACCGCCAGGAACATGCGCACATCATCCCAGTTCATGCTCTTTGCCCTAACCCTGAAGCCCACGCGTCATTCGCCCAATCGTATTTGCGCAAAATAGCAAACCACCGCCAACCGTACATCAAATTTTGCACAACGGATCGGCTATCGCTCGCGTTGCCAAAGGCGCGACAAAGGGAAACAATGCGGACAATCAAAATCCCAGGGAGAGAGACGATGTTGGACTACGGTCATTTTATCGGCGGCAAGCGTGTTGCCGGAACCAGCGGGCGCAGCACCGACGTGATGCAGCCCATGGACGGCACGGTGCGCGGCAAGCTCGCGTTGGCCTCGGCGGCGGAATTGCGCGCGGCGGTCGAAAACGCCAAGGCGGCTCAGATCGGCTGGGCGGCAACCAACCCGCAACGCCGTGTTCGCGTGCTGATGAAATTCCTCGAACTCGCCAACCGGGAATATGACTCACTGGCCGAAATTCTTGCCCGCGAACATGGCAAGACCATCGCCGACGCCAAGGGCGACATCCAGCGCGGCCTAGAAGTCGTCGAAGTCTGCATCGGCGCGCCGCATCTGATGAAGGGCGAGTTCACCGATGGAGCCGGTCCCGGCATTGATGTCTATTCGATGCGGCAGCCGCTCGGCGTCGTCGCCGGCATCACCCCGTTCAACTTCCCGGCCATGATCCCACTATGGAAGATCGCCCCGGCGATTGCCTGCGGCAATTCCTTCATCCTGAAGCCTTCGGAGCGCGACCCGGGCGTGCCGCTGCGCATCGCCGAATTGTTCGTCGAGGCCGGACTGCCGGCGGGCGTGCTTAATGTGGTGAATGGCGACAAGGAAGTGGTTGACGCCATTCTGGACGATCCCGACATCAAGGCGATCGGCTTCGTGGGCTCGACGCCAATCGCCCACTACATCTATTCGCGCGGCTGCGCGGCAGGCAAGCGCGTGCAGTGCTTCGGCGGCGCCAAGAACCACATGATCATCATGCCGGACGCCGACCTGGACCAGACCGTCGACGCGCTGATCGGCGCGGGCTACGGTTCGGCCGGCGAGCGCTGCATGGCGATCTCGGTTGCCGTTCCCGTGGGCCACGACACCGCCAACCGCCTGATGGACAAGCTCATTCCGCGCGTTGAAAGCCTGAAGGTCGGCCCCTCCACCGACAGCAGCGCCGATTTCGGCCCGGTGGTGACGGCGCAGGCGCTCGAGCGCATCAAGGGCTATGTCGATATCGGCGTGAAGGAAGGCGCAAAGCTGGTCGTCGACGGCCGCGGCTTCTCCATGCAGGGCTATGAGAATGGCTACTATATGGGCGGCTGCCTGTTCGACAACGTGACGCCGGACATGCGCATCTACAAGGAAGAGATCTTCGGGCCGGTGCTCTCGGTTGTACGCGCGCCGACCTATGAAAGCGCCATCAAGCTGGCCAATGATCACGAGATGGGCAACGGCGTTGCGATTTACACCCGCGACGGCGATGCCGCGCGTGATTTCGCCAGCCGCGTTCAGGTCGGCATGGTCGGCGTCAACGTGCCGATCCCCGTGCCGATCGCCTATTACACCTTCGGCGGCTGGAAGGCGTCGTCCTTCGGCGATCTCAACCAGCACGGCGCCGATGCGTTCCGCTTCTACACTAAGACCAAGACCGTCACCTCGCGCTGGCCCTCGGGCATCAAGGACGGCGCGGAGTTTGTCATCCCGACGATGAATTGAGCCGACGGGTGACTTAGGCGGCGGCGCTTTCAATCGACCGCGCCGCGCCTCGTCCCCTAGAAATCGCTGGTCAGGCCTTTGATTTCCCAATCGCCATAGCGGTTGGGGTCATTACCTCCGCGCCCGGCCAACTCTTTCGGCAAGGCGGCTTCCTGCGCGCGGTATTGCGCCCGTCGCTCCTCGGCTTCCCGCAAGGCGCGCTCGGCCGCAGGACTGAGAGGCTTCTTCGCTGGCTCGCCACCCGCCGCGTCAGTGCCGTCACTTTCCCGTTCGGTCATTGAATCCGCCCACATTGCTCTCCATCATATAGGACAACGAAATCGGCGGATCGAGACACGATTCGCTCTTTGGAGAACGCCATGAATCTGGTTCGCACCGCGATGCTTCTTGCCGCGATGACGGCGCTGTTCATGTTGGTCGGCTATGGCATCGGCGGCACGGGGGGCATGCTCACCGCGCTGGTCTTTGCCGCCGGCATGAACCTGTTCAGCTACTGGAACGCAGACAAGATGGTGCTGCGCATGCATCGCGCGGTCGAGGTGGATGAACGCAACGCCCCTGAGTATTATCGCATCGTGCGTGACTTGGCCGGCCGCGCTAATCTGCCCATGCCGAGGGTCTATCTCATCGACAATCCGCAGCCCAACGCCTTTGCAACCGGGCGCAATCCCCAAAACGCCGCAGTCGCGGCGACCACGGGGCTGCTTGAACGCCTGAACTATGAGGAAGTCGCCGCCGTCATGGCGCATGAACTGGCGCATGTCGAACATCGCGACACGCTGACGATGACCATTACCGCCACTCTGGCCGGCGCCATCTCCATGCTCGGCAATTTTGCGCTGTTCTTCGGATCCAGCCGCGACAACAACAATCCGCTCGGCTTCGTCGGCGTATTGCTGGCGATGATCGTGGCGCCCTTCGCGGCGATGCTGGTGCAGATGGCAATCAGCCGCACGCGGGAATATTCCGCCGACCAGCGCGGCGCCGCGATCTGCGGCAATCCGCTGTGGCTGGCGTCGGCATTGCGTAAGATCGCCGGTGCCGCCGAACGCATCCGCAATCCGGCTGCCGAGGCAAACCCCGCCACCGCGCATATGTTCATTTACAATCCGCTGCACGGCGAGCGTATGGATTCGCTGTTTTCGACGCATCCGGATGTCGGAAACCGTATCGCGGCGCTTGAAGCCTTGGCTCGCGATGGCGTTGCCGTTCCTGTGGCGCCAGTGGATGAGCCTGTTTCAAGGCCTAGCGTTATCGAGCCGGAAGCTTCCGGACCATGGGGCGGCCGTCCGAAACCCGAACGTGACCTGCCCGCGCAAAAGCCGCGCAGCCAGGGTCCATGGGGACGCAATCCGACCGGCCCGCGCGGCCGCCGCTCGTGAGATTGGATCGCGTCCGATTTCGCTCGGCGAAGCTTGACATCTCACCCCCACCGGCACTTCGCGCCACCTCCCCCATCGAGGGGGAGGTAAAGCCGGCCGCAACGCCTTTGCGCTGCTCTGAATGGCGGTCCGAACCCGCGACGCATTTACCCTCCCCTCGATTGGGCCTTTGGCGGGAAGCGTCCGATCGGACGTCGGGGGTGGGGTGCCTTTCAATCAGTGAACCTCAATGGCCCTCCGCATGACCGCCGTAGCCAAGTCTCTCCCCGCTATTCCCGGCCTGCCGGCGCGCAAAACGGCGGCACGGCTGCTGGCGGCTGTGGTCGATGCCAAAACCTCGCTTGACGGCCTTACCGACAACGACCACGGCCATCCCCAATATATGGAACTCGACGCGCGAGACCGCGCGCTTGTCCGGGCGATCCTTGCCACCGCGCTGCGCTATCGCGTCACGATCGAGGCGCTCATCCAGCGCCGGCTGGAGCGGCCGCTGCCGCAGAATGCACGCTCCCTGTCTCACATCCTGCATGTGGCGGCGGCGCAGATGCTATTCCTCGACATACCCGACAGCGCGGCGGTCGATCTCGCCGTCAGCCACGCCAAATCCGACCCGCGAACCCAGCGCTTCGCCGCATTGGTCAACGGCGTGCTGCGCGCGCTGGGCCGCGTCAAGGCGCGCGCCCTGCCGGCTGCCCTGGCAGCGTCGGTTGACGCACCGGATTGGCTTCGCGATCGCCTGGTGTCGGCCTATGGCGAAGACAAGGCCCGCGCCATCCTGACGATGCACCGCCTCGAAGCGCCGGTCGATTTCACCGCGCGCGGCGATCCCTCAGCCTGGGCGGAGCGTCTCGGCGGTGTCGTTTTGCCAACGGGCTCTATCCGCCTTGAGCGGTTGGCGGGGCCGGTCGGCGCGATGCCGGGATATGATGAGGGCGCCTGGTGGGTGCAGGATGCGGCCGCGGCGCTGCCGGCGCGTTTGCTCGGCGATGTCGCGGGCCAGCATGTTGCCGATCTTTGCGCTGCGCCCGGCGGCAAGACCGCGCAGCTGATCGCCGCCGGCGCCCGCGTGACTGCGCTGGACAAATCGCGCAACCGGCTGAAGCGCCTCGCCTCGAACCTCGACCGCCTTGGTATGCAAGCCGAAATCGTTGAAGCCGACATCGCCGCCTGGCAGCCCGCGGTGCTCTTCGATGCCGTTCTCCTTGATGCGCCCTGTTCCTCCACCGGCACGGTACGCCGCCACCCGGATGTGCCCTGGACGAAATCGCTGGCGGATATCGACAAGCTGGCCAAGGTGCAGCGGGCGTTGCTCGACGCGGCTGTCAGGCTGGTCAAGCCGGGCGGACGGATCGTCTTTTCCAACTGCTCGCTCGATCCGCTGGAAGGTGAGGAACTTCACGCGGCGTTCCTCGCCTCGTCTCCCGACATCGCGGACGATCCCGTGATGCCGGGCGAAATTCCCGTTGCCGATGCGTTCATCACGTCATCGGGTGCGGTGCGCACGACGCCCGCCGACATGCAGATGGCAACGCCGGCGCTTTCCGGTATGGACGGCTTCTTCGCCGCGCGCATGCGGCGCAGAACGTGAACGTGTGCTCTCCCCAGAGCGGTTGACGATTCGGGGAATCGCTCAACCGCTCCAGGTTCTTGTTCGCTGAGTTCCGAACCCTTCCGCGCACTTTTTTGGAAACGCTCTCGGCCCTGTGCCGTTTCACTGGTTTCCCTCAGCGCCTCCTTTGCTCTAATCTGGACTCGGCGGAGTTGAAACAATCGCGGAGGGGACTTGGCGAACGGGGCAGGCGGCCGGAAGCGTCTATGGACGCTGGTCGGCGCAGAAGTCTGGAGAAGGGTTCGCCGCCGCCTGCGCGCCGGGCCGAAATATCGCTGGCGTTTCAGCGGGCGCTCGCCGGAACGCGTCCTTGTCGCTCCGCCGGATTTGCGGCTTGCGGATCCACAGATCGCGCATGAAATCTACTCCGGCCGCTACCCGCTTTCGGGACATATGGTCGAGACAGGCGGGCAGTCTCCTTTCCAGATCGCCGTTGCGGATCGCGGTTGGCTCAAATCACTGCACGGTTTCCGTTGGCTTCGTCACATGCACGCGGCGGATACCGACCTCGCCACCGCCAATGCGCGGGCGCTGGTTTCGGACTGGATTGCCGTGCATGGGGGCTCGATCGAAGGGGTAGCCTGGGAGCCTGGCACGGTGGCGAAGCGTCTTGTCGCCTGGCTGCAACATTCCTCGCTTCTGCTGCAGGGAGCCGAGCTGCGCTTCTATCGATCCTTCCTGAGGTCGCTGGCGGTGCAGGCGCGCTATCTGCGCTGGGCGGTGCACGGCATGCCGGACAGCAAGGAGAAACTCAGGGCGCGTATTGCGCTCGCTTTCGCCGCGCTCTCGCTGCCTGCATCGGCGTCGTCGCTGCGCGCGGTCACGCGCCAGTTGGGCGAGGAACTCAATCGCCAGATTCTGCCCGACGGCGGACATGTCTCGCGCAATCCGCTCACTATCATGGAATTGCTCGCCGACCTCCTGCCGCTCAGGCAAACCTACACCAACCAGGCCGAAAGGCCGCCGGACGAACTCGTGGCCGCGGTCGACCGCATGCTGCCGGCGCTTCGGTTCTTCCGTCATCGCGACGGCTCGATCGGCCGCTTCAACGGCATGGGGGCAACCATTCAGGACCGCATGTCGGCGATCCTGCGCCATGACGACACCGGTGCCGCGCCGCTGCTGCATGCGCCCTATTCCGGTTACGACAGGCTTGAGCTGGGGGAGACAGTTGTCATCGCCGACACCGGGCCTGCGCCACCGACCGAATTGTCGCGCGCCGCCAATGCCGGCTGCCTGTCCTTTGAAATGTCGTCGGGACGCCGGCTGATCGTGGTCAATTGCGGCATTGACACTTATGGACCGGTGGAGGCGCGCCCGCTTGGGCGCTCCACCGCCGCGCATTCGACAGCGACCCTCAACGATACCTCGCAGGCCCGCTTCAACCATGGCAAGCGGGTCGCTGCTCTGGTGGGCCAGCCGCTGCTGGGCGGGGCGCTGAATGTCAGCTGCCAGCGGACGGATACGGCCGAATCACAGAGTTTTGTCGCCTCGCAGGACGCCTATCTCTCGCGCTTCGGGCTGTATCATGAGCGAGAAGTAAAACTGTCGGATGGCGGCCGGATGCTGGTCGGTATCGACCGGTTCTACAAACCGGCCGGCTCGCCGCCGCTGGCGGGCGACCGTGACGCTATCGCGATCCGGTTTCATCTCCACCCCGACGTCGAATTGTCGGGCGATCCGCGCAGTCCGTTTCTCGATGTGCCCGATGGCGCACGCTGGCAGTTCGCATCGCCCGACATTGCGCCTGTGCTGGAAGAGACGATCTTTTTCGCCGGCCTTGCCGGTCCCCGTCGAAGCCGGCAGATCGTGCTGGTCGGCCGCGTGTCGGACATTCCTGCCGTGCGCTGGCTCTTCCGGCAGGTGACAGCGGGTTAGGAAGTCTCAAGGGTTCAGACGTCAGCCTCCGGGGTGCAGGGGTCTTTGAGCGGCGTGGCGGCGATTTCCCCTGCCGGGATTAGCCAGCAGAGGAAAGCGCTGCCTCATCTATTCCCATGCCGCCCCTCAGATGATACGGCCCGCGCGATCTTCAAATGTGAGAACCTCCATGGCCGTACCCTCAAAGAAGATACCCGCGCCCGATCTGGTCGCAGTTCGCCGCGCCCTCATTTCGGTTTCGGACAAGACCGGTCTCGACGTCCTGGTTGGCGGCCTTCACAAAGCGGGCGTGCAACTGATTTCGACCGGCGGCACCGCCAAGGCAATCGCGGCGCTCGGTCTGCCCGTGCGCGATGTGTCTGAGCTTACCGGCTTTCCGGAGATCATGGACGGCCGCGTCAAGACGCTTGATCCCTCGGTTCACGGCGCCCTGCTGGGCATCCGGGACGATGCCGATCATACGGATGCGATGGAACGTTACGGAATCGAGACGATCGATCTGCTGGTTGTCAATCTCTACCCGTTCGAAGAGGTCCGCCGGGGCGGTGGCGACTACCCTTCCATCGTCGAGAACATCGACATCGGCGGTCCGGCAATGGTCAGGGCTGCGGCAAAGAATCACGCCTATGTGGCGGTCGTTACGGATCCGGAAGACTATTCTTCGCTGCTCAACGCGATCGATTTGAACTTCGGCAGCCTCACTTACGAATTCCGCAAGAAGCTGGCGGCCAAGGCCTATGCGCGCACCGCTGCCTACGATGCGGCGATCTCGGCCTGGTTCGCCGAAACGCTCGCCATCGAGCATCCGACGTGGCGCGCCTTCGGCGGCAAGCTGCACTCCGTCCTGCGCTATGGCGAGAACCCGCACCAATCGGCAGGTCTCTACCTGACTGGGGAACGGCGGCCCGGCGTGGCGACCGCGCGGCAACTCCAGGGCAAGCAGCTCTCCTACAACAACATCAACGACACCGATGCGGCGCTCGAACTCGCCGCCGAATTCGATGCGGGGCTAAGCGCTGCCGTTGCGATCATCAAGCACGCCAATCCCTGCGGCGTCGGCACTGGCGTGAGCCTCGCCGAAGCCTATCACAAGGCGCTGGCCTGCGATCCCGTATCGGCCTTCGGCGGGATTGTCGCCATGAACCGCACGCTCAATGCCGAAGCGGCGACGGAAATCGTCAAGGTGTTCACCGAGGTGATCATCGCTCCGGAAGCAACCGACGAGGCGCAGGCAATAGTCGCGGCGAGGAAAAATCTGCGTCTGCTGGTGACCGGCGGCATGCCGGACCCGCGTGTTGCGGCGACGATGGTGAAGTCCGTCTCCGGCGGCCTGCTGGTGCAGTCGCGCGACAATGCGGTCGTCGACGACATGGAACTGAAGGTGGTGACCAAGCGGGCGCCGACCGATGCGGAAATGGCGGACCTACTCTTCGCCTTCCGGGTTGCCAAGCATGTGAAGTCCAACGCCATCGTCTATGTCCGGGACGGCGCCACAGTGGGTGTCGGTGCAGGCCAGATGAGCCGCGTCGACTCCTCGCGCATCGCCGCGCGCAAGGCCGAGGACGCCCGCGAGGCGGCAGGCGCCGCCGAGTCGATGACCAAGGGCTCGGTCGTCGCGTCGGATGCGTTCTTTCCCTTCGCCGATGGGTTGCTTTCGGCAATTGAAGCCGGGGCGACGGCGGTCATCCAGCCGGGCGGCTCGATGCGCGACGACGAAGTCATTGCGGCCGCCGACGAGCATGGCATCGCCATGGTGTTCACCGGGGTAAGGCATTTCAGGCACTAGGCGCGCTGGTGCTTCCATGGGTATTCTGCGGCATGATCTCGATACGGCGCTACATCCAGGCAGATCTCGAAGCGCTCTACACGATCTGCCTCGCCACGGGCGACCATGGCCGGGATGCGTCGACGATTTATGAAGATCCGGAACTGATCGGCCACATCTATGCCGGGCCTTATGGCGTGCTGCAGCCCGACCTGGCTTTCGTCGCGCAAGACGGCGACGGCGTCGTGGGATACGCGCTCGGCGTGACGGACACGCCCGCGTGGGACGATCTGCTTGAACGCGCATGGTGGCCGGCATTGCGGGCGCGCTATTCCGATCCCAGCGCGGTGCCTGAGACCGATCGCACAGCCGATCAGCGTCTCGCCGCGATGATCCACCATCCTCAGCCTGCGCCGATGGCGGTCACACGGCCCTTTCCGGCGCATCTTCACATCGACCTGTTGCCAAGAGGCCAGGGCAAGGGTGTCGGCACGGCACTCTTCGATGCCTGGGCGCGCCTTGCCATGGAGCGCGGGGCGCAATGCGCCCATATCGGCGCCAACCCTTACAATGATCGCGCGGTGCGCTTCTGGGGCAAGCTCGGCTTCAGCGAACTTGCCCTCGATTCAGCCGAAGCGAGCCGGACAGTGTGGATGGGCCGCGCGCTTTGACCCATCGGTGATTCCATCTGGAAAAGCGCGCCACCTGGGGTGTCAGAACTTCGGCAATGTCGGCCGCGCTGCAAGCGCGTCCGTGATCACCTTTTCGACCACCTTGCGCCGTGCTCCCGCCAGCGGCTGGCGCGGCATGCGTACGCGGTCGTTCGTACCGATCGCATGCACTTCCGCCAGTTTGATGTTCTGCACGAGATAGGTGGAGACATCGAGATCGAGCAGCGGCCGGAACCAGCGATAGATCGCCAGCGCTTCTTCACGACGCCCCTGCTTCATCAGTTGGTAGATGGCCACGGTCTCACGCGGAAAGGCGACGACCAGGCCTGCTACCCAACCGATGCAGCCGACCGACAGCGCCTCGAAGGCGAGATTGTCGACGCCGGTGAACAGGTCGAACCGGTCGCCGAAATGGTTGATGATTTCGGTGGAGCGGCGAATGTCGTCCGAGGATTCCTTGATCGCCACGAAGCGCTCGTCCTTGGCAAGCTTCTCCATATCCGCGACAGTGACATCGACTCGATAGGCCAGCCGGTTGGAATAGATCATCACCGGCAAGTCACCAGCCTTGGCGACCGCGCTCAGCGCCGCCACCGTCTCTTCCGGGTTGGTGTGGTAGATCGGGCTTGGCACAACCATCAGGCCATCGGCGCCCTCCTTGGCCGCGCGTTTGGCCAGCGATGCGGCCTCGCGGGTGCCTGCGTCGTTGATCGTCAGGAGCACCGGCTTTTTGCCGGCGGCCTTCTGCGCAGTCTTGAGCACCTCGATCTTTTCGTCGTGGCTCAGCATCGGGCCTTCGCCCAGCGAGCCGCAAACGATTATGCCGTCACAGCCGGCTTCCATCTGCAACGCGAAACAGCGCTCCATCTCCGCATGGTCGAGCGTGTCGGCCTTGGTAAATTTTGTCGTGACTGCTGGAAAAACACCGGACCACATGATCGCCTCCATCTGATATATCAGTTATATATCTGCCGGATTTGATCGCTTGTCAAGCCGAAAGCCAATCTGATATATCAAATCATGAAACGGGCTGTCGAATGACCGATCCATTACCGATGACCGACGAAACGAGCGTTGCCGAGCCAGCATCGTCACGCGCCTATCGCACGCTCGAAGAGATGATCGTCACGTTGCAGCTTGCGCCCGGTTCGGTCACCACCGAGGGCGCGCTGATCGAACGCCTCGGCCTGGGGCGCACGCCGGTACGCGAAGCCATCCAGCGGCTCGCCTGGGAGGGTCTGATCGAGGTGAGGCCGCGCTCGGGACTCGCGATCGCGCCATTGCATCCCGGCGACTGGCTGCGGGTCATCGATGCCAGGCGGGGGATCGAGGTGGTTCTGGCGCGATCGGCCGCGCGGTTCATCACGCCGCAGGCGGACAAGGCGTTTCAGGCAGCCGCGAAGGCGATGCACGATTCGGTGGTGGGCGGCGACGTGGATCGTTTCCTGCGCGCCGACAAGGCGCTCGACGAGGCGCTTGCGCTTGCCGCGGACAATGCGTTCGCGGTGCGGTTGGCCGCTCCGCTGCAAAGTCACAGCCGGCGCTTCTGGTATCGCTATCGCCGCGCCTCCGGCCTGGGAGAGTCGGCGGAACAGCACGTCAGGCTCATCAGGGCCATTCTTGAGGGCAACGAGAAATTGGCAGGCGACGAGGCCGATCGCCTCATGGGGCTGCTGCGCGCCCATGCGGAGGCCGCGGCCGGGGTCTAGCCCGGCACGGCTCAACGGCTGCGGTCTCTAGAAATGCCCTATCAGCGCCGTGAGCGAGATCGCAGCCAGCGCAAGCACGGCGATCTTCCAATAGTCACGCCGCCTGGTGAGGCCCGGCAGCCCGAGCGGGCGTATGAGATGTAGGATCATTACCGCCAGCAGCAGCAGCGCCAGGATCTTTGCCAAACCGATGCCTCAAGCCGTTGCGGGTGTGCTAGGGCCGCTCTGGCACGGCGGACGCCGCGTTTCAACCGGATTGGGTGTAGGGGAGGTCGAAGATCCCACCTTGGTGCGATGGACACGCGGCCAGTGAGAGGTACAGTCTTCAAGGCCGACCCGCCGGGAGGAATTCATGACATCGCGCTATCATGCTGTCTACGAGACGTGGCAAGCCGATCCGGAAGCCTTCTGGGCGGCCGCTGCCCGCGACATCGATTGGATCAAGCCCTGGGATAAGGTCTTCGATGCGGAGGCCGGGATTTACGGCCGCTGGTTCGCCGGCGCCGAGTGCAACACCTGCTACAATTGCGTCGACCGGCATGTTGCGGGTGGCCGCGCCGATCAGGTCGCGCTGATCTACGATAGTCCCATCACGCAATGGCACCAGAAATTCACCTTTGCCGAGCTGAAGCGGCAAGTCGTGGCGCTCGCTTCGGTGCTGAAGAACCAGGGCGTCACGAAAGGCGACCGCGTTGTCCTCTACATGCCGATGGTGCCGGAAGCGGTTTTCTCAATGCTCGCCTGCGCGCGGCTTGGCGCCGTGCATTCGGTGGTGTTCGGCGGCTTTGCCAGCCGCGAACTCGCGACCCGCATCGATGACGCGAAGCCCAAGCTGATCGTCTCCGCGTCCTGCGGGATCGAGCCCGGCCGTGTGGTCGCCTACAAGCCGCTGCTCGACGCCGCCATCGATATGGCGGCGCACAAGGTTGAGCGCTGCCTCATCCTGCAGCGGCCGCAGCAGGGTTGCGATCTGATCGAAGGCCGCGACCTTGATTTCGCGGACCAGGTGGCTCGCGAGCGCGCTGCGGGCGCAAATGTGGATTGCGTGCCGGTCGCCGCCACCGATCCGCTCTATGTGCTCTACACCTCGGGCACCACCGGCCAGCCGAAAGGCGTGGTGCGCGACAATGGCGGCCACATGGTCATGCTGAAATGGTCGATGGAGAACGAATTCGACATCAAGCCTGGCGAAGTCTTCTGGGCGGCTTCGGATGTCGGCTGGGTCGTCGGTCATTCCTACATCGTCTACGCGCCGCTGCTGCATGGCTGCACGACGGTGCTTTTCGAGGGCAAGCCTGTCGGCACGCCCGACGCCGGCACGTTCTGGCGCGTGATTGCCGAGCACGGCGTTGTCGCGCTGTTCACGGCGCCCACCGCGTTCCGTGCGATCCGAAAGGAAGACCCGGACGGCGAGTTCTTGCCCGCGCACGATTTGTCGAAGTTCCGCACCCTGTTCCTGGCCGGCGAACGCGCAGATCCCGATACGATCAAATGGGCGGAGGCGCAGCTCGGCAAGCCGGTGATCGATCATTGGTGGCAGACGGAAACCGGCGCTCCGATCAGCCAGAACCCCATCGGGCTGGGCCGGATGCCGGTCAAATATGGCTCGCCCGGCGTGCCCATGCCTGGCTACGACGTCCAGGTTCTGGACGATGCCGGGCATCCGGTGAAGAAGGGTGTGCTCGGCAATGTGGTCATCAAGCTGCCCCTGCCGCCCGGCTGCCTGCCGACACTGTGGAATGCCGATGAGCGGTTTCGCACCGCCTACCTCGCGGAGTTTCCCGGCTACTATAAGACCGCTGATGCCGGCTATATCGATGACGACAACTATCTGTTCATCATGGCGCGCACCGACGACATCATCAATGTCGCCGGCCATCGCCTCTCGACGGGCGGCATGGAAGAGGTGCTCGCCGAGCATCCCGATGTCGCCGAATGCGCGGTCATCGGCATCGCCGACGAGATGAAGGGCCAGTCGCCGCTCGGTCTTGTGGTGCTGAACGGCAAGGTGAAGCGCGACTTCGCCCTCATCGAAAAGGAGATCGTGGCGCTGGTGCGCGAGCGCATCGGCCCTGTCGCGGCGTTCAAGACAGTCGTGCCGATCAAGCGGTTGCCAAAGACGCAGTCTGGCAAGATCCTGCGCGCCACCATCCAGAAGATCGCCGACAGGCAAGACTGGACCATGCCGGCGACCATCGACGACCCGTCGATATTGGACGAGATTGCGGAAGCGCTAAGGGAACGAGGGATAGGGCGCTAGGCTGTAGACGCGTGGGGTTCAGGCCACACACCGAACCTTGGACGTATACTTCTTGCCCTTAATGGAGCTGCCGGACCGGACGAACTGCAGTTTGTTGGCAACGACGTGGAGCTCGTCGACTATCTGGATTATCATTGAGGTCGACCCATGATGAAGAACCCCCCACATCCCGGCGAACTGTTGCGCGAAGATGTGCTGGCGCCGCTTGGCCTGCAAGTTAAGGACGCTGCCGAACGGCTCAGCATTTCACGTGTCGCCTTGTCGCGTGTGCTCAACGGCAGGGCGGGTATCAGCGCCGATTTAGCAATCCGGCTTGAGAAGGCGGGCGTGAGCACCGCCCGGTTCTGGATGACGCTGCAAGCAAACTATGAATTGTCCCAGGCGTTGACACATGCGCAGCCTCCCGTGCGGCGGCTTCAGGAAAAGGCTGCTTAGGTTCTCCCCCGATGAAACGCTGGATCTGTTTCCTCTACGCCATGGCTCTCGCCGCGCTCTGCGCGACAGTAGCACGCGCTGACGTTGGCATGGATGCCTTCGACAGGAAGGATTATGCGGCAGCATTGACCATCTGGCAGCCCCTGGCGGATCAGGGCAATGCCGAAGCCCAATATGGCATGGGCCTGCTCTACGATGACGGTCTTGCGGTTCCGCGCGACGACGCCAGGGCCGTGTTCTGGTACCGCAAGGCGGCGGTGCAGGGCTACGCCGACGCACAATACAATCTGGGCGTCGCCTATGATGAGGGGGATGGTATTCCCGCCAATCCCGCCAAGGCGGTCGAATGGTATCGCCTGGCTGCGGAGCAGGGAGATGCCGACGCCCAGTTCAACCTCGGCGTCGCCTATGATGATGGCGAAGGTGTCGCCGAGGACAAGGCGGAAGCGGCAAAATGGTACCGCAAGGCGGCCGAACAGGGCGATGCCGATGCCCAGTATAGCCTGGGCTATCTCTATCAGAACGGCGAAGGCGTCGAGGAAGGAGGACGAAAGCGCTGCGATCGAATGGTATCGCCGCGCTGCACGGCAAGGCGACGAGGACTCGCAAGAGGCGCTGAAGGAACTCGGCGTAGTTCAGTAACCGCAAATCATGCCGCAAAGGTCGACTTCAGGCAGTTGCCTTGCTGAGATTTGCGTCGATCCAGCGCAGAACCAGCGCTTCGCTACGCGAGAGACCCTTCGGCGTGCCGCGAAGAGACTTGCGGATGCTCTTCATGTGGCCAGCCAATTCACCGCCGGCCCACTGCTCCAGGATCAAGGGATGAATGTAGCAGTTGCGGCACACCGTGCGCGTATTGCCGAGAATATGCGCAACCTCGTCGATCGCTGCGTTGCAGATCCTCTTCGTGGCGGTCTGGCTCTCGGGGAGTTCGATGGCAGCAAAGCGTTCCGCCGCGAGAACCGTGCCGCCCCATGTCCGGAAATGCTTGGAGGTGTAGTCGCCTCCGGCCTTGGTGCGAATATAGTCGTTAACGTCGCCCGAGGAGATTGCGCGGCGTTCACCGCCCTCATCCAGATATTGAAACAGGTGCTGTCCGGGAATGTCCTGCGCGCCCTTCACGATGCGGGCGATGCGCCTGTCGGTGATCTTGCGGCTCCATTCCTTGCCGGACTTTCCGACGAAGCTGAGCCGCAGCGTGGCGCCGGAGATGTCGGCATGGCCATCCTGTAAGGTGGTGAGCCCGAAACTGTTGTTGTCGCGCGCATAGCTGGAATTGCCGACGCGGATCATAACGTTGTCGAGCAGCCAGACCACCGTCGCCAACACCTTGTCCCGCACAAGTCCGCGTTTGCGCAGGTCCTGGTCGATGGCGCGTCGCAGCTTGGGAAGCCCATGCGCGAACTCGGAGAGGCTCGCGAATTTCACCTCGTCGCGGCATGCCGTCCAGCGGTCGTGATAGCGGTATTGCTTGCGGCCGCGCTGGTCGCGGCCGGTTGCCTGAATGTGGCAGTTGGCGCGCGGCGCGATCCACACATCCGTCCAAGCAGGCGGGATCACGAGTGAACGGATTCGGTCCAATGTCCGCGGGTCGGCAAGGCGTTTGCCGTCCGGATTGCGATAGCCGAATCCATTGCCGGATTTGACGCGGCGAATGCCGGGCTCGCTGTCGCTGCAATAGGACAGCGCAACGGCACGGGCCGATTCGGCCATCGCCTCCGTGCTTATCCTGGACGCTTCGTTGAGCATGAGCCCTCGCAGGAATCGTCAACGGACAGCACGGGCTGTTGTTCCAACGGCGCGTCGGCGAGAGGCTTTACACCTAAGGGCTCGGCCCACGAGGCACTGCCGGTTGACCTGACACATGCCTGTCGGCACTGTCGCGCTGCTTATTCTCACGCTGGCAGGTCACTATGGCACTTCAGGGCAAGACGGCGATCGTGACCGGTGGCGCCGGCGGTATCGGCTATGCCCTCGCGGAGAGGTTTCTGCGCGATGGCGCCAAGGTGGTGATCGCCGATGTCGATCACTTCAAGGGCGAGGAGGCGGAGCGCCGCCTCGCCAAGCTCGGGCAAGCGCGATTCCTGAAGACCGACGTTTCCAAGCGCCTCGATGTGCATAATCTCGTGGCGGCGACGCTGGAAGACTTCGGCGAGATCGATGTGCTGGTGAACAACGCCGGCATAGTTCACAGCGCCGCCTTCCTCGACCTGAAAGAGGACGATTTCGATCGCGTGATCCGCATCAACCTGAAGGGCGCGTTCCTGGCCGGTCAGGCCGTTGCGCGCTACATGGTCGAGAGGGTTGGGAAGGCCGGTCCGGCCGGCAGCATCATCAACATGTCGTCGGTCAACGCGGTCTTCGCCATCGCGACGGAAGTGCCCTATTCGGTCTCGAAAGGCGGCATCGCGCAACTGACCAAGGTGATGGCGTTGAGCCTTGCGCCATACGGCATCCGGGTCAACGCGATCGGCCCGGGTTCGATCAACACGGACATGCTCACGGCCACCAACAATGACGAGGCCGCGCGCAACCGGCTGCTGTCGAGGACGCCTCTCGGGCGCGTCGGCGAGCCTTCGGAGATTGCGTCAATCGCGGCTTTTCTGGCATCCGACGACGCCTCCTATGTCACCGGCCAGACCATCTATGCTGATGGGGGAAGGCTGGCGCTCAATTACACCGTGCCCGTCCCCGGTTCGGACTGACGAAGGCAGCTGTCCCGGCAAATCGTTGCCGAAGCACAGGCCTTCTTCCGGCCAATCGGGGCGCCGCCCGACGTTCTTCGTCGCTCCCCGGCCCTTCCTGACAGAAAGCTGTCAGGAAGGGTGTGCGATACTCCTCTTCGTGGAATTCGAGGAGAAGAGAGATGGCCCACGAGAGCAATTTGTTTCCGCAGTCCCTGAGGCGTACACTGGAACGGGTTCGCCGCGTGCGCGACCAAGTCCGGACCGAGCGCGCATTGGGCGCTCTGCCTGAGTATATTCAGAAAGACATCGGCTGGCCGGATCGCTTTGCCGAGCATCGAGCTCGCACCGGACTGTAGTCTTCGAACGGAAGGGTCGACGAGTATGAGCCAGGACGAAAAAGGTAACGATTCCAGTCCTCCCAAGACGACAGATCGCGCCAAGACCATAGGCTTCGTGTTCGTCGACCAGTTCGCCGATTGGGAGTTCGGCCTGTTATCGAGCTCCGCCGCGGAGTGGTTCGGCGCCCGCACAGTCGCCATCTCGCCAAATGGCGAACCAGTGCGTTCGATGAGCGGTTTTCAGCTCAATCCGCAGCGCAGCGCCGGCCTTGCCGAGAATGCCGACCTGGATGCAATCGCTGTGATCGGGTCGGACCTCTGGGCCAGCCGAGAGGCGCCGGATATCACTGCGCTCCTGACAAGTGTCAGGCAAAGGGGCGGCGTCGTTGGCGGCATATGCGCCGGCACATTGGCGCTTGCGCGAGCTGGA
>Ga0190271_10000176_pt1 | contig 32076 bp, 36 predicted proteins | sample Popmic356T_FD_133747 | JGI IMG/M metagenome (GOLD analysis project Ga0190271, IMG submission 133747) | Populus adjacent soil microbial communities from riparian zone of Weber River, Utah, USA - 356 T | ecosystem: Environmental > Terrestrial > Soil > Riparian zone | place: USA: Utah | collected...
ACTGTCAACGCCCGCTTACGCCGTCACCATCAACCTGAATATTGGAACCAGCCTCAACCATGGCCGGGCAATCACTTGTCGGGATGGCGAGAGAATTCTGCGGAATCGCGGTTGGCGTAACATTCGACGCGTGGATTGCCGCGGGCGTTTCTTTATCTATCACGCCCGTCGGGGCGTCAGCCGGTATGAAATTGCCGTGAGCGCACACAATGGCCGCGTTGTCGACCTCCGTCGCCTCAGAAGGTAAAGGGTCCAGCGCGGCCATGATCACCAGGCGCACCGCCCTGGCAATGGTGGGTTCGACACTACTTCCGGTTTCGGCGCGCGCGGCGGATCGCGAGCCGCCCTATCTCAAGTCAGCGATCGAGATCGGCAAGTTGCCGGAATTGTCTGTCCGCCTGCCCTCCAAACCACGCGTCATCAACGTGTCAGAGATGGGCCGCCAGCCGGGCAAGTATGGCGGCGTAGTGCGCATGCTGATCGGCGGCCAGCGCGACATCCGCCTCATGACGCTGATCGGCTACCAGCGACTTGTAGGTTATGACCAGGAGCTGAATTTCCAGGCGGACGTGCTGGAGGAGTTCGAAGTCAGCGAAGGCCGCATTTTCACATTCAAGCTTCGCGATGCACACAAATGGTCGGACGGTGCGCAACTCACCTCCGAAGACTTCCGCTATGCGTGGGAGGACGTGTTCCTGAACCAGGAACTATCGCCCGGCGGGCTGCCGTCGACCCTGGTGATCGGCGAGCATCGGCCGTCCTTCACTGTGATCGACAGGCTGACGGTGCGCTATTCATGGGACGTGCCGAACCCGGATTTCCTGCCGGCGATCGCGGCCCCTCAGCCGATCAACCTTTGTCTCCCGGCGCACTACCTGAAGCAGTTTCACCGAAACTACCAGGAGGAGGCAAAGCTGGGTGAACTCATCAAACAAGAACGCGTCACGACATGGAGGAGCCTGCACCAGCGAATGGCACGGCAATATCGCCCGGAGAACCCCGACCTGCCGACGCTCGATCCTTGGCGCAACACGACCAGTCCGCCGGCGGAGCAGTTCATTTTCGAGCGCAACCCCTATTTCCACCGTGTTGACGAGACTGGGCTGCAACTGCCTTACATCGACCAGTTTGTGCTGAACGTAAGCTCATCCGCGATCATTCCCGCCAAGGCCGGCGCCGGCGAGACCGACTTGCAGTTCACCGGCATCGACTTCGCCGATTTCACCTTTTTGAAAGCTGCGGAAAAGCGTTTTCCGATTAAAGTCGGGTTGTGGACACGCACGCAAGGTTCACGCGTCGCGCTCTTGCCCAACCTGAACTGTACCGATCAAGTATGGCGGTCACTCCTGCAAGATGTGCGGGTCCGACGCGCATTGTCGCTGGCGATTGACCGTCGAGAAATCAACCTTGCGGTCTTCTTCGGACTTGCCGCTGAAAGCGCCGACACGGTGCTGCCCGAGAGTCCGCTCTTCAGGCCGGAATATCAGAAGGCCTGGATTGCGCACGATACCGATCTCGCCAACAAGCTGCTCGACGAAGCAGGCTTGAGGGAGCGCAACCGCAGCGGCGTTCGCCTCCTTCCCGACGGTCGTCCGGCGCAGATCATCGTCGAATCTGCTGGCGAGAGCACACTTGAGGCCGACGTATTGGACCTCGTCACCAAGCATTGGGCCGAAGTCGGCATTTCACTGTTCATCCGCACTTCACAGCGTGATGTATTCAGGAGCCGCGCCATTGCCGGCTACATCATGATGGCGATCTGGTCTGGCATCGACAATGGCGTGCCGACTGCGGACATGAACCCGGGCGCGCTCGCCCCGACGACGCCGGACCAGCTGCAGTGGCCGCTGTGGGGCATTCACTACCAGACGAACGGAAAGCGGGGAACGGCCCCGTCGATGCCGGAAGCAGTCAGGTTGGTCGAACTCCTTGGCAAATGGCGTTCGAGTGCCGGCAGCCAAGGGCGCATCGACGCCTGGCATGAGATGCTTGGCCTTTTCACTGACCAGGTATACTCGATTGGCCTCGTCAATCAGACGCGACAGCCCGTGCTCTCTGCAAAACGCCTCCGCAACATTCCAGAGACCGGCCTCTACGGCTTCGATCCAACGTCGTACATCGGTGTCTATATGCCCGACACGTTCTGGCTCGCCGAAAACGCTGAGAATTGACGATCTTTCAAGGCGTTCACTCAACGCCAATCTCTCAGCATCAAGACGCGTCGAGAGATGGTCTCCGTGGATAGGATCCTTCTCGCCCATGCCTAGATTTATGATCAGGCACCGTTGCTTGGTCGCCAAAACCAACCGCCCTCCAGCGCCTGAGCAGCGGCCTGCTTCGTCATCTTCGCTGCCGGAGAAGCCCCTACCGGTCCTAGCCGTGCAAAAACAGAACGAAGCCTCTGAACCCGACAGTGCGCTATCCCGACGCTATATCCCCGCACGTATTTGTTCGGTTCAGGATCGTCGGCCGAGAAATCGCGCACTGCGTCTTTACATCTTGTCTGCCATTTAGGCCGCAGAGGCATGCTATCCTTTCCTTCGGAGCCAAAGCATTTTCCTGTGTCTGCGAACACATGAGGTCACTATGGGCACGATGCCAAACTCATATTCCACCTATGGCAAGATTGGTTTTGTCATCCTCCTGACGGCCATACTGGCGGCTCTGAAGCTGACAGATCAAATTGACTGGTATTGGTGGATGGTGCTGGCGCCGATCTGGTTAGCGGCAATCCTTGGCGTGGTTTGGGTAATACTCGGGCCGATTGTGGCAAGAGCCCATAGGGACAAACGTTGAGGCTAACCTTTGCCCCCTTCGCCTGGAGGCGGAGGTTCTGGGTATCGCGGAGGGGTAGGAAGGGCTACACCCCGACAACCGCCTCGGCCTCGATCTCGACCTCGTAGTTGCCGATGAGGTTGCCGGCCTGGATCAACGTGTTGGCTGGCATTATGTCGCCGAACACGCGACCATGGGCGCGCGAGACCGGCTCCCATTTCGCAGCGTCGCGCAGGTAGATGCGGGTGCGCACCACATCCTCCATCTTCCCGCCCAGCGCGGTGATAGACGCGGCGATCTTGTCGAGGATATAGGTTGCCTGCGCCCCGGCATCGCCGGGAGCCACGCGGCGATCGGTGCCGTGCGTCGCAGTCGTGCCGGAAACGCGGATCGTATCCCCGACGCGCACTGCCCGGCTGTAGCCCGCGATCGGTTCCCAGACGCTGCCGGACGAGACGCGCAACCGCCCGGGACGGCCAGGCACCGGTGTTGCAGTGTAGACCGATGGAATGGCATCAAGATGATGGCTGAGATCGCCAGATGCGGTGAGGAACGGAGGCTTGCGGTATTCGTCGCCACAATCACCGGGAATGGGTGCCGTCGTGGCGAAAGCCTCGTCGAGCCACGCGCGATCCTCGTCGTCCAGCGCAAATGAAAACACTTTGAGATTGTCGTCCCGATGCTGGTTTTCGGTGATGCGTGCGCCGATGATCGCCGCTGCCACGGATTCGTGCTCCAGGATCCAGCGGGTTGCCACGTTGGAGATGGAGACGCCATGCTTGCGGGCGACGGCGTCCGCCGCCCTTAACACCGCCTGGAAAGCCTGCCAGCCACCGGCTGTATCGATGAACCGCTTGTATTTTGAGCGGCTCCAGTCAGCGATCGCGGCCGGCTCCGACTGACCAAGCCAGCGGGCAGACAGGAAGCCGCCACACAAGGTGCCGTAGGCAAGCAGCTTGACACCCGCCCGGTGGCAGAGATCGGAAAGCTCTCCAGCGGCGCGGCGGTCGAGCAGCGAGAAAGACACCTGATTGCTGGCCAGCGGAATGCCGTCAGCCAGCGCCAGCGCGAGATGCGCGGTATCGAAATTGGTCACGCCGATTTCGCCGATCAGACCCTCAGCCCTCAGCACTGCCATCTCGTGCAGGGCGTCCAGCCAGGCCGGATGCTCGAAGGTCCACCAATGGAATTGCAACAGGTCGATCTTGGCGACACTCAGCCGGTCGAGCCGCTCCTGCACACCCCGACGCACCACGTCGGCAGTCATCGGCCCGGGTTCGGGGCACCATTTGGTGAACGCGATCGGGTGTGCCCCACCTCCCGTGTATCGAGACAGGAGCCGTCCCGCTATGATTTCCGCGCTGCCGTAGTGATCGGCCATGTCGAACGTATCGAAACCGGCTTTCGCATAGCCCGCCAATGCGTTGGCGCCATGATCCGGGTCGATCGTCGCACCATTCTTCTCCAGGTCCGCCACCTGCCAAAGCCCACAGACGAGGCGGCTTATGGAGAGCCCGGGTACAAGGTCGGTGCGGTCAGGCCTGCTCTGCATTCTGTCTTTCCGTGGCTGGAGCGATCTGGGTTGGGCTCGCCCCGAGATGGCGCGAGACCATGCTGACCTCGCCAAGGATGCCGCGGGGCCGCAACAACAGGATGGCGCAGAGCGACGCACCGATCAGCACGATCTGAAGCGCTGCCGCGCGGGCCTGCTGTTCCGGCGGAAACACGGCGGAGACAAGACCCGCCGAAACTGCCCACAGGCCCCACACGACAATGGCGCCAAGGATCGCGCCACGGTTGTTGCCCGAGCCGCCCACGATAAGCATCGCCCAGACCTGGAAGGTCAACGTCGGCATATAGTTGTCGGGCGCGATGAAGCCGATGAAATGCGCCTGAGCGGCGCCCGCCAGTCCCATGATGGCGCCGCCGATGGCAAAAGCCTCCAGCCGGTAGCGCACGGCGTTCTTCCCCAGTGCCAGCGCGGCGGGCTCGTCCTCGCGTATCGCGCGCAGCACGCGCCCCCACGGGCTGCGCACGAGACGCTCCAGAAATAAGTAGAGCAGGCCGACAACCAATACCATGACGACAAGGTTGAGTGCCCCAAACACCGATGGATCGCCGGCGGTAGAAGCGAATGGGCGCGGAATGAAGCCAATGCCGAAAGGTCCGCCGGTGAGGCCTTCCAGGTTGAGCACGCAAAGGTGTATCGCGACGGCGACGCCGAAAGTCGCAATGGCCAGATAGTCGGATCGCAACCGGATCGTGATTGCCCCGACGAAGAAGGTGGCAAGGCCTGCGGCGAGCGCACCGCCTGCCCAGCCGACGAAGATCGGCAGGCCGAATCCGCCGACGCGATCTGCCGCCTCCGGCGTGGTCAACAGCGCCGACACATAGCCGCCGATCGCAACGAAACCGGCGACGCCGACGTTGAACAGACCAGTCTGGCCCCACTGCACGTTGAGGCCCAGGCAGATGGTCGCGTAGGTCAGCGCCATGGTCAGAAAGAACGCGCCATAGGCGAACAGGTCGAGCATCAGGCGGCTCTCCCAAACAGGCCCTGCGGGCGCAAGATGAGGATGGCGACAAGAATGAGGAACGCGACCGAGGCGCGCCATTCCGCGCCGATGGTCTGGACAGCCACAGCTTCGGCCAGGCCCACGATCAGCCCGGCGATCATCGCTCCCGGCACGCTGCCGATTCCGCCGAGAATCGCGGCGGCGAAAAGTGGCAGCAGGAGGTCCAGCCCCATCTGGGGGCGAATCTGTACGAGCAGGCCCGCCATCACCCCGGCGACGCAGGCGAGCGCCGCGCCCAGCACCCAGACGATGCGCACAACCGACCGCACGTCGATGCCCACGACGCCGGAGAGCTGCGGATTCTCGCTGACCGCCCGCATCGAACGGCCGATTGCAGTGCGGGTCAGCATCAGATGCACAGCCGTAACGACGACCACCGCCAGCGCCAGAGTCAACAACTGGTCCGGTGTCGCACGCATGCCGCCGCCGAGCCGGATGGCGATCTGCAACTCATCTGTGAAGTAAGCCGGCTGGGCGGTGAAAATGAACTCCAACAGGCTGCGCAAGGTCAGCGCTGCGCCGAAGCTGGCCATGACGAGAATGATCACGGCGCTACGCCGCGCCCGCAAGGGACCGAACAGAACCGCATCGACGAGGAGCGCCAGCGCCGCCGTCAGCACCACTGCAACGACCGTCGCCAAGGGCAAGGACCAGCCGAAGGAAAACGGCGCGATCGGCGTGGTCAGCGAGGTCGAGGCGAGGCCAAGGAGCGCGCTTGCGGCATAGGCGAAATACGCGCCCCAGGAGATCATGTCGCCATGCGCGAAATTGGCGAAGCGCAATATGGAATAGGTCAGCGTCACGCCGATGGCGCCGAGACCGATCATTGATCCGGCGATCAATCCGTCGATGAGGATTTGCGCCGTCATGGCGCACTCACGACAGGCGTGGCCGCGCTGTGGCGGGCGCCGAGATAAAGCTCGGCGACGATCGGATCGCCGGCCAGCGTCGCGGCCTCGCCTTCGTGTGCCACCTTGCCTTCCACCAGGATGATTGCCCGGTCGGCAACCGCCAGCGCGGCCCGCACGTTCTGCTCGACAAGGACAATGGTAACCCCGGTCGAATTGATCGCCTTCAACCGCTGGAACACCTCGCCGACGATCTTGGGGGATAGACCCGCAGAGGGTTCGTCGAGGATCAGCACCGAAGGCTGGACGACCAGCGCACGGGCGACGGCCAGCATCTGCCTCTGTCCGCCCGACAATGCACCGGCTCTTTGGCCGGGTCGCAAACCGAGGTCAGGAAACATTGCATACTGCGCCGCGATCCGCCCGGCACGACCGTCCTTCGGCAGGATGTTCGCCGCGATCTGCAGGTTTTCGTGGATGGTCAGCGTGCCGAATATATTCTCTGTCTGCGGCACGAAGGCCAGCCCATGGCGAACCTTCCAATGCGCTGGCGCTGCGGTGATGTCTTCCCCGCGCAGAGCCACCGAACCGGAATGCACCGGCACGAGCCCGGCAATCGTCTTGACCAGGGTAGACTTGCCGGCGCCATTCGGTCCAAGCAGCACGACAAACTCGCCCTCCGACACCTTGAGATCGACGCCGCGGATAATCGGCAGGTCGCGGTCGTAGCCCGACACCAGTGCCGACGTGGTAAGGGCGGGCGCTCTGGTCACGCAGCGCCTCCGAGATAGGCTTCAATCACCGCCGGGTTGCGTGCCACGTCGCCTGGCGCGCCAGCGGTCAGTTGCCGCCCGCCCGCCATCACCACGACGCGGCGGCACAGTCGCGACACCATGTCCATATTGTGCTCGATCAGCAGGATCGCCTTGCCCTGCGCATTGAGATTCTGCACCCGCTCTATGATCAGTTCCAGAAGCGTCGGGTTGACGCCCGCGGCCGGCTCGTCCAGCAGGATCGCCTGCGGGTCGGCCATCAGCACGCGGGCGAGTTCAAGCAGCTTGCGCTGACCGCCCGAGAGCACTCTCGCCGGCTCCCGCTCAAGGCGAGACAGGGTGACGAAATCGAGCAAGGCTCGCGCCTTGTCGACCGCCGCCCGCTCCTCGGTTGCTACGCGACCGGGCCGCAGGAAGTTCATCCAGCTTTGCTCGCCTGCCTGCCCCTGCGCACCGGTCAGAACATTTTCCAGCACGGTCATTTCAGAGAATGGCCGGGGAATTTGAAAGGTGCGACCGACGCCCCGCGTGATGCGCTTCTCCGGCCCTTCGTGCGACACGTCGTGGGCGTCGATCCGGATAGCGCCGTCATTTGGCTTGAGGCTGCCGGCAAGCAGGTTGAAAAAGGTGGTCTTCCCGGCGCCATTCGGCCCAATCAGCCCGACTATCTCGCCTTTGCCGAGCTGGAGCGACATCTTTTCAACCGCATGCACCCCACCGAAACGGCGGGAGACGTCCACGGCTTCCAGGATGATCTGACCTAGGCTGTCGCTCGGGAGAGCGCCCCTGGGAGGCGAAGCGGAAGCGGCAGGGATCACGTGTCTGCTCCCTCGGAAAATGATATTTGATCAAACTATATTGACGCCTATTCCAAGTGCAACTACCAATTTGATCCTGATCGAAGAAGGTGACGAGTGTCCGCCAGCACAATCATTCGAGACGACGACGCTTCCCGCCGCGTCGGGCAGAACACCGCACGGCGAGGAATGATGGCGCCGGTCGGGCGCGAAACCTTGCATCACCGCGTCTACACTGAGCTTCGTCGTTCCCTGATTCACGGTGTCTTCGATGCCGGGCAGGTGTTGCGCATCGTCGACCTCGCGGAAACATTGCAGACCAGCACGATGCCGGTGCGCGAAGCGCTCGCCCGCCTCGTTTCGGAACAGGCGCTGGAGGCATTGCCAAGCCGCTCGGTCCGTGTACCGCTTATCACCCAGGAGCGGCTCGATGATCTCGCGCGCGCCCGGCGGCTCGTCGAGGGACAACTTACCGCACTGGCCTTGCCGCATATCGATGGGGCAGCGATAGCCGATTTGCGCGATCTGACCCGGGCTTGCGAGAGCGCCTTCGCCGGCGATGATCCGGACAAAGCGCATGCCACCTCCGAACTCAACCACGCCTTCCACTTCGCCATCTACGGCGCGGCAGGGTCGGCGGTGCTTCTGCCCATCGTCGAAAGCCTGTGGCTGCAATCCGGGCCCTACGTGCGGGCTGCAGCGCAGATCCACAGCGAACATGTCAGCCAGCCGGCGGTGCACCATCACTGGGAACTGATCGAAGCGTTGGAGCGGCGAGACGAAGCAGCGGCTGTCGATGCCTTGTCGAAGGACATTTCCTATTCGTTCAACCTGATACGTGCGCGACTCGGAAACGGGAAGGTGGAACGGCATGAGTGAAGCCAGGGACGACAGTTTCGAACTCTACGACCTGCACGTCGAGATCGTCGCACCGCCCGGCGGAGTGATCTACTGCGGCGCCAAGCCCGGCGACTATTTCGACCTTCACGGCGAGATGCTGTACCTGCCGCCCGGCCAAGGCATTTCCATCTACTCGCTCGCGGCCGTGCTGCCGCTTCTGGCGGCCAAACAGCGGCCCAGTCACCGCAATGACTGGATGACCTCCGACGCGGAGATCGCCTGTCCCGACCCGCACTGCAAATCGCGCATGCGAATTTCCCGTACTGGCCTGCGCCGCTTCAGCCACGCGGCCACGACCGCTGTTCCTCTGCCGGATGAGTGAGCCGATGCAACGCGCAAGGCTAGCGCCGGATCATGAAATCTCGCGCGTCATCCGCGGCGGCTGGCAGATGGCCGGCGGTCATGGCGTCTTGCGCGGCGCCGAGCCCATCGACGACATGATCGCCTTCGCGGACGCGGGCATCACCACGTTCGACTGCGCCGATATCTATACCGGCGTCGAAGAGCTGATCGGTGCGTTCCGCGTGCGTTATCGCGACGTTCGGGGCAGCGAAGCGCTGGGCCGGATCAAGGTTCATACGAAATACGTTCCGGATCTTGCCATTCTGGATCGTATAACCAGGGCCCACGTAACGGCCATCATCGACCAGTCCTTGCGCCGGCTCAAGATCGACACGATCGACCTCGTGCAATTCCATTGGTGGGACTATGCCGCGCCATTGTGGCTCCAGACCGCCCACTGGCTGGACGAGTTGCGTCTCGCGGGCAAGGTTCGCCACATCGGCGGCACGAACTTCGACACCGAACACCTCCACGCGATTCTCGAAGCAGGCATTCCGATGATCTCGATGCAGGTGCAGTACTCCCTGCTCGACCGGCGGCCTGCCAAGGCGATGGTCGATGAGGCGCTCGTCCGGGGCGTTTCACTGCTGTGCTACGGCACGGTCGCTGGCGGCTTCCTGAGCGACAAATGGCTGGGCGTACCGGAACCTGCCGACGATCTGGAAAACCGCTCGCTGGTCAAATACAGGTTAATCATCGAAGACCTCGGCGGCTGGGAATTCTTCCAAACTCTACTGCGGGCCTTGCGCATCATCGCAGATCGCAACGGGACCGACATTGCAACGATTGCCAGCGCAGCCGTACTCGCCCGCGACGCCGTGGCGGGAGTCATCGTCGGCGCCCGCAATCGCACCCATCTGACATCCAACCTTGCAATCAGCGACGTGCAGCTCACCCCAGCCGATCGCGCTGAGATCGCTGGCGCGCTGGCAAGCGCGCGCGAACTTGACGGCGACGTCTACACACTCGAACGCGACCGTCACGGACGTCACGGCTCGATCATGAAGTACAATCTGAACAAGGGGGCGGCCTGACCGTCAAACGCGCGGCGAAAAACGCCGCACCAATGGGAGACTGACATGAAGACCCCTATTCTCTGCGCATCTGCCATGGCGCTGCTCGCCGCTTTGCCCTCGTCGGCGATGGCGGCTGACTGCGACGTCACCGTCGGCCTCGTGATGGAACTGACCGGGCCGGCCGGCGCCTACGGGCAGGCCGGCGCGAAGGCGGTTGAAATGGCGTTCCGCGACTTCAACGACGCGGGCGGCTTCGGCGCTGGCTGCAAGCTCTTGACCGACACGCGCGACAGCCAGAGCCAGGGCAACGTCGCCGTCGATCAGGCGACGCAGCTCGTCAATGTCAAGAAGGTGCCGGCCATCATCGGCGGGATCATTTCCTCCGTGTCGATCCCGATCCTGACATCGGTGACGGCGCCTGCCGGCGTCGTGCAGGTGTCTCCGGCTTCGTCATCGCCGACGCTGACCCAGCTCGGTCGCGACGGCAAGACCAATGGCGTATTCTTCCGCACCATTACCTCCGACGCCTTGCAGGGCACCGCTGCGGCAAAGTATGCGATCGACCAGGGCCTCAAGAAGATCGCCATCGTTCACGTCAACAACGACTTCGGTGTCAACATGGTGCGCGAATTCTCGGCCGCCTACGCAAAGCTCGGCGGTGTTGTCACCTCGACAACCCCCTACAATGAGAAACAGGCGAGCTATTCCGCCGAGGCAAGTGCTGCAATGGCTGGCGAGCCCGAGGCGCTCTACCTCGTCAGCTACCCTGTCGACGGCGCGACGATCGCCCGCGCCTGGATTTCGGGTGGTGGCCCCGCCAAGTTTTTGCTCAATGACGGTATGAACTCCTCCGAGTTCATAATCGCGGTCGGGGCGCAATATCTGGAAGACGCCTACGGAACCTCTTCGGGCACCAGCGCGACTGCCTCAACGGAATACTTCAACGCTAATTTCGAGACCTTCTCCGGCGGCATCAAGGCCGACGCACCGGCCGCCGACCGTTCCTACGATGCGGGCGCCATCGTGGCGCTGGCCATCGCCAAGGCTGGCAAGGGCGATGCGGCCGCCATCAAGGCGGCGATCCCAGAGGTCGTGGCTGCTGGCGGCGAACCGATCCACGCCGGAAAGGAAGAATTCGCCAAGGCCCTGAAGGCGATCGGCGTGGGAAAGCCGGTCAAGTATGAAGGCGTCATCGGACCGGTCAGCTTCGACCAATATGGCGACATCACAGGTCCGTTCCGCCTCTGGCGCATTCAGGGCGGTGAAGTGAAGACGGTCGGTGAGATGAGCGCCGACGAAGTGGCGAAGATCAAAGGCGACGCCAACTAGGATCTAACAGCTGCCGCCGCGACCCGTCTCAGCGGATCCGGCGGCGATCCTTGGCATGTGTGTATCACCCACAGCAAGCCGCATCTCGCGGGGATGCGTTGTAACGCGCTCCTCTGCGAGCGGATCACAGGCATGAAGTGACTGTTTCGGGTCCGATCGCCGTTCCGGCTCCGGGCATTAACTCTTTTGTGTAGAACGACTGTCCCATCTTTTGATGGTTTGCAGGTTTGTGGGAATCGCTGCTTCAAGAATGCCGGATACCGTCAACCTAGTGTCATCGCCCTCTAGCAGTTCCGCTCGATACGCTAATTCTCCTGGTTGTGGCGCAAAACTCAGGAGCGTTTGCTGGAGGGTCTCCCAAACGTTTGCGCACAAACCAAGTATATACCTTGCCGCAAGCCGAATCCTTAGGAGGCGCGTCGCTTCGCGCATGGTGGCGGGCTCATGCCCTGAGTTCAATGTTCCCTCTTCAGCCCAACCCAAGAAAGCACTGCTCCAAATGTGAGCGCCACCGCCGCGGCGCCGATCGACAGGTGCATTCCCCGTGCGAAAGCATCAGGGGCGGTGTCGCGGACGAAATAGCCGAAGACCGCCACGCCGAGGAGACCGCCGACCTGCCTCGCCGTATTGAGAACACCTGACGCTATTCCAGCCCGTGAAGGATCAACCGATGACAGCGTGACGTTGGTCATTGTCGGAATCATCAAGGCACTCCCGCTGCCGGCCAGCACCATCGGCAGCAAGCAGCCAGTAGGAGCCGGCGGTGCTTGCAGGCAAAAGGAGAAGGTATCCCGTCGCAGCGAGCGCCTGCCCGAAGACCATCAATCGTCTTGCGCCCAGCCTGGTGATCAGGCGGCCCGCAAGGATATTCATCACCACCAACAGGATGGTCATCGGCAGGAAAGCCAGTCCGGTTTCCTGCGGCGACAGCTTCTGTTCCCATTGAAAGAACAGGCTGAGCACGAAGATCAGGCCGTAATAGGCAAAATTCACGATGACCCCGCTGACGGATGCAATCGAAAACGAAGGCACGGAGAAAAGTGAGAGAGGAAGCATCGGCGCACGACTGCGCCATTCGATGATCACGAAGCCGATCCCGGCAATTGCCGACACCAGTAGCGCCGTCAGAATCCGCGTATGCGTCCAACCGAGGGGCGAGGCATTGATCAATGCGATTGCCAGGGCCGCGAGGGCAGTGATAGCGCTGATCTGCCCTGGCCAGTCGAGCGATCGTTGCGGGTTGGCGAGGCTCGGACGAGAAAAGCGCAGGATCAGCGCAAGGCCCATCAACCCGATCGGCAAATTGATCAGGAAGATGCTCCGCCAGCCGAAATGCGCAACCAGAAAGCCGCCAACCACGGGGCCGGCGGCCAGAGCCATTCCTCCCGCCGCTCCCCACCATCCGACTGCACGGCTGCGCTCCTCCCGATCCGGAAAAGCCTGTTGGATCAGCGACAGTGAATTTGGCACCAGGAGAGCGGCGCCCGCACCCTGTGCAATTCGCGCCACCACCAACGTATCCAGATCAGGCGCCAGCCCGCATGCGAGGGAGGCGATCGTGAAGAGGATGAGCCCACCGGCAAAGATCGACCGAGCCCCGAAGCGGTCACCCATCGCTCCTGCGGTCAAAAGCAAAGCCGCGAAGATCAGCGTATAGGCGTTCACCACCCATTGCAGACCGGTGACATCGGTGGCGAACTGAGCCCGGAACGCATCCAGAGCCACATTGACGACGCTGACATCGAGCAGCACCACGACGAAGCCGAGGGCGGAAGCGGCCAAGGTGATTCTTGGCCGGAAACTCTGAGATCCGGGCATCGAGACATTCCACAGTGGTTGGTTTGGTCTCGAACCTACCAGCGTGCTTGCTCCGCAAAAATTCTGTATATCCGCCAGTGAACCTGGAGTTTTTGCACAGATGGACTGGGAAGATATCCGGCATTTCATCGCCGTGGCGCGCGCCGGCACCATGTCCGGCGCAGCACGGAGTCTGCAGGTCGATCATGCGACGGTCAGCCGGCGGCTGGCTGCGCTTGAAGCAGATTTGAACGTGCGCCTCGTCGAACGGCTGCCAAGAGCATGTCGGCTGACCGATGTCGGCAGATTGGTTCTTGAACGCGCGATCGACATGGAGGGGGCTGCCGACCGCATCTCCCGAATCGCTCAGGCCGCCCATGCTCCCCTCGTCGGCAAGGTCACGCTCAGCGCTCCGCCGGTGCTGGTCGCCCATCTGCTTGCACATCATTTGGCGGAATTCCGCGACAGCTTCCCCGAGATCCGCTGGTCGCTGGCCGCGCAGGCCCAGCAAGTTTCCCTCAGCCGACGAGAGGCCGATGTCGCTCCGTCTCACTCGCCCGCAGGAAGCCGGCAGCGTGACCCGGAAGATCGGCACGATGCCTTTCGCTCTTTACGCGCACCGCGACTATGCCGCCCTCGACGTCCCCGACCGTTGGCAGTTCATCACCTATGATGAGAGCTTCGCCGACATGCCTCAGCAGAAATGGCTGCGCGCGATCGCCGCTCGGCGGCCAATCGCCTGCGAACTAAACAGTATCAGCGGCCATCTGATTGCGGCACGCGCGCGCGCCGGCATCGCCGGCTTGCCTTGTTTCCTGGGCGATGGCGATCCCGACCTGGTTCGGGTTGGAGACGGCCTGACAGCCTTCTCCCGCGAGATATGGCTGCTAGTGCATCGCGATTTGCGCAACACACCTTCGGTGCGCGCGGTCATGGATTTCGCGGTCGCCGTTGTTTCCCGACGTGAAGGTTTGTCGGACTGAGACGCGACGCTCTAAATAAACCCGGTAAACTTGAAACACAAAAATACTGATGCTCGCAATGTCATAAAATGCTGCAGGCGATGCATAAAGTACCGCGCGTCCGGGGCCGAAAGGCGGCGTGGCGATCAACGAGGCACAGCGGCGTGCCCACATAACCCGTGCCGCTTCCACTCCGATGCTACCGCCGCGCATTGGCGCGCGTCTTACGGCTGCGGGAAAGGCGCAGCCATCCCATGACAGTTGCCCCTGCACCAAGGAGCGCCAGGATGATCCCCTTGATCCCGTCCAGGCTGGCGCCGATCGACTCGACAGCCTTGTTGAACGTTTCAAACGTGTCGGACCACGTCCGTTCACGAACGCTTACGGCAATCGTTTGAACGTAGCTGTCGATGCGGCGGCGAACCTCCCCGCCGGCGTCGGGAACGATGGCAAAAACCGTCACTTCGAGTTGCTGACTGCCGCTGTCATTGGCCGAAACATTCCATTTCCAGACGGTCGGAAACCCCTCCGCCACGGGCTGCTCCTCCGGCGTCACCGGCTCGATGGTAAATCCCGGCCCGGTGAGAGTTGCCGCCATTTCAACAGAAACCCGCAAGACGCCCCCCGAAGAGGTCGCCTCGTTGGAGGAGCTTTTCTGGAGCGCTTCCAGCGGCACCTTAAAGCCAACACGGGCTTCCACCTCGCGCTTGTCGCCGACTTTCATCGCCTTTGGGGCGAACAGTACAATTTGTCCTTCCGGCAGCTTCTTAAGCTGCGCCCCGAACTCTGCCAGAAACTTTTCCACCTCCGAAAGTTGCGGCACAGTTGGCTTTTCATCGACGGTTTGCGCCGGAACGCTAGGCTTGGACGGCAAATCGGCGCTCGCCACTTCGGTCGGAGGGGGACTGGCAGGACGCATCTTTGGAAAATCGAAATAGATGACAGCGGCAATTGGCAAGAATAGAACCAAAAGAAAGCCAATTTTTCCAATGAGAGAGCTTTTCATTGCCGTCACCATATTTGACAAGAATTATATTCCTATGGAGACGTTGTTGCAAACAATTCGCATATCTTCGAATCTGAACTCTTGATATACGGGCCGGTTCTCGGGTGCAGGCTCCAAGAGATGGAGCCCTCCCCGTCTTGCCGGCGCGCCACGCGGCACCGACATTTGTATAAGTTCGGACCGCAGCGGTTTAAGCATTGGATCGGTGCGCGCGCGTGCACGCCGCCAAAATCGAAATCAGGCTATTGCGCCGCACTCTCGTCGTCGGCTTCCGGCTCCCAGCCAAAAACGCTGCGGCCGACGAGCCGATGCGAGACGCGAAACTCGCCGGCGACGATCTCCTTCAGGCTTGGTCCGGTCACGTAGCTCTCGACCCGCCTCGATTGCTCGTCCAGCCGCTTCAGCGCCGCAAGTTCTTCGCCATGCCCGAGCCGCGCCTTGCGAACCGCCGACTTCAGCACGCCGATGGTTTCGTCATAGACTTTCAGCGGCACGGGGAATGGATGCCGATCCTTGCCACCATGTGCGAGGGAATAGCGGGCGGGATCGGAGAAGCGGCACGGTGCGCCATGCACAACTTCCGCCACCATCGCCAGGGCGCGGACCGTGCGCGCGCCGACGCCTGGCACGAGCAGCAGGTCGGCATAGTCCGAGGGCCCGCGTTCGACTGCGGCGGCAATGTTACCGTGCAGGCGGCGCATCACGACATCGCTTTCGCGCACCTCATGATGCGCGGGCATGACCAGATGCGGCAGCGTTGGCTGGGCAGATTGCGGCAGCTCGCGCTTTTCCAGAATCGACAGTTCGCGAACGATGCGATCGGGGCTTAGCGACTGCAGGAGGTCGAGTTGTCCCGCGCGGGAGGCGGCGGCACGGCGATCCGCGAGATTGACGATGTTGCCGCACGGAGAGCCTTCGATCGCGGTGTGAGGCTGGTCGACGAAACTGGTGAGCCCTTCCGAGAGCCAGTGATAGCGGCGCGCCTGCCGGCTGTCGCCGTTCATCCCTTGCTGAACCACCGTCCACTTTCCGTCGTCGGTGACGATGAAGCCGTGCAAATAGAGGTCGAAGCCATCCTGCACGGCGCTGCTGTCGACCTTGGCGACGAGACGGCTCGCCTGCCCCAGCCCTTCGCCGTCCAGGCCCGTGCGCTGACCCACCACGATCATTTCGCCCGGTGTCCTGCGCGACTGAGCGCCGCGCCCGCCGCAGACATAAACACCCAGCTCGTGCGAGAGCGGCGTCAATCCCTTCTTCAAGGCACCCAACACGCTGGTGGTGATGCCAGACGAGTGCCAGTCCATACCCATCACTGCCCCGAAGGATTGGAACCAGTAGGGATGCGCGAGACGCCGCAGCAACTCGTCGCGACCGTAGTGGTGGACTATCGCCTCGGAGATGACGGCACCCAGACGCGTCATGCGCGCACCTAGCCAGGCGGGTACGCGTCCGCCATGCAGCGGCAGATCGGCGCTACCGGATCGCTGGGTCACGGCTCAGAGTCTGCGAATACATCTGTGACACTATAGGATCACAACAGGCGAATGGCACCTGTAGGTCGCGGATTGAAGTTCGGTAAGCGGCGCTGCCGCCCTGTCTCAAGCAGGCGGCACTCCTCCTCGCTGCCTCACCTATTGCAGCGCGTTCACCGATTGCGGCAGCACGAAGGGCGTATTTCCCGCCGGAAGAACGCCGACCTTGAGCCGGCAATCGAAGACGGTGCTGATCAGGTCGTCGTTCAGCACATCGGCGGCGCGCCGCATGCGGCAAGGTTTGAAAATCCGAGTTCCATCGCCAAATCGCGTTCGCGCATCTTCGTGATGTCGAGGCGCACTTTCTGGACCTGCTCCGGCGCCAGTTTCAAGCGCTCCGTATTCTGCACGTCCATGGCGTGCACTTTCCCCTCTGACGCCAAATTGCCACAGCGTTTGCGCACTCGATTTGATTTCTTGACAGCATAAGTCAGCTTTAATAGTCACTGCAATACCGAGCAAATCCAGCCAGTTTCGGCCGCAGGAGCATAAGGATTTCTCCACAACGACCCTTCCAAGGGCCGAACATTCAAAGTCACCCTCGCCAAGCAAATCGGCTGGTGAGGGCGGCGCTAACTAACGGACTGTAGGATGCGATCAACCCGTTTCGTGACTATCATTGCCTTGGGCCTGCTTTTCCCGGGCGGTGTTTTTCAATCGAGCGCGCAGGAGCGTCCCGCGGATCCGCAAGCGGTGCAGCAACCCGTTGCGACGCCTCAACCCAATAGTGTTCCCGCTCCCGCGGGGACACTTCCCGTCCCGGCAATCGCGCCGAATGCTCCGGCATCCGCCCAGCATGTCCTACCCACCGCGCTTTCGCCCTGGGGGATGTTCCTGGGTGCGGATATCGTGGTGAAGGCAGTGATGGTCGGCTTGGCCTTCGCCTCGCTGGTCACCTGGACAATCTGGCTGGCCAAGACGATCGAGTTGTTCGGCGCACGCCGGAAGGCCCAGAAAGCCGTCCGTGCAATCGTGACAGCCAAGACCCTGGAGGAAGCGGACCGCGCGCTTGGCGGCGGCGGCGGTGCTGCAGCTCTGCTGGTGCAGGCAGCGCGGCAGGAAGTGGATCTTTCCGAGCACGCCCTCGATCATGCGAAGGGCGACGGCTTGAAGGAACGCGTTGCGTCCCGGCTGGCGCGCATCGAGGCGCATGCCAGCCGCCGCATGACGCGCGGCACCGGCTTGCTGGCGACCATCGGATCGACCGCGCCGTTCGTCGGCCTGTTCGGAACGGTTTGGGGCATCATGAATGCCTTCATTGGCATATCGGAGGCGCAGACTACCAACCTTGCCGTCGTCGCCCCGGGCATTGCCGAAGCGCTGCTCGCCACGGCCCTTGGCCTCGTCGCCGCGATTCCCGCCGTCGTCGTGTACAACGTCTTCGCGCGCGCCATCGCCGGCTACCGGCACGTGCTCGCCGATGCAGCAGCGGGCGTCGAGCGGCTGGTCAGCCGCGACATGGACCATCGACCGGCGCCGTTTCGGCTGGCTGCGGAGTAGCGAAGATGGCTGCGAGAATAGGACAGGACAGCGGGGACGATCTCACGGAGACGCATGAGATCAACGTCACGCCCTTCATCGATGTCATCCTCGTGCTTCTGATCATCTTCATGGTCGCGGCGCCGCTGGCAACGGTCGACGTCAATGTCGACCTCCCGGGATCGACCGCGGCCACCGCCCCGCGCCCGGAAGCACCGATTTTCCTGACCTTGAAGCAGGACCTTTCCCTCTCATTGGGCAACGACACGGTCGCGCGTGACGATCTTGGCAGGGTGCTGGGTGCCCGCACCAAGGGCGACACGCAAACCCGCATTTTCCTGCGCGCCGACAAGTCGGTCGACTATAGTCAGTTGATGGAGGCTATGAACCTCCTGCGCGCCAGCGGCTATCTCAAGGTTGCGCTGGTCGGGCTGGAAACGCCTTCGGATTCGACGGCGACCGCAGCGGGACAATGAGCGCCCCGGCCGAACTACTGACTGCGTCGCCAACGGTGCGTGAGGCCGGGCTCTGGTCCGGCGCGGCCGCCCTTATCGTGTCGGCGCATTTGGCGATCGGCTATGCCTTTCACACGCTCACGCCCGCACCGCCGCCTCCCGAGGCGCAGGAGGCGCTATCCGTCGATCTCACGCCATTCGTCATGACAATGGCGGAGAGCGTGGAGTCGGAGACTGTCGCTGAAGAGATGCCCGACAAGGTAGCGGAGCTTCCGGAGGAGGTCACCGAAGAACTCGTTGAGGCCGAGCCCGAGAAAGCGGTCGAACAGGACACCGTGGACCCGGTGGAACCTCTCGAACCCGATACGCCGCCCGAAGTCGTCGAGGCGCCGGAACCCGTCGACACCCCGGAACTCGTCGAGGAGGTTATGGAAGAAGCGCCGGCGTCGGAGGTGGTTCTTCCGCAACCGGAGAAGGTTCAAGAAGAAGAGCCGAAGAAACCGGAACCAAAGCGCAAAACGCAGACGAAGAAGATCGCCAAGGCAGAGCCTACCCCAAGAAAGAAGACGGCTGAGGCGACGGGAAAGCCCGCGCCAAAAGCGGATGCTTCGACAAAGGCAGTTGCCTCAACCGCTCGTTCCGTCTCCCCTGTTCGCTGGAACTCTCAGGTCTATGCGGCGATTGCGCGACGAAAGCCGCGCGGCGATCGCGGTCGCGGCAGCGTGACGGTGCGCTTCGTCGTCAACTCTTCCGGTTCTGTCGTCTCCGCAAGCGTCGCGGCTTCCTCGGGCGACCCGTCGCTTGACCGGACGGCTCTCAATATGGTGCACAGCGCCCGCATCCCTGCCCCGCCGCCTGAGCTTCGGGGCTCGCATCCCTTCACCATTCCGGTGACATTCCGGTAGCGCGCTCCTCGGCTCAACACGGTCTGAATAGCGACTTTTCGTCAACTGGAGCGGCGCCGACCGTATCGATAGAGCAGTTGCAGCCGAGCAGGATCACTCGGCATCGCAAAGCGAGCCCATCCGGAAGCTGTGCACTCCCAGGCCGCGCCGAAATCAAAGAGAGGGAAACAATGACTGATATCTGGTTACGAACCGGCGAAGCGACCGTTCTGGCGGCGGAAGGCCAGGTAACGGACGCTATGCCGGAGGTCATCATCGGCTCGGTGCGGGGTCCTGTCGGCCAGGCATTTTGCTCGATGATGGGACAGGTGAAGGGCCACACGCGCATGTTTGTCGTGCGCGATCTCAATCAGGCGGTGCGTCCAGCAACGATGATGACGACCAAGGTCACGATCCAGAACATGGCCTACGCCGAACTTCTCGGCGGTGTCGTCCAGGCGGCCATGGGCGACGCGATTGTCGACTGCCTTGTCGAGAATATTCTTCCCAAGGACCAGGCGGACGAACTCTGCATGATCATTACGGTGTGGCTCGATCCGCGCTGCGCCGATGATGAGAATCTCGACCGTAAGGACCTCTATCGCACCAATTACGAGGCGACGAAGCTCGCAATTTCGCGCGCGATGACGGGCAGTCCGACGGTCGACGAACTGATCGCCAATCGCAAGACCGTCAAGCACTACGCTCTGGAAGGCGTGATCGATTACTGACCGGGAAATTTGGAGGGCTGGGCGATGCTGCTATTCGTCCAGCCTTCCCCCTTTGGCGGTGAAAAGATGGATCGGCTGACCCAACCCGATCCTGATGTTGCAGGACGACAGTTGCGCCGTAGCCGTGCTAAACGGCGCTATAGCTGATCCAGATGGCGTTGGAAAAGTTTGAGCGCCGCCTGCATCTCGTCCACTCTCTTTTGCAGCGCCGATTTGGAAATCGGGGCGTCGAAATTCGCCTGCGACTTCTCGCCCAAGCCAGTGGCCAGTCCGGGTTTCAAATCATCGAGGCATTTGAGAATCGCGTCATAGCGATCGACCGACAAACGGTTTTCGCCACGCTCGTACTTGCCATATTGCTGGGTGGAGACGCCGATGCGCTCCGCAACGGCGGCCTGGGTCAGACGCCGATCCTTGCGGAGTCGCGCCAACTCTCTCCCGCGTTCGCGATCTTTTGAGTTCGGCGTACGGGCGTCAGTCATCCAGCGTCACAACCGAGTTGTGTGACGCATTTGATAAAACCTCAGCGCGAACTCAACGTATCGGAGATTGTATATTGCGCCGCGATATATACCTAAGGTTTGATCCATGGCATCGTGCGCCGTTCACCTCTGGGTGCGACAATGGCCGGGTCTGAACCGTCTCCGCTTGATCCTACCGACTAGGCGGCGCTGGCGCTCTCCTTGTCCAGCACCATGTAATCGAGCGGCAATTGCGTGGTGTATTTGATCTGCTCCATCGCGAAGGATGAGGAGACGTCGCGAATTTCGATCTTGGCGATCATGCGCTTGTAGAACGCGTCATAGGCGCCGATGTCCGGCACCACCACCCGCAACAGATAGTCCACGTCGCCGCTCATGCGATAAAATTCAATCACTTCCGGGAATTCCTGAATTACTTCCGAGAAGCGGCGCAGCCATTCATGACTGTGTGAATTGGTGCGGATCGCCACGAAAACGGTCACGCGGGCATTGATCCGGTCGGGATCGAGAATTGCGACGCGCCGCTTGATGACGCCCTCTTCCTCCAGTTTCTGGATGCGCCGCCAGCAGGGTGTGGTGGATAGTCCGACCTTCTTCGCCACGTCGGCGACGGCCAATGTGGCATCCTCCTGCAGAAGACGAAGAATTTTGCGATCAAGACGGTCCATTGTCGGCCCCCGTGGAATGGAATCGCTGACCACATAGCAAATTGCCGTGGCAATTGGAATGATATTCTACAGACGGCCCGGAAATCTCGCCAAATCTGTGGCGCGGCGCGTCACCGCGCCATTAGGCGGTCTACCTCGCGCCGCAAAAACGGCAGCAGGTCGGCTGCAAACCACGGATTTTTCTTCAGCCAACCGGAATTGCGCCAAGAGGGATGCGGCAGCGCCAGGACGTGCGGGTTGCCGGTAGCGCCATAGCCGGCTCGCCAGTTGGCGACAGTCGCCGTCAGCGAAGGACCGCGCAGGCTGCCCAGATGCCAGGCCTGCGCGTAAAGGCCGATGGCCAGAACCAGTTCGATCTGCGGCATTGCGTCGAGAAACGCGCCGCGCCAGGCGGGCGCGCATTCGCGGCGTGGCGGCAAGTCGCCTCCCTTGGCGTCCTGTCCGGGAAAGCAGAACCCCATCGGCAGCATCGCCAGCTTCGAGCGATCGTAGAATTCCGCCCGCGAAACGCCCAGCCAGTCGCGCAGCCTGTCGCCGGAGGCGTCGTCGAACGGAAGGCCGGAAGAATGCACCTTCGTGCCGGGCGCCTGCCCCGCGATCAGGATTTTCGCCGTCGTCGATGGCCAGGCAACCGGACGCGGCGCATGCGGCATCGGCTTGCCCAGCGGATTGTCGACGCACAGGCGACATGCCAGCACCCGCGCTGTCAGATCGTCCAAATTCGCCCGCGCGCTCATGCGTTGGCGCTTGGCCGCGCCTTCAACGCCCCATGCCAGCGCCGCACATTCGACAGACGCTCCGGTACCTCGATGCGCGCCGGCTTCATGAAATCGATCGCGATCATGCCGAGGATGTCGGCGATCGAAAATGCATCGCCCGCAGCGAATTCGCGCGAGGCAAGCTCGCGGTCGAACAGTTCCAAGAATGTCAGCGCCTTCGGCTTGTTGGCTTTGCCCCATTCGGCGATTTGCGGCTCCTCCCAGCCCTTCATGGCGGGATGGACATGCCGAAACGCCTGCGAGACTGGCATGAACAGGTTGAGCTCAATGCGGCGGTGCCACATCTCGACCAGCGCCTTCCCAAGCGGACCTTCTCCAAAGAGAGCCGGTCTCGGGTGCAATTCCTCGAAATACCTGCAGATTGCGACGGATTCGGTCAGAATCGTACCGTCGTCGAGTTCGAGAACGGGCAGCCGCTGCAGCGGGTTCAGGCTGGTCACCGTCTCCGCCTTGTGTGCCAACGCACCCATGTCGACCGGCACCAAAGGCACCTCGATGCCTTTCTCCGCCAGGAATATACGCACCCTGCGGGGGTTTGGCGCCTTGCCGCCGTCATACAGCTTCATGTCGGGCCTCCACGCGGAGCGAACTAAAACTTACGGCCGGCGTCAACGCCAAAACAATTGGCGCAGCCAGTTCAACACGGTCGGCAGCATGTCGTGCTCCTCTTCCGGGACATGGTCGCGCTGATGCTGCCGGCGCCAGTCGCTCGGGCTGTCGAACGTGCCCGCCCACATACCCAGCTTCATGTTGCGCGCGCTCTCCTGCTCGGCGCGATAGTCACCGTATGCCACCGCCCAGCCCTGGCGCACCATTTCGCGGTTCAGGTCCAGCGGCGGTTGCCCGACGCTGCACGTGGCGAGCAGGCGGTCGAACTTGTCTCTTTCCCAGCCGGTGCAAGTCACTGGCTTCCCCGCGATCAATCCGGCCAGCGCCTCGCGCGAGCGCCGCCCGCACGGAAAACCCCGACCGTTTATCACGCAGCTTTGCGTGTACTCAGGCGCGTCCATGCCTCGCAGCCGCACGCGCACGGCATTGACGGTCAGCGTGTCACCGTCGTGGACAGTCGGCCTGCCCTCGTCTCTTCGCTCGCCCACGCGGTCCAATCGCGACGCAACCACCATCAGGAGGCCGAGAATGACGATGGTCAGTGCGTAGTCGAGCCAGCGCGGCCAGGGCCGCCGACGCTCCATCCGCTGGCCGGCGAAAGGTGCGCGACTCATATGGCAAACAGTCTCTTAATCATTGGGAGCTAGCGTGAACCAAGAAGATCGAACCGGCAATGTACGCAGTTCCGGATGGCGCAACGAAGGTCCACCACGACCGACAAATTCATCGTCGATCGCCGCAAGGCGCATCTCGACCGTGGCGTTGCGCGAACCGTGCGCCAGACGCGCGAAAAGCTGTCCCAGACAGCGGGAAACCCGGGTTTCGAACGGGAACTCCTGATACTCCACGCCCATGCGATCGTTGCCAGCACTCTGCCGATCGGCCTGCTTGTGCTCAGCGCGACCTGTATCAGCGCCTTTGTCGGGATGGGCCTGCCGGTCATCATCTGGTGCGCCGCCACGCTTGCCGCCTACACCGGCCTCGCCGTCTACGCCAAGCTGGTGGAGCGATCGAATATCCTGGAACTGAGGACAGCGACCGCACGCCGCAACCTGCTGATCGGTCACGCCGCGACCGGGCTTGCCTGGATATATTTCGCGTATATCGGCTGCGATGCCTGCGCCATTGCGGAATACGCCATCATCAAGGCGGTGGTGCTGCTGATCGCGATGGCCGCCACCGCCGTCATCACGTCGCATCTTCCCGGCGCATTGCTTCTGACCTTTGCTGGCGCCGCGCTCGCCTATCTGATTTCCATCGGGGTCAACGCAGCGCCGCTCGAAGTGGTGATGGGATTGCTGATTACCATCTCGCTGGCCTTCTTCGTCTACATCGCAAGCCGCATGAACCGCTCGACCTTGCTGGTGATATTGTTCCGCAGCGAGAAGGATGGATTGATCGCCGAACTCGAGACCGCGAAATCCATGTCGGATGAAGCCCGCCGGCGGGCGGAGGAAGCGAACCTTGCCAAGTCGCGCTTTCTCGCCTCGATGAGCCACGAATTGCGCACGCCGCTCAATGCGATCCTCGGTTTTTCCGAGGTGATGGCCAATGAAGTTCTGGGCCCGATGTCCAGCAGCATTTATCGCGAATACGCACAGGACATTCATGGTTCGGGCAAGCATCTGCTCGACCTGATCAACGAAATCCTCGACCTGTCTCGCATAGAGGCGGGCCGCTACCAGCTTAACGAGGAACCGATCAGCCTGCTCGACACCGTGGAAGAATGCTGCCATCTGGTCGAGTTGCGGGCGCGCGGCAAGAATATCCGCATCACCCAACAGTTCGAACAGCGCCTGCCGCGCCTGCTTGCCGATGAGCGGGCGGTGCGCCAGATCGTGCTGAACCTGATGGCAAACGCGCTGAAGTTTACCCCGACCGGCGGAGAAGTGCGCGTGCGCGTTGGCTGGACCGCTGGCGGCGGTCAATACATCGCCATCAAGGACAATGGGCCGGGTATTCCGGCTGACGAGATCCCGGTCGTGCTATCGGCATTCGGCCAAGGCTCGATCGCGATCAAGAGCGCCGAGCAAGGCACCGGCCTCGGCCTGCCCATCGTCCAAGGGCTGATCTCGATGCATGGCGGCCAGTTCGAACTGACGTCGAAATTGCGCGAGGGAACCGAAGTGATCGCCATTTTCCCGGCATCGCGGGTCATGGAGCCCACGCCGGTCGTGGTTAAGAACGACCGGATCGAACTTCACGCAAAGGCCAGCTAGGCCGAAACAACCGCCGTAGAGGCGCGAGCGCACCCCATCGCCAGAAGTCCATTGACGCCGGGAAATGCGGCCTGACGCCGGCCAAGCACCGATTCAAGCCCATTGAGGCTCGCAGCTTCCGACAAAGCGTCTTCGTCAGGCAGGACCGCCAGCAGGCAATGCGACACAGCATCCGTGTTAGCCGCGCCCAGCACATGCGCGGCGGCGAGCGCCGGCAGGCCATCGAGGACTATCGGCACCCGCTCGATACGCGCGGCAAGGATGGCGCCGCATATCGCTGCGATCTCGCGGCCGCCCAGCCGCCGCAGCAGTTCAAACGGGTCCGCCAGCGCCACGCGATGGGCAGACAGAGCCGCATCGATTACAGCAGCCTGGCGCATGCGAAAATGGCTGGCCAACGCCCCATCCGACCAATCGGAACCCGCGCCCCCATGCAAAGCCGCAAACAGGCTGCGGGCGGCCGTATCCCCGGCGGCTCCCAGCGCCGAGAGGCAAAGCAGATCATGGCCACCCGCCACCGCCTCCATGCCGAAGGCCATAGTTGCCGCGCAGGCGCGCTCGTCGAGGGCCGGTTCAACCGAGATGTCACCGGTGGGGAGATCGAGAGCCAAATCAAGAACCTTCAAGCCGACATTGGCTTGGGCGCAGAGGCGTGACAGCAACCCCTGCCCCGAGGATATCGCCGCAACCTCGCGCGCCACAACCGCGTCGGTGTCGGCCGAGACGCCATGCCGGCTGACCCCGTGAGCACCGGCGAAAAGCGCAAGCATCGGCCGGTCGACACGCGGCGGCGACTTGCGCGACCAGCGCGAAAGCCAGGCGGCGATCTCCCGCAACTGCCCCGCGCCGCCGAAGGCGCTCTCCCGCTCGGTCTGCTCGCTCGTCCGCAAGGCGGCGGCGTCATCCCCCTCGGGTAATGTCGCGATCAGGTCCCGCATATCTTCGAAGGGTTTGCTTTCGGGCATTCGGCTCTCCACTGCCGGTCGTCACGTCGATTTCATTTTGCAGAACGCGGCATCTGCTCTTCCGTTCGGCGGTGTTTGTGCCACCGGTTAAGCGACATCTCTACCGGCATCGACTTGCATCCTGGGGAAAGGTGATCCATTTCAGGGCGAGGGAAAGCAAGAATGTCTGCCATCGAATCCCCATGCATCCTGGTCTGCTCGATCGACCTCGTCACCGGCCATTGCTTTGGCTGCGGGCGAACGCGCGACGAAATTGCGGCTTGGATGGACATGACACCCAATCAAAGGCGCGACGTGATGGCGCAATTGCCCGAGCGATTGGCGGCCGTCGAGCGCAAGCCTCGACGCGAGACCCGACGGGCGCGGCTGGCGCGCGAGCGCCGCGAGGCGGTGTGATGGACCGCGATCGCCTCCTCTGGATCCTGCTCGCCATCATCGGCGTCGGGGCAGTCGTCCTGATGTTCAACAACGATTCCGGCCAGAGTTTCGGCATTGAAAACAACGACTTCGCCAGCTTCATTTATCTTGGAGCCTTCGGCCTGGTGATCGGCGCGGCGCTGTTTCGGCGAAGCTTGCCGACCGGCCAGATGTTTCGCCTGGGCGCGGTCTGGGTCTGCGTGATCCTCGCACTGATGGTCGTCTATCAGGTGCTGGCGACCTACGGCCTTTTGCCGGAGAATTTCGCGCCCCGTCTCGTACCCGATTCAGGGGCAGGGATTACCGCATCTCTGATGGATGGCGTCCACGCCATCCTGCATCTCTGAGGTCCAGGACAGGTCGGCCGCGTCGAGCGCGACATCCAATTGCTGCAGGGACGTCGCCCCGATGATGCTGGCGGTGACGAAGGGGCGGCTGACCACATAGGCCCCTGCAAACAGCGCCGGATCGAGGCCAAGCCGCCGCGCCAAATCATTATACTCGAGCTGAACCTCGGCGGCGTGCGGTGTTTCGTAGCGTTGGCCACGGTTGAAGAGCTGCGAGCGCGATCCCTCCGGACGCGCGCCGTGGTCGTATTTGCCGGTCAGATACCCTTGCGCCAACGGCGAATAGGCCAGCAGGCTGACGCCTTCGCGATCACAAACTTCCGCGAGGTTCACTTCGAAGGTGCGGTTGACCAGATTGTAGGCGTTTTGCAGCGATGCGGCGCGCGGGCCGGCTCCCTTGTCGCTCTCGGCGAGGTAGCGCATGACGCCCCAGGAACTCTCGTTGGACAGGCCGAAATGGCGAATCTTGCCGGCCTTCACCAGTTCGTCGAACACGGAAAGCGTTTCAGCTATCGGCGTTTCGTCGGCGTCGCGCGGCGCGGGCCAGCCCTTCGCGCGGGTAGGGTTCGCGCCCCAGGGCACCTGCCGTTCCGGGAAATGGATTTGATAGAGATCGACATAGTCGGTCTGCAACTTGGCCAGGGATTTGTCGATCGCGTCGAAAATGTCGGTGCGAACCAGTCGAGACGGGCGGTCGCCACGGAACCATTCATTGGCGGTGCGACCGACAACTTTGGTGGCGACGATCAGCCGGTCGCGGTTGCCGCGCGCCTTCATCCAGTTTCCGAGATAGCTTTCGGTGCGCCCCTGCGTCTCGGCTTTCGGCGGAATCGGATAGAGTTCGGCAGTGTCCAGGAAATTGACGCCGCGTTCGATAGCGCGGTCCAACTGCTGGTGGCCCTCCGCTTCGGTATTCTGCTGGCCGAATGTCATGGTGCCGAGGCAGATTTTCGACACATCAAGGTCGGTGCGGCCGAGGCGGCGCTTTTCCATACCGGAACTCCGTTGAAACGACAGGTGGTTGACGCGGGGATTTGTGATTGGCGGGAGGATCGGCACAATAGCGGCTTCCTCGCAAAGCGCCACCACGCAGCCTCAGTCAGCGCGATTTTTTTGCCGCGCCAGTACGCGTCGGACTATTGCGAGAGCATCCAGTTCAGCACTTCACGCCAGTCAGCCATGCGGATCGGCGTGCCATGCGTCCCGCTTTCAAACCGCACGAAGCGCGTCGGGTAATTCGCTGATTTCCCGCGCAATTTCCGATAGAACGCCTCCTGCTTCCCGACGGGAAACACCGTGTCGCGACTGCCATGACCGAAGAAGACCGGAACCTTCGCCCGATACGCGGCACTCGACAGGAAGCCGTCATCCCAAAGGGAGCCAAGCAGCAGCAATCCGCCGAGCCTCTTTGCGATTGTCTCATCAGCCGCAAGCTTCCAGCACAGCGCTCCCCCCATAGAACCGCAGGCGACGATGACCGCCGCGCCTGGTGATTTCTCCGCATAGTTGGCGATCAGCGCCGAAACTTCCGCCGCGCCCTTGTCGCCAAAGGTGGAGAAATCGGGCGACAGATACAGCCCGCCAGCCTGGGCGACGAGGTTCTTCACCCTGTTGAAATTGCCGCCGAAGGTGTTGTCGTTCACGCCTTGCGTCCGACTGCCACCCTGGCCGTGCAAATAGAGCACGATCATCGACGCGCCCTGCTGCTTGCCGACCGCGACGAAGCGCCGTGCGCCGGCAGCCGTCTGCAGCTTGAGGTCCTTTTGCTGGCTGCGCACACCGAGCGAGATGTACTGCTTCTTCACCTGCCGTTCCGGCACGTCGTCGCGCTCGTTCACGTCTCGCATTTCACGGTAGTCGACGACGCGATACGCCCCGCCGTCCTTTTCCGACAGGATCGCCGGATAGGCGAAGAGTTCGTCCTTAAAGGGCGAAAGCGTTTGCGCGGCAGAGGGACCGACAGGCAGAAAGGGCGAAACGCAGAACAACGCGACCGCCGTAGACCGGAGCCAGGCCCGGAGGGTTGGATTGAGCGCAGACAGGTAAGCGGGGAAAATCATCAATCCGTAGCTGCCTTCGGCTCTGCCCCTTGTCAACCCGGAGGCAAGCCCTACCCGCGCAACACGCCTCCTGCGCTGGCCATCGCCTCCGGCGTATCCACGTCCAGAGAGGCGGCTTCACCCAGTTCCACATCAATCGCCTCGGTGGCGTCGCTTTCCACGATGTGGCGCGCGCCGGTGTCGCCTTGAAGTGCGGCGACATCCGCAAACAGCCTTCGCGGCAAGATTACGGGATTGCCGCGTTTTCCGTTGTGCACGGCACGCACAATCCTCACACCGCCCTCCCTGCGGAAGGCTGCGATCAGGCGGTCCAAATCGGTGCTGGTAACGCCGGGCATGTCGCCCAGAACGATCAGTGCGCCTGCCGCATCATCCGGCAGCGATGCAACGCCCGATTTCAGCGACGACGCCAATCCGGACGCGAAGTCCGTATTGTCGACCGTCGCCACCTTGAGGTCGGCAATGGCGTCACGAGCACGTTCGGCCTGGTGACCCGTGACGACAACCAGTCCGTCGGCGACACTGGCCAGCACCCGCTCCGTAGTTTGACGCAACAGCGGCTTGCCGTCGAAGTCGGCCATCAGTTTGTTCGGGCCGCCCATGCGGCTGGACCGACCGGCGGCGAGCACGACTGCGAATACCGTCGGATCCAGCGGCTTCTCCGCAGCCTCGCGGGGCTGTGGCCGCGTTGCAATCTCCATCAGCAGCCCACCGACGCCCATGCCGGCAATGTCGCGGTCGGTCACCTTCATGCCGGCCAATGTGCGATCCAACACCCAGTCGAAGCCATTTTCCTTGGGGCTGCGCGCACAACCCGGCGCGCCGATGACCGGCTTTCCGGCAAGCTCGCCCAGCACCAGCAGATTGCCGGGATCGACCGGCATGCCGGTGCGGATGACTGCCCCGCCCGCTGCGCGAATGGCGGCCGGGATCACGTCGTCGAAGTCGCTCACCGCAGACGCACCGAAAATCACCACCAGATCGTGCGTTTTCGCAAGTTTGTTGGCGGCGGAAGCGACCGCATGCGTGTCGTGCGGGACGCGCTCCTCCGTCACAAGGCGGCTCCCCGAGCGCGCGAGGCGCGCTTCGGTAATACGCGCGGTTTTGTCGAGCACACTTGCCTTGACGCTGGAGAGCGTGGTCTGGATCATCGCGACATTTGACGCCCTGAAGGCATTCACCCGGAATATTTCGGAGTGGCGTACAAGCGAGGTAACCCGGTCGACCTTCACGGCTGCGACCGCATAGGGGATGATCTTGACCGTCGCCACCATCTGACCTGCCTCGACCGGTGCATTCTGCGCCAGCGTGGCAATGGTGATTGCAGCGTCCACGGCATTCACCGCGTCGATCAAACCGGCATCGACAGTCAGGATGCCCGCTGCACGCGCATGCAGATTGACGCGGCCCGTCGCCGCCGGCTTCGCCTCGATGCTGGAAAAGCGCATTGCCCGGACGATCTGCTCCGCGGCCGCGTTCTCATCCAAATCGTCAGCCTCGATGACGGCGGCGGTCACCTCCTGGATACCAGCCTGGCGCAGCAGTTCGACGTCTTCGGCGGCGAGCACCTGCGCCTTGCGAAGCCGTTTGCCATTCAGGTTCACAGAATGGGCGAGGATGGCGCCGACAGCCTTGTCAAGCGGAACGGGTCCGAATTTCACGCTGCCGCCTTTGCCGCTTGCGTCAATCCGCGGGAACGAAACGCCTGGATGACTTCGCCCAGCACGGCGACCGCGATCTCTGCGGGGCTCGCTGCGCCGATGTTCAGGCCGATTGGCGAATGGATGCCGGCGATCTGCGCTTCACCTACGCCGAGCGCCTGGAGCCGTTCGACGCGCTTGGCGTGCGTCTTGCGGCTTCCCAGCGCGCCGACATAGAAGCAGCCCGCTTCAAGCGCGGCCTTCAAAGCGTAGTCGTCGATCTTAGGATCGTGCGTCACAGCGGCAAGCGCACTGTAGCTGTCCAGCGGCCGGCGCTTCAGAACATCCTCCGGCCATTCGGCGTCGAGTTGCACCTCGGGAAAGCGGTCCGGCGTGGCAAAGGCTGTTCGCGGATCGATAATCTCGAGCGGAAAGCCGGCTATCTTCGCCATAGGCGCCAGCGCCTGACTGATATGCACCGCGCCGATGATCACCAGACGCGGCTGCGGCAGGTGTACATTGAGGAAAAAATCGCGCCCGGCGGCGGCGACCGTGCCGGAATTCCCGGTTCGGAAGGCTTTGGCGAGCGCGTCGCCCAGTTCGCCGGCCACCATATCACCCTCCCGCACGACACGGTCGCGGCCGTCTGCGAGGTCCGTGACGACAATCGCCGCACGGCGCGACCGGCGCTCGGCATTCAACGTTTTGAGAACGAAGGGATCCATCGCCGCTCAGCCCAGCCGCTCGACATAGACTTTGATCCTGCCGCCGCAGGAGAGCCCGACCTGCCAGGCCGTCTCGTCCGCGACGCCAAACTCCAGCATCTTCGGTTTGCCCGCGGAGATGACATCGACTGCTTCGGCCACGACCGCGCCCTCGACGCAGCCGCCGGAGACGGAGCCATGAAAATTGCCCTCGGCGTCGATGACCAGATGGCTGCCGACGGGCCGTGGCGCCGAGCCCCATGTTTCGACGACCGTGGCAAGCGCCACGTCGCGCCCCTCCTGCATCCAACCCTCGGCTATGCTGAGCGGGTCGCGGGCTTCATCGAGTGTTGAGGCACTGTCGGTCATCGCAACCTCACGGTCTTCCAGAGCAAACTCGGGGCACTATATCTTGGCGGCATTCAGCCGCATTTCGTAATATATGGTCATGCCGCACGCCGGCTGCCAAGATCCATCCATCGGCGCGGATCTGCATTGCGGCTCGAACTCTTGTCCAATGAAGCGACCAGGTCCGACAAGGCCGACAGATTGTGAACAGCGCGGAACTCGTCGACATGCGGCAGCATCGCCTTCACTCCACGCGCCTTCGCCTCAAACCCGTCGAACCGCAGCAGCGGATTGAGCCAAATCAGCCTCCGGCAGCTTTTGTGCAGGCGCTCCACCTCCTCCGACAGACCGGCCACATCGTCGCGTTCCAGCCCATCGGTGATCAAAAGAACGATCGCCCCCTGCCCCAAAACCCGGCGTGACCAAAGGCGATTGAACTCGTGCAGCGTATCGCCAATGCGCGTACCACCGGACCAATCCTGAACCGCCTGCGAGGCATCGGCCAGCGCCTGATCGGGGTCGCGATGCCGCATCTGCCGCGTCAAATTGGTCAGCCGCGTGCCGAAGACGAAGGTATGCACGCGCCGCCGTTTTTCGGTGAGCGCATGCAGAAAATGCAGGAAGATGCGCGTATAT
>Ga0190271_10000177_pt1 | contig 32066 bp, 45 predicted proteins | sample Popmic356T_FD_133747 | JGI IMG/M metagenome (GOLD analysis project Ga0190271, IMG submission 133747) | Populus adjacent soil microbial communities from riparian zone of Weber River, Utah, USA - 356 T | ecosystem: Environmental > Terrestrial > Soil > Riparian zone | place: USA: Utah | collected...
CGACTGACGTCCGAGTTTGACGGATGGGCGCTGAGTCTTCACGTCCCGAGTCTGCGGGCCATCCTGCCGCTCGTGCCCGACGACGCCCGCGTCTGTGCGTGGGTGAAGCCCTGGCACAGAATGCATCCCGGGGCACGTCTACAGTGGGGCTGGGAGCCCGTCATCATCGCGCCCGTTCGATCACCTACGCGCAGCGTCTCCGACTGGTGTTCAGCCAACGCGACGATGCTCCGCGGGCTGCCCGGCGCGAAGCCCGAGGAGCTGATGTTCTGGGTCTTCGCCGCGGCGGGCGTGACGGGCGACGACGAGATGGTCGACCTGTTCCCAGGCTCTGGCGCCGTCGAGCGTGCCTGGGAGCGATATAGGGTGCAGCCGCCGCTCACCCTCGGCGAGACGACTTCGAAGCGAAAGGCCCAGAACATGACGATGGACCTGACGTGACGTCTGACGGGGAGCGCGCCCTCGCCACGCTGCTGAAGTGGGCGAAGCTGGACGCGGGCGTCGAGACGGAGTACCGCTTCGACGTCACGCGGAAGTGGCGCTTCGACTTCGCGTGGCCAGCGCAGATGATCGCCGTCGAGGTCGAGGGCGGCACGTGGAGCTCCGGGCGGCACTCGCGAGGCGCGGGCTTCGAGGCAGACTGCACGAAGTACAACGAGGCAGCGCTGCTGGGCTGGCTCGTGCTTCGCGTCACGCCGAAGATGATCGACGACAACCGAGCCGTCTTCGCGATCGAGCGAGCGCTGAAGGCTCGTCGCAGGTTCGGCCCTTGACACTAGACAATCGTGGTGGTAGCGTTCGCGGTAGTCAAGTCGCTCCGGTGGTCAGCACCGACTGATCCACGGGCCGCAAGCCGAAGACTGGATGAAGGGTCCAGACCCGGAGCGACGAGCAGAGATGAGAGAGGTACCAGAGATGACGCAGATCGCCAATCGGGCATTCGTCGCGAAGACGGCGAAGATGTTCGCCCTCGCCGAGGCCGACGGCACGCTCGACGAGAAGCTGGCCCAGGTGAGTCGAGCGAAGCTGCTCGTTCTCGTCGAGGCGGGGCTGCACTACAACTCGCTGATCGTCTACGCAGCAGCGTCTCGTGCGCTCGCCGCGAAGCCGAAGATGATCTGGGACGGCGAGAACGTCGTCGAGGCGAACTAGCCATGACGCACGACGAGAAGGTCAAGCTGGCCCAGGCATCGCGCTCCACCGGGGGGCTGGGAGCCCGGTCGGTGATGGAGGCGGAGTTCCTCGTCGCGAAGCAGGAGGAGCGCGAGTTCAACCGCAGCGCGTTCCTCGACCTCGCCGACGAGTTCGATCCCCACGGCGCGACGAGCACCCCGACGCTCGACGAGTTCGAACCCGTCTACGTCGAGGCAGCCCGCGCGTTCGCCAAGGAGCACGACCTCCCCTTCCCCTACCTTCAGGGCATCGACGAAGCGCTTCGCGCCGTCGAGCGCGCCGAGCATCGCGAGGGGTGAGCGGATGCCGACGACGCACGATCGTCCCCGGCTGCGACACGCGCCCGAACTCGGGCGTCCGCCGGAGGTCGAGGCAGGCCCCGGGGGCGTGCATCCCCCGGGCTTCAGCAGAGCACGTCACGCCAAGGGGCGCGACCTGACCGAGGTGCGCTACCACGGCAGCATCGCCCGCGGAGGGCCAGTCGAAAGGAGAGTCGAGATGACCACACGTCAGCAGTCGAAGCGTCAGCAGGAGGCGCGGCAGAACCGCGAGCACGTCGAAGCGCTCGCACGTCAGGGCTACAAGGCCCCGGACATCGCGACGCGTCTCGGGCTGGGCCTGAGCACCGTCTACTCGTTCATGCCGAAGGAGACGAAGCTCGTCCGCGGGCTGACGAGCGAGGACCGCAGCCTACGGCAGACGGTGCTCGATCTCGTCGACGCGAAGGGCGAGTATCCGACGAGCCAGAACCTCCTACGGGACCTGGGCGCGCTGCCCCGCTGGGCGCGACTCGATCTGCACTCGCTGAACCACCAGCTTCGGCAGATGGCGAAGCAGGGCCAGATCACCCTGAAGGTCCGCAGTCGGGGCAACGTCGCCGACCTGGAGCGCATCGCCCGCAAGGGAGCGATGCCTGCCGGGAAGCTCGTCGACGCGTACCCGGACGGCTCGATCGTCGTCCAGAACGTGGCCACGCCGAAGCTGACCGCGGTGCCCGACGTCATGCCGGGGATCGACGCCCGGGCTCGGGAGCAGCAGCGCTACGGCGAACGCCCTCCGGGGACGGAGAACTTCGTCGTTCGCGACGGCTACCTCGTGCCGCCGGTCACGACCGGGGCAGAACGGACGCAGACGCGAGGACGCGTCGAGGCTGACGCTAGCGACGCTTGGCCGATCCTGGCGTCGCTACGTCGTCGCTGGGCCGAGCAGAGCGAGCGTCGGCGTCAGGCGGACGCGCTGCTTGCAGCCGCCGAGATGCTCGCTGACGTCGATCACGTCGAGTCGGAGCGACTGCTCGCCCGAGCCGCTGACGTCGGCGTACTGCTGCTCTCTGACGTCGAGCGGGAGTACCTCTACTTCGCAGATGGTCTGGTAGATGACACTAGACAAGCGCTCGACAGCGATGCTAGCGTTGTCGAGTCGTCAGTCGACGACGAGTAGGGAAAGGAGAACGAGATGAACGAGCAGACGATGGCCTTCGGAGTGACGCTGATCGCTCTGGCCGTCTTCGCGATCGTCGTCATCCTGGGGTTCGCCCCGATGCTGACGAACGCCATCACCATCGTCCCCTGACGGGGACGGCTCGCTCGGGCTGCGAGCGCAGCGGTGGACCTCTCTCCCACCCCTGCGCCCGCGGCCTGATCGTCGCGAGAGAGAAGGAGAGGCACGAGATGATCCCTAGCATCGACTACCTGACGCTCGTCATAGCAGGGAGCGTCATGACCGCACTAACCGAGCCCGACATACCCGAGAACAGGGGCGCCCTGACCGTCTTCCTTCTGGGTATCTTCGTCTTCGTCATCGGCGTCGTCTCGGCGCTGCGATCGGCGCTCGGACTGTGAGCGTCATCACCGCTGCCCTGTTCGTCGTAGCCGTCGTGCTCGTCGTCTTCGCGGTCGTTCGCGGTATCGTCGAGTCGGACGAGCGACGTGACGCACGAAGGAGGAACCACCGATGAAGGACGAGCAGGGTCGGGAGCTGCTGCCCGGGTCGTGTCGTCGCTGTGGCGCGTCGATCTGGTGGAAGCTCGTCGCGTGGATCAACGCCGACGGCACGGTGCACGTTCATCGAAGCGAGCCCCACGATGCCTAACACGCCCGAACATGCATTCACGGAAGCCGGTAAAACCCTTGCTGCGGAGTTATACAAGTCCGATCCGTGGGGTCCAGCAGCCGTTGCTGCGGTTGAGAAATAAGCCGCACAGCGTGCCATCGACGCCCTCACGGCGGCGGTTCGCTGCAAGGGTGTGTGCGAGTACGACGATGACCCGCACTACCACCACGAGGAGCCCCACGATGCCTGACACGCTGAGCCGGGAGGAGATCGCGGCGATACGGCGATACGCCGAGCATGGCGTCACGCAGGACGCCGCGAACGTCCGCGCCCTCCTCGCCCACATCGACGCCCTCACGACGGCGGTGGAGGGGATCAACACCGAGGCGGGCGAATGGGACGAGGAGCGGATGCGTGCCGCCGTCCTCGCCATCCTCCGGGGCGAGCAGTACGCCGTCAGCGATGCCGCGGACGCCGCGGCCGAGGTCGAGTTCCTGAAGCCGATCAAGCCGTGACCGACCTGCTGTCGTCGCTGGCGGAGCTGCTCGACGATCTCGTCGCCGCGTACGCCGAGGGCGCCGAGTCTCTGCCCTGCGCCTGCGGGGGGATCGTCGTCGCTCGACGTCACGATCCCACCCCGGGCGTGAGGCTGCACCAGCGCACGCGGCAGCATCGTCGCTGGTGGACGCAGAGACGGACGAAGCGCTGGGACGACGTTCAGCGCACCCGCGACTGGAAGCGGCGCCTAGCGTCCGACGTAGCGCGTGTGAGGGCGGCGCGTGCCTAGGGTGGGGAGCGACGCCCCGACGTATCAGTCTGTGACGGTGCGCGTCGAGCGCTTCGCGGTGCGATTGCCCGAGACGCTGGGCGCCACCGAGGCCCTCCGCGTGCTGGCGGCGAACGTCGAGGACGAGAAGCTGATCGTCGTCTCCGAGCCCGTCGTCGAGCGCGTGCCGTCGGGCGCTGTCATCGGGCCCCCGGACATCGTCGCGAGCGTTCGCGTTCTCGTCGATCCGCCCGACGCGGTGCGGAGGTGGATCGGCCAGCGCGGGCACTACCGACTGCCGGACGACACGACGCAGGTCAGCTTCCCGATCCTGAACGGCCTCACGAACCTCGGCGGAGCGGTCGTCGACGCTCGCCGCGAGCCGCGGACGAAGCGAGGCGACGACCACGCGTCACACGAGAAGCTGCGGGCAAGCTGCGAGCAGTGTCAGCAGATCATCTTCGCCGAGATGCGGGCGCGCTGATGTGCTCGTGCCCGTACCACGACGCACCCTGTCGTCGGAAGCGTCGACGTCAGCGGACGCGCTGCTCGTGGTGTTGCGATACGTGCGGAGACGTGCCGAGTGCCTAGGCGTCCCGAGGCAGACGACTTCTACGGGGACGGGCGCGACGCGCCGACACAGCTCGTCGTCGACACGGTGCTGGACCGTCAGCGTCGGACGTGCATCGCTCGACTGCTCGACGATCTCTCGGACGAGTGCGCTGGACGGCTACAGCTCGACCACGTGAAGTCGCAGCCCCACGTCGGAGCTCCCGTCGAGAAGCGGGGCAAGCGTCGGAGGCATCGCTACCGCGCGCCGTCTGATCCAGCCCATCTCGTCGCCGTCTGCGCCCACCATCACCTCGACGGCTGGGCGACGTCGCATCGCGGCGCGATCCGCGACTGGCTGAGCCGATGACGCGAGTCGCCGCCGTCTCGTAGACTTCGCAAAGGGATAGGGTCGCGCTGACGTCTCTCCCCTGCGGGTGGCGGCCTGACTAGCCGTCGTTCCCCTCGCAGGGTTCGGGGAGCCGGTTTCATCTCCCGCCCCCGGTCAGCGCGATCCTTCCCGTAGAAGGAGAGACGATGAACGCATCGACCACAGCAGCGGTCCGCGCGATCGAGCACGGGGAGCGAGAGATCGCCGCGGGACTGAACCTGCTGGCCCTCGCGATCGCAGACTCGGAGCCCGCGCCCGTCCGCATCGTCCTGCTACAGACGGCGGAGCTGAAGGTGCATCGAGCAGCGGTGATCGACGGCATCCCCGGGCGGATGACGTTCGAGGCTGACAACCTCGACGAGGCGACGGTGCTACACGACCTCTCCGCGGTGCCCGACGACGCCGACCTCTGCTCGCGCTGCTTCGGTGACGCCGATCCCGGAGCTGACGCAGACTTCCCCGCCGCGGCCGACACGCCGGGCGACGTAGCCCCGGGAGCCTGACGATGCCGCTGCCCTCGACTCACCGTCACGTCAGCGAGCGCGAGACTGCTCACCGCTGGCCGGACGGCCAATGGGACGACTCCCGCTGGGAGGACTGCTCGTGGGACTCCGCGATCGAGTTCGCCCGAGCGGCGAAGACGTCAGCGATCCCGGCGACGCACACCGAGGCCGAGCACCTGCGCGACGACGCCGGGGAGCGCCCCACGGGCGGGTCGAACATCGACGACGTTCGACGCGGGCTCGCACGTCGCTATCGGTGGAGCACGGGGTACACGGTCGCGTACAACTTCAGCCAACTGTGGGCAGCGCTGACGAAGGGGAAGGTCGCCGTCGTTCAGGGCAGCATGGGAGCGTTCCCTGCCGGGCATCGTCTGCGTCGCTGGCAGCCGTCGTACGCCGGGCCTCACGCCGTCTGTGCGTTCCGTCTCGACGGCACCGATAACGTCTGGTGGTGCGACCCGCTCGCGCCGTACGGCGTCGGCTACAAGGGACAGTGGGTGACGAAGGCAGACCTGAAGCGCTTCGTCGACAAGCTGACGTCAGCGGGCGGGCGTCACCTCATCGCGAAGTACCTCGTCGCGACGTACAAGGTCGTCATCCACCCCGCCGACGGCAAGACGTCGCGGAAGTTCTTCGTCTACACGATCCAGAACGGCTACATCGTCGATCGCAAGACGGTGAGCACGGGCGGCCTCTCTGCAAGCTGCACGGCGCCGCGATCGTACACGAACCGCGATCCCAGCATCGGCGGAGCGGCGTACTCGCTCGTGAAGCTGACGTCAGGCTACCGCAGCGGGCAGTACGTCGACGCCAAGTGGGCGTCACGCACCTCGTGACCGGGGTAGAACGGACGCTGAAGGCGGTTGCATCGTCTGATAGCGTCTCGACGCTGGCCGCGCCCAAGTCGGCCCGCAGAACGAAGGAGACTCATGAAGCTGTTCGGTAGGGAGCCCACGCTCTGGATCGCCGTCATCTCGTCAGGCATCGTCCTGCTCGGGACGGTCGGCTTCTCGTGGATTAGCGGCGAGCAGGCCGCACTCGTCGTCGCAGCGATCAACGCCATCGCAGGCGCGGTCAACGCGTACACGGTGCGCCCGATCTCACCCGTCGCGTTCACCTACGCGGTCGGCGCGATCGTCGCCCTGCTGACGTCCTACGGGCTGAACTTCACCGATCCCCAGGTCGGCGCCGTGAACGCCCTCACCATCACCATTCTGGCCCTCCTCAGCCGCGGGCAGGTCTCCCCCGAGGAGACTGTGCTGACGAGCGCCTAGGGTGGCAGTCGCGCTAGTGTCCGCGTCGTTCGCCTTCGTCGTGGGAGCGCTCGCAGGCGCCGCCCTGCAACGATGGGGCGACGCGGACCGCGCGACCGAGCATCACACCGAGTATCCGCCCGAGCTGGAGCCGAAGAACCTCCAGACGATCATCGACGAGATCAAGCTCCGGGACGTCAGTCTCGACGAGCAGGTGAACTGGAGGTACTGGCTTCATGGCTGAAGGCCAGGGGCCACGTCGCATCGTCGTGGCAGACAAGCCCACCCCCACCCCTCTGGACGTAGCGATCGAGGCAGCCGAGCGTCACGACGCGCACATCAGGACGTGGCACGACGAAGACGCGTATCCGCGGATGATCGTCAAGACGGCCACGGAGGTTCGCACGGAGCTGGTGGTCAACGCAGCAGCCTGGCTTGTCTACGCGGGGTGCGCTCTGCTAGCCGGGGGCATAGCCGCCCTGCTCGTCACGGGCGGGGGCATGATGGCAGCAGCGTACCTAGTCGTGACAGTCGTCCTGACGCTGCTCTCTGCCAGCCTCGTCAACGTCACGCAGCCAGAGGCGTAACGTATGGGGGTGACGATGCACCCCTGCCCCTCATGCGGCACTCCGGTCATAGGGTCATGCCCGTGCAGCGTGAGCGCAGCAGATCGAGCGTTCTACTCGACTGCGTACTGGAAGCGCACGAGCAGAGCGGTACGCAGGCAGCAGCCCGTATGTGCCACGCCCCTCTGTGGTGCACGTAGTGAGCACGTCGACCATATCGTTCCTCGTCGAGGTCAACGAAGCAGAGACGTTCGAACGAACCTACAAGCTTTATGTGCAAAGTGTCATGCGATCAAGACGGCGAACGACAACGCTGATCCGAACACTCGTTCGACGAGGGCTGACGTCGAACCAGGGATACTACGAACCGTGGAGGGGAGAGTCTCGAACACCTGTGGACCCTTCCTCGACCCGGTAGGACCAGTTTTCCCGCTTTCCCGAGGTGCCAGATATGCCGCGCAAGCCCCGTCCGAAGACGCTGAAGGCGAAGACAGCGCGGAGCTCCGACCTGACGCTCGTCGTCAGTACGCCCGCAGGCATACCGCTGCCCCCCGCCGACCTGCTGGACACGTCAGTCGAGCGATGGAACGCGTTCTGGTCCTCACCCCTGACGCGCGTCATCGTCCCGGAGCTGGACCTCGACACGATCGAGACGCTGTTCCGACTGCGCGACGAACGCGATCGAGCGCTCCGCGCGGGCAGACGGAAGCGACTCGTCCCGGGCAGCCAGGGACAGCCCGTACTGAACCCGCTGCTCGACTACGCGATCAAGGTCCAGAAGGACGTCCGAGCGCTGGAGGATCGACTCGCGTCATCGCCCAAGTCGCGCCTCGTGCTCGGGGTGCTGTTCGGTGACGCTCACCGCTCGATCGACGACCTCAACACGGACCTCGACGAAGCGGACGACCTCGGCGACCTCCTCGACGACGCAGACGTCGTGGACGGGCTCGGCTGACGAGTACAGGCCGCCGCGCTATTCGTCCCCGGAGCCGCTGCTCCCCGACGGCAAGCCTTGGCCGAGCATGGGCAAGCTCGTCGGCGCGTGGATCGAGCGCAACCTCGTCCACGGCGAGGGCGACGTCCTCGGCGAGCCGGTGCGCTTGCAGCCGTTCCAGCGGGAGATGCTGCGGCGTCTCTACCAGTACCACCCGACGACTGGACAGCTTCGCTACGATCGTGCGCTGTTCGGTCTTCCGCGAGGCTCGATCAAGACGGAGCTGATCGGCAACGTCGGAGACGCGGAGCTCCTCGGACCGCTCGCGCCTCGCTCACCGAACGTGCCCGTCGTCGCCGCCAGCTTCGAACAGGCCGACCGCATCTTCGCTGCTGCTCGTCTGGGCATCGAGGGCGACGGTCAGGATCGACCTGGGCCCCTCGCGCGGTTCTTCACGGCGGGCGAGCACCTTCAGGACACGCGCATCATCCGCCCCGATCGTCCCGGACGTCTCTACCGCGTCGCCGCGGTCGCCGGGACCAACGAGGGTGGGCTGCCGACCTGCGTGCTCTGCGACGAGGTACACGAGTGGGAGGGCGAGCGACGAGAGCGCGTCTGGACCGTCATGTCGAAGGGCGCGAGGAAGCGGCAGGTCGTGCGCCCGCTGCCGCCGCGCGTCTCCGAGCTGGTCGGACTCGACGCGCTGCGGGGCGCGCTGCACATCGGGATCACCACCGCGGGCGATACGCTCGACTCGCTCCTCGGTCGACTCTACACGCACGGCGTCGCGGTGAGCACGGGCGAGGAGACGGACGAGTCGTTCCTGTTCATGTGGTGGTCGACGCTGATCGCCGTGCACACCGAGGAGGGCGTCTCGGAGGGCTGGGACCTCGACGATCGCGAGCAGCGTCAGCAGGCGATCCTGGAGGCGAACCCCGCGATCGGTTCAGCGCTGACGCTGGCCGGGGTAGAAGCGTCGTACGCGGACCCTACGGTGCCGTTCAACGAGTTCCTGCGCTACAACCTGAACCTATTCGTCTCGTCCGCTGACGCGTGGCTGGACGAGAGCGTCGTCGAGAGTCGTCGACGCGACCTGAAGAACGTCGCCCCGCCACCGCCGCCGCGGACCGCGATCACCCTCGGCTTCGACGGATCGAACAACCGGGACTGCACCGTGCTCGTGGGCTGGACGATCGACGACGACTACGGCTTCGTCGTCGCTGCGTGGGAGCCCGAGGGCGGCGAGCCCGTGCCCAGGGTCGAGGTCGACGCCGCGGTGGCGCGAGCGTTCGCGACGTGGGACGTCGTGGAGATGGCGGGTGACCCTCCCGGCTGGCGCACAGAGCTGGAGCGCTGGGAGGCGGAGTTCGGGACGCGCTCGTTCGAACCTCCGGAGCCCGGTCGCGAGAACTCGCGCGGGCGCGTGCTCGGGAGCGGCAGGGTGCTGCGCTTTCCGACGTTCAACTACGCGCTGTTCGGCCCCGCGTGTGCACAGTTCAAGACGGCGTTCCTCGTCGGGGGTCCCCGGATCGACGGGCACCCGCTGCTGCTGCGTCACCTCCGCAACGCCCGCGCGTACGACACGCGTCACGGGCAGGTCATCGTCAAGGAGACGCGCAACAGCACGCGAAGGATCGACGCCGCGGACGCAGCGATCATCGCCCGGAGTCGAGCAGTCTGGCACCGAGGCGAGCGTGCTAAGGTGAGGCGACCAGTTCCGCAGGCGGTGGGCTTCTAGGTGGCAGAACAGTTCGAGGTGGGAACCCCGGAGTGGTGGCGAACGCGCCTGCTGCTGAAGCTGCGGCAGCAGATCGACGAGTCGTCCGAGTACACGAAGTTCTACGAGGGCGAGCAGCCGCTAGCCTTCGCGTCGAAGAAGTTCGCGGCGGTCTTCGGTCAGCGCTACGCGCGGCTTCCCGCGAACTTCATGCCGCTCGTCGTCGAGGCCGAGGCGGAGCGTCTCGTCGTCCAGGGCTTCCGGTTCGGAGCCGCGGGAGCCGATAAGGGCATCTGGCAGATGTGGCAGGCGAACCAGCTCGACGCGGAGTCGCAGATCGCCCACGAGATCGCCCTGGTCAAGGGCTGCTCGTTCGCACTCGTCGCGCCGGGCGATCCCGAGCCCGTCATCACCATCGAGGACCCGGGCGAAGTCGTCGTCGAGACGGAGCAGGGGAACCGCCGCAAGCGGCGAGCAGCGCTGAAGGCGTTCATCGACGACGAGGGCTACCTGCGGGTCTACCTCTACCTGCCGACGGACATCTACAAGTGGCGCACGTCGAAGCCCTACCAGCGGACGCGCGAGGTGCACAAGGCAGAGTTCGTCGAGTTCAGCGAGGACGGCGAGTCGTTCCCCGTCGCGAACCCGCTCGGCGTCGTGCCCGTCGTGCCCCTGCTGAACCGCCCGCGACGTGACGGGCGAGGGCGCTCCGAGATCGCCCCCGTCATGGGCAACCAGAACGCGATCAACAAGCTGCGCTTCGACTCGCTCGTCGCGTCGGAGTACGTCGCGTTCCCACAGCGCTGGGTGACGAACATCGACATTCCGGTCGACCCCGATACGGGCAAGCCCATCGAGCCGTTCAAGCCGGGCGTCGACACCCTGTGGGGCATCCGACGTCCGACGCCCGCCGAGGTCGCGGAGTACGGCGACAAGGTGCCGCAGCCCGCGCTCGGCCAGTTCCCCGCCGCGGACATGGGTCCGTACATCGAGGCGATCGAGGCAGAGATCGGACAGATGGCGTCGATCTCGCGAACCCCGTACCACTACTTCCTCGGCACGCCGACTGCCGTCCCGCCCTCGGGCGAGTCGCTGAAGTCGTCCGAGGCGCCGCTGGTGAAGAAGGTCACGAAGGCGAGCATCCACCTCGGCGAGGGCTGGGAGGAGACGATCCGCGTCGCTCTCATCGCTGACGGCCAGACGGCGAAGGCGAAGAACGTCGACGCCGAGACGATCTGGGCCGATCCCGAGACGCGCAACGAGGCGGCGCGGACCGACTCGATCATCAAGCAGTACCAGGTCGGACTGCTGCCGCGAAGCGTCGCGCTGGAGGAGCTGAACTACAGCCAGACGCAGATCGAGCGCATCCTGAAGGAGAAGCCCGACGACGACAAGCCCGGCCAGCCCGACGTGAGCGGCTTCCCCGGACTCTCGACGAACGGCGTAGGGGCGGCGCTAGCCGGGGCAGAACGGACGCAGAGCACGCCCGATGCCTAAGGCTGCTGCTGACCTGCCCGTCCCGCGCACGGCGCTTCTCGATCCGACGCAGCGTCGACGCATGAGGTACACCCTCTACAAGATGCTGACCCGCCTCGGGCGCATCGACCACGCGACGCTGCGCTACTTCAGGGACCCGACCGACGGGCCGCTCGCCGAGCGCGGGCTGCCGGACGACGACACCGCGGTCGTGCGGGCGACTGCTCACGTCACGCCGAGGGAGTCGTGACGCTCACCGTAGAGGGCACGGGGCTACCCCCCCGGCTTCGTGCTCTCTACGATGCGCGTGACAACGCGTGTCACCCGCGGAGTCGATCGTCGCTCGGAACCAGGGACGCGGCCCATACGGCGACGACGAACTAGCGGCCGCATAACCCCCGCTAGACACGCGCACGAGGAGGAGTATCATCCGTGGCAGCAACGACGAGCGCAGAGGGAGCCCAGGCGGCACCCGACGCGCAGCCCCAGGCGGGCGACGCTGAGGCCCAGGCGGCTGACGCGAGCGAGGCGGCAGCGACCGTCGAAGCCATCTCCCTCGACGAGGCAAAGAAGCTGCGGAGCGAGGCCAAGGGCCTCCGCACACGGCTGAAGGCATACGAGGACGCAGAGAGGGAACGAGCCGACGCGGACAAGTCTGCGGAGGAGCGTTCGGCGGAGCGGATCGCGACCCTGGAGCAGGAGCTCCAGAGCGAACGATCGGCGCGACGAGCGATGGCGCTTCAGGTGACGACGATGGCGGCAGCGCGGAAGCTGGGCTTCCGCGATCCCGACCTAGCGCACCGACTGCTCGGTGAGGTCGAGTACGACGACGACGGCAAGCCGAAGAACGTCGAGCGACTGCTGGCAGACATCGCGAAGCAGCATCCCTACCTAGTCAACGGAACGAGCGACTTCGGAGGGGGACCACGCGGCACCCCGCCTGCGAACGACGCAGACATGAACGCGTGGCTCCGAGCGAAGACGGGACGCGGCTAGGCCTCAGAGGAGAACCTAGACAGTGGTCACGTACAACTCCTTGATCTCGCGCACCGACGCGGATGCGCTGATCCCGGAGCCGGTCACGAACGAGATCATCCAGGGCGTCGAGCAGGCCTCGGCAGCGCTGTCCTCGTTCCGCAAGGTGCGTATGTCGTCGAAGACGGCAACGACGCCCGTGCTCTCCGTGCTCCCCGTCGCGTACTGGGTCACGGGCGACGACGGACTGAAGCAGACCTCCGAGGTGAACTGGGCGAACCAGACGCTCACCGCGGAGGAGCTTGCGGTCATCATCCCCGTCCCGCTCGCCGTGCTCGACGACGCGGACTTCGACATCTGGGCGGAGACGCGTCCGAAGCTCATCGAGGCCTTCGGGGCCAAGATCGACTCGGCCGCTCTGTTCGGCGTCGACGCTCCCACGTCGTGGGGCGACGGCATCTCCGAGCTGGCGGTCCTCGCCGGGAACTCGCACGTCGAAGGCAGCGGCGGCGCCGTCGACTTCGCGGACGACATCGCCATCACGTTCGGCCTCGTCGAGAACGACGGCTACGACGTGAACGCCGTCTACGCGCGGCGGAAGGTTCGCGGGCGGCTTCGCCGACTGCGCGCCGCGACGACCAACGAGCCGATCTTCCAGACCTTCGGTCAGGGGAGCCCGGACTCGATCTACGGCGAGGACCTGTTCTACGTCCGCAACGGTTCGTGGGTCAACAACTACGAACTCATCGCGGGCGACCGGAACGCGGCCATCCTCGGCATCCGTCAGGACATCACGTTCAGCATCCACACCGAGGGCGTCATCTCTGACGGCAGCGGCAACGTGGTCCTGAACCTCATGCAGCAGGACTCCGCTGCGATGCGCGCGGTGATGCGCGTCGGCTTCGCCGTCGCCACCCCGGTGAGCGCCGAGAACCCGGACGGGGACTTCCCCTTCGCGGTCCTCATCAACGCAGGCTCCTAACCGCCGGGAGGAGGCCAAGGGCGCTCGACTTCGCGAGAGGTCGAGCGCCCTCACCACATGAGTACGATCCTCGACCTCGAAGACGCCCGAGCCCGCGGGCTGAAGCTGCCCGCGGACGACGGGGTAGCGCAGGATATCCTCGACGAGACAGAGGCCAAGCTGGCGGCAGCGATCGGGCCTCTGACGGGCGACCGGACGGAGACGTTCTACGTCGGCATCTCGCGCACCGACGGGAAGCTCGGCATCGCTCGTCCGACCGACGAGGTCGCCGTCACCGACGGGGCGTCGCTCGTCGACGTCGACCACTACCGACTCGTCGACGCAGGCTACGCGATCCACCGCACCTACGTGTCGCCGCAGCGCTACTGGACGGGGCCCTACGTCAGCGTCGTCTACGAGCCGAACGACCTGCTCCGCGTCCAGAGCGTCCTCTACGACATGGCGGCGCTCGCGGGCGAGCCGATGGACGACAAGAACAGCGAGCGGATCGGCGACTATTCATACTCGCGCAACGTCTCGGGAGGTCCGACGCGCGCCAGCATCGAGGCGACGCTGATCTCGTCGCTGCTGCCGAAGCGCGACCCCGCGACGACGATCCTCGCGGTGAGTCGCAGGCTGCTGCCGAGCGACGCTGCCCAGGTAATCAACCTGCCAGAGATCGAGGTCTTCCCGTGACGTCGCAGGCGAGTCGCGAGGACACGGAGCTGCTGCTCGCTCTCGTCGCTCTGATCGCCGCGGTGATGATCGTCGTGCAGGTCACGCCGCGGTGAGCTTCGCTGGGCTGCTCGATCACCGCGTGTACCTGAAGCGTGACGTCGCGCTCGGCCCGGACGACGAGTGGGGGCAGCCGACGACGACGGAGGAAGTCTCGGGCCCGTTCAACGCGAGCATCCAGCCGAAGCGCGTCCGGGAGGTAGCGCTCGTCTCGCAGGCTGGCGCGACCATCGGGGAGTACACCATCTTCGCTCTGCCGCGACGCGTCAGGGGTGGCGACGCGATCATCCACGACTCCGCGATGTGCGGGCTCGCCGACGATCGCGACTACCCGACGCTTCGCTTCGAGGTCACGGGCGTCCGCAACGCCGCCGGGCGCGGGCACCACCTGGAGATCGACGCGAAGCTGGTCGGCGAGACGTCGGGTGTCGCTGGCTCGTGAGAAGGCTCGGCTCGCTCTGGGTGGACGGCTTCCTGCTGCTGACGATGCTGCTCGTGCTTCCCGTCGCGATCGTGCGCGACGCGTGGGACCAGAGGAAGACGTGAAGACGAGCAGCGAGGGCGTTCGACTCTCACGGTCGATCTTCGCCTTGCGGGCCGTGAACTGGTCTGTGCCAGTCGCCCTCGCTGCTCGTCTCGTCGAGATGAGTGTCGGTGCAGGCCGGTGGTCCGATCTGCGCGGGGCTTGCGCTATGCGCCCCTTCGGCTCATCTCTGACGCGTACGCTACCACGAGTTTGTCTAGTGTCAAGGGTCAATCTGTGAGCGTCGTCGTCGTCATCCCGAGCAGGGGTCGACCGAAGGCAGCGAAGCAGGCGATCGACGCTATCCGGGACTGCGCCGTGCTCGTCTCTACGACCGTGGTTCTCGTCGTCGACGATGATGACCCGTGTCGCGACGAGTACGTCGCTCTGCGTCCGTTCTACACCGGTTCTAGCCGGATTGCAGCGGAGGTGTCAGTCGTCGTCCTGCGGGGCGACGAGACGGGATCGCTGATACGAGCGACGAACACGATCTCCCGGCGCATCGCGAGCGCTGATCCCGAGGCGATCATCGGCAACCTGAACGACGACCACCGTGTGCGCTCGCGGGGCTTCGACCGCTGGGTGACCGAGGCACTAGCGAAGCCGGGCATCGCGTACGGCGACGATCTCATCCACGGGGAGCGACTGCCGTCGGCGCCGTTCGTCTCCGCCGCGATCGTCAACGCCCTCGGCTGGTACTTCCTGCCGACCGCGGAGCACATGTACGGCGACGACGCTCTGCGGGTGCTCGGGCTCGCGCTGAAGCGCATCCACTACCTCCCGGAGCTGATCGTCGAGCACCTTCACCCCGCGGTGCACAAGGGCGAGTGGGACGACGGCTACGAGCGAGCCTACGCGTCGGTCGAGGCTGACAAGGCGGCGTTCAACGACTGGCACGCTCGCTTCCTGAAGCGCGACCTTCGCGCGGTCACGCGAGCGCTCGCGTGAGGCCCGAGCTGGAGGACGTCGGGCTGCCCACGATCGACTCGACGATCACAGCCGACGAGGCGTGGCGCCTGAAGGAGCTGGCCGCGGGCGCGCTCGTCGTCGAGGTCGGGAGCTGGCGCGGCTTCTCGACCGTCTGCATGGCGCAGGTGGCGGCCTTCGTCCACGCGGTCGATCATCACCTGGGCGACGAGCAGGCGGGGTACGACGAGTCGCTGTCGTACCTCATGGAGGCGCTCGACGTGTACGACGTGCGGTCGAAGGTCGTGGTGCACGTCGGGAGCTCCGAGGACGTTCTGCCCGTGCTCCCTGCCGACTACTTCGACCTCGCCTTCCACGACTCGTTCCACGAGGCCGAAGCGGTGCGTCGTGACGTCGCGCTGCTGCGACGAGTCGTCCGCGTCGGGGGCTTCATCGCGTTCCACGACTACGGCCTGTTCGACGTCAAGGAAGTCGTCGACGAGAACGCCACCGAGGGGTGGCTGGAGTGGATCGACCTGACGGAGACGCTCGCCGTCACACGGAGGACCGCATGACGCCGCGAGTCGTCTTCCTCGTGCCTCGTCGTCGAGACGGCGGGCAGCGAGATCGAGTCTGGGACTACTGCCGCGGACGCTGGGAGCGACTGCTGCCTGACGTCGCCGTCTTCGAAGGTCACCACGACGTGGGCCCGTTCAACCGCAGCGCTGCCGTCAATCGAGCCGCGGAGCTGGCGGGCGACTGGGACGTCGGCGTCGTCATCGACTCGGACATCGTGCTCTCGATCTCGCAGGCCGAGGCGGCGATCGAGATGGCCGCGATGACGGGCAAGGTCACCTGGGGTCACCGTCGCTGGCGCGGGGTGCGCGAGGACGCGACGAAGCGGATCATCGACGATCGACACAACCGCGCTGTCGATCTGCCCGCGGAGCTGGATCGCGACGCGCTCGATCTGATCGTCGAGCGAACGAACCCGCTCTCCTGGTCGTGCTTCATCGCCATGCCGCGCGCCGTCTTCGACGAGATGGGCGGCTTCGACGAGCGCTTCATGGGCTGGGGCTGGGAGGACATGGCGTTCCAGAGCGTCGTCGCTGGCCTCTACGGCTACGAGCGGATCGAAGGCGACGTCGTGCATCTCTGGCACCCTCGCTCCGAGGAGCGCATCATCCCCGGCAAGAACCGCGAGACGGCCGCGCCCGAGTACATCGCGAACGCGCGCCTCGGGCGTCGCTACATGGTCGCCCTGCGTCGCGACCACGGGCTGAACGACAGGGGCTACGTCGCGACGGCTGAGGAGAACGAGCGGGACGTGAAGAACCTCCGGCTCGACGAGGCCAAGTGGGAGTCGCTCGCGCGGCGGATGGGGATGCCCGACTGGCGCGACTGGTGGCCGACGCTGCCCGAACTCGTCGAGGGTGCGAAGGCAGCCCGCGGAGCTCCCCCGCCCGCGACGGTCACGCTGATCGTTCGCACGGGCGGAGAACCCGAGACGTGGGACGAACGCTCTGCGTACCTGAAGCGGTCGCTAGCGTCGCTCGACGAGCGTCTGAGCGGGCCCGTGACGCAGAGGGTCGTCTACTCGGACTGGGGCCCGACGCATCGCGCGGAGCTGGACGCGATCGCTGCTGCTCACGGGGCGTACGTCGTGGGCCCTACGAGGCACGTCGGCTACACGGAGGCCAAGCGTCTCTGCTGGGCGTACATCTCGACGAAGGCGAAGGGCGAGTTCGTCTTCAGCGTCGAGGACGACTTCACCTATGATCGGGACGTCGACCTCGTGCCGATGATCGAGACGCTGCGAGCGAACCCGCATCTCCGACAGCTCGCGCTGCTGCGCGGCCCTGCGTTTCCGAGGGAGCACGAGGCGGGCGGCGTGCTCGCGTCGCTGAAGACGCCGACGACGCTCGTCAACGATCGTCCCTTCCCGTACGTCGAGCATCGCGACCACTTCACCGACAACCCGTCGCTGTTCAGTCGAACACTCGTGAAGACGGCGTGGCCCACGGGCCCGTCGTCAGAGCGTCGCTACAGCGACCTACTGCTCCGCGACGAGCGGGCAGCGTTCGGCTACTGGGGCAGCGGCGAGACGTGGATCACGCACATCGGCGAGACGCGCGCCTCGGGCGCGTACTGACGTGACGTCAGCGCACCACTTCGACGTCACGAGCGGGGAAGCGCTTCGCCTCGACCTGACCGTGGTCAGAGAAGCGCACGAGCACCTCGGGACGATCGGGGTCGTACCCTGCGACGCCCCCTGTGCGGCCATCGGGCACTCGGACTGTATCGCCGCGGCGGATCGGGGTGCCGTTCTTGTCGTTCATCTCGTCGTCTCTCTCTCTGCTCGTCGACTACTTCGCTTCGTCGAGAAGCGTCTGAAGGTAGGCGACGCTCACGAGGTGCGCGGCCTTGGTGCCGTCGTACATCGCCTCTCCGACCTGGAGCCCGTCTGCGTCGACGAGGTGCGCGACGTACGAGCGCGAGTAGCGGTCGTACCACTTGGTGATGCTGACCGGGGCTGCGTCTTTGGTGAAGTCGATCGTCGTGTCCGTCATCTCGATCTCTCTCTCTCATCTATCGCCCTGGCTGGGCTACGCCCAGCGTACCACGAGTTTGTCTAGTGTCAAGGGTGGAAACCAAGCTCGACGCGTTCGCGTTCGAACGCCAGTTCCTCGATCATCTCGCGCCCGTCTGGCGAGCGCTGCCCGACGACGTGCGAGGGGAGCTGAAGACGTCGACTGCGCTCGTCGGGCACGCGACGTCGCTCGGGCTGCAAGCGGTGGGGATCGACGTCGAGACGATCCGTCAGAGAACGCCCCCGCCGAAGGCGATGATCCGCGAGGGGCCTCGAGCGTTCGTGACGTCGATCGGGGACACGAAGGTCGCCCGCCGCTTCGGCTATTCGAAGTTCGCCTTCATGGAGCACGGGACGGGGCAGGCGTACATCGGGGAGCGAAGTCTCGCCGCTCGTCGTCACCCGTCGTACGCTGGCGGCATGGACCGGGAAGACGTCGAGCTGTTCATGGTGCCGAACGAGTACAGCGCTGCTCTCTGGCGCGCCGCGTACCCGACGGCGGGGGTCGAGATCGTCGGCTCCCCACGCCTCGATCATCTGCACCCCCGCCGAGCGGATGGTACGACGACTGTCGCCATCTCGTTTCACTGGCCGGGCTTCGTCTGCGCTGAGGCCGATACGGCGCTCGGCGACTACCTGCCGATGCTGGCGGAGCTGCCGAGGCGGTTCAACGTCATCGGTCACTGTCATCCGAAGGCCGACTGGCCGCGGCGCATGAAGCGGACGTACGACCGAGCTGGCATCGAGTTCGTCGAGTCGTTCGACGAGGTGTGCGAGCGAGCAGACGTCTACGTCGTCGACAACTCGTCGACCCTCTACGAGTTCGCGTCGACAGGGCGTCCCGTCGTCGTCCTGAACAGTCGTCACTACCGACGCAACGTCCACCACGGGCAGAGGTTCTGGGACGCTGCTCACGTCGGCGTGAACGTCGACGCGAAGGAGCACCTCGTCGGCTCGATCGAGCGAGCGCTACGGGACGCTAGAACGGACGCAGAGCGCCGGGAAGACGCTCTCGGGCTCGTCTACGCGTATCGGACTGGCGGGGCGCTGCGTGCGTCTGACGCGCTCTCGCGGTGGTCTACGGCAGCGCTCGCGGGTGCAGCGTGACGCAGATACAACGAGGCCGGGGCTCACGCCCCGGCTCGTCTTCGCTGCTAGCGGGCGCAGGAGATGATCTTCACGTCGGAGGGCAGGTAGCCCATCTCGGCGAGGTCGACGGCGAGGTACTTGACGACGGCTTCCTTCGCGTTCGCTGCCTTGACGGTTTCAACGACGTCCCCGTGGCCCCGAGAGTCCTTCGCGATGTCCTTGCAGCCTGCGACGTGCAGTCGGGCGATCTCGGCGTTGTAGGTGCTGAGGCTGACGATCGTGTACTCGTTCATCTCGTTCTCCTTCATCTCTGTCCCTTCGCTGGGCAAGCCCAGCGTACCACCGAGATTGTCTAGTGTCAAGGCCTAACCTGGAGGCGATCTGATGGCCGCTCGCGGTCCCTCTGCACGAGTCGTCATGAACCGTCGAGCGATGAACGAAGTCGAGGCGGCGATCGCCGACGGCATCGTCGACCTCGGGCGCGCCGTCATCGAGGCTGGCGATCCCCCGGACGCTGCTCCGTACGGGCAGGGGCTCGTGACGCGCGGCGGCGTTCTCGTCTACTACAACGGGGGCAAGGTCGCGGGCTGGGGCGAGGACGGACGTCAGCCGAAGAAGCCGCGATCGTTCAAGGTCGCTGCGATGCGCGGCATCACCGCTGCGATCGGCTGGGGCTTCCCCGGTCGCTTCCAGGAGTTCGGCACGGTGCACCACGGGGCGCAGCCGTTCTTCGTTCGCGCGTTCAACGCCGTCGGACGTCTCTCGACGCAGATCATGAGGCCGAGCGTCTCCGCTCGCCTGAAGCGACTCGCAGGAGGTCTAGGATGACCGGCATTCTCACGGCCCCGATGCTGCCCACGATCCCCGCCGTCATCGCGGAGCTCCGCGCTGGTGCGACGGGGGCGCTCGTCGCTAATCGCGTCAGGGGAGGCGAGCCTGCGCCGCGCACCGACACCGACCCGGGCGACGCGAGAGGGCCGGGCGAGTACATCGCGTTCGTCGTCGTCGTGGGGCTCGACACGCCGCCGCACCCGCGACTGCCGATCCAGCGCTCGATCATCGGGGTGAGCTGCTACGGCGTGACGTTCCAGAACGCGTCGGCCATCTTCGGCGCAGTCGTGCAGGACCTCCACGGAGAGGGCGAGCGGGTGAAGTCGAACGGGCTTGGCGTCTACATCTCGCACATCGAGGGCGGGGGCGAGCAGGAGACCGATCCCGACACGAAGCAGCCAGTCGTCCGTGCTACGATCCGGCTGCGCGCCACGGCCCAGGCCGTGACGTAGGAGCGAAGCTCGGTACGCCGGGCGACTCGCGAGAGGAGCGAACTGTGGCGATGCAGACGATCGAGGGGCAGCCGACGCTGGTCGTCCGCTCCGAGAACGGCTTGCCGATGAAGCTCGACGCCCTCCTCTCGCAGATGGAGCCCTTCGGCTTCGCCTACCGCGAAGACTTCACGCCGGGGGGCGCGAGGATCGCCTGCACCGTGCTACGCGATCACCGCATGAAGCTGATCCGCGAGGGCCGCTGGCTCGCCCGTTTCGGGCTGCGGATCAACGCTGGCCTGCCACAGGCTGGCAGCGACGTGCCGACGGTGCGCGTCATCCCGCCGGGGGTGTTGGAGCTGCGTCTGGAGATGTGTCAGGACTGCGGCGCTGTCGTGGTCAGAGACGTCTCGATGGAACAGTGGTCGGGCGGACGTCCCGCTCGACTGTACAACCAGCAGACGGGGGAGACTCGTCTCGCCCCAGCGGTCATGCGACGGAACGTCGTCATTGGCTGGTACTCGGGCAAGCGCGCCGCTGGGCGCGAGTACAAGTAGCGGAGGAACGATATGCCAAGCGGGACCGGCATCACGGCCGATACCCCCGTCAATCTCGTCGTCGGAGCAGGGGTCTTCCTCAGGGACCACGCCTACCTCGGCGCGACGATCGACAACAACCTGTTCGGTGTCGAGCGCACCCTGTTCACCCCGGAGCTGAACGGGATCATGGGCGACCTTCAGGGCACCGACTACATCAACCGCAGCGTGCCCCGTCTGGAGTCGACGCTGCCCGAGATCGGGGCCGCCGTCATCCAGACGTCGATCCCCGGCGCAGCGGTCGACACGAGCACGCCCGGGATGACCATCATCTCCGACGCGACCACGCGCCGCATCGCCGACGCTTCGTACCACGACTACGAGCTGGACGTGGATCGCCTGAACGGCGGCCAGTTCCAGTTCGAGGTCGACAACGCGCTGCACCTCGGAGGCTTCGAAGGGGAGCTCCAGGACGACGGCCTGTTCTCGCCGCGGATCATCGTCACGGGACGACGCTCTGCTGCGAGCCCGTCGACGTCCGACTGGCGCATCCGCATCCTCGACGTCGCTTCCTAAGCGTCCGTCGTGGAGCTGCTGATCGTCGCTCTGGCCGGGGTCGTGGTCGGCGCCTTCCTAGGCGCCGCCTACGGCTCCAGCCGAGCCTTCTCTCTCATGCGTCGTGCGCGGACGCTGCGGTCGGTCAACGCGAACGTCCGTAGGTTCATGCCCGACGTCGCTCCGACGCGTTCTACGGCCGATATCCTCGCGGGACGCATCCGCATCACCATCGGTCGCAACGAGCACGTCCTACCCGTACTGACGCGCGCCGCAGAGTCGCGCTGGCTCGCGTCGCTGGATGCGTCGTTCAACGCCTACGCGGCAGCGCTCGACTCGGCCCCGGACTCGGGCGTCGCTCTCGGGCTGCTCGCTGCTCACCCGGACGAACTCTACGAGATGCTGTTGGCCTACGACGAGACGCACGTCTTGCCCTCGCACGCCGAGTGGATCGAGACGGGCACGTCGGCCGAAGTCGTGTACGCGATCCTGGAGGTGTGGCGAGCCGCCAACCCTTTACTCGACTACGCCGTCGCGGCGACGACGGGGAAGTGGACGAGTGGGACGCCGCCCGAGCAGTCGAGTTCATCGCAGCCGAGTACGGATGGCAGCTTGCCGACGTCGAACGGCTCACCTCAGAACAGCTCCGAGCCTACGTCGACTCCGCCAGCGAGCGACGAGACGCTGACGCCGATCGACGATGGATCGAAGCAGTCGAGTCCACCCGCATCGGATACATCTTCGCCAGAGACGCCAAGGCCTATCGCAAGTGGCGCAGCAGCGTCCAGCGACGCACGCCCGCGCTGGGCTCAGGACTGACGGGGGCGGCACTGGAGGCAGCGGTGATGCACGTCGCGTCACAGTTCCCGAATAACGTCGTCAGGGGCGCCGCGTAGGTGGGCGCGATCGGCGACGTCTTCCTGCGCGTCCGAGCCGACCTGAAGGAGTTCGAGGCCGAGATACAGGCGGCTGCTCGCAAGGGCGGCACCAACGCCGCGCAGACGTTCGGACAGCACTTCGGCAAGGCTGGCGCCGCGATGCAGAACTTCGGCCGGACGCTGACGACGAACGTCACGCTTCCGGTGGTCGGACTGGGCGTCGTCGCGGCCAAGGTCGGCAGCGACTTCGAAGACACGATGAACCAGCTTGTCGGCCTCGCGAACGTGCCGCGTGGCGAGATCGAGGGCATCCGCGAGGAGCTCCTGAAGCTGGGCCCCGCGATCGGCAAGACGCCGCAGGAGCCGGCCGAGGCGTTCTACTTCGTCGCGTCGTCGGGCTTCGAGGCGAAGGACGCGCTCGACGTCGTGACCAAGTCGGCGCGACTCTCCGCCGCGGGCATGGGCCAGACGCAGGACATCGCGAAGGTGCTCTCCGCGTCGATCAACGCCTACGGCGCCGAGAACCTGACCGCCGCCCGCGCGGCAGACGTGCTCACCGCCGCCGTCACCGAGGGCTCCGCCGAGGCCGACCAGTTCGCGAACGCGCTCGGCGTCGTCATCCCGACGGCCGCGACGATGGGCGTCTCGATCGACCAGGTGACGGGCGCCCTCGCTGCGATGACGCTCTCGGGCCTCGACGTCAACGAAGCGACCACTTCGCTGAACCAGGTCATGATCTCGCTCCTGAACCCGACCACCGAGGCGGAGAAGGCCCTCGGCGATCTCGGCACGTCGTCCAAGGAGCTGCGCCAGGAGCTGAAGGAGAAGGGCCTCCTCGTGACGCTCCGCGACCTGGAGGCGCGCTTCGAAGGCAACGACGAGGCAGCCGGGCTCGTCTTCGGCAACGTCAGAGCGCTCCGCGGCGTGTTGAACCTACTCGGACTCGACTCCGAGAAGCTGAACTCCGTCATGGCCCACACGGAGACGGCGCTCGGCGACGAGGCCAAGGCCTACGAGGCGACGGAGGGCTCGTCTCGCGAGTACCAGCGCGCCATGGCCGAGCTTCAGGTGCTACTCATCGAGCTGTCCGAGGACGTGCTCCCCGTCGCCGTCGATCTGCTGCGTCAGATCGGCAGCGTCGCGCGTACCCTCGCGGGCTTCTGGCGACAGCTGTCACCCGAGACGCGCGGGATCGTCGTACAGCTGCTCGCGCTGGCCGCGGTCGTCGGACCGCTGACGCTCGTCTTCGGCAAGCTGACCTCTGGCTTCGGACTGTTCCTGCGGACGATCGGGGGAGCCGGGAAGCTGATCGCCCCCGTGGTCAAGGTCTTCGGACGACTCGGGCTGACGCTGGCGACTGCCGTCGGCGAGTCGCTGGCGAGCAGCGCCGCGGGTCAGGCCGTCGCGAGCGGCGTCACGAAGATGCTCGCCTCGGGCCCCGTCACGGCAGCAGCGAGCCTCGCTGGACGTGCGCTGGGACTCGCGACCGCGACGGCGATCCCGCTCGGTCTGGCGGCGGGCGCAGCGGCGATCGGAGCTGGCATCGCCCTGCTGTTCAAGGCCATCGTGCTCGACCCCGGACTCCAGCAGCAGACGAGGGACATCGGCAAGTCCGTCGACGAGCAGATCGCCACGGGCGTCGGCGACCTGGAGCAGAGTCGCGCAGCGCTTCAGACGGGCATCGACAAGATCAAGGCGCTGCCGTTCGGTGAGTTCCTGTACGGCGACCAGATACGCGACCTTCAGGCGCAGATCGACAACATCGACAAGTCCGTCGCCGACAAGGCGAAGACGATACCGAAGACGATCGCCACCGCGCTGGAGTACGGCCAGTCCGAGGTCGACGTCTCCGCGCGGATGATGGTCAACGGCATCTCCGCTGCCGTCGTCGACGAGGGAGCTGACGCGGGTGCAGAGGCGAAGAAGGTCGGCGGCTACGTCGCGACCGGAGTCGGCGCGGGCATCCTCGAACAGCAGGGCGCAGTCGACACCGCGATGGCGACGCTGACGAACCTAATCAAGAACGAGCGCACACCGGCGCAGCAGGCGTCGCACGTCATCGGCCAACTCATCTCCAAGGAAGTCTCCAACGGCGTCGTCTCGGGCCGTCCTGGCGTGAAGGACGCGGCTCGATCGCTGCGCGAGTCTGGCGAGCAGGAGCTCCGCGCGTTCATCGCTGGCGGGGGCAAGATCGGCAAGAAGGCGATGACCGAACTACGGGACGGCATGAAGTCGAAGGACCCCGAGGTTCGCAACCAGTCAAAGCGGACGCTGAAGATCATCGACCAGGAGCTGGACAAGCTGAAGGGCGTCGGCAAGAACGCGGGCGAGGGAGCGGGCTCGGGCGTCAAGACGGGCATCGACAACAAGCGGGGCGCGGTCCGCGGAGCGGCGGGCGCGTACCGGACGGCGATCAAGGCGCAGCTTCCGTCGAGCAGCGAGGGACAGCGGTGGGGCTCCGGGCTCGGCAACGCGTACGCCGGGGGCATTCGGTCGTCGAAGAAGTGGGCGGTGCAGGCAGCGCGTAACACGGCCCTCGCGGTCGCCGCGATCCTGAAGACGTCATCCCCGCCGGGGCCGCTCTCGCCGCTTCATCACATCGTCGACTGGGCGCGCGAGACGATGCAGTTCTACGCCGGTGGACTGGAGTCGCAGGCGGGCGTCGTCCAGAAGGCAGCGGTCGGCGCAGTCGACGGCGCGCGGTACGCGCTGACGGGCAACGAGTTCGACGCGACGATGTCCGCCCGGGTACGCTCGTCGATCGTCGCCCCGGGCGCAGCGATCGCCCAGAGCATGACGTCAGGGGTGCTCGCAGCGACCGGGGCTAGAACGGACGCAGAGGGCGGCAAGGCCGGGGGAGTGGTCTACAACTACAATATGCCCGTCCAGGGCGCTCTGCCGGTTCGTACGCCGCGTGACACCGTAGCAGCGATGAGGCGCATCTCCGAGATCGGGGAGCTGCCTCCGAAGACGCTCTCGCCGCAGTATCCCCGGCAGTCCTCGGAGGTGCGTCCGTGACGTCGCTCGTCGCTACCCTGGGCCTCACCTACGACGCCGAGGACGTCCAGAGCACCGACGGCATCTTCCTGGAGATCGTCAGCGGCCTGTACGACGGGATCGACGTCAGGGGCGACGACGTGACGGTGCCGTACGCCGACGGACAGGTGTCGCGCCCCCGCCGACGTCACAACCGGAAGATCGGTTTGAAGGGCTACGTCAGGGGAGGCGACCCGCTGGCGACGACGGTCATCGAGCGGCAGATGGACTACTCGACTAAGCGGCGGTTCTTCGACACGCTGTTCGATCCTGCTCGACTGCCCGCGACGCTGATCGTCCTCATGCCCGACGGGCTGACCACGGCGACGATCGAGGCGCGCCCGCTGAACTTCATTCCGACACTCATCGTGCCGAGCGAGTTCTGCTACATGGACGTCGAGATGCTGTCAGTCGATCCGGACTGGACGTGGGCCGCGTCGTGAGACTCGTCATCGGTCCTGCCCGGTTCGACGTCGAGCTGACCGAGCCGAACCGGGAGGACGCCGAGGAGCTCCTCGGCGGGATCGCGTCGATGCTCGCGGACGCGTGCGACGAGTCGGCCGCGGTCCGGACGAACGGCTCGTTCGTCCTGCTCGACGGCGACGAGGACACGGTCGCGACGATCACGCCGGTCGAGGCCTAGCCCGTGGTCGACCTCGCGCTAGCGGCGACCGTAACGACCGACGGCTCCAGCGCCGGGTTCGCGCCCTCCAACCCGAGCGCCGTCAACGACGACGACGCTGGTACGCAGTCCGTCGTCGGTCCGTTCGCGACGTGGGGGCCCGGCAGCCGGACGTCGATCTGGGAGTTTGACTTCGGCTCCGTCGTCTCGTTCGACTCGGTGCTCTGCTACGCGGGGTCGGCGGGCGACTTCGATCCGTCGTCCGGAACGTACGACCTGACGCACATCTACCGTGAGAAGCAGATACACGTCTCCGACGATGGCGTCGCGTGGACCGAGATCGCCTCGACCGAGTCCAACCTGCCGTACCTCGGCCGGAACGGGACGCGGTTCGACTTCGCCGAGCAGACGCACCGCTATATGCGCGTCTGGTTCCAGCGACGCGTGCCATCCGGCGCGCTGCACTACTTCGCGGCCGAGGGGGTCATCGGGATCACCGTCAACAGCGTCGGCGAGCCCGAGCCCGAGCCGCCGCCGCCCGTGCTCCCTCCGATCCAGGTCGAGATCGACGGCGTGAGCTTCGACGGGCTGAAGGAGAAGACGATCCGCGTCGCGCTGAACGACGCAGGCTCGTTCCACTTCGTCATCAACAGGGGCGACCCGCAGGCGACAGAGGACAAGATCGTTCGCGGCGCGCTCGTCGAGGTGACCATCCCGCAGATACACTCGGGGGTGCTCGCAGAGTTCCACCTGGAGTCGGGTGACTTCGACCTGCTGAAGACGGGCGAGGAGGGCGACGAGTGGCTGTCGTTCGGCGGCCCCGGCTCCCTCGCGATCCTGAAGCGCGCGGTCATGGACTACGTGCAGCGCATCGGCTCGACGGTCGAGGTCTTTCCCGCGAAGGGGTACTGGAAGTTCACCAACAGCGCGGGCAATCGCACAGAGGGTGACATCATCCGTCGCATCGTCGACGAGGCCGACGAGCCGACGCGTCCGGGCGAGCCCGTGCCGCCCATCACGCGCACCTTCTCTGACGACGACGACACCGACGGCACGCCGTGGGAGGACGAGGAGTTCGAAGGCTCGTGGAAGGTGCCCATCGGGGCGAACGTCTACGACGAGGTTATCCGCCTCGCGAACGGCGGCTTCGTCATGGTCGAGATGATCCCGCCCGCGTACACGATGAACGCCTATCGCGACTTCGGACGCGACCTGACGTCCGACGTCTTCGCCACCGACAAGGTGCGCTTCGTGAAGGGCGTCAACATCGTCGAGAACCTGGAGCGCTCGATGCTCGGCGCACAGTGGGCGACTCGCGCCGTCGTGAAGTACGAGGAGACCTATACCCGGGCGGCGATCTCCGGGACGTTCCCCTACGAGCAGGAGGCCTACATCGAGTCGTCGGCCGACACGGAGACGACTGCTCGACGCGAGGCCCAGGGCAAGATGCGCCTGCGCGAAGACGCGCAGGAGGCGATCCTCGTCAGCGTGCTCTCGCCGTACGTCGGACAGGAGCGCGAGTGGGTCCCGACGATCGACGACAAGGTGCGCTACCTGCCGGGGCCCGAGTGGTCCGACAACGGGCAGTATTGGATCGGCGATCTCGTCACCCTGCACACCGGCGACGGCGACTTCGAATACGACAACTTCGACCAGCGCATCTACGCGATCACCCTCTCCGAGACTGACACGGGCGAGCTGGCCATCCCCATCGTGGAGCTGAACGCTCCGTATCGTCGCCCGGGCGAGGACAGCCAGCTATCGTCGACTGCGGGGGCCTCGGCGGGCACGGGCAACGCAGGCGGGGGCGGGGGCGGGGGAAGCACGACAGTCACCCCTGCTCCGCACACGCATCCCGATCTCGACTGGAAGCCCGCGGTGCGGGCAGCGACGACGGCTGACGTCACGATCGCCACCGCGCTGAACAGCGGCGACACGATCGACGGCGTGACGCTCGCGATCCACGACCGGGTGCTCGTCAAGGACCAGTCTGACGCGGCAGAGAACGGCATCTACGTCGTGGGCACGACGCCAGCGCGGTCGGCAGACTTCAGCGACGCGGACGAGGTGCTGGGCGCCGTCGTCTACGTCGTCGCCGGAACGGTCAACGCGTCCACGGCGTGGAGCGTCACGAACACGAGCGCACCCGACGTCGGCACCGACGACATAACCTTCGACGCGTTCGGCGGCGGCGGCGGCTCGCTGACGGTCGACGACGGGGCGACGTCGGTCGCGGACGTCGAGACGATCGTCTTCGACGGAGCGACTGTCACCGACGACGGTGGGGGCCAGGTCACGGTCGAGGTCGAGGGCGGCGTGGGCGGACGGACGCTCCTCCGTCAGGTCTACACGCGGACCGTCGGCGACTACACGACGTCGGGCACGTCGATGCAGGACATCGACGGGACGAACCTCCTGTTCACGCTGGTCCTGCCTGAGCCCGCGCGCGTGCGGATGATGCAGGTCTGCCACATCCTCGGCTCCGGCACGGCGAACCAGCAGATATTCATGGACCTCGCGGTCGACGGCACGCGCGTCGGCGGCACGACCGACTCCGAGGGGCTCGTCGCGTTCCGCAACGCGAACGACACCACGCAGCGGCGCTACAACGGGACGATCGTCTACACGACCGACGTCCTCACGGCGGGATCGCACACGTTCAAGTTCATGTGGGCGGCGGCGTCGGGGACCGCGACGATCGTCGTGACCGGCAAGCCTCGCTGGGTCGTCGAGGAGGTCCCGGCTACGACCGGCTCCACCGCGATCGCGACGCCGACGGCGCGCGCCAAGTACACGGCGGGGGACATCACCTGCTCCGCGAACGCGGTCTGGGCGGAGCTGAACAGCGCGCTCCGGTGTACCGTCCCGGCCGTCGTCGGAGACGTCCTCGACGTCAGCCTGTCGGCGGTCGCGCTCGGCACCGAGGCGGTCGACCTCTACCTGACCGCTATGTCGGCCCTGAGCGGGACGCTGACCAACGACGTCGCGACCGACGCCGCCAAGTCCGACTCGACGCTCGGCGTCTCCGGATGGACGATCCTCTCGGGCGTCGCCGACGGACGCTCGGGGTCGGTCCAGTACGTCGTACAGGCGGGCGACATCTCGGGCGGCAACGTGACGCTGACGCCGTGCTACCGGACGTCGAGCAGTACGGACCGCGTGCTGGAGGCGACGGCCAACTCGCCGATACACTTCGCCGTCGCGAACCTCGGACAGCCGGGCAACGCGTCGCGGCTGTACCTGCCGTCCTCCACGTCGCCGTCGCTGACGCAGGAGGGCGAGGTCGCCTACGACTCCGACGACGAGCGGGTCGTGGTCTACGACGGACAGCGGAACCGCGCCGTCAGTAGCGTCGGCTGGGCGCCGAACGCGCTCCAGCAGGGCGCCTACCAAGGGATGGCGATCTCGTCCTCCACGTCGATCGCGGCGAACGGCGGCACCCTGCTGATCCCGGTACTCGTCCAGAGCCACCTGCTGCTGGAGGAGGTCACGATCCGGCAGGCATCCACGTCGCTGGCGCGCGAGTGGGGATGGGACCTCTACGTCCAGGACCTGAACAACGGCAACGGCGGTGAGAACACGCTACGCCGCGTCGCCGAGTCCAACGGGAACGACGCGTTCACACCGGGGGCTGCGTCGATCCGGTCGCTGGCGGCTACCGGAGCGCCCGTCTACCTCGCGCCCGGCGTCTACTGGCTGGCCATCCAGTGCACGCACGCGACGAACGCGCTCGCGCTCTCGCACAATACCGGTACGTCGTCGATCATAAACACGGGCCAGATGAAGACGACGACGAACCCGAACGGCGCGACGCTGGACGCGGTCGCGGCGACGTGGACGAAGCAGAACGACCTCTTCTTCGCCGCGCTGAAGGGCCGAGTGTTCGGTCAGACGACGGCGTTCTGATCCGTGGTCATCGACCCCTCCTGGCTGGAGGCCATTCGGTTCGGGATCGACGTCGTAATCATCTTCCTGTTCATCCGGGGCGATCTCGTCGCGGGCGTTCTCTACAAGCGGCAGGAGGACCGCGCTGATCGAGCGACCGAGACAGCGGAGCGCACCGCCGCTACGCTGGAGAAGATGGTCGAGCGGCAGCGCCGCTACCGGCGGGGCGAAGACGTCAGCGGCCACGGACGGAGCGACGACGATGTGGAAGCGTCCTGACCGCTGGGAGCGCATCCTTCGCAGGTTCGTTCGATCGGACCTCGACGAGCAGGAGCAGCGCACCGAGCGCGTCCTCGTTCACGCCGAGAACATCAGACGCGAGGCGGACGCTATTCTCCGCGAGTACCAGGCTGCCGACGCTCGCTTCAGGAGGTCGCCGCGGTGAGTGATGGGCTCGTCGTCGTCGTCTCGTTCATCCTCGTGTTCCTCGCCGTGCTCGCGATCGTCTGCGCGTGGGAGCTGACGCGACTCGCGAACATCATCCCGCCGATCGGAGCAGCCACGGACCGCGCACACGCTGCCGTGACGTCAGCGGTCGGCGCGACGATCGGGGGCGTGCTCGGGCTGAACTTCATCTTCCGATGGGGCTTCCCGACGCTCCTCTGGATCGCGATGCTCTCGGCAGCGCTCGTCAGCGTCAGCGTCCCGTCGGTGCTCTGGCTCGCCCGCTACCGGCGTCATCTGCTGGAGCGAGCAGTCTTCGTCGCTGCCCTCGTCGCCCTCGTCACAGCGGTCGCCCTGCTGTTCGGGACGTTCGCATGACGGAGGGGTGCCCAGGCCGCGGGGGGATCGCTCGCGCGAGTACGAGCGAGAACGGACGAAGCGGGCAGAGGCTCGCGTCAGGGCGTCTTCATGCGCTGCGTGCTCCGCTCCGCTCTCTGCGTCCGTTCTAGGGCGGCCTAGGCGGTTCTGCGACGACAAGTGTCGGCAGGCACTTCGACGACGTGAGGGACGCCGGGGCGATCGCTCGCGCGAGTACGCGCGTCGACGCTCTCGGGCGTCGGGGGAGCTGCCGCTGCTGCACCCGGAGCTCCAGCGCGGAGCACGGGTCGCGTACTGGGACGACGAGCTTCGGCTAGACCTCGCCCAGGAGCGCGCCCTCGCGACGATCGAGGGCCGCGACCCCGACGAGGCCGCGGCACGCTATCGGGCCCGGGAGCTGGCGTGGTTCAACGTCGCCCGCTACCCGCTGCGCGAGGGCGTCTAGTCGCGAACGACTCGCAGTCGCTCGTGGATGCGCGACGCCGGGACGAAGACGCGCTTCGTGGGCTGCCCGTCGACCGTCATGCGGACGGAGTACGGGCGATCCCCCGTCGTGTTCGCGTCGGAGAGCACGAGGCCCTCGTCGTCGAGCGCTGCGCGGATCGTTCGAAGCGCCTCGCCCAGCGTGACGTACTGACCGAAGTCGAAGGTGCGAACCTTGTCGGTCATCGTGCGTGCTCCCCGTAGCGGACGCCGCAGCGCTCGCACTTCGTCATGGTGGCGGTAGGCCAGGGCGACCAGAACGCGTGCGCTCGTCGATCCGGCCAGCGGGCGACGTCACGCTGACGTCGCTCGTCGTCGGGGACGGAGCGCGGGCTGCGACCGTGAAGCTGGTCGAGCATCTCGCGGGCGTTGATCGGGGTCATCTCTGCTCTCCTTCTCGACTGCTCGTCAGTCGCCGATGTGATAGACGGACTCGACGGTGAACGTCGAGGGGCTGATCTGCTTGACGCGCCCGACGGTCGAGTAGCCGCCGAAGCTGCCGTACGAGGCCATCGACTGTCCGTCGCGGTACGCGAGCGCTGCGCGGACTGCGCTGACGTCGAGCCCGAGATCGCCGGGGATCATGAAGACGTACGTCGTCGTGTCGTAGAACGCGCTGCGCTCCGTCTCGCCGTGCTTCGTGCGCTTCTCGTAGGCCTCGCGGACGATCGACGCGACGTGCGCCTCGTAGGCGGCAGCGCTGACGAGATCGTCGGCGATCTCGGCGAAGTAGTTGTCGCGCTCGACGTCGACGACGGGGGCGGGGGACTGCGTGGGGCGGGCGAAGCGAACGCTTCCGCTCGCTCGTGCGATGAGGTAGACGGCAGC
>Ga0190271_10000178_pt1 | contig 31678 bp, 29 predicted proteins | sample Popmic356T_FD_133747 | JGI IMG/M metagenome (GOLD analysis project Ga0190271, IMG submission 133747) | Populus adjacent soil microbial communities from riparian zone of Weber River, Utah, USA - 356 T | ecosystem: Environmental > Terrestrial > Soil > Riparian zone | place: USA: Utah | collected...
GCGCGGTTGTCGCGCGAGAGCTTCGCGTTGTCGGCGGCGAGAGGGCCGTCATCGTCGGCCTTGCCCAGCCCGAAAAAGCGCTTGCTCGGCTTTGCCTTGGCCTCGCCGACCAGCAATTCGTCGTCCAGCGAGCGCTGAGGCGCATGCTGCGCCTCGGCGGCGGCGGCTTCTGTCTGCTTACGCTGGGTGATCGCTTCAATCGCGGCAACGTCGCCATGGCCGATCGAGATCAGGAAATGGTTGCCGTTCTCGCGCAGCAGCTTCTGCACGCCCTTGATGGTGTACCCCTGATCGTAGAGCATGTGCCTGATGCCCTTGATCAGATCGACATCCTGCGGGCGATAGTAACGGCGGCCGCCGCCGCGCTTCATCGGCTTTATCTGCGTAAAGCGCGTCTCCCAGAAGCGAAGCACATGCTGCGGCAGATCAAGATCTTCCGCTACTTCGCTGATAGTCCGAAAGGCGTCGGGGCTCTTGTCCATGGCGGATGCCTTCGCGGTGTAGACGAATCGCCCTGCATTTCAGCGGTTTGTCAGCCAAAATTCAAGTGGCATGCCACTCATTGCAGTGCATTGCGCAAGCGCCAGTCAGAAGAGGCTACATCAGCGCCGGCTAAGGATGCTCTACTTGGCGGTCTTGCGGTTGTTGGTGTGCGCGCGAAGGATGCGGCTCTTCAGCACGTTGGATGCCTTGAAGGTCATCACGCGGCGCGGCAGGATCGGCACTTCCTCGCCGGTCTTGGGATTGCGCCCTATGCGCTCGTTCTTGTCGCGGACATGGAAGGTCGCAAAAGACGACAGCTTCACCGTCTCGCCGCGCACGATCGCGTCGCAGATCTCGTCGAGCACGGACTCGACAAGGTCCGCGGATTCGGTTCGCGACAGACCCACCTTGCGATAGACAGCTTCGGCAAGGTCGGCACGCGTCAGTGTCTTTCCTCCCATGCGTCGGCCCGCCCATCCTGAAATTGACGTTTGAAATCAGCGCGGACGTTATGGAATTGACCGCACAAGGTCAAGAACGTGCGTGCCTGCGAATGCGATTCGTTTCACCAGCGAACCAGAACCGCGCCCCAGGTGAAGCCGCCGCCCATCGCCTCCAGCAATACCAGGTCGCCTTTCTGGATACGCCCGTCGCCAACCGCGGTGGCCAAGGCCAGAGGCACCGACGCGGCAGAGGTATTGCCGTGCAGATTGACGGTGATGACGACCTTTTCCTCGGCAATTCCGAGCTTCCTGGCCGACGCGTCGATAATACGCTTGTTGGCCTGGTGCGGCACGAACCAGTCGAGGTCGTCCGGGCCGATACCCGCCTCGCCGAATGTCGCCTCGATGACGTCGGTGATCATGCCGACGGCATGCTTGAAGACCTCGCGGCCCTCCATCCGCAGATATCCGACCGTTCCCGTGGTCGAGGGACCGCCGTCAACGAAGAGTTTGTCCTTGTGCAGGCCGTCCGAACGCAGGCTTGCGGCCAGAACGCCACGGTCGGCGATGGTGCCCTCCCCTTCGGCGGCCTCGAGGATCAGCGCGCCGGCGCCGTCACCGAACAAGACGCAGGTCGAGCGGTCGTTCCAGTCGAGAATGCGCGAAAAGGTTTCCGAGCCGATGACCAGGACACGCTTGGCGAGACCGCCGCGAATATAGAGGTCCGCGGTGGTGACAGCGTACACAAACCCCGAGCAGACGGCCTGCATGTCGAAGGCAAAGCCGTGCCGCATGCCAAGGCGGTTCTGTATTTCCACCGCGGTCGCGGGAAACGTGTTGTTCGGCGTCGAGGTCGCAAGCACGATCAGGTCGATGTCGGCCGGCGTCAGGCCGGCATGGTCGAGCGCCGCGCGCGCGGCTGCCTCGCCAAGCGAGGCGGTCGTTTCATCGTCGGCGGCGATGTGACGCTGGCGAATGCCGGTGCGCTGGGCGATCCACTCGTCGGACGTTTCGACCATGCCCTCGAAGTCGGTGTTCTTCATGATGCGGCGTGGCAGGGACGAGCCCACACCGCGCACAACTGATCGTATCACGTGCGGGTTCCTACTCATTCTCTGGGTCTGCAATACCCGCGACAGCGCTTGCAGCCTGAGGATAGCGCGCGTGGAAAAGGTCGAGATCGGCCTCTATTCTATCCAGCAGGCGGTTGCGGACCATGTCGTACGCCAGATCGATGGCTGCTGCAAAACTTTCAGCATCCGCGCCGCCATGGCTCTTCACCACGATGCCGTTGAGGCCCAGAAAAACACCGCCATTGGCGCGGCCGGGATCCATCTTCTCGCGCAGGAAGTCGAACGCCCCCTTGGCGAAGACATAGCCGATCTTGGCCATAAAGGTGCGGCTCATCGCGGAGCGCAGATATTCCGCGATCTGGCGCGCGGTTCCCTCGGCTGTTTTCAGCGCGATATTGCCGGCAAAACCCTCCGTGACCACGACATCGACCGTACCGTTTCCGATGTCGTTGCCCTCCACGAAGCCGTGGTAGCTCAGCGAAGCAAGGTTCGCCTGCCTCAGCATGCGGCCAGCGTCCTTCACCTCTTCCTGGCCCTTGATCTCCTCAACGCCGACATTGAGCAGTCCGACGCTGGGACGCTCGTTCTCGAACAGCGCGCGCGACATCGCCGCGCCCAGAATGGAAAAGTCGATCAGCTGCTGGGCGTCTGCACCGATCGTGGCGCCGACATCGAGCACGACGCTTTCGCCGCGCAGGGTCGGCCAGATGGCGGCAATCGCAGGCCGCTCGATATTGGCCATGGTGCGCAGGCAAAACTTCGCCATCGCCATCAGCGCGCCGGTATTGCCCGCGGAAACGCAGGCGTCAGCCTCGCCGGCCTTCACCGCCTCGATCGCTTTCCACATGGACGACTTCCAGCGGCCGCGGCGCAGCGCCGCGCTCGGCTTGTCGTCCATCCCCACCGAAACCTCGCAGTGGATAATCTCGGTAATCCCGGCAAGGCTCGGCAGTCCGGCGATAACGGGACGGACGACCTCTTCTCGGCCATAGACCAGAAAGCGGACGTCACCCCTGCGCTCGGCAATCCGCACCAAGCCGGGCAGGATGGTTGCCGGGCCGTGGTCGCCGCCCATGGCGTCGATGGAAATCTTGATCACGCGTCAGTCATCTCTTTGCAGGAGCCCTCGGCGAGTCGCCCCTCCCGGCCACAAGCTGCGGCAAAATAGCTGTTTTGGCCCCCGGCACAACCTCGTTTTGCGGCCTTGATGACGCGGGTCATGTCTTGCGCAGCAGTGAAGCCAGCTTCTCCTGCAGCGGACCTGACGGCTGGTCGCCCTCGGCGGCGTCGGTGGCCTGCGGCAGTTCCGCCCCAGGCTTGCGCGGATAGGGATCGATGGCGAGGCCGAAAAACTCCTCGGCCAGCGCGCCGACGTCGATCGTGTCGCCGTGAAAAGTCTCGGGACTGTCGTCGCCCTCGACATCCAGCAGGATCTCGCCGCCCGTCTCGAATCCCAGCCGTCCGAGCTTCGAATCGGCCGGCAGATACAATTGCTCGAATTCTTCGGCGATGTGGTTCGTCAAAGGCTCCAGGGTGACGATGCATTCCTGCACGATATCGGCTTCCACCTTGCCGGAGACGCGTACGCCGTTGCGCTTCCACGCAATGACCAGCATCTCCGCCCTGAGGCGGTCGACGGCGAGGAGTTCGTGCGCTTCGGCCAGACGCCTGCGCTGTTCCTCGGTCGCGACAAGGGTTAGCGGCATGCCCTTTTGGGGCAGGCGAGCCAGGCTGAGCGGACAGGAAATCGGGCTGAGGGCGGTAACTTCGCGAGGCTGAGCCATGGACTACCCGAAAGAAAGGTTGCCCGCCGCGATGCCGGCGGGGGATTGTGCAGCAAGCCGAGCATGGGACGACACGACATAGGCGGCAAGCTCGCCGGCCTCCGGCCATTCCCCGCTGTCGGGCCGGACGTTTCGCCGCAACGCGGCTGCCAGCGCATCCACGTCATCCGCATCGAGCGCTTCGCCATAGGCGGCGGCACGCCCGTAAAACATCCGGGCCAGCTTCTTCATCCGTTTGGGCACGCCGGCATCGCCGATGCCGAGTTCCCGCAGCGAATGATCGACCTCCAGGAAAAACACGTCCGTCACCTCCTGAGCGATGTGGGTGAGCACGCCGGTTTCGCCGCGCAGGCGGTGCAGAAACAGAAAGACGTGCAGCGACAGCATCTCGAAACGGCCAAGCGGCGTATCGGGCACACCCCAGGCCGAATAAAATCGAGGTTGCCGCGCGCCCGCCACGATTGTGGCATAGAGCGCCTCCACAATCGCCTCGTTGGCGCGACGTTCGCGGCCGAGCAGGCGTTGGAACATGGGGAAAAGCCTCCGTATGGCACGCGGGCCGCTTGCATTCTTGCAGCGGCTCCTGTGCTGCTTTACCGGTTTTGCGACGCTGTTCAAGCGTGCCGGCACATGATGAATGGAGTTGTTGTTGCGTCATACGAATTTCAAGGTTTCGCTGCGTCGCGGCAGGACGTTGGCAACTGCCGTTGCATTGTCGGCGCTGACGCTGGCCGCTGGCTGCAACACCAACAAGATGTTCGGCGATCTCACTCCGGGCGAGACGATTACGCAGGGCTACGTCATCGACCAGGCCGCCGTCGATTCGGTGCCTGTCGGCTCCAGCCGCGAACAGGTGATCCTGTCGCTGGGAAGCCCCTCGACCACCGCGACGTTCGACAATGAAGTGTTTTACTACATTTCCCAGACCCGCAAGCGCCGTGCCGCTTTCGCCAGCGCGCGGTTGGTCGATCAGCGCATCCTCGCCGTTTATTTTGGCGAGGATGGCCGCGTGACCCAGCTGGCGAACTACGGACTGCAGAACGGCAAGGTATTCGACTTCGTTTCGCGCACGACGCCGACCGGCGGCAAGGATGAGACGTTCATCGGTCAGATGCTCAGTGGCGGAGCCAAGCCGAACCCGCTGGCCGGTGCCCCGCAGACGCCTTGATCGGGTCCTGACGAGTCGACATCCCAAGGAGAGCCGCGCGCGGCTGTCAAGGCGCTTGCCCGGTTGGCGCTTCTCCTGCCCTGTTCAATGCACCGGACCACCTCCCCGCCCCAGACGACCATCCAAGAGCGAAGCGGCTGACTGCCCTGCTTCGCCATGGCCGCCACCTGACAGGCAAGAGTGGGGCACGTAGCATCCCTTCCGGCGGCACACCCACCAAAGAAAAACCCGCGGGATCGCTCCCGCGGGTTTGATTTGATTATGTGACCTGGATCAGCCGTGCGCGAGAACTGCGAGCAGCAGCAGCGCCACGATGTTGGTGATCTTGATCGCCGGGTTGACCGCCGGACCGGCGGTATCCTTGTAGGGATCGCCGACGGTATCGCCGGTAACCGAGGCCTTGTGCGCCTCCGATCCCTTCAAATGCTTGACGCCGTCCTTGTCGGTAAAACCGTCCTCGAACGACTTCTTGGCATTGTCCCATGCGCCGCCGCCGGATGTCATGGAAATCGCGACGAACAAGCCGTTGACGATGACGCCTAGGAGCGATGCGCCGAGCGCGGCGAAGGCGGAAGCCTTGGAGCCGGAGATCAGCAGCACGCCGAAATAGACCACCAGCGGCGCCAGAACCGGCAGCAGCGACGGGATGATCATTTCCTTGATCGCAGCCTTGGTCAGCAGATCGACTGCGCGGGCATAGTCAGGCTTCGTGGTACCCTTCATGATGCCCGGGTTCTCGCGGAACTGACGACGCACTTCTTCCACGATCGAGCCCGCAGCGCGACCGACTGCCGTCATGGCAATGCCGCCGAACAGGTACGGGATCATGCCGCCGAAGATCAGGCCCGCAACGACATAGGGGTTGGACAGGTCGAACGAGACCGTCCCGATGTCCTTGAAGTAGCTGAAGGAGGTCGAGCCTTCTGCATTGGCCTGAGCGGCGAAGTACTGCAGATCGTAGCTGTAGGCTGCGAACAGCACCAGCGCCCCAAGGCCAGCGGAACCGATCGCGTAGCCCTTGGTGACCGCCTTGGTGGTATTGCCAACCGCATCGAGCGCGTCGGTCGAATGACGCACTTCCTTCGGCAGGCCGGCCATCTCGGCAATGCCACCGGCATTGTCGGTAACCGGGCCGAAAGCATCGAGGGCGACGATCATGCCGGCGAGGCCGAGCATGGTGGTCACCGCGATGCCCGTGCCGAACAGGCCGGCGAGCTGGTATGTGGCGATGATGCCGCCGACGATGACCAGGGCTGGCAAAGCGGTCGATTCCAGCGAGACGGCGAGGCCCTGGATCACGTTTGTGCCGTGACCGGTGACGGACGCCTGCGCAATGGAATTGACCGGGCGCTTGTTAGTGCCGGTGTAGTATTCGGTGATGACGACAATCAGCGCCGTGACGATCAAGCCGACGATACCGCACCAGAACAGGTTCCACCCGGTGATGGCGGGGGTGGTTGCGGTCGCCGGAAGGATTTCGCCCCAGCCGATGGTCATCGAGGTCGCTGCGCCGAGGCCGGCGATCGACAAGAGGCCGGTCACGATCAAGCCCTTGTACAGCGCGCCCATGATCGAGCCATTGGCGCCCAGCTTGACGAAGAAAGTGCCGACGATCGAGGTCAGGATGCAGGCGCCGCAGATTGCCAGCGGATAGATCATCGCCGAATCGAGGACATCGCTGCCGTTGAAGAAGATGGCGGCCAGAACCATCGTCGCGACCACGGTTACCGCGTAGGTCTCGAACAGATCGGCGGCCATGCCGGCGCAATCGCCGACATTGTCGCCGACATTGTCGGCGATCGTGGCGGGGTTGCGCGGGTCGTCTTCGGGAATGCCGGCTTCGACCTTGCCGACCAGATCGCCGCCGACATCCGCACCCTTGGTGAAGATACCGCCGCCGAGACGCGCGAAGATCGAGATTAGCGAAGCGCCGAAGCCCAGCGACACGAGCGCGTCGATCACTTCGCGGTCATCGCTGAAATAGCCCATCGGGCCGGTCAGCAGCATGAAGTAGACGGAAACGCCGAGGAGAGCCAAGCCGGCGACCAGCAGTCCGGTGATCGCGCCCGACTTGAAGGCCACGTCGAGACCGGCAGCCAGACTCTTGGACGCTGCCTGCGCGGTACGCACATTGGCGCGAACCGAGACATGCATGCCGATGAAGCCGGCGGCGCCGGACAGCACCGCGCCGATCAGAAAGCCGATCGCGGCAATCCCGGAGAGCAGCCACCAGGCGAGAGCAAAGACGACGACGCCGACGATGGCGATCGTGGTGTACTGGCGCGCGAGATAGGCCTGCGCACCCTCGCGGATCGCGGCGGAGATTTCCTGCATGCGCGCGTTGCCTTGATCGGCCGCGAGGACCGAGCGCGTTGCCCAGCCCGCGTAGGCGAGGGAAAGCAACCCGCAAAGTATAACAATCCAAACTATGGGCATATTCAGATTTTTCCCTTGGATTTGCCCGAAAACCCCTCTCCGGGCCGTTGAAAAGGGAGTGCGACATCTTCTCTCTGTCGTACCCTTCGCCCTCGCTATGCGAAAGCGGGCGGCAAAGGTCAAGTTCCCGCGTCGGTTTTAGCCGGGGTTTCGGCGTCTAATCGATTTAGCGTTGCCATGCTGCACCTCGCAGTTGGATTCGCGGGCGTGGAGGTCGTCGACACCGGCGTCAGATGGCTTCGCGCACTTTTGGTGTTTTGCGCGCATGGAGCGTCGCCAGCGCGATCAGGCAAAGGACGCTGATCGGAAAGACGATCCAGTTCAGCATGGACCAACCGCCGAAATTATACGTCGCTCCCGCCATCAGGGAAGCGAAAGCTGTGGTCGAAAAAAGGATCAGGTCGTGAAAGCCCTGCACCTTGGCCTTCTCGGACGGACGATAGCTTTCGGCAACGATCGCTGTGGCGCCGATAAAGCCGAAATTCCAGCCGAGGCCAAGCAGGATCAGCGCCGTCCAGAACTGCCAGAGCTGGATGCCCGAAAGCGCGACGACCGCGCAGGCAATCAGCAAGATGAGCCCGACCGCCACGATCGTCTCAACGCCGAACCGGGCGATCAGGCGGCCGGTGAAGAAACTCGGCGCGAACATCGCCATCACATGCCAGGAAATGCCCAGCGTCGCCTCATCGGCTGAGAAGCCGCAGCCGACCATCGCCAGAGGTGCGCCGGTCATGACGAAGACCATCAGCGCAAAGGTCCCGACGCCGCACAGAAGGCCGACGAAGAAACGCGGCTGCAGAGCAATCTCCCGCAATGGCCTGGCGCCTCCCTCCTCCGCCGCCTGGACAACGGGCATCGCAGCGCCGCGAGGCAGCATCGACAGGATCAACGCTCCAAACGCGGCGACAACGGGTATCGCCAGAAACGATCCGGCAAAAGGAGCGTCGGCGAACCAGGCATGCGTGAAGATGACAATCTGCGGGCCGAGAACCGCGGTAATGACGCCACCGGCCAGCACGAACGAAATCGCACGCGCCTTGAACGCCGGCGGTGCGTTGTCGGCAGCGGCGAAGCGAAATTGCTGCACAAATGCACCGCCCACGCCGATGATCGCCAGCGACAGGGCAAACAGCCAGAAGTTGGACTGAAAAATAGAGAAGGCCGCCGCCGCGCCACCGATGGCCGTGACGAAGGTGCCCAGCATGAACCCGGTGCGCTGACCCGCGGCCCGCAGGATGGCCGCCGCCGGCAGCGCCCCCAAGGCCACGCCGACATTGTAGCCCGTCACCGGGGCCGTCGCGAGCGACTTGTCTGCCTCGAGCAGATAGTAACCGGCGAGACCGCCCACCGACAAGGCGATGGGGGCCGCCGAGCCGACAATCGCCTGCGAAGCGGCCAGGATGATCGCGATGCGCCGGTGCTGCTGGGTCGTTTCCATCCCCATCTCGATGAGCGCGGCGGACCGGCGGGTCAAGAGACTACCGACCGCGCGGCCGGGTTTTGTCTTGAGCCAAGGGCTTCGCGACAGCCCTGCCCCTGCAACGCGAGTGAGCTTGGTGCGCTTGCGCGAACGCCTTACGTCATTCCGGCGTCTTGCCGCGCCCCTCGCCGCGCACGCGGCGGGCAACCCGGTCAAGCACCGCATTCACCAGCTTTGGCTCTTCCTCTTCGTAGAACGCTTTGGCGATGTCGACATATTCGGAAACGATGACCGCGACCGGCACATCGTTTCGCTTCATCAACTCGTAGACGCCGGCCCGCAGGATGGCGCGCAGCGTGGAATCGAGGCGTGAGAGCGGCCAATCCTCGGTCAGCGCCTGGCGGATGACGGGATCCACGGTCTTCTGGTTTTCGACGACGCCGGCCAGGATGGCGCGAAACCATTGCGCGTCTGCCTCACGGTAGGTCGCGCCGTCGATCTCACGGCCGAGCCGAAACGACTCATACTCCGCGGTAATCTCCAGCAAGCCGCTGCCGGCAACGTCCATCTGGTAGAGCGCCTGCACGGCGGCCAGCCTGGCTGCACCGCGTTTGTTGGCCTGACGGGGAGGATGACCTGGCTGGATCGGTTCGGTCACGCTGAGGCTCCGAAGCGTTCCTTGTGTGCGATCATGGTGAGCGCGGCCCGTGCGGCAAAGCCGCCCTTGTCGCCTTCACTGCGCTTGGCGCGCGTCCACGCCTGTTCTTCAGTCTCGGTGGTCAGAATGCCGTTCCCGATGCAGACCGAATCCTGAACGGAAAGATCCATCAGCGCCCTGCTCGACTCATTGGCCACGATATCGAAATGATAGGTATCGCCGCGGATGACCGTTCCGAGCGCTACAAATCCGTCATAGGCGGTGCCGCCTTCAGCCGCACCGTCGAGCGCGAACGAAATCATTGCCGGGATCTCCAGCGAGCCGGGCACGGTGACCACGTCATAGGTCGCCGCAGCCTCAGCCAGCGCGGATTTTGCCCCGTCGAGCAGCGCATCGGCCAGATCGTCGTGGAACCGTGCCTCGATGATCAACAAATGCGCGTTCTTCTTCGGGCGAATGAACGCCCTGCCGTGGTCAGATGTGCCAGCCATGCGGGTCTCCGGAAAGCGGCTGACCTAAACCGAACCGGATTGCAGAGCAAGGGGCAGCGGCGCGCCGCATGCGCGCAGGGTACGGTATCAAAGCCCTTCCGCAGCCGCCTCGGCCAGCCGCGCGGCGTAGCGCGCCATCGTATCGACTTCCAGGTTCACGTGATCGCCAGCCTGGCGCTCACCCCAGGTGGTAACCTGCAGGGAATGGTGGATCAAAAGCACGTCGAAACGCACGCCGCTGACCTGGTTGACAGTGAGAGACGTCCCATCGAGCGCAACCGACCCTTTTGGCGCGATGAACCTTGCAAGCTCGCGCGGCGCTTCAAGCGTGAAGCGCACCGCATCGCCCTCGTCCTGCCGGGCGACGATTTCGGCCATGCCGTCGACATGGCCTGAGACGATGTGGCCGCCAAGCTCGTCGCCGATCTTCAACGCACGTTCCAGATTGATGCGCGTGCCGGCCCGCCAGCCTGCAGCCGTGGTGAGGCGCAGCGCCTCTTCCCACGCCTCGACCTCAAACCATCGCGCATTCGACCCGGCCTCCGCCAGGGCCACCACCGTCAGGCATACGCCGGCGCAGGAGATTGACGCGCCGATATCGATCGTCGCCGGATCGTAGGCGGTATCGACCCGCAGCCGCGCACCCTGCGGAAGCGGCGATACATTTGCCACCGTGGCGACGTCCGTGACTATCCCCGTGAACATCTCAGAGCGACCTCGTCCATTCCGCATAGTGATCCTCGCCGAACCGGTCCTGTCGGACCAGCCGGAAATCGGCCCCGATCGTATCGGTATCGATCGGCGTCGCGATGCCCCCCGGGCCGATGCTCGCCGGTCCGTGGAAGAGCGCAATGCGGTCCACCAGACCGTCTGCCAGAAACGCGCTGGCGGTGTGCGCGCCGCCCTCGACCAGGACAGTGGAGACGCCCTGCGCGGCCATATCTTCCAGCAGTTCCGGCAGCGCGATCCGCCCGTCATAGAGCTCCGCGGCCAGGAACCGGATGCCGGCTCGCTCCAGTTCAATTCGGCGCTGCTCCGTCGTCGCGACGCACGATGCCAGCCAGACCGGCACCTTGCCCGCGCTGCTCGCCAGCTTGGAGGACACCGGCAGCCGCGCCGCAGGGTCGAGAACCACGCGTACCGGCGAGCGGTTCTCAAGACCGGGGAGACGTATGGTCAGTTCAGGATCGTCGGCCAGCGCGGTTGCGGCGCCGATCAGGATCGCGTCGCTTTCGGCGCGCATCAGGTGAACCTGCGCGCGGGCGACCGCTCCGGTAATCGCAACTTGCCCTTCGCCCATTCTGCCGATCTTCCCATCGGCCGAAATCGCCAGTTTCAGAGTCACTTCCGGCCGCTTTTTCAACGAGCGAACCAAATAGCCGGCCATCTGGTCGGCGGCTTCCGCTGAGAGCACGCGCTCCACCACCTCGATGCCGGCGGCGCGCAGCAAAGCGTAACCCCTTCCCGAAACACGCGGATCGGGATCGCTGGCGGCCCCAACCACGCGGCTGATTCCGGCTGCCACCAGCGCTTCCGCGCAAGGCGGCGTACGGCCATGGTGAGCGCAAGGCTCGAGTGTGACATAGGCGGTCGCGCCGCGCGCGCGGTCTCCCGCTTCGGCCAGCGCCTCGGTCTCGGCATGCGGACGGCCGCCGATCGCGGTGACGCCGCGCCCGACGATTGTCGGCGTTCCCGCGCTCTCATCCACGATCAGAGTACCGACGGCGGGATTGGTGGCGGTCAGGCCGACATGCCGGCGCGACAGCCGGATCGCGGCAGCCATGAAGCGCCGGTCCGTCTCATCGCGCCGCGGCTTTTGCGCCTCATCTGACATTGCGCGGCCTACTCTTCCTCGCCCTTCAGCTCGCCAAGAACATCATGGAAATCCTTGGCTTCGCGGAAATTCCTGTAAACGGACGCGAAGCGCACATAGGCGACATCGTCGAGCGATTTCAGCGCTTCCATCACGAGCCTTCCGACCTCACCCGACGCGACCTCCGTCTCGCCGGAGCTTTCGAGCTGGCGCACGATGCCGGTCACGGCACGGTCGATGCGGTCGGGCTCGACATTGCGCTTGCGCACGGCGATTTCGACCGAGCGCAGCAGCTTGTCGCGGCTGAACGGCACTTTCCGGCCCGATTTCTTCACCACCACCAGATCGCGCAATTGAACGCGCTCGAAGGTCGTAAAGCGCCCGCCGCAATCCGGGCAGACGCGACGGCGCCGGATCGCCGAATTGTCTTCGGCGGGACGCGAGTCCTTCACCTGTGTGTCTTCAGACTGGCAGTAGGGGCAACGCATGCGAGCCATAATTGGTTTGCGGAGAAATCAATCTCACATTGGGAAAGTACGTGCGATAGCGAGCCGCATCGCGAGTTATCAGTTCATAACCCGAGACCATTGCCTGCGCGCCAATGAAAAAGTCTGGCAAAACGCCAGTTCGCGTTCCGCCCGATGCGCGATACTTGTTATGAGCCCGGGCGGCAAGAAAAAGGGCCTGACGCGGCATCGGCGCGATTTCCAGACCTGTTTCGCCGAGGAAGCCATCCAGCAACTCAATGCTTTCATACCGCGCGGCCAGCTCGGCATAGATGATATCATTTATCAGCAGGGGACCGGCGACCGAGGCCGCATCAAGCTGAGCCAAAGACCACGCGCTCCATGTCGGGTCCCTCGTCAGAAGATCAAACAAAATGTTGGAGTCCACGAGGGTCAATCTTCACCGCGCAGCATAGCCATCAGTTCGTCGGTGCTGAGGCCAGGTCCAGCGTGCCCGAGAAATTTGGCAAACTTGCTTGGCGGGCGCTCGCCGTCTGCGCGTTCAAGGAGAATTTCCTGGTTGGGTCCATACCGGAAATTAACCTTACTGCCCGGCTTCAAACCAAGCAGGTCGCGCACCGCCTTGGGTATGGTCACCTGGCCTTTGGTGGTTACGGTCGTGGACATAGCACCCTCGGTAATGGTCGTCTTTGAAGACGTATTACCGAGGGCGGTCTAAATCAAGACGAGGGGCGCCGGTCACCCCAGATACGGATACATCGGGAAGCGGCCGGTCAGCGCGAGGACCTTTTCCTTCACCGCCGCTTCGACCTTGGCGTTGCCCTCGTCCGAGTTGGCGACCTTAAGGCCGTCCAGCACTTCGGCGATCAGCTTTCCGATCTCGCGGAACTCCGCCTGGCCGAAGCCGCGCGTCGTTCCCGCCGGCGAGCCCAGGCGCACGCCTGAGGTGACGAACGGCTTCTCGGGGTCGAACGGAATGCCGTTCTTGTTGCAGGTGACGTTGGCGCGTCCAAGCGCGGCCTCGGCGCGTTTGCCGGTCGCATTCTTGGGCCGCAGGTCGACCAGCATCAGATGGTTGTCGGTTCCGCCGGAGACGATGTCCAGCCCGGTCTCCTGCAGCGAGGAGGCCAGCGCCTTGGCGTTGGCGACGACGTTTTGCGCATACAGCTTGAAATCCGGCCGCAGAGCTTCGGCAAAGGCGACAGCTTTAGCGGCGATGACATGCATCAGCGGGCCGCCCTGCAGCCCCGGAAACACCGCGGAATTGATCTTCTTGGCGATATCCTCGTGGTTGGTGAGGATCATGCCGCCGCGCGGGCCACGCAGCGATTTATGCGTGGTTGTGGTGACGACATGCGCATGCGGCAGCGGCGACGGGTGCATTCCGCCGGCGACCAAGCCGGCGATATGGGCCATGTCGACCATCAGGTAGGCGCCGATCGAATCGGCGATCTCGCGAAAACGCTTCCAGTCCCAGATGCGCGAATAGGCGGTGCCGCCGGCGAGGATCAGCTTCGGCCTGGTCTCCTGCGCGAGACGCTCGATCTCCTCCATGTCGAGCAAATGGTCGTCCTTGCGCACGCCATAGGACACGACTTTGAACCACTTGCCGCTCATATTGACCGGCGAGCCATGCGTCAGGTGTCCGCCTGAATTCAGGTCGAGACCCATGAATGTGTCGCCCGGCTGCAGCAGCGCCAGGAACACGGCCTGGTTCATCTGGCTGCCGGAATTCGGCTGCACATTGGCGAATTGGCAGTCGAACAGTTTCTTCGCCCGCTCGATCGCCAGTTCTTCCGCCACGTCGACAAACTGGCAGCCGCCATAGTAGCGCTTGCCCGGATAGCCCTCGGCATATTTGTTGGTCATGATCGAGCCTTGCGCTTCCAGAACGGCGCGCGAGACGATGTTCTCCGAAGCGATCAGCTCGATCTCGTGCCTCTGGCGGCCAAGTTCGTTGCGGATTGCGCCAAAGATGTCGGGATCGGTCTCCTCCAGGGTGGCGGAAAAGAAGCTGTCGGTGAAACCGGTGGCGCTGGATGCCTGTGCCATCTTGAATGCCTCGCTGTCGGGTAGGTCGTCGTCGGGGCGGCATTAACACACTCATGTTTGCCCCGCCACGTTCAGGCGGCGAATTTTGCTGGCCGCTTTGCGTCAGCGCCCGGCTTTGGCCTAGATCGCCGCCTGGCCAATCGTCAGCTCGTCGAACAGGAGATGAAGCGTGTGATCGTTATCTCGCCACGGCGCAGCATGGCGCGCAGCATGTCGGTTTCGGCGTCCATCGCTGCCTGGCGCAATTCCGTCTCGGCGCGATGGTCGGCCCGCGAACCGTGGTTGTTACCGGATCGTCGGAGGCGGTGGCCGATAAGCTCTCCAGGTTGGCGATCGCAGCCCGCGCCGCGGCGATTCGCGACTGCTTCACCTCCAGAGCTGCCGCATTATGCGAATTTCGGTGAATACTTCCCCGCCCCGACGCCGAGCAAAGCCAGTTCAGCGCAAGTAGCTAATATGCAACATTGCTTATTCGATAGTTGCCGCAATCGCCAACCCGCTTGCCCGCGCACCGGCCTCGTGTCTTCATAGTGTCGGCGAGGGACGTCGAACCTGAGACGCCCAATTGTGGCGAGGGGAGAGCAGAGTTGAAATCCGCTCTAGTGATTGCGCCTTTCACATTCCTTGGCCTGGTATCGGCAGGGTTTGCGCAAGAACACGATGCTGACGAGTTGGCGAAGAAGCTGGCGAATCCGATTTCGAGCCTGATCAGCGTACCGTTCCAGAACAATTTCGACTTCGGTGCCGGACCGGATGGCGACGGCTTCCACTACTATCTTAACGTCCAGCCGGTGATCCCAATCAAGCTCAACGAAGACTGGAACCTCATTTCGCGCACCATCCTGCCGATCAACTACGCGGACTATCTTCCAGAAAGCAACGAGTGGGGGCTGGGCGATACCGAGCAGAGTTTCTTCCTGTCTCCTTCGAAACCTGGCCCCGGCGGGTTGATCTGGGGTGTTGGGCCAGTCATCTTGCTGCCAACCGCCACCGATGATTTCTTTGGCTCCAACCAGTGGAGTGTCGGACCGACTGCCGTTGCGCTGGTTCAGAAGGACCAATGGACGGTCGGCATGCTGGCCAATCATATTTGGTCACTTGGCAGCGACGACGATGCCTCTGACGTTGTTAACGAGACATTTTTGCAGCCGTTCCTGAATTATTCGCTCGGCCATGGCCGGTCGCTGTCCCTCGACACCGAGTCAACTTACGACTGGGAGGTGGAGGAGTGGACGGTGCCGATCAATTTCGGCTTTCAGCAGGTGCTGAAACTCGGTCATCAGCCTGTGCAACTCGAATTGGAGGGACGCTACTACGCGGCTAAACCCGAGGGCGGTCCCGATTGGGGACTGCGCGCGCAATTCACCCTGCTTTTTCCGGACAAATAGCGGCGGGCCCCAGCACACATCCGTGCAGGTTTAGGGCTGCGATCTTCAGCAGCCGACCATCATTTCACCATCTCGATCTCGCTCGGCCGCCATTCCTTGGTGAAGAACGGCTCAAGCGGGCTGTACAGGCGAAGGATCGTAAGCCAACCCTTTCTCGATCGGCGTCGAGCTCCGCGCGTCAGATTTCGCCGGCGGGAATGAGCGGCACCGCGATGTGCCGCCCATTGAGCGAATTGGCGCGGGCAACTCAATTTCGCCCGCACTCTGCCGACCGCGCCGAATGCCGGCTGCCTCAGCTGCCCAGTGCGGCTTTCACGGCGGCTGCCCCATCGCCGCCGTCGAACGTCGTCACCCCGGCCAGCCACGGCGTCACTGCATCCGGATTGGCTTTCAGCCATTCCTTGGCCACCTCGTTCGGATTGCCGCCCTTGATGACCTTATCCATCATGACGTTTTCCGCCGACATGTCGAACTTCAGGTTCTTCAGGAAAGCCCCGACATTCGGACATTCGGCGCTGTAGCCCTTCCGGCTGACCGTGAAGACCTTGGCTCCGCCGAAGCCGCTGCTTTGCATGCCGTCGAGATAGTTGATCTTCATCTCGCCCATCACAGGGTGCGGGGTCCAACCAAGGAAAACGATCCAGCTTTTCGCCTTCATCGCCTGTTCGGCCTCGGTCAGCATGCCGGCTTCCGAAGATTCGACCAGTTCAAAGCCGGACAGGTTATTCTTCGGGTCGGCCATCATATCGCGGATGATGTTGTTGCCGGCGGCTCCCGCCTCGATGCCGTAGATCTTGCCGCCAAACTTTTCAGCCTGTGCACCCAGGTCGGCCAACCCCTTGACGCCTTCGGCCGTGACATAATCCGGCACGACGAGGCCGAAGCCCGCACCCTCGAGGTTCTGGGCGACCGTCTCGACGGATCCGTCGGCCGCATAGTCCTTGATAGCGTCGGTCTGGGCCGGCATCCAATTGCCAAGGAAAACGTCCATGTCGTTTTCCTTGAGCGCGGAGAAGGTCACCGGAACGGTAAGCTGGGTCATCTCGGGTTGGTAGCCAAGTGCTTCCAGCAGGACGAATGCAACGCCGGTGGTCACCTGGATGTCCGTCCAGCCGACATCCGACAGCCGTACCTTCTGGCAACTGGCGGGATCCGCAGCCATGGCTCCGCTGGACGCCAGAATGAGGGCAATCCCGGCCGCCGCGCATTTCAGACTTTTCGTTCGCATGTCATAGCTCCACTTCGCTTTTTTGCTTCTGGTCAGGCAGGCACTGTCATTCTCCGCGTGGAAAGCGCTGGCTTTCCTCCAGCACATTCAGGTCCATATGGTTGCGCATGTAGCGCTCGGAGGCCTTCTGCAGCGGCTGGTAGTCCCAAGGGAAATAGGCGCCGTTGCGCAGCGCGCGATAGACGACGTGGCGGCGCGCCTGGCTCTCGCGCACCGCCGCCTCGAAAGCGGCGAGGTCCCAGCGCGCCTCGGCTTCCCGCGTCAGCTCTTCCAACAGAGGCGCATGCGCGGGGTCGTCGGCCAGATTGGCCAGTTCGTGCGGATCCGCCTCCAGATCGAAGAGAACGGGCTTGTCCTTCGCCGACAGCGCCAGCTTGTGGCGTCCCTTTCGCAGGCAGACGAGCGGTGCTTCCGACCCTTCCGCGGCATACTCCATTGCAACCGCTCCGCGCGTCCCAGTTCCCTGGACGAGCGGCGCAAGATCTTCGCCGTCCGTCCAGGGCGCCAGCCTGCGCGTGTCGACGCCTGCAAGCCCCGCCAGCGTCGGCGCGACGTCCATGGTCGAAACCGGAACATTCACCCTGCCCGCCGTCCATCCGGGCGCGGCGATCATGAGAGGAACCCGCGCGGAGCCTTCGAAGAAGCTCATCTTGAACCACAGGCCGCGCTCTCCAAGCATGTCGCCATGGTCGGACACGAACACCACAACGGTTTTGTCGGCCATGCGCGTCCGCGCCAGCACGTCGAGCAATTCGCCAATCTTTTCATCTATGTAGGAGATGTTTGCGAAGTAGCCGCGCCGAGCGCGGCGAACATCTTCCGGCGTGATCGGGAAGGCGCTGTGATCGCAGGCATCCAGGAGCCGGCGCGAGTGCCCATCCTGCTCCGCATAGGGGAGCGGAGCCACTTTCGGGACGAGTTCAGCGCAATCGGCATAGAGGTCCCAATATTTGCCGCGCGCGACATAGGGATCGTGCGGATGGGTGAAGCTCACCGTCAGGCACCAGGGCCGAGCATCCTGCCCCCGCGCAACATCGTAGAGCTTGCGCGTCGCGTGATAGGCAACCTCGTCGTCATACTCCATCTGGTTGGTGATCTCGGCGACGCCGGCGCCGGTGACCGAGCCTAGATTGTGATACCACCAGTCGATCCGCTCGCCCGGCCTCGTATAGTCCGGCGTCCAGCCGAAATCGGCGGGATAGATATCGGTCGTCAGCCGCTCCTCGAACCCGTGCAACTGGTCGGGTCCGACAAAGTGCATCTTGCCGGAGAGAGCCGTGTGATATCCCGCCGCGCGCAGATGATGCGCAAAGGTCGGGATGTCCGACGCGAACTCCGCCGCATTGTCATAGACGCGTGTCCGGCTTGGCAACTGCCCCGACATGAAGGCGGCACGGGACGGCGCGCAGAGCGGACTGGCGCAGTAGGTGTTGGCAAACCGCACCGACCGGGCGGCCAGCGCCTTCAGGTTGGGGGTGTGCAGAAAATCCGCCGGCCCGTCTGGAAACAGCGTTCCGTTCAGCTGATCGACCATCAGAACAAGGATGTTCGGACGTGTCGCGGCTATTCCTGGCCCTGGCGAGATCACACCCTATCCGCGTTCTGGAATTGACGCCTCATTAAGGGAGCTGTCATCCGGCGTGTAAACCTGTTATTTTTCAATCATTGGCATAAAGGTTGTTTATGGATCGTCGTCGAATTGACCTTGGCTGGATGCGCGTCCTTGTCGAAACGGCACGGCGCGGCAGCTTCACCGGCGCGGCGGCGGCGCTCGGGATGACCCAGCCGGCCGTCAGCTATCAAGTTCGCCGGATGGAAGAGCAGGCCGGTTTTGAAGTGCTGCGGCGCGGCCGCCACGGCATCGAACTCACCGCATCCGGGCGCAAGCTTCTCGCTATCTGCGCGAGGACAGTGACGGAGGTCGACGACCTGCTGAAGGAGCACCGCATCGGCCTCGGCCGGCCGGCTGTCAGGCTTCACACCGACTACGCCTTCTCCTCCCTCTGGCTCATTCCCAGGATGCACGCCTTCCGGCCGCTGCACCCCGATATCGACCTGCAGATCGTGGCCACGCAGCGCTTCCGGCCGGAGGATATGGAAGCCGGCGATATCGCAATCGCCTTTGGCGAGCGGCGGGATTTCGGCGCGGCGGCCTCGCTCATCCTGGCCGAAGCTGTGGTTCCCGTGTGCACAGCGGCCTATCTCGCGCTGAACGGACCGTTCGGCGACGCGAATGCACTCGCGAAGGCGCGGCTCGTCCATCTCGAGGCGCAGTCGCCCTCGCCATGGCTGGATTGGACCCGCTACCTCGCCGCGTTCGGGGCGGTGCGAAGCTCGGCCCGGCACGCGGGCGATCTCAGCTTCAATACCTATTCGCTGGTCACCCAGGCGGCGATGGAGAACCAGGGACTGGCGCTCGGCTGGAAAGGACTGGTCGACTCGCTGCTGCGCTCCGGAATTCTGGTGCAGGCAGGGCCGGAATTGCGCCAAGCGCATACGGGATACTGGCTGGTGCCTCCCGCGGCGTCGACGCCGGGCAGCGAAAGGCTGATGCGTTGGCTGCTCGACGAGCGGGGCGCCGAGCCCAGGCCGGCGAGCGCCTGACCGATCCGCTCAGGCGAATCAAACGAGCGACCCGCGCAAGGCTCGGGCGCCACATGGCGCGAGGCCGTCTGATGCGTTGCATCGGCGGCAAAATCCGGCATGTCGCTGGCCAACGCTCCGACTCCGCACCGATTTTTTTTCGCTCAGTGGATAATTCGCCGTTCAAATGGTGTGGCCGTTTCGAATTTCCCGGAGCATGTTGACGGCGTGGCGATGGCGGAACATCGCGGGAGTTGGGAGGACATATATGTCGGGCAATCTGGAAAAGGGTATTACGGCAAACGGTACGGGCTTTGCGGGAACCAAATGGAACATCCTCGGCCAAACCTATTTTCCGAAAGCGACCTGCGAGTCTGCTTTCGCGTTCGAAACGAACAGCGCACCGGGACAGTTCGTGCCGGTCCACATCCATCCCACACAGGATGAATTCATCCTCGTGCAGGAAGGCCAGCTTGAACTGAAGCTGGACGGCAAATGGCAGACGGCGAAAGCCGGCGACCTAGTGCGCATGCCGCGCGCAATCCCGCATGGCTATTTCAACAAGTCGGACACGCCCTGCCGCGCGCTGTTCTGGGTGTCGCCGGCGCGCCGCCTGGAGGATTTGTTTAAGGCCTTGCACGACCTGGAGGATGTCGAGGAAGTGGTGCGGCTGTCGGCGCTTCACGAGGTCGAGTTCCTGCCTCCAGAGGCCAACGAATAACGAAGTCACTTCTGCGAAAGCCACTTTTTCGGCGGCGGAGTGCAAAGCGCTCCCGCCGGTCCGACGTCTTCGGAGGATGAGATGAACGCCCAGCGGAAGAAAGTCTGCGTCATCGGCGCGGGCGTCAGCGGCCTTGCCGCCGCAAAGTGGTTCAAGCAATTCGGCCACGACGTCAGCGTCGTCGAGCGGGGACCGGACCTTGGAGGCGTCTGGGATCCCTCCCGGTCCTATCCCGACGTGCAGACACAGAGCCCCAAGGAACTCTATCGCTACACGGACAAGGCGATGCCCGCGGCCTATCCCGAATGGCCCAGGGGCGGCCAGGTGCACAACTATCTGGCGGCCTATGCCGACGAGCACGCCCTTCGCCCCCTGATCACGACAAATGCTGCCGTCAGCACGATGAAGCGTGGCGACAAAGGCGGCTGGCTGGTTGCTGTCGAGCAGAACGGCAAGAGCACGACCACGCCGTTCGACTTCGTGGCAGTCTGCACCGGACAGTTCAGCGAAATCCACAAACCCGATTTCCAGGGGAGCGCCGAGTTCGTCACCGGCGGTGGCTCGGTCCTGCATTCCTCGGAATACACCGATCCGGCCATCGTGAAAAACAGGCGCGTCGTTGTCCTGGGCTTCTCAAAGTCGGCGACGGATATCGCCGTCAACGCGGTGAATTCGGGAGCCAGCGAGGTGACGATCGTCTATCGCGAGCCGATCTGGCGCGTCCCCTACTTCATAGGCGGGCTGCTCAATTTCAAGCGCATCCTCTACATTCGCGCGCAGGAGAACATGTTTCCCGCCTGGGCGCAGACACCCATGCAGCGTCTCAACCACGCCATCGCAAAGCCGTTCATCTGGGCCAATTGGCGAGCCCTGGAGAGCCTGCTGAACATGCAGCTGAAGCTTGGCAGGCTTGGCATGAAACCGAGGACGCGGATCGAAGATGGCATCAACTGCTCCGTGCCCATCGTCACGCCGGGCTTCTTCGAGATGATCCGCGATGGCCGCATCAAGGCCAATCAGGGCACGTTCCGCGACTATGGAGTGGGAACCATCGCCCTGACCGGCGGACGGACGATCGACGCCGACGTGGCGATCCTGGCGACAGGCTGGAAACAAGGCGTTCCCTTCCTGCCGGAAGCGGATCGGGCAAAACTGATCGAACCCGACGGTCAGTACCGGCTCTACCGCAACATCGTAAACCCCGACTTGCCCGATATGGGATTTGTCGGCTTCAATTCCTCCTTCGCCACCGTTCTGTGCGCCGACCTTGCGGCGAACTGGCTGGTGCGCTTTGCCGACGGCAAGCTATCAAAGCAGCCGAATAGTGCCGAAATGAAAGCCAACATCGCGATGATGCTGGATTGGCGGCGCAATGCGCGACCCGCCGCTGGCCGCTATGGCGGGCTCTGCATCGCACCCTACCACTTCAAGCATTTCGACGAGTTGATGGATGATATCGGCGTCAAGGGACGCCGCCGCAATCCGCTGGTTGAGAACCTCACTCCCCCGGACGCGGACGCCTATGCCGGCTATCTGAAATCGGCGCCGGCCTATCAAGCGGGGTAAGTGCGCCGGCGGCGGCGCGCGGAACCGAATCCCTGCCCGGCCTGCATCTGTGGCTCGCCGCCAGGCCAACAAAAAAAAGCCGCCCTCACGAGCGGCTTTTTACGTTTGATATCAGATGCTTATAGTGCGGTCATCTGGAGTTCATCGACGCCATCGTGCCCATAGATGTCGTCACGGAACTGTACGACGCCGGGGCCGGTCGACCAGGCGGTGATATATTGGAAATTGACGCCGACCGGATCGTGAACCGGAACGGGCGTGTTCTCGCCGCTCTTGATCGTCTCCTCGAAACGCTGACGACCCCAGCCATCGGTGTTCTTGAGGATCCAGGTGACCAGGTCGCGCACATTCTGAACGCGCACGCAGCCGGACGAGTTGAAGCGCTCTTCCTTGGCGAAAAGGCTCTGCGAGGGCGTATCGTGCATATACACGCCTTCAGGGCTGGGGAAGTTGATCTTCAGCGACGCCATGGCGTTGATCTTGCCCGGATCCTGCCGCAGCCGGTACTTGGCCGCCTCTTCGGTGTTCCAGTCTATCGCCGACGGCGGAATCTCCTGGCCGTCGGGCCCGAAGATACGGATGCTGTTCTTGGTCAGGTATTCCGGGTCCTTGCGCATCAGCGGAATGATGTCCTTGCGGACAATCGATTCCGGCGCGTTCCAGTATGGATTGAAGGTCACATCGCTGACCTGCGAATGCACGATCGGCGACGGGCGGTCGATACGGCCGACAATCGCCTTGTTGCGCAAAACCACGCGGCCGTTTTCGACTGCTTCGACCTGCGTCGCCGGAATGTTGACCACGATGTAGCGCTGGCCGAAATCCGTGCCGTACTGCTGGAAGCGCTGCAGATTGGTCTGCAGCTGGCCGAGGCGCACCTGCGCCGAAACATTCATGGCCTTGTAGGTGTACTTGCCGGTGACGCCGTCAGCCGGGATGCCGTGCCGGCGCTGGAAGCGCTTCAGCGCGGCGTCGACATAGGTGTCGAAGGACGGCGAAATGCCTGCGTCTGGCGACATGTCGCCGGAGACCATCAGGCGCTTGCGCAGAACCTCGACATCGGCATCGCTGACGCCGAGTTGCAGCTTCTTGGTGTCGGGAACTTGCGGCCAACCGCCCTGGCTGACGATGGACTGATATTGGCCGATCGCCTGTTCGGTATTGTTGACCGTTTCGAGGCTGAAAATCGGCGTGGTGGTGGAGACCTTGGCCTCGGATGTCTTTGCGCTCACCTGCGCGTCGAACTGGTCGTCCCAATTGCCGCGGCTCGGAGACGATAGGACATCGCCGATCGGATCCTGCGACTGTGCGAAAGCCACGCTCGCAACGCTGCCGACTGCAAGGGCGCCAACGCTGGTGAGAAAAGCACGGCGGGAGGAATTGAGGGTTGTTGCCACGGCTTTGATACCTGTCTGTCTGTTGGCTGGTTGCGCCAAGTTTAGAATTGTCAACCTTAACAGTTTGCCAATTTCCGGGGATCTTGGCCCGAAGCCTGCCCCGCAACACATCCCGGGTCTCCTCACCCACGATGCGCCATCCTTGGCATAAATCCAGACCATGCCGTTTTCATGGGAATATGGCGGCAATAGGACCCAGCGCCTGCACGAAGCGGTGAGGTGGCGGGGCGTACGGCGCCTGAAGGCGATTAAGCCGAAGAGCCGGCCGATGTGAGCCCGCAACGGCCCGGCCGCATCCCTCGCAGGATCGAGGGACGATGCGCCGATGCGAGGGAAAAAGCCGGCGCGCAGGACGCGCCGGTGACAAGGTCATATCCAACTGCCCGGCCGATCAGCCGATGGCAGACATTTCCGGCATTTCTGCCGCCGCCGGCGCCTACATCCGATAGGCGATCGTGTCGTTCCAGAAGCGGTCCAGGCGCTGCAGCGCGCGGTTCATCTGCTTGAACTCGTCCTGGTTGATGCCGCCGACCTGCTCGATCGACCCGACATGGCGCTCGTAGAGCCGCCCGACGACTTCGGCCACCGACTGGCCTTTCGGCGTCAGGCTCACACGGACCGAACGGCGGTCGATGCGCGAACGCTGATGATTGATGAAGCCCAGATCGACCAGCTTCTTCAGATTGTAGGAGACGTTTGAGCCGAGATAATAGCCGCGGCTGCGCAGCTCTCCGGCGGTCAGTTCCGCATTGCCGATGTTGAAGAGCAGCAGCGCCTGCACCGCATTGATATCCGATCGGCCGGCGCGATCGAACTCGTCTTTAATAACGTCAAGCAGACGGCGATGCAGCCGCTCAACAAGTTGAAGTGATTCCATGTATAGCGAACGAATAGCTTCGCGTCGTTCATCAGCTACAGGGGCGGGTTTCGCCGCAGGGCGAGTATTGATCATTGGATGTGCCTTTCGTTTGTCGCCTGGTGGCTTTTTGTTTTTGCCACCTTGATCGCGACCCTACCGGCCACCCATAAAATTCGACTTAAACGCCAGACTTAACAAAGCCCTAACACGAGGGTGTTGAGGAACAGGGTGAATTTTCCGTCTACGAGGCCAATTTGTTAACCATGCGGCCTTTCGGCCGGAAGTTTAACGCGCGGCCTCGGACTTCTGCTTCGCTATGAGCATCCGGAAGCCGGCATAGAGCACCATCACCACAACATGGGCCAGGACGATCATGCGCCTGTCGCCGAACAATTCCGGGAAGCCCCAATACATGGTTGCCTCCATGGCGGCGCAGATGAACCAGATCACCGGTCCCCAGGAGGCGAAAGTCCACAGGCCGATCGCGGCGAATGGAAACAGCGCCGCCAGTGTGACGCTGGCGATCTGCCAATGGACGGGCATCAGGTCGAAACGCCAGAGCTGGCCTGGATAATATCCAACCAGCCGGATCCAGTAGGCGACGCCGAAAACAAGGCAGTAGGCGGCGATCACCCGGTGGAACCAGACGAACCCGATCTCTGCAAGCGTCGGCGCCAGCGAACTGCGCTGCGTCAGGCCATCCCTCACAGCGTCAACTCTCCACCGGGCGGTTCGCGGAAGTAGCTGTCCACCTCCTGGGGCGTCACAGCGCCGTGCGCTGCTGGACGCCATTTCGGCTTGTCGCCCTTGTCGATGAGGACAGAGCGGATGCCTTCGTAGAAATCATGGCCGCGCAGCATGCGATTGACGATGCGGTATTCCATCTTCACGCAATCGGCCATCGACATCGTCTGGCCGGCGACAATCTCCCGAAACGCAACAGCCAGGCTGGTAGGCGATTTCTCGCGCATCGTGGCCAGCGTAGCTGCCGCCAGCTCATTGTTCGGCGCGTCCGCCTCGAGCGCGCCGAACAGGTCTTCAAGGCTCGGCTGGCTGAACCAGCGGTCGATTGCGGCGAGTTTCTCGCGCTCCGTTTCGCGTCGGGCCATGAAGAAGAAATTTCGCAGCGAAGCCTCCGGCTCGCCGGTCATCGCGATGCTCTCCAACAGGGGCGTGAGGTTTTCCGCCTTCACACCATGCGTCGCCAGGCCGGAGAACAGCGCATCTCCCCACTTCACCCGCGTTCCGGTCAAACCGAGATAGAGGCCGTAATTGTCGGCCAAATCGGGCAGGAGATGGCTGGCGCCGACATCCGGAAAGAAGCCGATGCCGACCTCGGGCATGGCGAATACCGCGTTCTCCGTCATGATGCGATGGGAACCATGGCACGACACGCCGACGCCGCCGCCCATAACGATGCCGTCGATGAGCGCGACATAGGGCTTCGGATAGCCCTCGATCAGGGCGTTGAGGCGATATTCATCAGCGAAGAAATCGACCGGCGGGTTCTCCCGGCTGGTATGGATCGCCATCAGGTCGCCGCCGGCCGAGAACGCCCTGCCCTCTCCCTTGATGACGACGGCCGCGACAGACTTGTCGTGCCGCCAGTGGGTCAGCGCACGGGTCATCGCCTTGATCATGCGGTGGCTGACCGCGTTGAGCGCCTGCGGCCGCGTCAGCGTGATGACGCCGGCCAGACCCATGCGCTCGAAGCGCACTTCATCGCCTCCGCCGAACTCAACCAATTCCGTCTCGATCGCCAAATCGATCCTCCTCGCAGCCGCAGGCAAGTGCTATGCGGCGCGGCGGATCGCGTCAACGGTTCGGCCATGACAAGCGCGTCGGAGGATCGCAGCGAACACCGGCCGGCCCTGATGCGCCCTGCGCCGGCTGGCGCATCGGCCTGGTCGGCAATGAGGCGGCTGGCCGCATTGGTGGGAGAAGCCGCCTCGTGCTATCACCTCGCCGACAGGACCCCGTTTCGGAAAAAACTGCCGAGGCAAGCCAGATGAACAAGTTCAGCCCAACCAGGCCGTCCGGCGGCCGGAGCGTCGACGAGATAACCGCGTCTCGCCGTCTTCGCCGCCTGCGCAAGGCCGACTGGTCGCGGCGGCTGGTGCAGGAGAGCCGCCTGTCGGTCGACGATTTGATCTGGCCGATCTTCCTGATCGAGGGTTCGAATGTGCGTGAGCCCATTCCCGCCATGCCGGGCGCCTTTCGGCTCAGCGTCGATCTGGCGGTGAAGGAAGTGGAAAACGCGGCCAGGCTGGGCATTCCGGCGGTTGCGCCCTTTCCCAACATTGCGCCGGGCCGCAAGGACGTGACCGGTTCGCACATTCTCGATCCCGACAATCTGATCAACCGGGCGACGCGCGCGCTGAAGGATGCGGTTCCGGAGGTCGGCGTCATCACCGACGCCGCGCTCGACCCTTTCACCAGTCATGGGCACGACGGCATCTTGCGCGACGGCATCATCGTCAACGATGAAACCGTGGGCCAGGTCGCCGCGGCGGCGGTCCTGCAGGCGGCCGCCGGCGCCGACATCATCGCGCCGTCCGACATGATGGATGGACGCGTTGGCGCTATCCGCGACGCCCTCGACGCCAACGGTTTTCAGGACGTTGCCATCATGTCCTACGCCGCCAAGTTCCAGTCGGCGTTCTACGGGCCTTACCGCGAGGCGGTCGGCACGCTGGGCCTGCTGAAGGGTGACAAGAAGACCTATTACATTGACCACGCCAATTCCGACGAGGCGGTTCGCGAGGCCGAACAGGACATCGCAGAAGGCGCCGACATGCTGCTGGTCAAGCCCGGCCTTCCCTATCTCGACATCATCAGGCGCCTGAAGGATGAATTCCAGATGCCCACTTTCGCCTATCAGGTGTCGGGGGAGTACGCGATGATCAAGGCCGCCGCAGCCAATGGCTGGATCGATGGCGAAAAGGCGATGCTGGAATCGCTGCTCGCCTTCAAGCGCGCCGGGTGCGACGGCATCCTGACCTACTTCGCGCCGGAAGTAGCGCAACTCCTGCGCTAGAACCGCTTTTCAAATTGTGCATGGCTTCCCACGCAGGCGACCGCTTGCGCCGCCTCTTTTCGAGCAGCAGCAAGCGACCAGCCCTGGCTTCCGCGACACCTACACGCACGAATCGATGGATGGCGGCTGCCAAGTGGCATTTCTTCAGCAAGTTCGACAGAACGTGAACCCAGCTGAAGATTTGAACAGGAAAATCAATATCTTAAGCTGTCAATCCTGAATAGTTCAAGCTTGGACGTTTCCGGATAAACTTTGTTACTAGCGCCGACCAAACCCGAACGCTAGGTTGCCGCCACACGATCTCTTGGGCTTGAGGGATCAAAACCCGCGCTTAATCGTTATGGTGCGGTTTGGGAGGAGGTCGAGGACGGTTGCCCGGAACCTCATCAAAACAGAAGCCGGTACGCGGCAGCACTTCCGGACTCGGGCGGGTCGTTCGGAAGACAACGCTGCGTGCACGATATCGAGGATGACCCATGCCGAACTCAGCAGACTGGACGGAAAACGACCAAACCCCTGACAACCCATATGGCAAGAGCGAGGATTACGAAGGGTTCCTGGATTACCTCGGGGACCTCGGAAGAAGCCTGACCCCGGCGATCGCCGCCAACCCTCTCAAGATCAATGTCTACGAACTGAACGATCACCCCGAATACAAGGCTGCCGTGATCGGCGCGTTGCAACAGTGGGCAACGGTGACGCCGCTTCAGTTCGAAATTATCGACGACAGGCCGTTCAACGGCGTTTCCGGGCCTTACGATGGCGTCACGGACTGGATTGAAGTCGTCAGTCCTGAAGTCGGCGAGGAAGACGACGGCAGCGCCTATTCGGCCAACAGATATGTCAGCATCGGCCAGCGGTTCCATGACACTGAGCCGGACAAGACCGATCTGGGCGGCTACGTCTTCGATTCATACATTCATGAGTTTGGCCACGAGTTCGGCCTGAACCATCCGGGCCTTTACAACTACAGTGGCCCCGGCGGCGTGCAGATCAATTATTTGAACAATGGCACGTGGATTTACGACCGCCAGCAGTACAGCGTGATGTCCTATTTCGACGGCATCGATGTCGGGGAGACGACGCGCTGGTCACCGACGACGCCCCTGCCGGCTGACATCGAAGCCGTTATCCGCCGCTTCTTCTCCACTGTCGACAGTGCCGGCGTTCGCACCTACCAGGAGATCCAGCTTAACACCGGCAATGACAGCTACGGCTTCGGAAGTTCAAAATACGGCTACGAGCTGACTTCAGAAGGCCAGACGCACGATATCGGCTTCGTCATCCACGATACCGGCGGCAATGACACCATAGATTTCTCCGGCTCCACCTCCGGGACCATCCTCGACCTGCGCGCCGGCAAGTTCTCCAGCGTTAACGGACACAACAACAACGTCTCGATTTTTGCCGGACATAACGCGGACCAGACCGGCTACTACATCGAAAAGGGCATCGGCAGCGCCTTCGACGATACGATCATCGGCAATGACGGCAAACAACACGATCGATGGTGGACGCGGCACCGACCACATGGCCGGAGGCGCGGGAGACGACGTTTACTACGTCGATTCCGAAGACGACATCGTGCTCGAACTTGCAGGCGGGGGAAACGATACCGTCATCGTGACGAACCGAAACGTCGACATCAGCAGTATCGAGAACGTCGAACACATCTTTGTGGTGCCGACGAGGACCACCCCTCCTCCAAGGATCAGCAACGCGCTGCCCACGAGCGTGCCTACCGACACGCCGATCGACGGCGATGGGCAGGACAACACGATCGATGGCGGCGCAAATGGCGATATCATTCGTGGCCTCGGCGGTGACGATATCCTTATCGGCGGCCGCGACACGCTCGCCAGCCGCGACATCAACAACACGATCGACATCGAGGATCTGGAAGACCAGACCGAGACGGACGACGGCGACGACTGGCTCTACGGTGGCGCCGGCAATGACGAACTTTACGGCGGCGCCGGCAACGACCGGCTCTATGGCGGCGCGGGGAACGACACGATGTACGGCCAGGCTGGCCGGGACGTGTTCTACGGCGGGGCTGGCGTCGACACCGTCGACTACAGCAAGGAAAGCCCGTTCCAACTGCTCGTCAATCTGAACCTCAACATCGCCAGTGGCGGCACGGGGTCGGGCGATCTGTTCTACAGCATCGAGAATCTGATCGGCTCCGACGACCGTATCGACCGCTTCATCGGCACCGCCGATGACAACTACTTCCAGGGCCTCGGAGGCGGGGACTACTTCAACGGCGGCGATGGCGACGACGTGCTGGATAGCGGCCGCGATGGCGACATCGTCTATGGCGAAGGTGGCAACGACACGATCATCGGCGGCGCCGGTCAGGATTATCTGGACGGCGGTGCTGGCGTTGATACCGTCGTGTATCGCGGCAGTTCGGCTGGCGTGACGATCGACCTCGCGAACGGCGAAGCTCGCGGCGGTGATGGCGACGGGCCTGTCCAGATCGTTGGCCGAGGAACGCTGATCAAGCATGACATATTGGTCGGCTTCGAAAATGCCACCGGTTCCGCGTTCGACGACCATATCTTCGGCACGAATCAGAGGAATGTCCTCAGCGGTGGAAACGGCGACGACTTCCTGACCGGCGGCGGAGGCAAGGACCTGCTTGAAGGCGGCGCCGGTAGCGACACAGCAGACTATTCTACGTCTATCAGCGGCGTTGTCGCCAGCCTCCAGCGGGGTGGACCGACGGAAGGCGATACCTACCGTTCGATCGAGAACCTTGCCGGTTCCGGCCAGAACGATCGCCTCACAGGCAATGCCGCGGCCAACGTTCTCACCGGCCAGGGCGGCGACGACAGGTTGGATGGAGGCAATGGCGACGACGTCCTGAACGGCGACTTCGCCGACAATTCGCCGCCACCGCCCGGCCCCGTGCTGGGCACGGGATACACTACCTTGGGGCCAGACGCGGCAAACAACTCGATCGCAACCGCCTTGGACATCACTGAAAACTTCTCGCTGGCCTCGGATGCCGACATCTTCGATTCGACGACGGTGCCTCACACGACGGTCAACGCGACGGGAAATGGCCAGGCCGGCTACTACAGACTCGACCTCGTCGCAGGATCGACCCTGACGATCGATATCGATCACATCGCCGACCCGGATGTTTTCGACAGTTGGATCCAGTTGCGCTCGGCCGATGGTACGGTGATCGCCGACAATGATGACGGCGGAAGTGACCCCGGTTCGACCAACGGTCGGGATTCAAGCCTGAGCTTTGCCGTCATTGAAACGGGCACCTACTATATCGCCCAAGGCAGCTGGACTGGGCCGAGCACTTGGACGGCTGCGGTCCCCGTCGGTGAAACCTATGAGTTGAACGTATCGGTGGCTCCTTCTGAGGAACCGACTCCTCCCGGTACGGCTGGCCTTGACGTTCTGAACGGCGGCAATGGCGCCGATTTGCTCGACGGTGGCGGCAAAGCCGACGTCCTGACCGGCGGCAACGGCGAAGATGCGTTCCGCTTCAGCACGCAACTCGGAAGCGACAACATTGACCGGATCACCGACTTCAACGTGAGCCAGGATACGATCCAACTCGATGATCTGGTCATGAGCGCCTTGGGTGCTGTCGGCGACCTCGTCGCGGCGGCGTTCCATAAGAGCGTCGCGGGCGTGGCGCATGACGCGACCGACCGCGTCATCTATGACACCAACGGCGGCCAACTCTGGTATGACGCCGATGGCAACGGCGCTGGCGCGGCGCTTCAGATTGCCCGGCTCTCCGCCGGCCTGAACATCACCGCGTCAAACTTCGTGGTGATCTGACCACTCTTGAAAGGGTCGCCCTGTGGCGGCCCTTTCAAGCTTCTCGCTGGCGGCGAAACGCCGCCAGCGAACGCTGACGGTTACAAGGCGCTCAGCTTCCCCAGGTGCTTGGCAACGAGATAGTAGAACGTCACCCGGTTCTTGGTGTTGTCGGCCGACATTGTCTCGCAGACTTTCTCCAGCACCGAATCGGCCTTCGCGCCGTCGGACACACCGAGCTTCTTGGCAATCCAGCCGGCCTTCACCCGCTCAAGCTCCTTGGGATCGGTGCAAGAAACCAGCGACGAGTCGCGATTCCTCAAAGCGATGCCCAGGTGCTTCACGATCTTGGCCACCGAATCCGCATCCGCGGTGGCGTCGTACTTTCTTACGTCTGGCAAATAGTCAGCCATTCAGAATTCCCCTCGTACCCCAGGATGACGGAGCTGCCGCGCCCTCGTGCGCGACTCTTTCCATGGCTCTCCTCATCGCGAGGATTTTCGGGCGCGAATTATCTCAAGTCAATCTGTTCATGGCCACGCCGGACGTGGCGGCCGGCCGGCCGAGGGGGTGCCGCAATGGCGCGAACCGCCCTTCCCTTTTGCGTTGCGGTTGCCTATATTCGCCGGGTCAGCTTGTCTGACTATGGCGATAAACTGCCGGTGTAATAAGCCATTCGGACCCGGGGGCGGTACCCGGCGCCTCCACCAAAAATCGCCACTCCCTCACTAGGGCGGTTTTTGATGGGGGCGAAATAGGATCGACGAGGGTGTAAAGATCGGACTTTTGCTCGGCATTGTACCACCGTTATCGGGCTAA
>Ga0190271_10000179_pt1 | contig 31534 bp, 29 predicted proteins | sample Popmic356T_FD_133747 | JGI IMG/M metagenome (GOLD analysis project Ga0190271, IMG submission 133747) | Populus adjacent soil microbial communities from riparian zone of Weber River, Utah, USA - 356 T | ecosystem: Environmental > Terrestrial > Soil > Riparian zone | place: USA: Utah | collected...
CGGACCGCGGCGGCGGCGCCCTGCAGCTCGGCCTCGTCGGCCAGCGCGTAGCGCGGCGTCTCCAGCGGCCCGGGATCGTCGAGCAGGGCGACGTCGGCGCCGCGCTCGGCCAGGGCCAGGGCGCAGGCGGCCCCCACCCCGCGCGCCCCGCCCGCGACCAGCGCCGCCTTGCCGGTGAAGTCGGCGCCGCTCACGGCATCCGGGCGCTGGCGCCCATGCAGACGTCGAGGGTCGTCCCGGTCACCATCCGCGCCTCCGCCGAGACCAGGTAGAGGACCGCGGCGGAGATCTCCTCGGGCGGCGTCCACGGCTCCGGGACCGGGTTCATCGCCGTGTAGCGCGGTTCGACGTCGGCCTTGGTCGGGTTCTCGAGGTCCGGCGCGAACAGCCCGTACAGCGCCTCGTTGTGGACCATCTCCGAGTCGACCGTCGCCGGGCAGACGGCGTTGACGGTGATCCCCTTGTCGGCGACTTCCAGGGCCAGGGTCTTGACCAGCCCGATCACCCCCCACTTGGCGGCCACGTAGTGGGCGAGGTTGGGATTGCCCATCCGGCCGCCCATCGAGGAGGTGGCGACGATCCGGCCGTAGCCGCGCTCGATCATCTGCGGGACGACCGCCCGCATCGACTTGAAGACACCGGTCAGGTCGGTGTCGACCATCTCGTCCCACATCCGGTCGTCGATCTCCCAGAACTTGCCGAAGCCGCAGACGCCGGCGTTGGCGAGCAGGACGTCGATCCGGCCCAGCTCGCCGAGCGCCTCCGCGACCGCTCCCTCGATCTCCTCGGTGGAGCGGACGTCGGCCTTGACGGCGACGCAGCGCCGTCCCAGCGCCTCGACCTGGCGCACGGTCTCGGCCAGGTCCTCCTCGCTGGCCAGCGGGTAGGGCACGGTCTCGATCGGCGCGGCGATGTCGCAGACCGCGATGTCGGCGCCCTCGCGGGCCAGCGCCAGCGCGTGCGAGCGCCCCTGGCCGCGGGCCCCACCGGTGATGAAGGCGACCTGTTCGTCGAGCTTTCCCATGGCTTCCTTTCGAGTTCGGGTTGGCGGTGTCAGCGGGCGCGGCCGCGCACCTTGGTGAGGACGACGGCGACGATCAGCGCCGCCCCTTGGAAGGTCGGGATCACCCAGGAGGGGATGCCGTTGAGCTGCAGCCCGTTGATCCCGATCGCGATGATCGCCAGCCCGATCAGCAGCCCCAGCACGTTGAAGCGACCGGGCTTGATCATCGTCGAGCCGAGGAAGGCGGCTGCGTAGGCGGGCAGCAGGTACTGGGCGCCGACTTCGGGCTGGCCGGCGCCGATCCGCATCGCGTACAGCAGCCCCGCCGCGGCGGCGCAGACGCCCGAGGTCATGAAGGCGAGGTAGAGGATCCGGTCGGTCGGCACCCCGGCCAACCGCGAGGCCTCGCGATTGGCGCCGGTCGCGTAGATCTTCCGGCCCAGCGGCGTCATCACGAAGACGTAGCCGAGGACCAGCGCCAGGACGCCGACGTAGACGATCGGCGCCGGGATCCCCAGCGGTTCGCCGCGGCCAAGGTCGGTGAAGGCGGTGGGGATGTTTTCGGAGACGACCTTGCCGTTGGCGATCAGCTGCGAGATGCCGATGAAGACCGAGCCCGAGCCGAGGGTGACGATGAACGGCTCGATCCCCAGCCGCACGACCAGGAAGCCGTTGAAGACGCCGGCGAGGATGCCGATCCCGAGCGTCATCAGGATCACCAGCGCCACCGGCATGTCCCCCGCGGTCGCCTGGAACATCAGCGTCGAGAAGATCACCGAGAGGGTGAGGATGCCGCCGATCGAGATGTCGAAGACGCCGGCCGCCAGGGGCACCAGCAGCCCCAGCGCCACCATCGCCGTGATCGTCTGGTTGTTGACGACCGCGATCAGGTTGTTGTAGGTCGGGAAGACGTCCGGCAGCGTCGCCGAGAAGGCGAGGAACATCGCGACGAGCAGGGCCGGGCCGGCGAAGCGCTCGACCAGCGAGGCCTGGTGGCGGCGGGCGGGCGGCGCCTTGGCGGGCTCGCCGTCGGCGACCGCGGGCTCAGCTAGCAACGGCATGGGTGGGACCTCCTTCGGCCAGGTAGCACTCCTCGACGATCGCCTCGCGGGTGGCGGCGGCCCCGACCAGCTCGGCGGCGACGCGGCCGGCGCGGAAGGCCAGCACCCGCTGGCAGACTCCGGCGAGGTCTTCCAGGTCGGACGAGCAGAGGACGACGCCGACCCCGTGCTCGCGGGCGGCCTCGGCGATGAAGCGGAGGATGTCGGCGGAGCCGCCGACGTCGACGCCCTGGGTCGGCTCCTCCATCACCAGCAGCCGCGGCCTCGTGCGCAGCAGCCGGGCCACGTAGACCTTCTGCTGGTTGCCGCCGCTGAGCAGCTCGATCGGCCGCTCGGGCTCGCGCGGGAGGATCCCGAAGCGGTCGAGCAGCGAGCGCGCCTCGGCCCGCTCGACGCCGTGGCGGAAGCGGCCGCCGGCCCAGAACGGGCGCAGGTCGGAGATCGTCAGGTTCTCGCGGACGCTGAGCCCGGCGATGCGCTTGTGGTGGTTGCCGGCCGGGACCACGGCGACGCCCAGCGCCGCTACCTCGGTCGGCCCCAGCACCCGCACCGCGGCAGCGCCGACGCGGATCTCGCCGCGGCTGACCGCGGCGCCGCCGAGCAGCGTCCGCGGCACGTCGTGGACACCGGAGCCGGAGAGCCCGGCGAGGCCGACGACTTCGCCGGCCCGCACCGCGAAGCTGGCGCCGCGCAGCTCCTGGTCGGTCCAGACGTCCTCGAAGGCGAGCAGCTCCTCGCCCGCGGCGTCGGCGTCGCGCGGCGTCGCGCGCACCGGGGCGGCGATCTCGCCGCCGGCGATCAGCCGCGCCAGCGCCCGCTGCTCGATCTCGGCCACCGCCGAGGAGTGGACGACGACCCCCTCGCGGAGGACGGTCACCCGGTCGGCGAGGTCGAAGACCTCCTCGAGCCGGTGCGAGACGTAGACGACGCCGACGCCGCGGGCAACCAGCCGCCGCACCAGCGCGAACAGCCGCCCGACCTCCTCGTCGGGCAGCGCCGCGGTCGGCTCGTCCAGGACCAGCACCCGCACCCCCTCCTCGTCCTGGAGGGCGCGGGCGATCGCCACCTCGGTCCGCTCGACGGCGCCCAGCCGGCCCACGTCGTCCTCGGGGTCGAGGTGGTCGAGCCCGAGCGCGTCGAGCCGGGCACGGGCGTCGTCGCGCTCCTCGCGCCAGCGGATCCGCCAGCCCGGCGCGGTCCGGTAGAGGCCGCTGCCGAGCTTGAGGTTGTCGAGGATCGAGAGCCCGTCGGCGAGCCCCAGGTCCTGGTGGATGAAGCGCACCCCGGCCGCCTGCGCGCCCTCCGGGTCGCCGAAGCGCAGCTCCTGCCGGTCGACCGTGGCCGGCCCGGAGCCGGCGTCGGGCTGGTGGAAGCCGGAGAGGACCTTGATCAGGGTCGACTTGCCGGAGCCGTTGTGGCCGACCAGCGCGTGGACCTCCCCGGCCGCGACCGCCAAGTCGACCCCGGACAGCGCCCGCTGCCCGGGGAACGTCTTGGAGATCGAGTGGAGCTCGAGCAGGCTCACGCGCCTAGCCCACGCCCCACAGTTTCTTGAACTGGCCTTCGAAGTCTTTGGCGCCTTCGAAGGAGCCCTCGGCCGGGACGTTCTCCGGGGTCAGGGCCATCTGCGTGGGGTTCTCGATGTTGCCCGGGACCGGTTCGCCGGCCAGCAGGCGGCTGATCAGGTCGACGACCGCCCAGCCGTTTTCGTAGATCCCGGAGAGGACGTCGAGCTTGACGATGTCTTCTTTGCGCAACAGCGCCAGCTCCGGCTCTTCGCCGTCGAAGGTGGCGACGGAGATCTGTTCCGCTTTGCCGGCTTCGCGCACCGAGGCGGCCGCCAGCGAGCCGGCGAAGCCGGGCGCGGCGACGATCCACTCGAGGTCAGGGTTGGACTGGATCTCGGCCTGGAAGAGCGGCGGCAGGTCGGTCTGCGCGGTCGCCGCCGAGAACTGTTCGACGCTGACCGTGCAGTCGCTGCATTCGGCGAGCACCTTTTCGAGCCCCGCGGCGCGCTGCTGGTTGCACTGGTAGACGGTGTCGGCGAAGACCGAGACGTTGGCTTCGCCGCCGGACTGGGCGATGATCTGGTTGGCGAGGATTTCCGCCTCGTGTTCGCAGACGTAGCCGACCTCGCCGGAGTTGCCGGTTTTCGGTTCCGGTTTCTCGGAGGTGAACTGGCCGATTACCGGGATGTCCGCTTCGTGGGCTTTCTTGTAGGCCTCGGGAGCGTCGGACTGCGGCCGGGCGTTGTTGACGATCGCCGCCGGCCCCGCCGCGACCGCCTGGCTCATGCAGTTCTGGAAGTTGGCGATTTCGAACTTGGCGTCGCAGACCTCGGTCTCGTAGCCGGCCGCCTCGGCGCCGTCCTCGAAGCCCTTGACCTGGGCGACGCAGCCGGGGATCGACTGGTCGCAGCCGATGAAGTAGAGCAGCGCCCCTTTCTGCGGCGTCACCGGCCCGAACTGGTTCGCTTCGATCTCAGTCGGCTGTTTGACCGTTTCGGCCGCGGATTCCTCGGCCGCGGCGAGGGCCGCGCCACCGCCCCCGGCGGAGGCTTCGTTGCCGCCGGAGTCGTCCGAGGAGTCGCTACTGCCACAGGCGCTGAGCAGCGCCGCCATCGCGACCAGCGCGAGTATCGAGAACAGCCTTGCCTTCATGGGTCCCTTCTCCTTGTAGTGGTGGCGCTACGGACTTCAGTTGCCCGCGGGAGCCGAGACGGCGCCGCGGATTGCCTCACCCAGTGCCTCGATCCCCCGCACCAGCTCGTGGTCCGGGGCGTGGCTGTAGGCCAGCCGCAGGAAGCGACGGGCGTCCCCCTCCGCCATGAACTTCTCCCCCGGCCGGCACATCACGCCGCGCTCGGCGGCGAGCTGCCCGACCCTGCCCCAGTCGACCCGCTCGTCCAGCTCCAGCCAGAGGTAGAAGCCGCCGTGCGGGACGTCGAAGCTGACGAACTCGCCGCAGTGCTCGCGGACGGCCTCGACGGCGACGTCGCGGCGGCGGCGGTAGACGTCGTTGACCGAGGCGATGTGCGGGTCGAGCTTGCCCTCGCGCATGAAGGCGGTCATCAGCCGCGCCAGCCACTGGCTGACCCCGAGGTCCTGGCGGACCGCGGCCAACCCCTCGATCATCTTCTCCTCGCCGCAGACCCAGCCGATCCGCAGCGCCGGGGCGACGATCTTGCTGAAGCCGTGCGACTGGATCACCAGGCCGGACTCGTCGAGGCTGAGCAGCGTCGGCAGCGGCTCGCCCTCGTAGCGGAGGTCGCCGTAGATGTTGTCCTCGAGGACGACGATCTCGTGCTCGGCGGCCAGCTCCAGCAGCCGCTTGCGGCGGTCCAGCGGCGTCACCACGCAGGTCGGCAGCTGGAAGGTGGGGATGACGTACATCATCTTCGGCCGCACCCCCTCGGCCTTCATCTCGAGGATCCGGCGCTCGAGGTCGTCGGTGTCGATCCCCTCCGCGTCGATCGCGACGCTGCGCACGTCGGCGCCGCGCATCTGCATGTAGCGCTGCGCGTAGGGGAAGCTGGCGGCCTCGAGCAGGACCCCGTCGCCGGGGTCGACGAAGGCGTTGATGGCGAGGGCGATGGCCTGCACCGAGCCGGAGGCGAGGATGAAGTTGTCGGCGCCGAACTGCCGTCCCTCGCGGGCAGACGTCCACTTGGCGAGCTCCTCGCGCAGCCCGGTGAAGCCGAGCACCAGCTCGATGTAGGTGGCGAGGTAGAGGATCTGGTCCTCGTCCTCGTCGTAGCCGAAGGAGATGTACTCGAGCGCCCGGGGGCCGTCCTCGTGCAGCACCTCGACGGCGAGCCGCTCCAGGTCCTCGATCGGGAAGGTCTCCTCGGCCGGGATCCCCTGGTCGAGGTTGAAGGTGACGGGCGCGGGCGGGTCCGGGAAGAACAGCGGCGGCCCGCCCTGTGCGAGGTCGGAGTACAGCGATACGGGGTCCAAAGGTCTCTCCTCGTCCGTGGTGGCGGTCGAAGCGAGCACCCGTCCTCCCGTGACCAAGTGCTTGCTTGGTCGGATCATAGAGGCTCAGGGAAGCGTGTCAAGCGGGTGCTCAGCTGAAGCTCAGGAGCGCCGGCCGCGCCTGGCGCCGGCGCGGTAGATCGGGTCCTCGGCGTCGCGCGAGCCGCTCGGCGTCGCGCCCTCGGGCGGGATCCAGCCGGCGCCGTCGAGGGCCCGGGTCCACTCGCGGACGGCGGTCCGCTCGGCGATCCGCCACTCCCCCGCCCGCCGCTCGAGCCGGTCGACGTAGCGGAAGGCGGAGACGAAGTTGAGTCGCGGGTCGTCGCTCGGCGTCCCCCAGTGAAAGGCGAGCCCGTAGGTCTCGGCGACGGCGCCGTCGCCGTCCACCTCGCTGAGGTGGTTGCCGACCAGGTGCATGGTCCCGTCGAAGCGGCGCACCGCCGCCATCGCCCAGGCGACGAACTCGTCGCGGCGGCCGGTGAAGCCGGTGTGGCGGTCGGTCCCGTCCGGGTGGTAGCAGTCGCGGACCGCCTCGGCGTCGAGCCGGTCGATGCCGCGGCAGTAGCGCAGCACCAGGTCCTCGATCGCGCGCCGGTCGTCCACGGCGCTCAGGGCAGCCGCACCCGCCGCAGCTCCGTCCAGCCGACGACGAGGCGGCGGCAGGCGAAGCGCCAGCGATCGCGGTGCCGGGCGTAGGCGTCGCAGTAACGCAGGTACATGACCAGGTCGTTGGCGTCGGCGCCCGGGCGCCGGGTGACGTGGTGGGCGACGCAGGACACTTCCCCGGTCGCCCCCTCGTCGCCGAGCACGAGGTGGTGGTTGACGACCTCGTGCATCGTCGCCTCGCACTCCCCCAGCAGGTCGAAGAGGCTGGGGATCTCGTCGTGGCCGCGGTACTCCTCGCTCGCCTCCCGGCCCCGGACGACCGTCAGGCGGGCGTCCGGGACGAAGAGGTCGAGCAGGGCGGCGACGTCGCGGCGGTCGACGGCCGAGGCGTAGGCATGCGCGAGGCGCCTCAGCTCCAGCTCGTCGACCACCGCCTCCATCGCCCGGCTATTCGACTCCCCAGAGCTTCTTGAACTGCTCTTCGTAGTCGTCGACGACGGGGAATTCTTCGGTCGTCGTCGGCAGGGTGTCAGCGGTGATGGTCCAGTACGGCAGGGTCGAGTCGTCGAGGTCTTCCTCGTAGGGCTGGCCGGCGAAGAGGCGGGCCAACAGGTCGACCCCCCGCCAGTAGACCTCGGGGAAGCTGGTCCCCATCGTCGCCTCCAGGTATTCGCCCTTCTTCAGGTAGGGCGCGATCGACGGGTTGATGTTGACCGTGGTCAGGTTGACGTCTTCGATGCCGGCGCCTTTCAGCGCCGTCGGCAGGCCGACGACCATGTCGTTGTAGCCGACCGTCAGCCATTTCATGTTCGGGTTGGCGGTGAGGAAGCTGGAGATCCGCTGCGGCAGGTCACCGCCGATGCTGGTGACCGGCGCGTCGAGCCGCTTGACGGTGCAGCCGGAGCATTCCGCTTCGACGACCTCTTCGACCTTGTCGGCGGTCGCGGTGACCGTTTCGAAGCCGTTGGCGTTGACGACGCCGACTTCCATCGCCTCGTCGTCGCTGTTGGCGAGGACGTAGTCGGCCATCATTTTGCCCTGGAATTCCGAGGTGGTCGGACCGCCGATCACGGCGGTGACGCCGGGGCTCGCCTCCTCCTCGATGAAGAACTGGACGACCGGGATGTTGAGTTTCCGCAGCTGCGCCAGCTCCGGCTTGAACAGCACCGTCGGGTAGCCGGAGGCCAGCACCGCGTCGGGCTTGTTGTTGATCGCCTGCTGGTAGGCGGCCTTGATTTCCTCAGGGGTGGTGCCGGCCTTGATCGAGTTCAGCGTCCAGCCGAGGTTCGACATCGCCTCTTCGAAGATTTCGCCCTCGACCGCGCAGGCGGGCACGCCGCACTCGATGAAGTCGATGGTTTTCCCTTTCGGGATCGGTTTGCCGACCGGCGTTTTGATGCCGACGCTGGTCGGTCGTTCTTCGAACTCGGCGCTGCGCTTGGCCGCGGCCGGGAAGGCCGAGTCGGTGTCCTCGTCGGAGCTGCTGCTGTTGGAGTCTCCACAGCCGGCCGCGACGAGCGCGAAGACGCAGACGCCGATCGCTGCCAGCAGCCGGACGGGGGCGTTCTGGAACCTCATGCTCTCTCCTCTCACAACACTCACGGGTGGCACGCTTAACCAAGCGCTTGCTCGGTAAGCCTAGTCGCAGCAGCGTCTGGCTGTCAAGCGTTTGCTTGGTCAGCTAGGCGGCGACGGTGCTGCCGGAGATCGCCCGCAGGACCTCGCTCTCGCGCACCTGCTCGCCGCGCAGCTCCTCGGCGACCCGCCCCTCGACCAGGGCGACGACGCGATCGCAGACGCCGACGAAGTCCTCGATGTCCGAGGAGCAGACGACGAAGCCGGCGCCGGTCTTGGCGTGGTCGCGGATCACGTCGTAGATCGCGTGGCGGGCGCCGATGTCGACGCCGCTGGTCGGGTCGTCCATGAAGACGACGCGAGGGTCGATCCCGAACCACTTGGCGAGCAGCACCTTCTGCTGGTTGCCGCCGCTGAGCAGCCCGTAGAGCTTGTCGGGATCGGCCGGGCGCACGTCGAGGCGACGGATCCACTCCATCGCCGCCTCGCGCTCGCGGCGCTTGCGGAGGCGGAGGCCGCGGGAGAACTCGGGCAGGCGGCCGAGGGTGATGTTCTCGCCGATCGTGAAGTTGGGGATCGCCGCGTCGGGGTGGCGGTTCGGCAGCACCAGGGCGAGCCCGAGCCGCTCCGCCCGCAGCGGGTCCATCTCCCCCGTCCAGGCCTGCCCCTCGAGGGTCAGCTCCATCGTCGCCGGCACGGCGCCGCAGACGGCGGCGGCCAGCACCTCGCGACCGGAGCCGGAGAGGCCGGCGATGCCGAGCACCTCGCCCGGGGCGACGTCGAAGTCGACACCCGCCAGCGGGTCGCAGCGCAGGCCGCGCACCGAGAGCACCGGCGTGCCGCCGGCGCTGATCCTGGGCGCCTGCCCGACCTCCTCGACCTGGGAGCCGACGATCAGCTCGGCGAGCCGGCCCCGGTCCATCGTCGCGGTCGGGAAGGTCCCCTGGTAGGCGCCGTCGCGGAGCACGGTGACGCGGCCGGCGAGGTTGAGGATCTCGTCGAGGCGGTGGGAGACGTAGAGCACGCTGACGTCCTTGGCGACGACCTCGCGGACGACCCGGAAGAGCGCCTCGCACTCGGCCGGCGGCAGCGCCGCCGAGGGCTCGTCGAGGACCAGCAGCGAGATCTCGCCGTGGCTGTCGTCGAGGGCCCTGGCGATCGCCAGGGCGCTGCGCTCGACCGCGCGCAGCTCGGCGACCGGGCGGTCGACGTCGAACTCGACCCCGATCCGGGAGAGCAGCTGGCGGGTGAGGCGGCGCTGCTCGGCCCAGGCGATCCGGCCCGCGGCGCCGGTCGAGTAGCCGGAGGCGAGGCCGACGTTCTCGACGGCGCTGAGCTCGCCGATCAGGCCCAGGTCCTGGTGGACGAAGCGCAGCCCGTGACGGCGCGAGTCCGCCGCCGAGCCCTCGGCGAGCGGCTCGCCGTCGATGCGGACGGCGCTGCCGGGGTCGGGTTCGTGGAAGCCGGAGAGAACCTTGATCAGGGTCGACTTGCCGGAGCCGTTCTCGCCGACCAGGGCGTGGATCTCCTCGTGGCCGACCTGGAAGGAGACGTCGGCGAGGGCGCGCTGCCCGGGGAAGGTCTTCGAGAGGTGCTCGATCTCGACCAGGGGGGTCCGCTTCGGAGCCTCGCTCATCCGCTCTCTCCTCTGTCGCTTGACATCTCCTCCCGGCTGAGTCTAGCATTGCTTTGGTCAAGCGCTTGCTTGGTTTCTACCGAATGGAGGACGGCGAGATGGGCGCAGAGGCGCAAGCCGCGCAGGCGACGGAACCGAAACGCGAAGGACCGCCGAGCTGGCTCGGCGCGCTCAGCTTCCGCAACATCGGGGCGGTCTACGTCTGGCTCTTCCTGGTCCTCGTCTTCACCGTCTGGCAGCCCGACCTCTTCCCCACCGACCAGACCGCAAAGAGCATCCTCAACCAGTACGCGATCACCGGGATCGCCGCGCTCAGCATCGTCATGCCGCTCGCCGCCGGGGTCTTCGACCTCTCGATCGGCGCCGTGGTCGGCTTCGCCGGCGTCTTCGCCGGCTGGTGCCTGAACACGCTTGGCGTGCCGCCCGCCGCGGCGGTGGCGCTGACCCTCTGCGCCGGCGTCGGGATCGGCCTCCTCAACAGCCTCGTCGTCGTGAAGATGAACATCGACTCGTTCATCGGCACCCTGGCGACCGGGTCGATCATCGCCGCCGGCACGCTCTGGGTCTCCGGCGACCAGATCATCACCGGCCAGGTCTCCGGGGGCTTCACCGAAATCGCCAGCACCAGCTTCTCCGGCATCCAGCTTCCCGTCCTCTACATGCTGGTCGCGATGGTGGTGCTCGGCTTCGTGCTCGAGCAGACCGTCTTCGGCCGCCACGTCTATGCCGCCGGCTACGGCCCCGAGGTCTCGCGCCTGGTCGGCCTGCGGGTCGGCCGCGTCCGCACGATCACGCTGATCTGCTCGGCGACCCTGGCCTCCTTCGCCGGCGTGGCGCTGGCCTCGCGGATCGGCTCCGCCGACCCGACCACCGGCCCGGAGTACCTGATTCCCGCCTTCTCGGCCGCCTTCGTCGGCGCCTCGCAGTTCCGCCACGGCCGCTTCAACCCCTGGGGCACGGTCGTCGCGGTGCTGATGATCGGCACCGGCAGCGTCGGCCTGCTGCTGGCCGGGACGCCGAACTGGACCCCGCAGGTCTTCCAGGGCGCCGTCCTGATCGCCGCCGTCGGCATCACCGGGATCCAGCGCCGCCGCCCCCGCGCCGCCGACTGAGCATGGACTTCGGCCTCACCTGCTTCATGACCGCCGAGACGATCGGCCCGGCCGAGCTCGGCCGCCTCGCCGAGGAGCGCGGCTTCGAGTCGCTGCTGCTGCCCGAGCACACCCACATCCCCTCCGAGCGGGTCTCCCCCTTCCCGGGCGGCGAGCTGCCCGACTACTACAGCGAGATCTGGGATCCGTTCATCGCCGGCATGGCGATCGCCGCGGCGACGGAGCGGCTACGAGTCGGCACCGCGATCTCCCTGGTCGCCCAGCACGACCCGATCGTGCTCGCCAAAGAGATCGCCAGCCTCGACCGCCTCAGCGGCGGCCGCTTCCTGCTCGGCGTCGGCGCCGGCTGGAACCTCGAGGAGGCCGCCAACCACGGCCTCGCCGCCGCCGAGCGCTTCGCGGCGATGGGCGAGCGAATCGAGGCGATGCGGGAGATCTGGACCGAGCAGACCGCCTCCTACCACGGCGACCACGTCGACTTCGAGGCGATCTGGTGCGGCCCAACCCCGCTGCAGCAGCCGGGCCCGCCGATCCTCCTCGGCGGCAACGGCCCGAAGGCCCTCGACCGCGTCCTCGCCTACGGCGACGAGTGGCTGCCGATCTGCCTCTGGGAGCCCGACGCAGTGATCGACCGGATCGGCGAGCTGCGCCAGCGCGCCGCCGACGCCGGCCGCGACGTCGGCGTAACCGCCTACCTCCCACCCGAAGACCCGGCGACCTTGGAGCGCTTCGCCGACGCCGGCGCCCACCGCGCCGTCTTCATGGTCCCCAGCGCCGCCCGCGACGAGGTCGAGCCCCGCCTCGACGCACTCGCCCACCTCAAGACCGCGCTCTAAGCGCCCCAAGCACCCCCTTGAGGGGGAGAGACCGCGAGCGCTGCCTCCTTCTTCCCTGTCATGGCAAGGAAGATCGATGCAGCGCAAATCGAGCGAGCGGATCGAGCCCGCCGCGGGCGCGCGGCGCGAAGGCTGGCGCAACGTCAACACCAGGTGCTTACGCGCGCGCAGCTGCTGGGGCTCGGGTTCAGCTCGGCCGCAATCGAGCACCGCCTCGCAACCGGACGACTCCACCGATTCGCACCGGGCGTCTACACGGTCGGACCGTCGCGAGGGACCGACCAGCAGCGTTGGATGGCGGCGGTGCTGGCGTGCCGGGACGAGGCGGCGTTGAGCCACCGCAGCGCTGCGGCTCTCTGGGGGATTGGGACGGAGATGCGAGGGCGGATCGACGTGATTGTGCGGCGTCGCGGCATGGTGCGGCGCCCTGGAATCAAGGCGCGCAACCGCCCTTCGCTGCGGGCTGCGGAACTGGTCGAACGCGATGGCATTCCCGTCACCTCGGTGGTGCAGACGCTGGTCGACCTGGCGACCGAACTGCCGACCGGACGGCTCGAGCGGGCGGTCAACGACGCGGACAAGCGCGACCTGATCGACACCGAGGCGCTGCGGGCTGCACTGGCGAAGCGCAGCGGCGAACCAGGCGTGAAGAGGCTCGTGGCGCTGCTCGACAGGCGGACGTTTCGGCTCTCCGACGACGAACTCGAACGCTTCTTCCGGCCGCTCGCGACATCGGCCGGCGTCCCCGTCGAGCTGACGAAAGCCCGGGTCAACGGCTTCGAGGTCGACTTCTACTGGCCGTCCCTCGGGCTGGTCGTCGAGACGGATGGGCTGCGGTACCACCGCACGCCCGCCGAGCAGGCACGGGACCGGGTGCGAGACCAGGCCCACACCGCGGCGGGGCTGACGGCGCTGCGCTTCACCCACGACCAGGTGAGGTACGAACCGGGCTACGTGAAGGCGATCCTGGCGCGGACCGCTAGGCGGCTCGCAGCCGCTCGGTAGCCACGACGTCGACCGCCAGGGTCCCGTCAGCGGCGCTGCCGCTGAGGGCCACCCCGTACTCGCGACGGGCCGCCTCCTCGCTGACGTAGCCCTCGAGCACGTCGTCGAGGACCCGGGCCGGGTCGCGCTCGAAGGGATCGCCGTAGCCGCCCCCGCCGCCGTGCTCGCCGCGGATCCGCTCGCCCGGCTGCAGCTCGGTCTGGGTGACGTCGGGGGTGCGCTCGGCGCTGCCGTCGCGGCCGATCTTGTAGGCGGCACCGGTGCTTCCCGCGCCGCCGCCCCGGGCGCCGCGGGCCGGCGTCGTGTGGCCGTCGATCTGGTACGCGGCGACCATCGCCGACTCGGTCGGCCCGTACTCGACGACCGAGGCCGGGGCGCCGCGAAAGCGCCCGGGCCCGCCGGTGTCGGGCAGCACCCGCAGCTGCGTGTAGAGCATCGGGAACTTGTGCTCGTCGACCTCGACGCTGTCGCGGTAGATCAGGCCGGCGCCGCCCGGGGCACCGTAGGTGAGCCAGCCGTCGACGGTCGGGGTGCCGGGGCCGCCGTTGGTGCCGACGATCAGCTGGTTGATGTAGGGAGCGCCGTCGTGGCGCGCGTCCGCGCCGGAGATCACCGCGTAGCCGGCCGAGAGCGAGGCCGCCCCCTCGGCAAGGCCGTGGCCGTCGCCGATCTCGGCGAAGGCGTGCTGGATCACGTTGGTGAGGCGGTCGGCGACGTTGGTGGTCGCCAGCGAGGTCGAGACGGGCGGCTGCGCGATCCCGACCACGGCGCCCTCGCGCAGCCGCACCTGGAGGCGACGGAAGGAGCCGCTGTTGATCGGCACCCCGCGCTCCAGCACGTTGAGCACTCCGGCGACGGCGTTGTTGGTCGAGCAGGCCATCGACTCGTTGATCCCGACCGGCAGGGCGTCGACGTTGTCGCGCAGGTCGACCTCGATCGTCGCCGCCTCGGGGTCGACCGCGATCGTCGCCCGCACCGGCACCGGCTCGGTCACCGGCCCGATCGGGTCGTGGCAGGTCTCGCCGGAGATCCGCACCGCCGGCAGCTTCGAGATCGCATGCGCCATCCGTCGCTCGGAGTAGTCGAGCCACTCGCCGATGAAGGTGCGGATCGTCTCCACCCCGTACTTCTCGACCACCTCCTTGAGCCGCCGCTCGCCGATCCGGGCCGCGCCGAGCATCGCCAGGTAGTCCCCGTACCACTGGTCCGGGACGCGGATCCGGCGCCGGCACATCCGCACGATGTCGTCGATGTCGCGATAGTCGCGCTGCACCTGGGTGGCGCTGAAGATCAACGCCCCCTCTTCGTAGACGTCCTTGGCGAACGGGTGGTAGCTGGAAGCGATTGAGTTGCCGATGTCCGCCTGGTGCGCCTTCACCGAGGTCGTGAAGAGGTGCTCGCCCGCAAAGAAGACCGGGACCATGATCGTGTGGTCGCCGGCGTGGGTGTTGGCCACGTAGGGGTCGTTGTCGAGGAAGGCGTCGCCCTCGCGCAGTTCGGGGTGCATCTCGCGCACGTAGGCGGTCTGCAGATGGGCGCCGAAGACGTGCACCGGCATCCCCTCGGCGGCCGCCAGCAGCTCGTCGTCGGCGGTGGCGATCGCGCAGGAGAAGTCGCGGGCGACGGCGATCATCGCCGAGTGGCCGGTCCGCAGCAGCGTCCCGGTCATGTCCCGGACTATCGAGTCGAAGCGGTTGGCGAGGACCGCCAGCAGGGCCGGGTCGAGCTTGGTCTGGGTCTCCATCATCGGTCCTCCTGGTCCCGGCCGGTCTCGACCAGGTAGTTGTCGTGCCCGGTCACCTTCGCCGTCATCCCCGGGTAGACGACGAGGGTGCTGGACGGCTCGGTGATCAGCGCCGGGCCCTCGATCGCGGCCCCGGGGGCCAGCGTCGCCCCGTCGTGGACCGGGACCTCGACCCAACCGCCCTCGGCGAAGAAGGCGCGGCGGCGGCGCGGCTCGCCGTTGGCGGAGACCGGGGGCGTCGAGGCGAGCAGCTTCTCGGTCGCCTCGAGATCGCCGATCAGCCGCACCTTCCAGGTCAGCAGCTCGATCGGGTGGCCCGGCTGGGAGACCGAGTAGGAGCGCTCATGCAGCGAGTCGAAGGCGTCGGCGACCCGCTGCACGTCCGCCTCGTCGCCGATCCGCTCCACCGGCAGCTGCAGCTCCAGGTCCCAGACTTGGTACGCGTAGCGCGCCTCGACCCAGTACTCGCGCCGGCTCGACTCGATGCCGCGCTCGCGCAGCCGCGCCGCGAAGCGCTCGGCGCGCCCGTCCAGCTCCTCCAGGACCCCGGCGACGCCGGCGAAATCGAAGCTCGGCGTGCTGGTCAGGTGGGTGGCGGTGAACTCGGCGACGACGTCGCTGAACTGGCCGCCCATCGCGCTCAGCGCCCCGGCGGTGCGCGGCACCAGGACGTTGCCGCAGCCGAGCTCGGCGGCGATGCTGCCGATCGTCAGCCCGGCGGCGCCGCCACCGGCGACGATCAGGCTCTCGCGCGGGTCGACGCCCTCGTTGACGGTGATCTCGGCGACCGCGGCCAGCATGTGGTCGTTGGCGACGGTGAGGATCGCGCTCGCCGCCTCCTCGACCGCGAGCCCGAGCCGCTCGCCGAGCTCGCCGACCACCCGCCGCGCCGCTTCGACGTCGAGCGACATACGGCCGCCGAGGAAGCCCTCGGGGTCGAGGTAGCCGAGCGCCAGGGCCGCGTCGGTGACGGTCGGGCGCTCGCCGCCGCGGCCGTAGCAGGCCGGCCCGGGCTCGGCGCCGGCCGACTCGGGGCCGACCCGCAGCAGCCCGCCCGGGTCGATCCAGGCGATCGAGCCGCCCCCGGCGCCGATGCTGCGCACGTCGACCGAGGAGGTGGCGACGAGGTGACCGAGGAACTGCCCGCCCAGCCAGGTGGTGCGGGTGAAGTTGACGGCGCCGTCGACGACGAGGCTGACGTCGAAGCTGGTCCCGCCCATGTCGCAGATGACGACGTCGCGGGCGCCGAGCTCGGCGTCGCCGTAGACCCGGCCGGCGACCGGCGCCAGCGCCGGCCCCGACTTGGCCGAGTAGACCGGCTTGGCGGCGAGATCGTCGAGGTGCATGACGCCGCCGAAGGAGGTGGCGCCGAGCAGCTCGCCGCGGAAGCCGGCCTCGGCGAGGTCGCTGGCGACCCGCTCGATGTGCTCGCCCATCAGCGGCTTCAGCGAGGCGTCGATCGCGGTCGTCGAGGCGCGCCGGTACTCGCGCAGGACCGGGCTCAGCTCGTGCGAGACGGTGATTGCGACCCCGGGCAGCTCGGCGGCGAGGATCTCGGCGACGCGCCGCTCGTGGGCGGGGTTGACGATCGACCAGAGCAGGCAGACCGCGACCGCCTCGACCTCGAGGGCCCGCAGGCGGGCGGCGATCTCCCCCACCGCCTCCTCGTCGAGCGGCGTCACCACCGCGCCCTGGGCGTCGATCCGCTCCGGCACCTCGAAGGTGAGGCGGCGCGGCACGTAGGGGTCGGGATAGGGGGTCTCGAAGTCGAAGGCGCTCGCCTTGCCGCCCTCGCGGAGGACGAGCGTGTCGGGAAACCCCGCGGTGGTGAGGAACGCCGTCCTCGCGGTCTTGCGCTCGAGGATCGCGTTGGTGGCGCGGGTCGTCGAGTAGACGAACAGCTCGGTGTCGGCGAGCAGCTCGGGGACCTCGGCGCCCGCCTCGGCGGCGATCACATCGAGGCCGCCGCGGATCCCGTCGAAGGCCCGGGCCGGGGTCGTCGGCGACTTGCCGACGCGGACGCGCCCGCTGTCGTCGGTGAGCACCACATCGGTGAAGGTTCCGCCCACGTCGACGGTGATTCGGTAGGCCACGGCGCAGCTCTCCTTTCCCTGGGATCGGGCCAGGACTCTACCAAGCGCTTGCTTGTTTAGCTAGGCCCTGTCGGTCGCGGAACGGACCGCGACGAGCCAGCCCGGCACCTCGCCGCCGCCGTCGACCCGCAGCTCGGCGCCGTTGACGTGGGCGGCGTGCGGGGAGGCGAGCAGCAGACAGGCGCTGGCGACGTCCCCGGGCCCGGCCATCCGGCCGGCCGGGATCGTCGCCCGGACCGCGGCCAGGCCGGCCTCGCCACCGTAGTGCCGAGCGGAGCCCTCGGTCTCGACCAGCCCCGGCGTCACCTGGTTGACCCGCACCTTCGGCCCCCACTCCAGCGCCAGCGCTCGGGTCAGGCCGAGCAGGCCCGCCTTGGCGGCGGCGTAGACGGCGGTGCCGGGAGCCGGCCGCTGCTCGGCGACGCTGCCGATGTTGAGGATCGCGCCCCCCTCCTCCTGCCCCTGCATGACCGCGTTGGCACGCTGCGAGAGATAGAAGGGCGCCAGCAGGTTGAGGGCGACGACGGCCTCGGCGCTGGCGGTCGACATCTCCGCGGCCGGGCCCGGGGCGGTGCCGCCGGCGTTGTTGACCAGCAGGTCGAGCCGCCCGTGGCGCTTGGCGACGAGGTCGACCAGCGCCGCCGCGGCCTCGGGGTCGCGGACGTCGGCCTCGACGAACTCGGCCTCGCGGTCGCCGGCGCTCGGCAGCTCGTCGGGCAGTCGCCGCCCGCAGACGACCACGCTGGCGCCCTCGGCCAGGAACGCGGTCGCGATCGCCGCGCCGATTCCGCGCGTCCCACCCGTGACAAGGACCACTTGCTCGCTCATCTCACCCTCCGCTGTTCCTTACCCGTAAATAGCACCGCAAAGGCACAGCGGAAGCTCATGGCGCCGCCAGGATCCCGGCCCGCTCGGCGGCGAGGCGGCGCTGGGCGCGGAAGCCGCCGGCGAGCAGCTCACTGGCTTTGGCGCGCTTGAAGTAGAGGTGGGCGTCGTGCTCCCAGGTGAAGCCGATGCCGCCGTGCAGCTGGATCGACTCGGCGGCGACGCGCCAGAGGGACTCGCCGCAGACCGCCCGCGCCAAGGGCGCGAGCTCGGGCAGCTCCTCGGGGGCGCCGTCGACGGCCCAGGCCGCGTAGTAGGCGGTCGAGCGAGCCGCCTCGAGCGCGGCGGCGAGGTCCGCGCAGCGGTGCTTGAGCGCCTGGAAGGAGCCGATCGGGCGACCGAACTGGACCCGCTCGCCGAGGTACTCGACGGTGGTGTCCAGGCAGCGCTGGGCGGCCCCGACCGACTCGACGGCAAGCGCCGCCGCCAGCAGGTCCCGGGCCCGCGCGGCCGCGGCGCCCCCGCCGAGACGAACGGCGGGGGCGCCGGCGAGCTGCACGGTCGCCTGGCGGCGAGTCTGGTCGAGCGTCGGCAGCGGCTCGACCGCGACGCCCCCGGCGTCGAGGTCGACCGCCGCCAGGACCGGCTCGTTGCCGGCCCTCGCTCGCAGGATCAGGAGGTCGGCGTGGGGACCGTCGGCCACGTGGGCGACGGAGCCATCCAGCGTCGCCGACTCGCCATCTCCGCTCAGCTCCGGCGCGCCGTTGGCGGCGTCGAGCGCGACCGCGGCGGCGGCGCCAACGGCGATTCGCTCCAATAGCGGCTTCGCGGCATCGGAATCGACGGCCCCCGTCAGCGCCCCCGCGGCTACGACCGTCCCCAGGTACGGCACCGGCAGCAGCGTCCGCCCCAGCTCCTCGAGCGCGATCCCGACCTCGACGAAGGAGGCGCCGGTGCCGCCCCGCTCGGGGTCGATCGCCAGCCCGGTCAGCTCCATCTCGCCGATCAGGCGTTGCCAGGGCTCGCGGGCGAACCCGTCGCCCTCGAGCGCCGCCTCGCGCACGACGGTCGAGGTCGCGTGGCGGTCCAGAAAGGACCGCACCGTGGCGCGCAGCTCGCGCTGGTCTTCGCTGAAGGAGAAGTCCATCTCAGCCCTTCGGCAGCCCCAGCATCCGCTCGGCGACGATGTTGCGCTGGATCTCGTTGGAGCCGGCGTAGATCGTGTCCGAGCGCGTGAAGAGGAAGAGCGCCTGGGCGTCGGAGAGCTCGTAGGGCGCCGTCGTCGCCAGCGTCGCCTCCGCCCCGAGCACGTCGACCGCCAGCTCGCCGAGGCGCTGGTGCCAGGGGGCCCAGAGCAGCTTCGCGACCGAGGCCGCCCGCGGGTCGTCGCTGCCGAGCGTGCGCAGCGCCTGGAACCGCATCGCCCGCAGCTCGACCCAGGCGTCGGCGAGCCGATCGGCGATCTCGGGCCGCTCGATCGCGCCGCTCTCGCGCGCCGCCTCCGCCACCCGCCGCAGCTCCCGCTCGAAGCCGATCTGGTCGCCCAGCGTCGCCACGCCGCGCTCGAAGCCGAGCGTTCCCATCGCCACCTTCCAGCCCTCGCCGGGCTCGCCGACCACGTTCTCGGCGTCGGTGACCGCGTCCTCGAAGAAGACCTCGCTGAACTCGGAGGTGCCGGTGATCTGCACGATCGGCCGCACCTCGATCCCCGCCTGGCGCATCGGCACCAGCAGGTAGGAGAGGCCGCGGTGGCGCTCGGAGCCGGGCTCGGTGCGGGCGATCGCGAAGCACCAGTCGGCCTGGGTGGCCAGCGAGGTCCAGACCTTCTGGCCGTCGATCCGCCACTGCCCGCCGTCGAGCCGCGCCCGCGTCCGCACCGCCGCCAGGTCGGAGCCGGCACCGGGCTCCGAGTAGCCCTGGCACCACAGCTCCTCGCCGCGGAGGATCCCCGGCAGGAAGCGTCGGCGCTGCTCGTCGCTGCCGAAGGCCGCGACCGTCGGCGCCAGCAGGTGCTCGCCGACGTGGTTGACCCGGCCGGGGGCACCGGCACGGGCGTACTCCTCGGCGAAGATCACCTGCTGGATCAGCGAGGCGCCACGGCCGCCGTGCTCGGACGGGAGGCCGAGCCCGATCCAGCCACCGGCACCGAGCTCTCGCTCCCAGGCCATCCGCTCCTCCAGGCCCTCGTGCTCGCGACCGGAGCCGCCGGCCCCCTCCAGCTCGGCGAACTCGCCGCGCAGGTGCTCGCCGAGCCAATCCCGCACCTCGGCGCGGAACTCCTCGTCGGCGGGACTGAGGCGCAGGTCCATCCTCGGCAACATACCAAGCGCTTGCTTGCTTAGTGAAATCCCACCTGGTCTCCGGATACCCTCACCCCGGTGCGCGTCCTGGTCGTCACCAACTTCGAGCCCGACGAGTCGGCGCCGCAGCGCGGGCGCTGGGTGCGCGACCAGATCGACGAGGTGCGCCGGCGCGGCGTCGAGGTCGACGTCTTCAGCTTCCCGCCCGGGCGCGGCGAGTACGTCCCGGCGACCCGGCGCCTGCGAGCGCTGCTGAAGCGGGAGCGCTTCGACGTCGTCCACGCCCACTACGGCCTGCCCGGCTGGTGCGCGCTGCTGGCCGGGGCGCGGCCGCTCCTGGTCACCTTCCACGGCACCGACGTCCGCCACCCGATGGTCGGCCCGCTCTCGCACCGGCTCGCCTGGCGGGCCGATCTCGTCGCCGCCGTCTCGCGGGCGCTCTACGAGCCCGAGGACGGCAGGCCGGGACTGCCCGCGGTCCCCGGCGCCGCCGTCCTCCCCTGCGGCCCCGACCTGGCCCGCTTCGGGCCGATCCCCCGCGCCGAGGCCCGCCGCCAACTCGGTCTCGACCCCGAGCGCCCCTGCCTCTTCTTCCCCGCCAACCCGTCCCGCCCCGAGAAGCGCCACGACCGCGCCGCCGCGCTCGCCGCCGCCTGTGGCGCCGAGCTGCTCAGCGGCGGCTCGATCGAGCCCGAGCGGATGCCGCTCTGGCTCAACGCCGCCAACGCCGTCCTCGTCACCTCCGACTACGAGGGGTTCGGGATGGCCGCAGTGGAGGCGCTCGCCTGCGGCGTCCCGGTCCTCTCGACCCCGGTCGGCGTCGCCCCCTACGCGCTCGGCGGCATCGCCGGCTGCCTCTGCGCCGATTTCGACGTCGACGCCTGGAGCGCCGTCGCGGCGCCGCACCTGGCCGCGCCCGACCCCCGCGTCGAGGGCGCCGACCGCGCCGCCTCGCTCGGCGCCGGCCGGATGGCCGAGCGGGCGATCGAGGCCTACCGCGACATCGCCGGGGCCAGCGGTAATAGATTGATCCCATGAGCGCGGAGCGAGCGGGTGGCGAGAGCCTGACGGCGCAGGCCGAAGCGGCCGAGCGGCGCCTCAAACAGCTGGCCGACGTCGCCGCCGAGGCCGAGCGCCGGGCCGAGGCCGAGATCAAGGCCCTGGAGGCGGACCTCGAGCACGAGCGCGCCAACACCGACAAGGTCCGCGAGGAGCTGCGCCTCGCCCACGAGGAAGAGCTGCAGCGCGAGCGCGAGGGACGCGAGCGCGCCCTGGCCGAGGCCGAGAAGCGCCTCGGCGAGATCGAAGCGCAGGCCGAGGCCGCCGAGAAGCGGGTCGAGGAAGCGGCCGAGCGCGCCGCCGCCGCCGAGCGCGCGGTCGAGGACGAACGGGCCCGCGCCCGCGAGGGCGCGGCCGGCTGGCTGCGCCAGCAGCTCGACTCGATCCGCCGCGAGGCCGAGGGGCGATAGCCGCGGTGCCGGAGTACGACGTCGCCGTCGTCGGCGGCGGCGCCGCCGGCCTCTGGACGGCGCTGCGAGCCGCCGAGCGCGGCGGCCGCGTCTGCCTCGTCTCCCGCACGCCGCTCTCGCAGAGCGCCAGCTTCTGGGCCCAGGGCGGCCTCGCCGCGGCACTCGAACCCGGCGACTCGCCCGAGAGCCACGCCGCCGACACGATCGCCGCCGGCCGTGGCCTCTGCCGCCCCGCCGCCGTCCGCGTCCTCGCCGAGGAATCCCCCGCCCTGGTCCGCGATCTGATCGACCGCGGCCTCGAGTTCGACCTCGACCAGGAGGGACGGCTGGCACTCGGGCTCGAGGGCGGCCACGCCCACCGTCGCATCGTCCACGCCGGCGGCAGCCAGACCGGCCACGAGATCACCTCGAAGCTGGCGGCGCTGGTCGCCGCCAGCGAGCGGATCGAGGTGCTGGAGCGGACCTCCGCCCTGGCCCTGTGGAGCGATGGCGAGCGCTGCCACGGCGTCCTCGCCGACAGCGGCCCGCTCGGCGCCGCGGCGACGGTGCTGGCGACCGGCGGCGCCGCGGCGCTGTGGAGCCGCACCACCAACCCGCGCGGCGCGATCGGGGCCGGGCCGGTGCTGGCCCAGGCGGCCGGCGCCGAGCTCGCCGACCTCGAGTTCTGCCAGTTCCACCCGACCGCCCTGGCCCTGCCCGGCTCGCGCTTCGACGGCACCCTGATCACCGAGGCGATCCGCGGCGAGGGAGCGCTGCTGCTCGACGGCGGCGGCGAGCGCTTCACCGACGAGCTGGCCCCGCGCGACGCGGTCACCGCGGCGATCCTCGACCTGATGCGAGCCGAGGGCTCGGCCACGGTCGAGCTCGACCTGCGCGAGATCGACCCGGCCCGCTTCCCCAACGTCTTCGCCACCCTCGCCGAGGCCGGCCTCGACCCGCGCGCCGCGCCGGTGCCGGTCGCCCCCGCCGCCCATTACACGATGGGCGGGATCGCGGTCGACCTCGACGGCCGCTCCTCCCTGGCCGGCCTCTACGCGGTCGGCGAGTGCTCCTGCACCGGCCTGCACGGCGCCAACCGGCTCGCCTCCAACTCGCTCAGCGAGTGCTTCGTGTTCGGCGGCCGCGCCGCCGCCGCGGCGGTCGAGGAGGAGGCGCGCCCCGACCGCCCGCCGCTGCCGGAGTGGCGCTTCGAGCCGCCGACCGAAGCGACCCGCGAGGCCGTCTGGCGCCTCGCCGGCCCGCTCCGCGACCCCACCGAGCTGGCCGAGCTGGGCGCCGACCCCTACCCGCTCGCCGCCGCCGTCGCCGCCTCCGCCCTGGACCGCCCCGAGTCCCGCGGCGGCCACCTGCGCCGTGACCGCGCCGCGACCGACCCCGCCCTCGACGGCGTCCACCTCGTCGTCGGCCCCGACGGCGGCGTCCGCCACGAGCGCTGGGACTAGCGTTCCCAGCATGCTGCTGGGAGTCGACGTCGGCGGGACCTTCACCGACGCGGTGCTGCTCGACGACGGTGCCGTCCACACCGCCAAGGTGCCGACCACGCCCGGGGACGAGTCGCGCGGGGTGATGGCGGCCGTCGAGGCGGTGCTCGACCGCGCCGGCGCCGAGGCCGGATCGGTCGACGCCTTCGCGCACGGGATGACGGTCGGCACCAACGCCCTGCTCGAGGAACGCGGCGCCCGCACGGCGCTGATCGCCAGCCGCGGCTTCGCCGACCTGCTGGAGATCGCCCGCCAGGACCGGCCCGAGCTGTACCGCCTCTGCGCCCCGAAGCCGGCGCCGCTGATCCCGCCCGAGCTGCTGCTCGAGGCCGACGAGCGGACCGGCCCCGAGGGGGTCGTCGAGCCGCTCGGGGACGGCGAGCCCGAGCGCCTCGCCGCCGAGCTGCGCGAGCGCGGCGCCGAGTCGGTGGCGATCTGCCTGCTCTTCAGCTACCTCGACCCCGGCCACGAGCGCCTCCTCGCCGACCACCTCCGCGAGGCGCTGCCCGACCTCCACGTCTCCGCCTCGCACGAGGTGCTGCCGCGCTTCCGCGAGTACGAGCGCTGCTCGACGACCGCGATCGACGCCTACCTGAGCCCGCTGTTGGGCCGCTACTTAGGCCGGCTCGGCGAGGCCGCCGCCGCAGCCGGGCTGCCGCGGCCGCTGGTGATGCAGTCCTCGGGCGGCGTCGCCCCGGCCGAGGAGGCGGCCCGGGCGGGCGCCTGGAGCGTCCTCTCCGGCCCGGCCGGAGGCGCCGTCGGGGCCGGCCTGCTGGCCCGGGCCAGCGGCGACGGCAACGCCCTCGGCTTCGACATGGGTGGCACCTCCTGCGACGTCTGCGTGGTCGAGGACGGCGGCGTGCGCCGCACCGACGCCCGCAAGATCGCCGGCCGCACCATCCAGCTGCCGATGGTCGACGTCCACACCGTCGGCGCCGGCGGCGGCTCGGTCGCCTGGCGCGACAGCGGCGGCGCCCTCCGCGTCGGCCCCCGCTCGGCCGGCGCCGCGCCCGGGCCCGCCTGCTACGGCCGCGGCGGCACCGAGCCGACCGTCACCGACGCCAACCTCCTGCTCGGCCACCTCGCCGCCGACTCGCGGCTGGCCGGCGACGTCGCCCTCGACGCCGAGGCCGCCCGCGCAGCCGTCGCCGGCCTCGCCGCCGAGCTGGGGATCGGGGAGATCGAGGCGGCCGAGGGGATCGTCCGCGTCGCCAACCAGGAGATGGTGCGGGCGCTGCGCGTCGTCACCGTCGAGCGCGGCGTCGACCCGCGCCGCTTCGCGCTGCTGCCCTTCGGCGGCGCCGGCCCGATGCACGCGGCGGCGATCGCCGCCGAGCTCGGCATCGAGCGAATCCTCTGCCCGCGCGCCGGCGGCGTCCTCTCCGCGCTCGGGCTCTGCGCCTCGGAGCGCCGCCGCGACACCGCCCACACGGTGATGCTCGCCGGCGCCGACTTCACCGCCGAGCGCGTCGCCGCCGAGGTCGAGGCCCTGATCGCCCGCGCCGGCACCGGGCTCGACGAGGCCGCCCGCCCCGAGCTGGTCTACGAGCTGCGCTACGCCGGCCAGGCGTTCGAGCTGCCGGTCGCCGGCCCGCCCGACCCCGACCCCGCCGAGCTCGCCGAGCGGTTCGAGCGGGCCCACGAGGAGCGCTACGGCCACCGCGACCCGGAGGGCGAGGTGGTCCTCGTCGACATCCGCCTGGCGATGGTCGAGCCCGGGCCGGAGCCGCGCCCGGTCGCCGCCACGGCGGGCCGCCTGGAGGAGAGCGCGCGCCGGGTCCGCAGCGCCGGCGAGTGGGTCGAGGCCCGCGTCCTCCGCGGCGAGCCCGGCGCCGGCACCCGCGCCGAGGGCCCGGTCGTCTTCGAGCTCCCCGAGGCGACCCTGGTCCTCCCGGCAGGATGGGCCGCGGCAGTCGACCCGGCCGGCACGATCGTCGCCGAGGCAAGCCCGTGATCGACCCGATCGCCCTCCAGGTCCTGGTCGGCGGCCTGTGCGCCGCCTGCGACGAGATGGGCGCGACCCTGATCCGCTCCGCCTACTCGGCCAACATCAAGGAGCGCCACGACTGCTCGACGGCGCTCTTCGACGCCGCCGGCGAGCTGGTCATGCAGGCCGAGCACATCCCCGTCCACCTCGGCTCGATGCCCGACGCAGTCGCCGCGGTGCTCGGCGAGGAGCAGCGCCCCGGCTCGGGGTGGATCCTCAACGACCCCTACCGGGGCGGCACCCACCTGCCGGACATCACCCTGATCTCGCCCGTCTTCCTCGCCGGCGAGCTGCTCGGCTTCGCCGCCAGCCGCGCCCACCACGCCGACGTCGGCGGCCCCACCCCGGGCAGCATGCCGGCCTTCTCGAAGACCCTGGCCGAGGAGGGCGTGACGATCCCGCCGACCCGGGTCGAGGCGGAGACGCTGGCCGAGCTCGCCGCCCAGATGCGCTCGCCGCGCCAGCGCCTCGCCGACTTCCGCGCCCAGGCGGCCGCCAACCGGGTCGGCGAGCTGCGCCTCGCCGAGCTCGGCGAACGCCACGGCGCCGAGCCGCTGCGCGAGGGCATGGCCGAGATCCTCGCCTACGCCGAGCGCCGCACCCGTGCCGCCCTAACCGCCCTCCCCGACGGCACCTACGCCGCCGAGGACACCCTGGAGCTTCCCCACGGCTCCGCTGTTCCTTATCCGTACATAGGACCGCAAAGGAACAGCGGAACGGATGCCGTGCTGCGGGTCGCGGCGACGATCGCCGGCGACTCGCTGCGCCTCGACTTCAGCGGCACCGACCCGCAGGTCGAGGGCAACCTCAACTGCCCGCTCTCGGTGACCAAGTCGGCCGCCTTCTTCGCGGTCCGCGTCCTCACCGACCCAGACGCCCCGCCCTCGGCCGGCAGCCACCGCCCGATCGAGGTGATCGCCCCGTCCGGCTGCCTGCTCAACGCCCGGCCCCCGGCCGCGGTCGTCGCCGGCAACACCGAGACCTCGAGCCGCGTCGCCGACCTCGTCGTCGCCGCCCTGGGCGGCGCCCGCCCGGTCCCCGCCCAGGGCCAGGGGACGATGAACAACCTGACCCTGGCCAACGACTCCTTCACCTACTACGAGACGCTCGGCGGCGGCCAGGGCGCCTGCCCCGAGGCCGACGGGCCGAGCGCCATCCACATCGCCATGTCGAACACGCTCAACACCCCGGTCGAGGCGCTGGAGACCGAGTTCCCACTGCGCGTCCGCGAGCTCTCGCGCCGGCGCGGCAGCGGCGGCGAGGGCGAGCGCCGCGGCGGCGACGGCCTGGTCCGCGAGATCGAAGCGCTGGCGCCGATGCGGTTCAGCCTGATCGCCGAGCGCCGCCGCCACCCGCCCCGCGGCGTCGGCGGCGAGAACGGCGCCCCCGGCCGGGACACCCTCAACGGCGAGCCGCTGCCCGGAAAGGCAGAGGGAGAGCTCCTTCCCGGCGACCGCCTCCGCATCGAAACCCCGGGCGGCGGCGGCTACACGGACATTTAATTTTGCGATTCGCCGACCCTGGTCTAGAATGCCGGCTCTCGGGCGGGCGGTCTGGCTGTGTCACGGCCCTGAGACCGAGCCTAGCTCCCCTGTTTCCCCAAACTCTTAGGTACTGATTTCAAATGCCAATCGCTTTCAAGGAATGGGCTGTAACCGTACGCGCGCTCGCCGAGGGTGAGCAGCTTCTCACCCTTCGCAAGGGCGGGATCCGCGAGGAGAACAAGCACTTCGAGCTCGAGCACGAACGCTTCTTCCTCTACCCGACCTTCGACCACCAGCGCAACGACCTGGTGCGCGAATCCCACCACCCGGAGCTGAGCCGAGCCCTCGAGGAGGGTGTCTGGCCCGACGAGGAGCCGCCGCCGCAGGCGCTGCTCCAGGACGGCGGCATCCCGCAGCCCGACCGCGTGCGACTGCGCGCCTGGGCCGAGGTGACCGACCACCTGACGATCAGCGACCCGCGCATGATCGACTCCCTCTCCCCCTTCTACATCTGGACCCCCGACTACGCCGAGAAGCGGCTCAACTGGAAGCGGCGTCACCCGCTCCACATCCTGCTGCTGCGGGTGCACCGCATCCCGCGCCCGGTCACGGTCAAGGTCCGCGACGAGTACCACGGCTGCCGCTCCTGGGTCGAGGTCGACCGCGAACTGCCCTTCGAGGGCACCCCGGTCATGGCCGACGAGGAGTTCGACCGCGCCCGCGCCGAGATTCGCGCTGTCTGCGGAGACGCAGAGCTCGCGCTCGCCTGAGCCAGCGCGCCGCCCGTTAGCCTCGGCCGATGGCCTGGGTCGAAACCGAGTCGCTTAGCTTCACCGCGCGCCACGACAGCGAGGACTCGGCCTTCGCGGAGCGGACGCTGGACCGGATGGAGGACCTGCGGCTGCGGCTCGAAGACCGCTTCGCGGTCGCCCCCGGGGACGTCACGGTGGTGATTCACACCAATCCCGTCTGGCTGGCGCTGGCGCACCCGTTCCTGCCGGCGGCGCGCTGGTCGGCGGCGCCGGCCGGCCGGCGCTACATGGCCGGCTGGGCGATGGCGACGGAGCTGCACGTGCTCAACGACCCGCACCTGGAGCGCCGCGCCGCCGGCGAGGACTCGCTGGAGGCGCTGCGCGGGACCGCCGAGCGCCTCTACGCGCAGCTCGTGGTCGCCGCCAACAACCAGGCCCTCCCTCCCTCCTGGACGCCGCGCCGCTTCGCCCGCTATCTCAGCTGGGCCTGGCTGGTCGAAGGCGGTGCCCAGTACTTCGCCCGCCAGGTCGACCTCTACCGCGCCGCGGTGATCCGCCGTCTGCGCGAGGGCTCCCGGCCCGCCTTCCCCCCCTCGCGCCGCGACGCGGTGATCCTCGGCGGCACGATCTTCGACCTGCTCGAGGACGAGCGCGGCCCCGAAGCCTGCGAGCGCCTCGTCCACGAGCTGCTCCCGGGCGGCGCCGCGGCCACCCTCGAAGACGCCTTCGAGGCCCGCTTCCGGGAAATCGAGGAGGCCTGGCGCGACCACCTGCGCGGCATCGCCCGGGCCAGCAGCGTCGGCTGAGCGCGCTCAGCCGCGCAGCAGCAGGAAGACCGCAAAGGCCGCGGCAAAGGCGCCGAACGACCAGAAGTAGATCCGCCCGTAGGCGCCGAGCAGCCCGTAGCTGCGCGGCTTGCGCCCGCCCCGGGCGTCTTCGAGGTGCTGGGCGTTGACGGGCTCCGGGAAGGCCGTCGCCTCGTCTTCGACCAGCGTTTCGCCCAGGAGCGCCCGCGCTCGCTCCGCCTGCTCGGCGCGAACCAACACCTGCTGCGGGCCGCCACCGGGGTTGAGCAGGCCGAACCCGACCTTGGGGCCGTCGACCGCCTCCGGCCGCAGCAGCGCCGGGATGCCGGCGTTCTCGAGCAGGCCCCTCATCATCTCCCCCTCGACGTGGTCCCTGGCCCAGGCCACCTTGACCAAGTCCTCGCCCATCGGGCTCAGGTGATCTGGTAGACGATCCAGACGAGCACGAAGGCGACGACGACCGAGACGCCGACCCAGAGCGCCAGCCGCGAGGCCGGGGTCGCGGTCCCCTCGCGCTCGCGCCGGGCCTGCCCCTGCAGCTCCGCCCGCTCTTCGCCCTCGCTCTCGATCGCCGTGTCGGCGAGCAGCTCGCGGGCCTCTGTCGCGTGGCCGGAGGAGACCATCACGTCGTGGGGGCCGCTGGCGGCGAACTCGGGGTTGTCGAAGCCGCGGCTGCGCTTCAAGACGCTGGGGATGCCGCTCTCCAGCAGCAACGCCTGCAACATCTCGGCTTCGGCCTGGTTGCGCGCGAAGGCGACCTTGACCAGCGGCCCGTCGCCGCCACCACCGCCGCCGCCCCCACCCTCGTGGGAGCCTCCCCCGCCACCGTGGCCCCCGTGGGCACCGCGCTTGTGACCGCTCGACTTATGCGACGTTGAGCTCGACATCGGCAATCCTCAGATCTTTGAGTAGGTAGGCCTTGACGTCCGGCGCCTCGGCCTCGGCAAGGGAGACGATCACGTAGACCTGGTCCGGCCAGGCGACCGCCTGGTTGACGTCGGTCTGCGACGGATAGGCGGCGCTCTTGGTGTGGGAGTGGTAGATCGCCAGCAGCTCCAACCCCGCCTCCTCGATCGCCGTGTAGGCGTCGTACTGCGCTTTCGGGTCCATCTCGTAGCGCAGCGGGCTGGCCGCCGAGTTCTCCACCCGGTGCACCACCGTGGCCTCACCGTCGCGCCCGCCGATCAACCCGCAGCACTCGTTCGGCAGGTCCTCGCGCGCATGCGCGACCATCTCGTCGATCAGCCCCTGAGCGATCCTCATCGCCCGCGAGGCTAGCGGACGCGGTGGCGAGCGAGCGGCAGGCGGACGAGCCCGGTCGCTTCGCTACCCGGGACGCCTTCGCGTCGCGTCGGCCCAGCCATCACGACATGGCCCGGCATCTGCGGTGCCATCGAATAGAACATGTCCCAACCGCCGAAGTCCACCCGCGCCCGGCCGCGGTCGCCGAAGCGAGGATTGAGTCGGCCGTCGGGGCCGAAGCAGACAGCGGCGAAATCGGAGTGCTTGCCGCGGGCGTAGATGAGCTGACCGCCGAGGACGACGCGGCCGTTGGGCAGCGCCACGAAGCCGTCGCCGGAGAACGAGCCGTTGAAGCGCACGCTCGCCACGCCCCCCTTGCCGAAGGATCGATCCAACCCGCCGTCTGCCCGGTAGCGGACGACCACTCCCTTGCTGTGGAAGCCACGCGGCCCCGGACCGTTGATCGCTCCGGCGACGACGAGGCGGCCGCCCGGCAGCGTCGCGACCTCTCCCACCAGGCTGGAGAGCCCGGTCGCGAGGTCCGCGACAACGCTGCCGCCGCTCCCGAAGCTCCGATCCAGGGCACCGCCCGAGCGCACCCGGAAGATCGTCAGGCCGGCGCTGTCGTCGGTCGCGGCGAGGATGCTGCCGCGAGGGCCGTTGGCCAGATCGGCGATCCCCCCTTCGCCCGGAAGCACGACCCGCCCGTCGCCCGAGAAGGTCGGATCGAGAGCCCCACCCGGGAGCAGACGGGCGACCACGGAGACCCCGTCGAGGAAGCCGGTCCGCGAATCGGCCCGGGTCGCGGTCGTGCCGGATACCAGGATCCTGCCGTTTCGAGCCACCGCGACCCTGCCGGCAGAGTCATAGCGTCGGCCGAGGTCGACGAGGACGGTGCCGTCCTGGCCGAACGCGGGATCGGGCCCACCGCTGGGCAGCAGCTTGGTGAGGATCAGGTCGGATCCGTCCGCGGTGGCGTGCAGCGGCACCGCGGAGATGACGAGGAGGCGACCGTCGCGCTGGACCGCGACGTCGCTGAGCGGCATCGCGACGTGGCCGTTCTCGCCGAAGGAGGTGTCGATCGCGCCGTTGGCCTGCAGCCTGGTGATCTGCCCGGTTCCCTTGCCCGCGTAGCTGCCGAACAGCAGCAGCTTCCCACCGGGGTAGGCGCGCATCGACTCGACGTTGCTGGCACCGATGCCGAGCCGCTCCTTGCCGCCCGGGCCGAAAGCGGCGAGACCGGGCTGCGGGGCGGCGAGGACGCAGGCGAGAGCCGCGCCGGTGGCGGCAAGAAAGCCCAGCGCTCTCGACCAGCGGTCGCTCATCCGTCCCCCCATCGCGCCCTATTCAACAACGGCGGCGGCGAGAGTTGCGTTCTGGCCAGGCGTGCGAAGACGCGCCAGGCCGGCTTCGGCCGGTCGCGCGCATCGAACAGGCCCGAGCCCTGGCAGAACACGCAGCGAGGATCGGCTGCACCGTCGCGCCAGGAGAACCAGTCGGCGCCGGCGAGGCGCCAGCGGCGGCGGTTGTCCCCCAGCAGGCCGTAGGCGCGGCGGAGAAAGGCGGCCTGGCCCGCCCGCGACTTCACCAGCGAGCTCACCCCCACCGGTCCGGAGGCAAGACCGAACTCGGTCACCTCCAAGGGGCGGTCGCCGTAGCCGGCCGCCGCCATCGCCGCTCTCACCTCCTCGACCTGACCGGCGAGCGAGAGCAGCGAGCTGGCGTACGGGTGCACCGCCGCCACGTCGAAGTCGCGACCCACGCTCGGGATTCGCAGCAGCTGCCGCAGGAAGATCCAGGGCGGCGGGCTGTGCGCGATCGGGGCGACGCCGGCGAGGACGATGCGGGCGCCGGGATCCTCGCCGCGAATCGCCGTGGCGGCGATCCCCAGCAGTCGCGCGTAGCCGAGCGGCGAGGCTTCGGGCGCCCAGAAGAGGCGATAGTTCGGCTCGTTCCAGACCTGCCAGCGGCGGATCGGCCGCACCGCGCGCCGCCCGTCCCAGAACTCGCCCCGAGCGCCGTAGCGCCGCACCAGTGCCCGCAACAGGCCCGCCCAGGCGCGTCGCGCGGCGGCGCTCTCCAGCGGCGGCCGAGCTGGGCCCTCAGCCAGCCACGACGGCGTTCCCCAGACGAACGGGAGCACCCGCACGCCCGCCGCCGCCGCCATGCCGACGAGCTCGTCGGTGGCCGCGAAGTCGTAGCGACCCCGCTCGGGCTCGAGCTGGAACCAGTAGAAGGGGACCCGCACCGTCCCGACGGTGCCGCGCATGCGCTCGAAGTCGGACCTGGTCAGCGGCCCCTGCGAGACGACGCCGAAGAATCGCGAGGCCGACGCTGCCGGCGCCGCGACCGCCAGGATCGAGAGCGCCACCAGGGACGCCAGGAGCAGTCTGCGCATACCGCCGCATCAACCGCCGCGAGGGCGGAAGTTGCGCCGCGGCGCTACCACCAGACGGTGGACTCGAGGTTCTCGATCTCCTCGATCGGCTTCGTGTAGACGCCGGAGGAGAGGTACTTCCAGCCGTCGTCGGGGATCAGGAAGA
>Ga0190271_10000180_pt1 | contig 31502 bp, 28 predicted proteins | sample Popmic356T_FD_133747 | JGI IMG/M metagenome (GOLD analysis project Ga0190271, IMG submission 133747) | Populus adjacent soil microbial communities from riparian zone of Weber River, Utah, USA - 356 T | ecosystem: Environmental > Terrestrial > Soil > Riparian zone | place: USA: Utah | collected...
CAGCAACGTGAAGGAAGCGTTCAAGGACACGAAAGAGCCCGGCATGCGAAGCTTCGACGAAGCGTTGTTCGATCTCTACCGCAAAGGCGCGATCAGCATGGACGAGGCGCTGTCGAACGCCGATTCCCGCGCCAACCTCGAAGCCAAGATCAACTTCGGCTGACGGCGCGGCGGTGGAGTCTTCGCCGCGTCGCCGCGCCCGCGTTCATGCCGCCGCGGGGACGCCGTGAATACGTCCCTGTAGGCTGCGTGCGCGACGTCCCTGTCGCGCACGCCCCCGCGTCGGCATGAACGCGGGCGCGGCAACGCGGCGAAGACATATTGTTTTATTGAGAAGAGAAGAGCGCTTCGTTCGACGCGTGCGCCGCCCGCGCAGATGCGGCTCTTGCGACGCGGTTTGCGCGTACAGAGGCCCTCCCGAGACCGTCTGCGCACAGGGATGTGCGCAGACGAGCCCCAGGGACGGTCTTCCGGCGTGTCTCGGGAGGGCCTCTGTACGCGCGAACCGCGTCGCCTCCGAGCTATCAGTAGACCTGCCGCGCGTCGAGCCGCGTCGCCCCGGGCTACGAGTAAACCTGCCGAGCGTCGAATACGGGGCCGTCGACGCAGACGCGCTTCATGGCGGGGCCGTCGGGCGTTTGCAGCAGGACCGTGCAGCCCGCGCAGCCGCCGATGCCGCACGCCATGTACTCCTCGAGCGCGACCTGGCACGGCAAGTCGAGCTCGCGCGCGAGCTTCGCAACGGCTTTCAGCATCGGCGTCGGGCCGCAGGCAAATACCTGCGTTTCGCCGCGCTCCCGATCCGTCATGGCTCGCAACGCGTCGCGCGCGAGATCCGTGATGTAGCCGCGATGAGCACCCGCGATCCCGGCGTTGCTCGCGAGCCGAGACGGCACGCCCCACTGCTCGAGCAGCGCGACCGCATGCGTCGCCGCTTTCCCGACGCCGGGAACGTCGAGCCGCGACTCCGCGAGCTCGAACGGGAACGGCACTTCCGAGCCCATCAGCACGAGCGGCCGCAATCTCGCGTCTGCGCGCACGTGGTCGGCCAGGAAGATCATCGGTGGGATGCCGACGCCGCCGCCGAGCGCGAGCAACCGAGGCCGCGCCGGATCGACCGTGAAGCCGTGGCCGATCGGCGCGAGCACGCTCGTGACCTCACCCGGTTGACGCGTGGCGAGCAGGTCGAGCCCATGGCCCTTCGGCTTGTACAGGAACTCGAGCCAGCCTTCGGCCGCGCTCGCGCGCATGATCGACAGCGGGCGGCGCATCGGCACCGAGGGGTCGCACGCGATGTGCGCGAACGTGCCGGGCGCTGCCTTACGCGCCGCGCGCGGCGCTTGGACGCGCAGCACGAACTGCTCTCCCGGCCAGGCGCGCTGCGAGAGGATGCGCGCGTCCTCGAGGAATACGCTGCCGCGATTCCGCTCGTAACTCACTGTCTTTTTCTCACTGCTGGCTCATCCATTGTTCCGCGATCAGGCACGCCGCGACACGGTCGACGCCGCCCTTGCCGACGCGGCGGCGAAGATACCCGGATCGGCGGTTCTCCGCGAGCTCCGACTCCGCGGCGGCCGAGGTCAGCGTCTCGTCGACGGTCGCGACGGGCAGCCCGTAACGCTTGGTCAATGCCGCGGCGAAAGCGCGCGCGCGCTGCGCGACGGCTTCCACCCCGGCGCCTTCGGGAACGCCGACGACGAGCTGCGCGGGGCGCCAATCGTCGATGATGCGGTCGAGGTCCTGCCAGAGCGGCTCGCGCTGCGTGCGTAACGTGGTCAGTGGCGACGCAGTGCGCGTCGCGCGGTTCGCGGTCGCGATTCCAATACGACGAAGCCCGAAGTCGAACGCGACGAGGATGTGGCCGTCGCGGTCGCTAGTACCCGCCACGCGGCCGTCCTTGGGCGCTAGGCATGACCCGCATACTGCGTGATGCGCCGGATGTCGACGCCGGGGAGGCCGAGCGCTGCCGTCCAGCGCTGCTCGATCGGCGTGTCGAAGATGATGGACGGATTCGCGGGAACGGTGAGCCAGGTGTTGCTGCCGAGCTCTGCCTCGAGCTGGCCTCGGCCCCAGCCGGCATACCCGAGTGCGATGAGCATGGGATCCGGCCCATAGCCCAAGCCGATGGCCGCGAGGACATCGGGCGAGGACGTCAGCTTGATGTCCGAGCCGACGGCGAGCGTCGCATCGAACGGTTTGTCCGAACGGTGGAGGACGAAGCCGCGCTCGGGCTCGACGGGGCCGCCGTGCATGACGGGCCGCTCCGCGATGGCGCGGTCTTTGAGGTCGATGGCCAGCTGACTGAGCATCTCGCCGAGCGAGAGGTCGCTCGGCCGAGTGATCACGATGCCGAACGCGCCCTCGACATCGTGCTTACAGATATAGGTGACGGTCTCGTTGAAGTTGGGATCCGCCATCGCGGGCATCGCAATCAAGAAGTGATCTTGCAGCGACTGCATCGGCGCAGAGCTCCGTTTCGAGGCGATGCTCTATCGTAGCATCGACGCGGCGCTCAGCGCCCGCCATCGGCCCCGGCGGCGAAGTCCCATTCGTAGGCGAACCGCAGCACGTCGTAGTCCTCGCGGATGCTCGGCGGCAGCGGAGCGAAGGGCGCGGCGAGCCGCAAGATCTTCAGCGCGGCCTGGTCGAGGGCGGTGTCGCCCGACGAGCGCCGCACGACGATGTCGTCGAGCCGGCCGTCCGCAGCGATCACGACCTCGAGCGTCGGGCGCCCGGCGTCAATGTTCCCGAGGAGCTCGGTGGGGTAGTTCGCCGTGCCGATGCGCTCGACGCGGCGCCGCCAGCCGTCCAAGTACTCCGCGAGCCCCGATTGCCGGGTGCTCGGCGTCGCGATCAACGTGCGCGCGTCGTCGCTGCCGCCCGGCAGCTCCGCGCGCATCGCTAGCTCCATCGCCGTCGTTTGCGGTGCGGCTTGTTGAATCAGCGCCGCGGCGCGCTGTCGCTCGGGCGCCGGCTCGTCCGTCGGTTGCGGCAGCGCGGGCACGGGCTCGCCACCGCTGCCGCGGCTCACGAGCTGCTCGGCACTCGGCGTCTCGTCGCGCGGCGTGCCGTCGGTGGCATCCGCGCCCAAGGGGTCGCCGACCTGGGTCGCAGGCTGGTCGGCGGACAAGGTGCTCGTCGGCCGCAAGCCGCGGGCCGCTTCGCCGCGCCCAAGCTGATTGCGATTGGCGATGAACTCCGCCGTGTCGGCCGCGAGCTCCTCGCGTTCGGTGTCGAGCACGAGCGTGACGTTCAGCGACGGGATCGCCGCGCCATCGCCGGCCGGTGCGGCTGTGAACGTCACGCCGAGGATGACGACGCCATGGACGAGCGCGGCGAGGAAGAGCGTCGACCCGATGCGTTCATCGCTCATGAGCGGATACAACGATAGCGTTACGCGGCTTTGGCCGCCAGCTTGCGCTCGATTGCATCGATCAGCTTAGCAGCGATGTCGATGTTGAACTGGCGATCGAGTTCACGGATTCCCGTGGGGCTCGTCACGTTGATCTCGGTCAAGTAGTCGCCGATGACGTCGAGGCCCGCGAACAGCACGCCCTTCGCCGCCAGCGTCGGCCCGACCTGCGCGCAGAGCCAGCGGTCGCGCTCCGTCAACGGCCGTCCTTCACCGCGGGCTCCCATGACGAGGTTGCCGCGGCTTTCGCCGGGCGCCGGTATCCGTGCCAGCGCATAGTCGATCGGCACGCCGTCTATCAAGAGCACTCGTTTGTCGCCGCTGACGATCTCGGGGATATAGCGCTGCGCGAGCGTGAATCGCTCGCCGTCGCTCGTCAGCGTCTCGATGATCACGTTGGTGTTCAGGTCGCCGGCGGTCACGACGAAGATCGAGCGGCCGCCCATCCCGTCGAGCGGTTTCAGCACGACCTTGCCATACTCCTTGAGGAACTCGAGCAACGCCGCGCGGGAGCGCGTGACGAGGCTCGGCGGCGTGCAGTGAGGGAACCAAGACGTATACGCCTTCTCGTTGATGTCGCGGAGGCTCGCGGGCTTGTTGACGACCAGCAAGCCGCGGTTCTCCGCGAGCTCGAGGATATAGGTCGTGTAGATGTACTCCATGTCGAAGGGCGGGTCCTTGCGCATCAGCAGCGCGTCGAGGGTCTCCAGCCCGCCGTTCCACGGGATCCCGATCTCGAACCAGCGCTCGGTGTCGTCGCGCACTTTGAGGCGTGCGCCGTGACCCAGCGGCGCGCCGTCGCGAACCTCGAGGTCCTGTTGGCGGAAATAGACGATGTCCCAGCCTTGCCGCTGGGCGGCCAGGAGCATGGCGAGGGTCGAGTCCTTCTTGGGCTTGATCGACCCGATCGGGTCCATGACGACGCCAAGCAACCGCCGGGATTGACTCATTCAGCATTCCTCGCTTTTTGCGTGCGGGTTCGCAGTTTCGCGAAAAAGCGCAACGCTACCATAACGGGATTCTGTCGCACTTCTCGTTGGCTCGAGCGTGCTCGCACGCGGCTTTCGACCTAAGGAAATTCGCGTGCGGCAGTCGATGGAAGGCCTGGCGCCGATATGTTAAAAGGCGCGTTGAGTCCTAGGTGCCCGTGCGCAGCTCCGGCTCGGGAAACAGCGAGCAGCCTGCGGGAGGAAGCTAAGTGTCTGGCAGCAGTGCAGTGAACCCCAAGAATGGCTTGCAAGGGCTCAAGATCCTAGTCATCGACGACAGCAAAACGATCCGGAGAACCGCCGAAACGCTGCTTGCGAAGGAAGGTTGCGAGGTATTCACGGCCGTCGACGGGTTCGACGCGCTATCGAAGATCGCCGACCACCGGCCCGACATCATCTTCGTCGACATCATGATGCCGCGCCTCGACGGCTATCAGACCTGCTCCCTGATCAAGCACAACAAGGTATTCAAGGACACGCCCGTCATCATGCTGTCGAGTAAGGACGGGTTGTTCGACCGAGCTCGGGGCCGCCTCGTCGGCTCGGAGCAGTATTTGACGAAACCGTTCACGAAGGACGAGCTCCTCGGCGCCATCCACAGCCACGTCGGCAAGTAACGGGACCGTTTATGGCTCTGATCATGATCGTCGACGACTCGCCCACCGAGGTGCACGTCTTGAAGACGGCGCTCGAGAAGCACGGCTTCGACACCGTGTCGGCTTCGGACGGCTCCGAGTGCTTGAGCCTCGCGCGCGAGGTGCGGCCCGACCTGATCTTCATGGACGTCGTGATGCCGCGAATCAACGGCTACCAGGCTACGCGCACGCTGACGCGCGATCCGCAGACCAAGTCGATCCCCGTCGTCATGATCACGACGAAGGATCAGGAGACCGATCGAATCTGGGGGATGCGGCAGGGCGCCGTCGACTATCTCGTCAAACCCGTCTCGGAAGCCGTGCTCGTCGCCAAAGCACAGGAAGTGCTGGACCGAGGGTCGAACGCTTGAATCTGCAAGCGTTGGCAGAGCAACCGTTCGAGCTGCTCGTGGAGCTCGAGCGCCGGGCTCGCGCCGCCATCGCCGCGCGCGACGGCACGCCGGCAGCGTCCGACGAATGGGTCGGGATCGGCTTTCGACTCGGCGCCGAGCGGTTCGTGACGAGCCGCGCCGACGTCCGCGAGGTGTTGCCTATCCCGGAGCAGGTCACGAGGGTGCCGGGCGCCAAGCCGTGGCTGCGCGGCATCGCGAACCTGCGCGGCCAGCTATTGACCGTCGTCGATCTGAAGTCGTTCTTGGGCGCCGGCGCGCCGGCGACCGACCGGCAGGCCCGTGTGCTCGTCGTTGCGAGCCGTGAGGTCCCGACGGGGCTCATCGTCGACGAGGTCGTCGGTTTCCGGCGGTTCGCCTCGGCCGACTATCGGGATGAGGCTAGCCCAAGCGTCATTCGGTGCGAGCACTACCTCGAAGGTAGCTATCGCCGCGGTCCCGAGCAGTGGCCGCGGTTCAGCCTGCTCAAGTTGCTCGAGGATCCGCTGTTTCTGACGGCGGGTGAAACGGTGAGGCCATGACGAAGTCGAGCCCATGGCCGAAGATGTTGCCGGTGCTTGGGATCGCGCTCGCGATCGCGTTGCTCGGCGCGGCCGGTTCGGTTTGGTGGAGTGGCAGCGGCACGACGACGGTCAGCGACGGCGGGCTCGGCGAGCTCATCGCCGTGACGCAAGCCGCTCGCGCCGAGTCGAACGCGGCTGTGCAGGGCGATACCGCGGCGTTCGACGCGCTCGAGGCGGACCGCGCGACGATCACGCGCCTCCGTACCGCCGTGGCGGCCAACGAAGCGGCGAGCGCCGACGCGCGCCGGTTGGCCGGCGACGCGGCGCTGTGGCAGCGCATCGAGCGCAACCTCGACACGGTTCTCGAGTCGCGGCAGGGGTTGGCAGAGCTCGAGAAAGCACGCACCGAGATTCTCGCGCTCGCGCCGCTGTTGCTCGGGGCCGCCAGCAGTGTCGCCAGCTCGTTGCCGCCCGCCGACCTCGTGGCCAACCAAGTTCATCTGTGGCGCTTCGAGCTCGCGGTCGAATCGGTGCAGCACCAGGCGCGCGCGCTCGGTCCGACGGTCGACGTCGGCGATGCCGTCCGGCGGCTCCAGGACGCGGAGCAGTATCTCAGCCAGTTCGTTCGCGGCTTGAGCGGCGAGGACGGCACGCTCGGCGTCGTTCCCGTCAACGCCGGGGCGGGGCAAGCGGATATCAAGCCGATTTCCAATCTATACGAGGGAACCCGGCAAGCAGTCGCCGCGATCTCCATGGGCGCCGAGACGCTGACGGCAGCGCTGTCCGCGATTCGGGAGTTCGACAGCGCAGCGGCCGAGGTCTTGACGCGTTACCGCGACACCGACGTCTCGATCGCGGCGGTCGCCGGCGACGGCGTCACGACGCGGTTGCCGCTGCTGCTCGTGTTCGCCGCGCTCGCGATCGCGGCCTTGATGATGTTCGTCTACTACCGCGGGCGCGACTTCCGCCGCGCGTCCGAGCAGCAGGCCGGGCAGAACGAGCGTAACCAGCAAGCCATTCTGCGGTTGCTCGACGAGCTGTCGAGCCTTGCCGACGGCGATCTGACGGTGCAGGCCACCGTCACAGAGGACATCACGGGCGCGATCGCGGATTCCATCAACTACGCGATCGACGCTTTGCGCGAGCTCGTCACGACGATCAACGACTCCTCGATTCTCGTCGATGCGGCCTCGAAGCAGACGGAAGGCACGTCGCGGCATCTCGTCCGCTCAGCCGAGACGCAAGCGAAGCAAGCCGCCGCCGCCTCCGAGTCGATGGCCCGCATGGCCATCTCGATCGAGGAGGTTTCGGGCAACGCCGAGCGCTGCTCCGACGTCGCGCGCCACGCCGTCGAGATCTCGCACAAAGGCGGCGAGGCCGTGCGGCGCACGATCGCCGGCATGAACACGATCCGCGAGACCATTCAGGACACGAGCAAGCGCATCAAACGGCTCGGCGAAAGCTCGCAGGAGATCGGCAACATCGTCGAGCTCATCGAGGAAATCGCCGAGCAGACGAACATCCTCGCGCTCAACGCGTCGATCGAGGCCTCGCGCGCCGGAGAGGCGAGCCGCGGATTCGCTGTCGTCGCCGACGAGGTGCAGAAGCTCGCGGAGCGCTCCGCGGGCGCGACCAAGAAGATCGAGGTGCTCGTGAGCACCATCCAATCGGACACGAACGAGGCCGTGATGTCGATGGAGCGCAGCACGACCGACGTCGTCGGCGGTGCGCTGCTCGCCGAGAATGCCGGTGCCGCGCTCGAAGAGATCGAGCAGGTCTCGCACCAGATCGCGAGTCTCGTCCAGAACATCTCGGGCTCCTCGAAGGAGCAGACGAGCGTCGCCGGCGCCATCACGAAGAACATGCACGTCTTGCGCGAGATCAGCACGAAGACGACCGAGTCGACCACGGCGACGTCGAGCGCCATCAGCAAGCTCTCGGAGCTCGCGTCGCAGCTGCGCCGCAGCGTTGCCGGATTCACGCTGCCGGATCAGGGCGGCGGCACCGGCGTGCTGAACGCCGCGCGCGTGGCCGCGAGCCTCGAGCGCAGCGAGCAGCTGCCCGTGACGCCCACGGCGCCCGCAGCTGCGCCTGCGAAAAACGTCGAACGCCGCCGCCTTTCCGGCTAGCCGAGCGGTATGGCGACTCACGCGATCAATGATTTGGCGACGCATGCCTTCGAGCTCGTCAACAAGGAGCTCGCGAGCACGCTCGATGCCGCGCGGGCCCAGCTCGAGGAGTACGTGGACGGCCGCGCCGGGGCCGACGCATTGCTGCGGACGGCCGAACATCTGCATGCCGCACGCGGGGCGCTGAAGATCGTCGAGATTCACGGCGCGGCGCTGCTCGCGGAGGAAATGGAGCACACCTGCCGCCGGCTTGCAGAGGCGAAGGACGAGCAGAAGTCCGAGCAAGGCATCGAAGCGCTGACGCGGGCGATGGTGCAGTTGCCCGCGTATCTCGAGCGGTTGCTCGGCGGCGGCAAGGACGTGGCGCTGGCGCTGCTGCCGTTGCTGAACGACTTGCGTCAGGCACGGGACAAGCCTTCGCTGTCCGAGGGCACGCTCGTGCTGCTGAACTCCGGCCCGTTCGAGCGGAACCTTCCGCCGCGGCCGGCGGCTGGCGGTGGCGCCGACATCGGCCGCGGCTTCGAGAAGGTCGCGCAGCGGTTGCGGCCGGCGTTCCAGGCGGCGCTGCTCAGTTGGATCAAGAACGCCGAGCCGGCGCGTTCTCTTGACGAGCTGTTGCGCGTCTGCACGAACCTCGAGCGCGCGGCTGCCAGCGAGCAAGTCAAGCAGCTGTGGACCGTCATGGCTGGCGTGCTGACGGCGATCCGCGGCGGCGGTCTCGAAGCTAGCGTCACGTTGAAGCGCCTGATCGGCCAGGTCGATCGGCAATTGAAGAGGCTCATCGACGGCGGCGAGTCGGCGCTCGTGAACGCGCCGCCCGTCGACCTCATCAATAGTCTCCTTTATTACGTCGCGCGGGCGAGCTCGCAGGACCCACGTATCGAGGCGCTGCGCAAGCAGTACAACCTGGGCGAGGTCCTGCCCGGGCAAGTACAGATCGAGCAGGCGCGCGAAGGGCTCGCCGGTCCCAGCGTCAAGCTCATGCGCACGGTCGCGCAGGCGATCAAAGAGGATCTCGGCACCGTCAAGGATGCGCTCGACATCTTCGTACGCACCGGCATGAACGGCGCCGACAGGTTGAGCCCGCAGCTCGACATGCTGAAAAAGATCGGCGACACGCTCGGCGTGCTTGGGCTGGACAAAGCGCGCGGCCAGATCCAGCGCGAGGCGCAGGATCTCGCCGCCATCGTTACCAACGGCAGGCCGCCCGAGCGGACCGTCCTCGAGAAAATAGCGGCGACCTTGCTCGACGTCGAGGACACGCTCGATCGCGAGCTCGTGCGGGCCGTCATGCCCGGCTATGAAGCCGAGCCATCGGACGCCGCCGGCGCGTTGGACACGCAACAACGGAAAGTCACGCAAGCCGTCATGGGCGAGTGCACGGTGAACCTCGCGAAGGTGAAGGAAGCCGTCATCCAGCTCGTCGAGAACCCCGCCGACACGCGGCCGCTCGAGCAGGTCAAGCCGCAACTACGCGGCATCACGGCCGGGCTCTTGATGCTCGACAAGACCAAGGCCGTGACGGTCGTCGAGCGAATCGGGGCCGTGGTCGGCTCGCGGCTCGCCGTGGCACGAAGCTCAAGCCCGAGTATCTCGAACGGCTGGCAGACGCGATCGTCAGCGTCGAGTACTACCTCGAGACGGTCAGCGCTGGCCGTACCGACCCGTGGTACATGCTCGACAACGCGGACCGCTGCCTCGACCTCTTGGAAACCCTGCCCGTGGCGAAGCCGCCGGCGGCCGCCGTGCCGGGGGGGGCGCAGACTGCCGCGCCGCGCCCGCCGCCCGCGAAGCCGAAGGCCGCTGCACCGCCGCCGAGCGTGATGCAGGTCGAGGAGGGCCGGTCGGATCCCGAGATCGTCGAGGTGTTCATCGAAGAAGCCAAGGAAGAGATCGCGAGCATCCAGCGCAATCTTCCCGTGTGGGCCGCCGACCGAACGAGCTCCGAAGCGCTGATCTCGACGCGCCGCTCGTTTCACACGCTGAAGGGCAGCGGCCGCATGGTCGGCGCGCAGCTCATCGGCGAGTTCGCGTGGAGCATCGAGAACCTGCTGAACAAGATCATCAATCAAACACTCGAGCCGACGTCGAGCATGATCTCGTTCGTCACGGAAGCGAGCGGGGCGCTGCCGCAGCTGCTCGAGCAGCTCGAGATCGGCCGGCCGCCGAAGCTCGACGTGCAGCTATTGATGAAGCAAGCGGAGGCGTTCGCCGAGGGCGACCCCGAGGCCGCGAACATCACGGGCCTCTCGCTGCGCGTACCTGCGCTGCCGGCGGCGCCGACGCCCGAGCCCGGCATGGATCCCGTTCTCGCGGACATCTTCGTCAAGGAGATGCGCGGCCATCTCGGCGTGATTCGGCAGTTCCTCACCACGGTGAAGCGCGGTACGGGGCTGCACTCCGTCGAGGAGCCGCTCTATCGAGCGTGCCATACGCTGCTCGGTAGCGCGCGCATGGCGGGGTACGAGCCCGCGATGAAGCTCGCGGCGCCGCTCGCCGGGGAGTTGCGCCACTACTTCGAGTCCGGCGTAGGCATGGCTGACGCGGCCGTCGACGCCCTGCGTGGCGCGGCCGTCGAGATCGAACGGATGGCGGACGCCCTGACCGCGGCGCGCCCCTTCGAGCCCGACCCCGCTGTCCTGAAGTCGCTCGACGCGCTCGCGTTTCGAGAGCCGCCGGCCGTCGCTGCGGCGCCCGAAGCGGAGCCGGCAACGCCGCCCGCAGCAGACCCCGAGCGAGCTGCGTCCGCCGCGGAAGCGAGCGCATTCGATCCCGAGATCGCCGCGATTTTCGCCGAGGAAGCGGCCGAGATCCTCGACAACTCCCAGGCCGCGCTGCAAGACGTGCGGCAGCGCCAAGATCACACCGCCGTCGGGATGCTGCAGCGCTTCTTGCACACCCTGAAGGGCGGTGCGCGCATGGCCGGCGTCTTGTCGATGGGCGACTTGAGCCACGCCGTCGAGACATTGCTGTCGCGCATCGCGCACAGTCGCGACCAGGCGACGCCGGCGGCGCTCGACCTCGTGCAACGCGGGCTCGACGACCTGCAGCAGATGCGCGACGCCATCGACGCCGGGCGAGTGCCGAGCGCCGCGCCCGGGCTCATCGGGCAGCTGGAAGGCTTCGACGCCGGCCGCCTCGAAGCGGCGGCGGCAGCGCCGGCCGTTGAACGCGGCTCCGCCGCGGCTGCGAGCGCGCCGGCTGCCGGGCCGCGCCTCGCCGACGTGCCCGCGCCGCGCGTGGAGCGCGTAGAACCCCCAGCCACCGTCGATCTGACGGAAGCCGATCTTGCCAAGCTCGATGAGATCGAGCTCGGTCCGCCGCCGGCACTTCCCGTCGAGCCGGTCGAGGAGCCGACGGTCGAGGAGGAAGCGCTCGCCATCGACGAAGCACTGGTGAGCGAGGAAGCGACGATCGTCGAGCAAGACGTTGGCGTCGTCGTTCAGCCGGCAAGCGAAACGCCACCGCCGGCACAGCCACGGCCCGCGGCTGCGTCCGCGCCTGCCGAATCGCGCGCCGAGCGCGCGGAGACGGCGCGCGTCGATGCGGGATTGCTCGACGTGCTTTTGAACGGCGCGGGCGAGATCAACATCTTCCAGTCGCGGCTGAGCCAGCAGCTCCACTCGATCGAGTTTCATTTGGGCGAGCTCGGCGGCACCGTGTCGCGCCTGCGCGAGCAGCTGCGCAAGCTCGAGGCCGAGACGGAAGCGCAGATCCTGCACCGCCACCAGGACGACGCCGACGTCGAGAGCGGCTTCGACCCGCTCGAGCTCGATCGCTATTCGACGATCCAGCAGCTGTCGCGCGCGCTCGCCGAGTCGGCGAACGACGTCGCGAGCATCAACGAGCTCCTGCACGGCCTCACGAATGAAGCCGACACGCTGCTGACGCAGCAGGCGCGCGTGACTTCCGATTTGCAGACCGGGCTCATGCAGACGCGCATGGTGCCCTTTCAACGGCACGTGCAGCGCCTACAGCGCATCGTGCGCCAAGCGTGCGCGGACACGGGTAAGCAGGCGGAGCTCGTCGTCGACGGCGCCGCCAACGAGATCGACCGGCAAGTGCTCGAGTCGATGCTGCCGCCCTTCGAGCATCTGCTGCGCAACTCCATCGCGCACGGTATCGAGAAGCCCGAGGTGCGGCGCAAGCGCGGCAAGCCCGACGCCGGCCAGGTGCTGCTCAAGGTTCGCCGCGAAGGGTCGGAGGTCATCGTCGAGGTCGGCGACGACGGCGGCGGGCTCGACCTCGCCGCGATCCGCCGCAAGGCCTACGAGAAGGGGTTGCTCGCGGAGAACCAGAAGATCACCGACGAGCAAGCGGTCGAGCTCATTCTTCAGCCCGGCTTCAGCACGGCCAGCGAGCTGACGCAGGCCGCAGGCCGCGGCGTCGGGATGGACGTCGTCGACAACGAGGTCAAGAAGCTCGGCGGCTCGATGCGCATCGAGACGCGAACCGGCGAAGGCACGCTGTTCGTGATCCGCTTGCCGTACACGCTCGCGATCACGCACGCCCTCATCGTCAATGTCGGCGACGAGACCTTCGCGCTGCCCCTGCCGACGGTCGAAGGCATCACGCGCCTCTCTCGCGACAAGATCTTGAAGCACCTCACCGAAGACGAGCCGAAGCTCGATTACGGCGGCATCGTCTATCGCATCCAACACTTGGGAAGCCTCGTCGGCGCCGCGCCATCGGCGTTGCCGGACGACGAGAATGCCGTGTCGCTCGTGCTGATTCGTGCCGGCGACAGCTCGACGGCGCTGCTCATGGACTCGCTCGAGGGCAGCCGCGAGATCGTCGTCAAGACGCTGGGGCCGCACATCGCGAGCGTGCCGGGCGTGACGGGCGCGACGATCTTGGGCGATGGCCGCGTCATCATGATCTTGGACCCCGGTACGCTCGTGCGCGCGCAAAGACCCGTCGAGGCGTTGCGCGCGGCCGCGCAACCCAAGGCCTCGACGCAGCTCGCGGCGCTCGTCGTCGACGACTCGATCACGATGCGGCGCGTGACGCAGCGGCTGCTCGAGCGGCGCGGCGCCAAGGTTTACACGGCGCGCGACGGCCTCGACGCGATCACCGTGCTTCAGGAGCACACCGTCGACGTCATCCTGCTCGACATCGAGATGCCGCGCATGGACGGCTACCAGTTCGCGACGCACGTGCGCAACGACCCGAAGCAGAAGCACCTGCCCATCATCATGATCACGTCGCGCTCGGGCGAGAAGCATCGCGCGAAGGCGATCGAGATCGGCGTCAACGACTATCTGAGCAAGCCTTATCAAGAGAGCCAGCTCATCACGGCAATTCAAGCGCTGGTCGGGCGGGATTTCTGATATGAGCGCCGAGCCGAAAGAGCTGTACAGCTTGCTGATCCCGCTGAAGACCGAGCGGTTGCTCGTTCCGCGGATGTGCGTCGCGGAAGTCATCGCGTTCGCCGACGCTGCCCGCAACCGCGACGACGCGGCGCCCGATTGGTACGTCGGCGCGATCGAGTGGAACAACCGCCGCCTGCCCGTTGTTTCACTCGATGGGCAGCGTGGTGAGGATCGCAAATCGAAGCGCACCCGGACGCGTGTCGTCGTCTTTCACGCGATCACGCAGGAGCTGAAAGGCGGGTATTACGGGATTCTCACGCAAGGATTCCCGCAGCTCGTGCGCGTCAACGGCGACGTCTTGGGCTTCGAGGCCGAGCAGCCGGTGCCGGAGGGGTTTCCGGCGCTGTGCCGCGCGCGAATGATTCACGAGTATCCGCTTGTTCCGGACCTCGAGCGGATCGAACGGATGCTTGCCGAGATACCGCTCTAGAGGGCGGGGCCGAAGGCCGCGCTAGCGTTGCAAGTCTCCCCAACGCGCCTGTGCGATTGCGCAGATCGCCAGCGCCGCGGTCTCGGCGCGTAGGACGCGCGGGCCGAGCGTCACGCGGCCGAACTCCGCGGCGTCGAGCTGCCGCCAATCCGCCGCGCCGAATCCGCCCTCGGGCCCTATGGCGACGATGAGCCCGTTCGTTGGCGCAGCTCCCTCCAAGCTCCGCTCCGCGGACGGATCGAGCGCGAGCCGCATAGGCGCGACGGGCAGCGCCTCGAGCGCCAAGGCCAGCGGTGCCGCCCCCTCGATCCGAGGGGGCATGTGCCGGCCGCACTGCTCGCAGGCGCTGCGCGCGATCTTGCGCCAGTGATCCACGCGCCGCTCGCTGCGCTCGATGTCGAGCTTGACGACGCTGTGCTCCGTGTAGACGGGCACGAGCGTGCGCACGCCGAGCTCCGTGGCTTTCTGCACGATCAGATCCATCGCGTCGGATTTCGCCAGCGCCTGGATCAAAGTTAGATCCAGCGACGACTCGGGCAGCAGAGGCCGCACCGCCGCGAGCGCAAGCATCGCGCCGCGCCGTTGCAGCGACTCGACGCTCGCATCGCGTTCGGTGCCATTGCCGTTGAACACGACGAGTCGATCGCCGGGCTTCAGCCGAAGCACGTGGACGAGATAGTGCGCCTCGCCCTCGTCGAGCGTGAGGCCGGTCCCATCGAGCTCGCGCTCGACGTAGAGGCGCGGCGAACGGTGTGTAGTTGCCATGAAACGTCGGGTTCGATGCAGGCGAGGCTCAAGCGTACTGTTATAGTCTCGCCCGCATGCCTGCGGCGCACTGTAGCAAGTTGCGGGACCCTGAGTGATCATCGATCAAGCGACAGGGTGGCTCGTGGGCGTGCGTCGAGTCGTGTCCCCGAACTTCGACGAGCGGCCCGTCGGCGCCGAGCTCGGTCTCATCGTCGTGCACGGCATCAGCTTGCCGCCCGGTGAGTTCGGCAACGGCTGGATCGACCGGTTTTTCTGCAACGACTTGCCCGCCTCGGCACATCCCTTTTTCGCGACGATCCAGAACATGACGGTCTCCTCGCACGTGCTGATCGCGCGCGACGGTGCCTTGACGCAATACGTGCCGTTCGACCGGCGCGCTTGGCACGCCGGCAAATCGCAGTATTGCGGGCGTTCGGCCTGCAACGATTTCTCCGTCGGGATCGAGCTCGAAGGCACGGACGATTCGGCGTATACGCTCGCGCAGTACCGTGCGCTCGCCGAGCTCATCGCAGCCCTGCGCCGCAGCTATCTATCCCTGCGCGACGCCGAGGTCGTCGGCCATAGCGACATCGCGCCGGGCCGCAAGACGGACCCTGGGCCTGCGTTCGACTGGACCTTGCTCGAGCGCGAGATCGCGGCAGCGAGCGCGACCTAGGTCAACGCCGCCACAGAGTCTCTTGGCCGCCGTTCTGCCGTGCCAGCCAGCGCGCCATCACGAACAGAAGGTCCGACAGCCGGTTCAAATAACGCAGGAGGTCGGGGTTCAGCTCCGTCAGCTTGCTCGTGGCCCAGGCGCTGCGCTCGGCACGCCGGCAGATCGTGCGGGCGAGGTGGCAGACCGCGGCAGCGCGCGTCCCGCCGGGCAGCACGAATTCCTTGAGCGGCGGCAGGTCGTCGTTCAACGAGTCGAGATCGCGCTCGAGCCCGGCGACGTGCTCGGCCGTGATTTGCCTGTAGCCGGGCAACGAGAGCTCCGCGCCGATATCGAAGAGCTCATGCTGGACGCGCGTGAGGATCGTGCCGATCTCTGCCTGCAGGTCGGGCTCCGCGAGCAGCAAACCGAGCGCGCTGTTCGTCTCGTCGACGTCGCCGAAGGCGCCGACCCGCGGGTCGGCTTTGTCGACTCGCTCGCCGTTGGCGAGCCCCGTCGTGCCGTCGTCGCCCGTGCGTGTGTAGATCTTGCTGAGCCGGTGGCCCATAGCTCGCCGTTTGACCGCGCCGGCGGCGCGACAGGCCTATGGTGTCACGGCTATCGTAGACTCTGCCAACCGATCTCGCGCGCAGTTGCTGGTCCGATGACGACCTCGCGCAAGTCACTCGGCATCTCGGCGCGCCGCTCGTCGAGTGGTATACGGCCCGCCATCAGCTCCGCCTTCGTCTGCGGCAGCAGCGGCCGCGCGTCCGGCGCCGCGTAACCGTCGGGATACGAAGGCGCGTTCGACGTCGATGAATACTTGTCCGTCGCGCGCAGCGTATGCAGCAACTCGTGCGCAAGCACGATTTGGTTCGTCGCGCGCGCCTCGCGATCCGCAAACAGATTCGCCACCGCGATCAGCCCCTTCTCGAGGGCCGTCGAGCGGTCGAGCGCTACTCCGTCCGTGGGCTCGTGGAAGACGGCGAACACGACGATGTCGCCGCTCGGGCCGTCCTTCCACTGAAGGCGCGTAGCGAGCCAGCGCATGCGCAAGCTCCACAACAGAACGCCGAGGCGGCCGGCGTCAGGGTCGAGCTGCGGCAGCTCGTCCGTGTGCTCTCCGACTACCCGCAGCTTGAACGGCTGCTCGAGCGCGACGCCATAGCGCTTCGCCTCGCGCGCGAGGAATGCTTCCGCATCGGCGAACTCCATTGTGCTCAGGTCGTCGATGAAGCGGCGCGTGGTGGGATGGTCGTCGCCCGCGACGGCATAGACGTCGACCCACAGCGGCGCGTCCCAATCCGTCGCGTTCCGCGTCGTGAAGAGCTGCGCCAGCACGACGAACACGAGCACGTAGAGCAGCACTGCGATGCGTAGGCGTTTGAACACAGCGCGCGTCTCGACGAAGGTGCGGTAGTGAACCACGCACCGCCGGCGTCGAACGCGGGCGCTCATCACGGAATGCTGGTTTTTGAGGGGCTAGAAAAGAAAAACCCGGCGGTGGGAACGCCGGGTCAGATCTTTTTTGTTATCGGAGTTTACGGTTTCAAGTATGCGGCCTGGCTGTTGCTCGTTGCGCCCGAGGGCGCGGAGCGGCTTGTTGTTATTGTCCAGCCTGCTTTCTGTTCTTGTTCTTCTACTTTCTTGTTCTTCTCTAAGGTTTCGAAATTTAACAGAACCCTTTGCGATTTCGCATCGTTTTCTGTTCGTTTGCGCACTCACTCGTCCCTGGGTGGGGACGACCTCCATAAAGCAAGACACATGCCAGAGAACGAAAAACCAGCAGAAACAGCTAGATATCGCTGTGAGACCAATCGCGGCACCCAATTGGCGGCCGCTCCTGTAAAGGCGGCCGACAACGCGTTTACTCGCTCATGCTCGTGTGACAAATGAGCCCCAACGGGTAAGCGGCTGTTTCGTATGGCTGCGCAAATTCCAGCACGGCAAAGTGCCCCGAGCCGTCGTCGCGGGCGACCGCGTAAAGGCTCCTGACATCACGGCTGTGCCAGCAGCGAGGATCGGTCGTGCCAGACGCCGCCCTTGGCGACGGCGATGATCTGCAAGGTATCCGCAACGTGCGCGAGCGGATCGCCCTCGAGGACCACGAAATCCGCGAGCTTTCCCGGCTCGAGCGTACCGATATCACGCTCGAGCCCGAGCGCGAGCGCGCCTCCCGCCGTGGCCATTCGAAGCACCTGGTCGTTCGCGATACCGGCGCGCGCGAGCAGCGCGAGCTCGAGGTGGACGCCCAGCCCGTAGGGCACGGCCGGGGCGTCCGACCCGACGCCCACGCGCCCGCCGGCGCGGACGAGGCGCGCGATCGTTCGCTCGAGGGCCGGCACCGTCGGCGCCAATGCATCGGGCCGCTCCCAGGTTGCCTGCTCGACCGGAGTGAAGAGCGCGTAGGCGCCGTCGCGGCGCGGCCGAGGCGCCGGCCAACCGTCCAGCCCCGCCAGCGCCGCAAGGCCCGTCACGAAGGTGGCCTCGGCGGCGATGAGCCGGCTCAGGCCGTCTTGATACGCGGTGTACCCGGGTGACAGCTCGAGCTCGAGGCTCGGGGTATCCACATCGCTGCGAAGCCGTGCGGGCAGCATGGCGACGTCCCACGGCGGTACCGCAATCTCGCGTGCCTGCCGCCGCAGGCTATGCGCGAAGCCGTGGCTGATGCCCGGATAGGCGCGTACCGCGGGGCCTAAATCGCTGCCCGGAGCGCCGGATGCGCCCGCCAGCGAGATCACGAGGCGCGGCCCCGGCGACCGGCCGCTGGCCCACACTTCCGCGCGCTCAACTGCCTCTCCCGTCGAGGTCGCCAGCTCCCGCACCGTCGTGACTCCGTAGGCGAGCCAGGCTCGGCCGAGCCGCTCGCCGACGAGCGAGCTCTGATGGGCGTGCAGGTCGATGAGGCCCGGCATGACGGTGGCATCGCGCGCGTCGATGACTGGGCCGACCGGCGGCAACACGCCTCGCCCGACGATTGCCGCGATGCGCCCGCCGCGCACGTGCAGATCGACGTGACGATGATAGGTGCCGCGGACTCCGTCGAAGAGGCGGCCGACCTCTACGACGTAGTCGGGCGGCGGTGCCGGCGTTTGCCACTGCACGACGGGCTGCTCGTTGGCTTCCCCGGCCGGCGCCGCGCTCGTGCCGAGGTCGACCCTGATGTCCCGCCCGCCGGCGGGCTCGGCCGAGCGAGCCCGCACGATCAGCGTGCGGCCGTCTTCGGCCCAGGCGAGCGCACGCGCGCCGACGACATTCGTCGCGATCGTGCTCTCCTCGTTACGCCGCAAGTCGAGCGTTTTCACGACGGTCGCAGCCGTCGGGTCGAGGCTCGCGCTCTCGAGGTAGGCGATGGCGCCGCCGTCGGGCCGGACGGTGGGACGCCGCGGCGCAAGCGCGCCGAACGTCAGCTGCGTCGCGCTACCGTCGCGCAACGCGAGCCGCCACAGCTCGAATTGGCCCGTCCGCTCGCTCGCGAACACCACCGAATCGCCGTCGGGCCAGAAGCTCGGATCGAGGTCGACGAACACGTCATCCGTGAGCCGCCGCGGCTCGCCACGGTCCGCGAGCCACAGATCGCCCAACGCCGTGAAGACTGCGCTCCGGCCGTCGGGCGGTCGTGCGAGGCCGTTGATGCCGAGCGCCGGGCGTGCCGCCGGGTCGTCGGGCGCCGGAAAGTCGGTTGGCGGGGTCGCGACCTCGACCGCGGCTGCCGCAAAAAGGTGGACAGGCTCGCGCGTCGGCGTCGCGATGCCTCGCCGCCAGAGCTGCCCGTCCGCGGCGTAGACGAGCTCGGCCGCCGAGCGCCAGGCGGCGCGCGACGCGAACAGATCCTCACTGCCGGTCAGCGACTTCAACACGCGCGGCTCGCCGAGCACGAGCAGCTGGAGCCGGCTCGTCTCCGCCGAGTCCTGCTCGCCGAAGACGAGCACACTGCCGCCGGGCCGCCACGAGGGCGCCGACAACCGGCTCGAGCTCGTATGCACGACGTCGGCCGCGCCATCGGCTCCGAGCACGCGGATCGACCACTCGCTATCGCGCGTGAGCACGTACGCCACCAGCCCGTGCTCGGAGACGGTGGGATACGACGCAGCGCCGGCCTCTTCGGTCAGTTGTGTCTCGACACCGTTCGCGAGCGTGATCGACCAGAGGCAATAGCGTCCCGTGCGATTCGATGCGAAGACGACGGCGCTGCCGTCGGGCGTGAAATCCGGCTCGCGCTCGTCGTAGGGCGACGTGGTCAGGGGCCGGCGCTCGCCCGTCGCCACCTCGAGTAGCCACAACTCCCAATGCTCCCCGCTGCGTTGCTGATACACGAGGCGCCCGCCGTCGGAGCTGAAGCGAGGATTGCGCGCCTGCTCGCCCGCGGGCGTCAGCGGCACCGCGCCGCCGCCCGCGGCCGGCAGGCTCCACAGCTGTCCGAGCAGGTCGACGACGAACGTCGAGCCGCCGGGCGCGAGCGCGACGGACAGGTTGGTCCCCTGGCGGATGTCGGCGATGCGCTCCTCGGCGCCGGCGGCGCTCGCGGCCGCTACGAGCCACACCGCGACGAGCAGGCGGCTCACTCGGGGTTCTCCGCCACGATCTCGAGAGACGCGAGCTCGCCGTCCGCCGCGCTATAGCGGACGACGATCGGCCGACAGCAGACCGAACAGTCCTCGATTTGCTGTTGAGCGTCGACCGAGAGATCGAGGCTGATCTCGATGGACTCCCAGCAGTACGGACAGGTGATCGTCTCGAACTGAATCACGCGCGTCGCGCCGCTAGGGTTGTAGGCGCTGCGAGCTCCAGCCGCTGGGCTCGAAGGTGTACGCGTCTCGCGCGTCGAGCCGGCGCTGGTAGCGCACGCGTTCGTGAAAGCGGTCGCGGCCTTCGACCCAGAGCTCGACGGCTTCCAGCCACAACCGGAACCCGCCCCAGAAATCGGGGCGGGGGAGTCCTCGATCGGCAGGCTTGGTGGCGGCGATCTTGGCGGCCCGCTCCTCGAGCGCAGCGGGGTTCGGGAGCGGGCGGCTCTGCTCGCTGCTCCACGCGTTCGCTTGGCTCGGCAGCGGCCGGCTTGCGAAATACGCGTCGCTCTCGGCGTCGGGGGAGCGCACGACGGGCCCTTCGAAGCGAACTTGCCGGCCGAGCTCGTGCCAGTACAGCACGGCCGCCGCCCGGCCCGTCGACAATAGCTCGTCGCTCTTGCGCGAGCCGTAGTTCGTGTAGAACACGGCGTAGCCGAGCGGCGCGAGCTCCTTGAGCAGGACCATGCGCACGGAGGGCTGGCCTCGCTCGTCGACGCTCGCAAGCGCCATCGCATTCGCATTGCGGCGGCCCAAGGCTTCGGCTTCGCCCAGCCACTGCGCGGCCGCGCGCACGGGATCCTCGGGCGGAGGAATCAGCAGCGAGGCCATGGTCCCTCAGCGCAGCGCGGCAGCATGAAACCGCAAGTGCTCTGCGATGAACGTGCTTACGAAGTAGTAGCCGTGATCGTAGCCGGCGCGCTCGCGATACGTCAGGCGCTGGCCCGACGCGCGGCACGCCTCCTTGAGCGTGTCGGCGCGCAGCTGCTCGAGATAGGGGTCGGCCATGCCTTGATCGACGAGCAGCTCGTGCTCGCTCGGTTTCGCCCGGATGACTTCTGAGGCGTCGTAGTCGCGCCAACGCTGACGGTCGGCGCCCAAGTACGCCGTCAACGCGTGTTGCCCCCAGGCCGACTGGCTCGCGGAGGCGATCGGCGCGAACGCAGAGACCGAACGATAAGCGTCCGCGTTGCGGACACCGATGATGATCGCGCCATGTCCGCCCATCGAATGGCCGCTGATCGACTTGCGCGCCGGGTCTACCGGCAGGTTCGCGTTCACGGCGGCCGGCAGCTCGTCGCGAATGTAGTCGTACATACGGTAGTGCGCGGCCCACGGCGGCTCCGTCGCGTTGACGTAGAACCCGGCGCCCGTGCCGACGTCCATTTGCGCGTCTTCACCCGGAATGTTGACGCCACGCGGGCTCGTGTCCGGAATGATCAGCGCGAGGCCGAGCTCGGCGGCATAGCGCTGCGCGCCTGCTTTCACGCTGAAGTTGTCTTCCGTGCAGGTGAGACCGGATAACCAATAGAGCGCGGGCACGGGTCCGCGTTCCGCGGCGGGGGGGAGATACACGGCGAAACGCATCGTGCACGCACAGGCCGACGAGGCGTGCTTGTAGACGATCTGGCGGCCCTCGAAGCAACGCGATTCGCTGACCCGCTCGATGGACGCCTCTTTGATGGACGATGTCGTCATTCCCGATTCCTTATCAGTAGCTCATGCTCGGCGACCTTGCACCCGGGCCGCGGGGGCGTTACAAACCCGCCTCACGAGGTATGCATGACGCTCGAAGAATTACGTAAACGTCTCACCGAAGTCGATCGCGAGCTGATCGGTCTCGTGGCTGCGCGCCAGAAAATCATCGCCGAGATCGGGGCCCACAAGATCCAGAATGCGGTGCCGACGCGCGATTATGAGCGGGAGCGCGAGGTGTTGAAAGGCGCTTCAGCGGAAGCGCGATCCTTGGGGCTCGAGCCGGACCTCGCTATCGAGATCATGCAGCTCTTGATCCGCGCGTCGCTGACGCATCAGGAGCAAACGCGCGTCGCGGCAGGGACGAGCGGTGTCGGCAAGCGCGTGTTGATCATCGGCGGCGCCGGCAAGATGGGGGCGTGGTTCGCCCACTTCCTGAGCTCGCAGGGGTTTGCCGTCGAGATAGCGGATCCGAGCCCGGCCACCGTCGCCTTCCCGCGAATCGCCAATTGGCGCGATAACGCTCTCGATCACGACTTGATCGTCGTGGCGACGCCGATGAAGATCGCCGGCGACGTGCTGACCGAGCTCGCGGTCCGGCGGCCGCGCGGCGTCGTCGTCGACATCGGCTCCTTGAAGAGCCCGCTACGCGGCGGGCTCGAGCGGTTGGCGGCGGCCGGTTGCAAGGTGACGTCGATCCATCCGATGTTCGGCCCCGACACGCGCCTGCTGTCGGGCCGCCACGTCGTGTTCTGCGACGTCGGCGTGCCCGAAGCCACGCAGGCGGCCCGCGCCCTGTTCGCTTCGACGATGGCCGAGCAAATTGAGATGAGCGTCGACGATCACGACCGCCTCATGGCGTACGTTTTGGGCTTGTCGCATGCCCTGAACCTGGCGTTCTTCACGGCGCTCGCCGCGAGCGGCGAGCTCGTGCCGCGGTTGCAGCGCATGTCGAGCACGACGTTCGACGCGCAGCTCACGGTCGCGAGCTTGGTCGCGCGGGACAATCCGTATCTGTACTTCGACATTCAGACGTTGAACGATTATGGGACGGCTTCACTGCAGGCATTGCGTGCCGCAACCGAACGCATCGAGCGGCTCGTCCAGAGCCGTGACGAGGCGGGATTCGTGGAGCTGATGGCGGCGGGCCGCCGGTATCTCGAGAACCGGATGTAAGAGGAGCGACGGGGAGGCCGAGTGGACAGGGACGACCACCAGCGTGAGGTCAAGAATCTCCGTCGCCGCTTGGCGGCCCTGACGGAGGAAGCTCGGAAGAACGACGAGGCATGGCGCCGCGCGCAGGCGCGCGAGATGGAGCTGCTCGAGGCCGATACGCTCGATGCGCTGCTCGCGCGCTTGACGGCGGGCCTGCGACAGAGCTATCGGTTAGAAGCTGCGACGCTCGTCATTGCCGACCCGGATCACGAGATCCGCCGTTTGCTGGCGCTGCAAGGCCCTCCCATCGGGCCGCAAGGCGGCGTGGTATTCGTCGATTCAGTGCTGGGCGTCGTGCCCGCGGTCGCCGCCGCGCGGCGGCCGTGGCTCGGCAAGTTCAGCCGCGCCGAGCATGCGCTGCTGTTCCCGGCGGCAGAGGCGCTCGAAAGCGTCGCCCTGTTGCCGCTGATGCGTGAGGAACGGCTGATCGGCTGCTTGAACTTCGGCAGCCGCGACCGCGAGCGCTTCCTGTCGGCGCTCGGCACGGATTTTCTGCATCACCTCGCCGTCATCGCTGCGTTCTCGCTCGAGAGCGCCGTCAACCGTGCGCGGCTCGTGCGCAGCGGGTTTACGGACGTTTTGACGGGATGGCACAACCGGCGCTACCTCCAGACGCGCTTGCACGAGGAGCTCGCACGCTGCCGCCGAGATCGGACGCCGCTGACCTGCCTCATGATCGACGTCGATCATTTCAAATCGGTCAACGACCGTTTCGGGCATTTGGCGGGCGACGAGGTACTGCGGCAGCTCGCGGATTGCATCAGCGCCGAGGTCCGCGGCAGCGACGTGTCGGCTCGTTATGGCGGGGAGGAGTTCGTCGTGCTGCTGCCGAGAACGGGCATCGCGGCGGGGTTCTTGCTCGCCGAGCGCATCCGCGAAGCCGTGGCGGCCGAGGGCGTCGAGCTGCCGGCCGGGTCGCGGTTGCCGGTCACGGTCTCGATTGGCGTCGCGGAGCACAGCCCTGTGGACGATGAGCGCGATCTCAAGGTCGTCGCGGAGCGCTTGTTGGCTCGCGCGGACGTCGCGCTTTACGAGGCCAAGGCCGGTGGTCGGAACGCCGTGGCTCGGGCGGCCAATAGCTGATTGAGTCACAACTTTGCCATGCCCGCTTTGGAACCCATCCGGTGGATATGAAAGAATCGACCGGACCATGGATTTCATCGACGAACACGGCTTTCGGGCCAACGTCGGCATCATCTTGACCGACGGCAACGGCCGCGTGCTCATCGCGGGCCGCCGAGGTCGCGGCGGGTGGCAGTTTCCGCAGGGCGGAATACAGCCCGAGGAAACGACGGAGGCTGCGATGTTTCGCGAGCTGCGTGAGGAAGTCGGGCTCGCTCCGGACGATGTCGAGCTCGTCGGCTCGACGGAAGGGTGGCTGCGTTACCGGCTTCCGGACCGCTACATTCGCCGCGAGCGGACGCCGCTCTGTATCGGCCAGAAGCAACGCTGGTTCCTGCTCCAGCTCACAACCGACCAGAGCCGCGTGCGCTTCGATCTCTCCCCCGAGCCCGAATTCGATCGTTACCGCTGGGTCGACTATTGGCGCCCCGTCAAGGAAGTCGTCTATTTCAAGCGGCCCGTCTACGTTCAGGCGTTGCACGAGCTCGGCCCGCTGGCGTTTCCGAATGACGGGCCGCCGCCGCCGCCGGCCTGGTGGCCGCGGCGCTGGCAACGAGCCTTGAGCGAGCCGCAGCCAGCATGACGGCCCGGCCGAGCCGATCTACCTGGTTTTACGCGGCCGCTGCGTTGGTCGCGGTGGGCTGTTTCTACCTCGCTTACGAGCTCGGCCGTTACCAAGGCGGGTACTCGATCATCGACCATCGCCGCGAGCGCGCCGACCTCACCGCGAAGCTGGCCGAAGAGCAAAGCGTCAGCGAGGAGCTCCGGCGGCAGCTCGCGATCGGCGACACGGCCAGCGACATCGACCGGGCGACGTACGCGCAGGTGGAGACTACGTTGGGCGATCTTCAAGCGCAGATCCAGGCGCAGGAAGAGGAGCTCGTGTTCTATCGCGGCATCGTGTCGCCGCAAGATCGCATCGCGGGGCTTCGTATTCAAAGCCTCGAAGCTCTGCCGAGCGATGGCGAGGGCCGTTATGTCGTGCGGTTGCTCCTCGTTCAAGCCATCGTCCATAGCCGGCGCGTTTCCGGTGCCGTCAAGCTGCAACTGGAAGGCATCAAGGACGGTCAATCGGCCTCGTTCGACGCGGCTGAGCTCGTGGTGCCCGGTCAGCCGTATGATATGGGTTACGAGTTTCGCTATTTTCAGGGCCTCGAAGCGGAATTGGCGTTGCCCGTCGGATTCGAGCCGCAGCGCATGATTGTCGAGATCTGGCCGAACGAGGCTCGGGCCGAGCGGATCAACCAGACGTTCGAGTGGCCGGCGATAGCCGGCTGAACGTAACCGGAGCGTGCATGTTGGGTAAGAAGTCGCGTAGCCAAGCCCCTATCGGGACCCTGGTCGGTGCGGAAACTCGTGTCCACGGCGACATCGAGTTCACGGGCGGCTTCCATGTGGACGGCTATGTCAAGGGCAATGTTCGAGCCACGAAGGACGAACGCTCGGTCCTCAGCATCAGCGAACGCGGCTGCATTGAAGGTTCCGTCGTGGTGCCCCATGTAGTGCTGAACGGAACCGTCAAGGGCGACGTCCGAGCGACCGAGCGCGTCGAGCTCGGACCGAAGGCGCGCGTGATCGGCAACGTGCAGTACAAGCTGATCGAGATGTCGATCGGCGCGGAGGTTAACGGTAAGCTGATCCACGAGAGTGATCACACCGCTGGCGCGAAAGGCGTCAGCCGTCCGCAGGTCGACACGACGCGACCCGTCAACGCCGGAGAGTAAAGGATGACCGACATTTCCACAGCCGCCGACGCGCCGCCGCTCCATTTCTCGGACGCTGCCGCCCACAAGGTGGGGCAGCTCATCGAGCAGGAAGGTAACGCGTCCCTGAAGCTGCGCGTCTACGTGCAGGGTGGCGGCTGCTCCGGCTTCCAGTACGGCTTCACCTTCGACGAAGAGGTGCAAGAAGGCGACACGGAGATCGCGAACGGCGGCGTGACGCTGCTCGTCGATCCCATGAGCGTCCAGTACCTCATGGGCGCGGAAATCGACTACCGCGAGGACCTGTCGGGCGCCCAGTTCATCATTCGCAACCCGAACGCAGCCACGACCTGCGGCTGCGGCTCGTCGTTCTCCGTCTAGCGCACGCCTCTCTCGGGCCGTGGCGACACCCGACCCGCAACTGCACCCCGGCGACGAGCCCGCCGAGGTCATCGCCGCCGTCGACCTGGGCTCCAACAGCTTCCACATGGTCGTCGCCCGAGCTCAGGACGGCGAGCCATCCATCGTGGACCGGCTCCGCGAGATGGTGCGCTTGGCGTCGGGCCTCGATGACGAAGGATGTCTCGACGACGCGAGTCAGGAGCGCGCGCTCGCTTGCTTGCGGCGATTCGGCCAGCGCTTGCGCGACATGCGGGCGCATCAAGTACGCGTGGTCGGGACGAATACGCTGCGCCGCGCGCGCGATGCCGACGCATTCCTCGCGAAGGCCGAGGAAGCGCTCGGCCACCCCGTCGACGTCATCTCCGGCATCGAAGAGGCGCGCCTGATCTATCTCGGCGTCTCGCACCACACGGATTCCTCGGACGGCGCACTTCTCGTCGTCGATATCGGCGGCGGCAGCACCGAGATCATCATCGGCGAAGGCCACGAGCCGCAGCACCTCGAAAGCCTGTACGTCGGTTGCGTCGGCGTCAGTCGCGCGCACTTTGCCGACGGCAAGCTCAGCGAGAAACGTTTCGAGCGCGCGCGGCTCGCGGTGCGGCTCGAGCTTCGGCCGGTCGCTGCAACTTTTCGGCGTCGGGGTTGGAAGCGAGCGATCGGCTCGTCGGGCACCGTGCGCGCCGCACGCGACGTCGCGCTCGCCATGCGCCTCTGCGACAACGGCATCACCCTGGCGGCCGTCGAAGCCATCATCGAGGAGATGATCAAAGCGCGGCGAGTCGAGGAGCTCTCGTTGCCGGGGCTCGGCGCGGAGCGTGTGCCCGTGTTCGCGGGCGGTATGGCGATTCTGGCCGAGGTCATGAGCGCTCTGAAGGTCGGAACCCTGGACATCAGCAGTGGCGCGCTCCGCGAGGGGCTGCTGTTCGACATGATCGGCCGCTTGCACGACGAGGACGCGCGCGAGCGCTCGATCCGTGCGATGCAGCGACGGTACCACGTCGACTTGGAGCAAGCGGCGCGTGTCGAAGCGACGGCCGTGGCGCTGCTCGAGCAGGCTGCCCGAAGCTGGCAGCTGACGGACCGGCGCTTGCGGCAGTTGCTCGTATGGGCGGCGCGGCTACACGAAGTGGGGCTCGACATTGCGCATGCGCGGTATCACCACCACGGCGGCTACTTGATCGCGAACTCGGATCTACCGGGCTTCGTCCGGCTCGAGCAGCAGCTCGTCGCGAGCCTTGTGACGCTGCACCGGCGCAAGCTCGACGATCCGTTTCTCGACGAGCTGCCGGGCTCCTGGCGAGCGCCGCTGTTCAAGCTGGTCGTCCTTCTGCGACTGGCGACGCTGCTGCATCGGAGCCGCAGCCCCTCCGATTTGGCCACGATCGCACTCTCGACGGGCAAGGATTCTCTCGAGCTGAAGTTCCCGCAGGGGTGGCTCGACGACAATCCGCTGACGGCCGCCGATCTGGAGCAAGAGACCGAGTGGCTGCGCGAGCGAGGCTTCGACCTCACGCTCGCCAACCGGCGGCGTGGCTAGAACGCCTCGGCGAGTTGGCGTAGCAGCTTCGACTGTGCCGGCGTCGCGTCGCGGTCGCCCGTCGGGCGCAGCGGCTCGTAGCGTCCGTCCTTACGCAGCTCCCATGCCTGAACGTTGTCCGCCAGGTACGTGTCGAGGTCGGCCATTACGCGAGCTTTCAGTGCAGGATCGCGGATCGGAAACACGAGCTCGATCCGCCGGAAGAAGTTGCGCTCCATCCAATCGGCGCTCGCGCAATAGAGATCTTCGTCGCCGCCGTTGTGAAAGTAGTAGACGCGGCTGTGCTCGAGGAAGCGACCGACGATCGAGCGGACTCTGATGTTGTCCGACACGCCGGGAATGCCGGGACGCAAGCAGCAGATGCCGCGGACGATGAGATCGACGTAAACGCCCGCGCCGGACGCTTCGTAGAGCGCGCGGATGACCTCTGGCTCCACGAGCGCATTGAGCTTCGCAATGATGTGGCCCGTTCCGCCGCTCGCCGCGTTGCGCGTCTCGCGCCGAATGAACCCGAGTAGGCGCTCGTGCAGATTGAACGGCGACTGCGACAGGAGGTTCAGATCGGTCGTCCGCATCAAGCTCGTCAGCTGCATGAAGACCTGGTGGACGTCTTCGCCGAGAGCCACGTTTGCCGAGAGCAGACCGTAGTCCGTGTACGCGCGCGCGGTTCGGGGATGGTAGTTGCCGGTGCCGAGGTGCACGTAGCGGCGCAGCCGGCCGTGCTCCCGGCGCACGACGAGCGCCATCTTGCAGTGCGTCTTGTAACCCACGACGCCGTAAACGACGTGTGCGCCGGCCTCCTGCAGCTTGCTCGCGAGCTCGATGTTTGCCGCCTCGTCGAAGCGGGCGCGCAGCTCGATCAGCACCGTGACTTCCTTGCCGGCCTTCGCCGCCGAAACCAAGCTCTCGACGAGCGGTGAGTCAGGCGTGGTGCGATACAACGTTTGCTTGATCGCGAGCACGTCGGGGTCGGTCGCAGCGCGGTATATGAAGTCGATGACGGGTGCGAACGACTCGAACGGATGATGCAGCAGGATGTCCTGCTTCGAGATCGCTTCGAAGATGTTCGTCTTGACCAGCGCCTTCGGCACGCCGGGCGTGAACGGTGCGTACTTGAGCTCGGGCCGATCCACGAGGTCGTAGACGGCGAGCAGCCGGTTCAGATTGACAGGGCCCGGCACCTGATAGAGATCCGCGCGCGTGAGCCTGAAGTGCTCCAGCAAATAGTCCGCGAGCGCCGCCGGGCAGTCGTGCGCCGTCTCCAAGCGTGTGGCCGAGCCATAACGGCTCTCGAACAACTCGCCCTCGAGCGCCGTCATCAAATCGTCGACGTCCTCGTCGTCGATGAATAGATCGCTGTCGCGCGTGACGCGGAATTGATAGCAGCCATCGATCTCCATGCCGGCGAAGAGCTGATCGACGAAGGCGTGAATGACGGACGAGAGAAACACGAAATCCGTCTTGCCGGTTCCCTCGAGGGTCGGCGGCATCGAGATCAAGCGCGGCAGCGACCGCGGCGCTTGCACGATCGCTCGATGACACGGGCGGCCGAACGCATCGCGGCCGTCGAGGCTTACGATGAAGTTCAGGCTCTTGTTGAGGATGCGCGGAAACGGCCGACTCGGATCGAGCGTCGTAGGGCTCAAGAGCGGCACGATCTCGGTGCGGAAGTACTGCTCGAGCCAGCTGCGTTGCGCGGGCGACCAATTCTCGCGCCGCACGAAGCGGATGCCGGCATCGCGCAGCGCCGGAATCAGCTCGTCGTTTAGAACGCGATACTGCTCCGTCACGAGCGAGTTCGCTTCTTCGGCGACCATGCGCAGCACGTCGCTCGAGCTCAGGTTGTCCGGTCCGGCGGCAGCCGCGTTCACGGCGAGCCGGTGCTTCAGACCGGACACGCGGATCTCGAAGAACTCGTCGAGGTTCGTCGAAGAGATGCAAAGGAACTTGAGGCGCTCGAGCAGCGGCACGCTCGAGTCCATTGCTTGTTTCAACACGCGCAGATTGAACGCAAGCTGCGACAGCTCGCGGTTGATGTAGAAATCCGGAAGTTTGAGATTCAGCGCGTCCACTTGAGGCCGGCGCTTTGTTTCAGAGTCGTAACGGCGCCGAGGCTCCAGTATACGCTCGGGCCTTGCAGGCCGGCCCGGGCGCCCGTCACATCAGTTGGCGCTTGGGTTAGCGTCTACGCCGGGAACCGCTGGCTCCGCTTGAACCGTCTGTGCCGCGGCAGGCGGCGGCGCAAAACCATCGAGCTGGCGCCACAGCGGCTCGGTCGCGGCGCGGAACGCTGTTTGCTGCTCTGCCGCGATTGGGTCGGCGGGCGGCAGGGCGACAGTGCGCGGATTACGGTGCGCGCCGTTCACTCGATACTCGTAGTGCAGGTGCGGGCCGGTGGCGAGACCGCTGCTGCCGACGTAGCCGATCACATCGCCCTGGCTCACGCGCGCACCCTGCCGCGCGTTGCCGAATCGGGAAAGATGACCGTACAACGTCGTGATGTTGCCGCCGTGCTGCAGGATGATCGTGTTGCCGTAGCCGCCTTGAACGCCGCGGAACGACACCTTTCCTTCGCCGGCGGCGCGTATCTGCGTGCCGGTCGGAGCCGCGTAATCGACGCCGCGATGCGCGCGAATCGTGTTCAATACGGGGTGACGCCGGCTCGGATTGAAGTTGGAGCTGATGCGCGTGAAGTTCAGAGGCGCGCGGATGAACGCCTTCCGCACGCTGCGGCCTTCGGGCGTGTAGTAGCTGGAGCGACCCGACGAATCGCTGAAGCGCGCTGCGCGAAACGATTTGCCTTGATTGACGAATTCCGCCGCCACTATTTGGCCGTCGCGCAGCTTTACGCCGTCACGCCACAGCTCCTCGTAGATGACGGTGAACGTGTCACCTACGCGCACGTCCTGAATGAAGTCGATGTCCCATTCGAAAATGCCGGCCATGTCCATCGTCGTTCGGTCGGAGATGCTGGCCGCGCTGCCCGCTTCGAAGAGTGAGCTCCGGATCTCGCCGTGGGCGCCCGTCGTGCGGATGTCGACCTCGCGTTCGATGGTGCTGACTGCGAACCCCGACTCGACGCGAGCGATCGACAAGAGCTTGATCTCGTCGAGCTCTCGCCGCAGCGACAGCACCTGTCCGTCGCGATGCGCGATCTCCAGCCGGTCGCCGGGCTTGAGGAGCTTCAAGGCTCCGCTCGCGTCGGGCAGCGCGACCATGGCCGCGAGGTCCGTAAGGCTCAAGCCGTTGCGGCGGAACAAGACCTCGAGGGTATCGCCGCGCTTCACGAGCAAGTCCAGGGTCATGCTCGGGAGCTCGGGCGGCAGCGCGGTCGTCGCAAGCTCGGCGACGGGGTGAGGCGGAAGCTCGATGGCAATCGACGGCTCCGGGTGCGAGACGACAATCGCAGGTTCGGGAGGCGCGATCGTGATTTCGGTGGGGCGCACCGGCGCCGCTTGGCGGGGTGTTGCGAGGAGGATCAGGCCCGTGACGACGAGCGGAAGGCTAAGACCGATGACGAACAGTGCCCAACGCCCCCGCGTGGACGAAACGACCACGGTGTCTTTGTAGTCGTGGCGGATGCCACCGGTTTGCCGTTTCACCCAACACCCGCCCCGGAACCGGTCGGTACTGTAACGGTTAGCATTTCAAGTGGTCAAAGACGATCTCCCGCTTCTGCCGAGCGGGCCCGGCGCCCACGGCGCCGCCATCGTCAAAGTTTTTTCGATAAGGGCTTGTAACGGACAGGTCACCGCTTATAATGCGCGCCCCTGGCTTTCCGAACGTAGCTCCTCTTTGAGGGCTTGGAGAGCGCGCGGGACTGGAGTTAAAATCCCAGGTCTGCCTGCCGCGTCGGTAGGCTTCGCTCTTTAACAATCTGTCTCAAGCAACTTGTGTGGGCGCTCGCAAGAGCAATAGTGCCAGAGCCTACGCCGACGGGTGCTTGCACCCATTGGTTTAGGCTCGAAAAAGCTCACAGTC
>Ga0190271_10000181_pt1 | contig 31434 bp, 44 predicted proteins | sample Popmic356T_FD_133747 | JGI IMG/M metagenome (GOLD analysis project Ga0190271, IMG submission 133747) | Populus adjacent soil microbial communities from riparian zone of Weber River, Utah, USA - 356 T | ecosystem: Environmental > Terrestrial > Soil > Riparian zone | place: USA: Utah | collected...
CGGAAGCCGCCACCACCACCGCCACCGCCGTGACCATAGTTGCCGCCAGGGTCGCCACCCGAACCACCACGAGCCAGAGTCGTGTTGGGAGCGTTGTTGCCGTCAAAGCCAGCGCCGGACGATGACGTGCCGCCTCGGCCTCCCTGGTTCTGCGTACCGCCTGTTGCTGCACCAGTCGAGTTGCCACCCGAAGTGCCACGGCCTCCGGAGCCGCCAGTAGCAGCGCCTCCCTCACCACCGGAGCCGTTGTCAGCCGATCGACCACCCGCACCGCCAGCGACACAGATGAGTGGACCATCGAAATCGTTGAGCCTGATGTACGACGCTCCACCACCACCGGCTCCACCGTTCTCACCGTTGCCGTCTCCACCAGCACCGCCGCCACCGGAGGCTGTGGCACCACCGTTGCGACCATTCGCCGCCTGACCCTGCTCGCCGACGTAGCAGCGCAGGATCGTGTTGCCCGAGACGGAGCGGCGACCCGTGACACGACCAGACTGATTGACGCCAGACCCGGCACCATTGGCGGCGATCGTGACCGATGTGACCCCGGCTGGCACGTTGAACGAATGCCAGCCGACTGAGTTATAGACCTCGGACGGCATCAGACCGTCCGGGGGAACAGGCTCATGTTGATCGAGACACCTGGGTTCGCCGGATTCTTCGGGGTGTCGATCGTGACGATGTACGGGTAGCCACAGGTCAGTTCAGGCCACTCGAACGGCTTACCGTCAGAGCCAAACACGAGTGCGTCAGCACGCCGCTTGTTGCCGCCTACCGTCTCCACGTACACCTCGTGCTCAGGTCCGTTGAGGACCATCGTGGCGCGGGGCGGGATGTAGGAGAACAGGATGTCTCCACAGAACGCACACGGGTCGTCCTGGGTGGAGTTGTCGCCGCGTACGTCGGCATAGAACCTGATCCGCAGGTTGCGGGCCTCTACCTTGGTGGTCCTGATTTCGAGGTAGGGCACAATCTCCGACCACATAGGAATGTTCTGCTCAGGGATCGTGAACTGGCGGCGACGGAACGACGCATCGAACTTGAAGCACGACATCGGCACCTGGGGTGCAGCCGGAGGCAGAATGATCTGCTGACCACAGGTCGGGTCGAACAACGGCTGGTAGGTGGGGGCAGGGCAGGAGACTTCGTTCTGGTCGTAGCCTTCTTCGTCGAACATGGCACCCTCGGGGACAACGCCGCCGACGTAGGGGATGTCGACACGCGGGTTCATAAAGCCAGCGATGAGCGGCTGCTCCATCCCGTATTCGTACGGGTTACCAGCAACGATGGTGAAGCCCACGACCCACGCTTCACCACCGCTACTGGTGGTCGTTTTGGACTGGACGGTGGGGCCAGTCAAGCAGGCCGTGTTGAGCAGGCTGCGCTGATACTTCTGACGGCAGTAGGTGGGGTCGTCGCAGTTGTTCCAGTCGATGCACGGCTCGCATGAGAAGTAGCACAGGTCCAGACCTTCACACCTGGCTGCGTCCTTCGAGGCGCAGGGTCCCGGTGACAGTGCAGACTTCAACCACCGCATCCCGTACTCGGTGGCGCACTCGGAGCCGCCGACAAGTACCACCTGAAACACCATCGTGCGAGTGGATCGGCGGACAGACCCGACGATGCCGCCGTCGAGGGTGGACTCGATCACATCGCCGGTCGTGGTGGAATCCTCGACGCCCTGAACTGACAGCGGGTAGGCACCGTAGAAGTCGTACGAGTCGAGCACATCCGGGTCAGTCCAGGGGGCATCGTCCTGCATCGGCGAGTCGTACTGATCGCCCATGATCTGCTCGATGTCGGCTGCCTTGTAGACCGGCGTGAACCAGCCCAGCCCAGCGTTCTTCGCGTACTTCTCGGTTCGGGTGGCGTTGATGATCTCCACGCCACCGAACTCGTAGTATCCAGCCCAAGCCATCTCTGCTCCTAGAAGTACGCCGAAGCGGTCATCTGATTCACGGTCTCTTGCGCCACCGCTACCGGGTCCTTGGTCGGGGTGATGATGGTGATGCCGCCAACGTCAACCCTCTTACCTTCCGATGCCGTATTAGTGGACGGCACCGTCAGTCCTTGGGCGTACGCCGACAATTCACGTACTGCCGGGTCGACCATCGCCAGCGGGCGGTTCAGTGGCACCACAGCCTCCGGTCCCGCCTCGCCGATAATCCGGGTCTGCGCGCCGGAGAAGATGCCGCCGCTCGCGGTGACTTTCGAGAGCCAGCCGGGAGGATCGGGCCAGTCGATGTGGACGGCAAAGTTGAGGACGGTCGAGCCGATGTGGGTGAGGATGTCGGCAGCGGTGGGAATCGCATCCATGATCTTGTCCCAGATGCCGGTCACGTCGAACACCTTCGACACGTCGAAGTCGCCGATCCAGCCAGCGAACCTCGATGCCAAGCCAGCAAGTTTGCCGCTGATCTTGTCGACCATGCCGGTCACGTCGAGTGCCTTGTCTGCTGCCCAAGTGCCGACCCAACTGCCGAACCTGCCTGCCAGTCCGAACAGGGCACCGCGCACCTTGGCAACCACACCGCCCACTTCGATCGCCCTGTCCAGCGCCCAACGCCCGACCCAGCGACTGAAGAACCCGGCCAGACCAGTCAGGGCTTTCCTGACCCTGATGTAGACCCCGGCAATGTCGATCGCGAGTTTGATCCGCCCAGCACTGGTGCGAATCCGATCGAACCAGTAGAGCACCGAGTTCAGGTTCGGAATCCAGTGCTGCTTGGTGAACCAGTTGATGTACTCCAGAGCGACCCCGACGCCACCGAGCGACAGTTGCAGACCGCCACGGTTCTCGTCGGAGTCGAGTTCATCCATCAGGAGGATGAGTTGCTCGATCGTCTTGCCCAACTCCTCAGCGGTGTCCTTAGCGTCGTTGAACCACTCCTCTAGGTCATCTGGATTCTCTTTGATCCAGTTGTCAAGGTCCTCGGCTGCGTCCCCGAGGCTCGTAATCATGTTGTCGCCGGACCCTTTTCCGCCTTCGATGATGGTGGTCAGCAGACCCCATACTTTGTCCAGCGCCGTCCAGAGATCGTTCGCTGACTCCTCAGCGTCCTCGAAGAACTCCCGCATTTCCTTCTGGCCCTTGGGACTGGATGCCCACTCGTCGAACTTCTCGGTGATCTCGACCAGCCAGTTCATAAAGTTGTCGACCGGACCACCCTTTCTGTTCAGTTCGGCGAAGATGCCGGAGATACCGCCAAGGGCGTTGTTGAAGGACGTGCCCAGTCGACGGATGATGCTGGGTCCTTGCCGCTCCATCACGCCCATCAGGTCGCGGAACCCGCCACCTGCCTTGTTCAGTTCTTCGGTCAAATCCTCGAAGTTGTCGCCGATCGCTCTGCCGAACCGACGGAAAATGGGCTCCATGTCGTTGAGGACTGGCTTGAGGTTTTTGAACCCCTTTGTCAGTCCGTCGAGGATGCCGGGTCGAGCCGCATCACCCAAGTCCTTGAGGGCTTCTTTGATGGGCTTGAAGGACTCCTTCAGGGCCTTCTTTGCGGCCTTGTCCATCCCGATAAAGGCGGTTGCGACAGCACCGATCGCGAACGCCAACGGACCCAGCAGGCCCACCAGAGGTGTGAGGCTCCCGATCAGGGCGTAAATCAGCGACGACGCCAGCGCAGCGATAATTCCAGCGACCGAGGACAGCAGGATCGACAACGGGATCAGGGCAGCGACGAAGATACCGATCGCGATGCTGCCCTGGATCAGAACCGGGGCGAGGTCAGCGACCGAGGTACCGAGTTTCGTCCCGAACTTGGCGCTAGATGACCACACGTCACGCAGCCGCCCAAACGCGGAGACCATGCCGTCAGCAGCCCCAGTGATGAGATTAGTGACCCCACCAATGGTGCCACCGAAAGCGTTCAGCAAGTTGTTACGGCTGCCGCGACCGAAGGTCCTGCCGAGCGAGTTCCCAATGTTGTCGATGTCGTGGATGAGCATCGGCATCAGCAGGTGGTTGCGTTCCAGTTCCCGCCGCCACTCACGGGTCTTGATGGTGTTCTTGCCGGTCTCCCGCTGGTACTTCTCGTACGTCTCCATCAGTTTGTCGGACGCTTCGAGATTGCGGGCGAAGCCCTCGTTGTACTCCTGGGCGTGCCGTTCGCCTGCTTCCCGAACCTCCGGGTCAGCAGACTGTAAGTCGTCCACGATCGACTTCGGGAGACCGGAGCCATCGGCGATCACCTTGATGTAGGCGGTACCGATCCGTTCACCTCGGATAGCCATGTCAGTCGCCTAGCAGTTGGAGCGCAGCCATGAATGAGTTGCCCTCCAATTCGTCTTGCCGTGGGTTGGGTGTAGCAGGGTTCTCGCCCGGTAGGGGGGCTTCGAGTTCCATCTGCCACTGCTCCAATTTCTGCGGGTCAACCCGCTCGATGCACCATGTGTAGACGCAATTCAGGAAGCGATGCGGAGGGAGTCGAATCAGGTCGACGCTGGCGTACGCCGCGTCGATTTCCGCCCACCGGATTTCCGCGATGGAGTAGAGCCGGAGGACGGTACGGTAGGGCGGCCAGTCCACTCCTGCACCATTTCCCCCATGATCTCCTCCATCATGGGAACCCCGAACGGGTCGTCACGATCGAGTAAGCGATCAGACAGGTGGACCTGATCGTTCTTGTCGAACAACTCGATGAAGAAGTTGACGGTGGCTGCGATCCGGTCGGTCTGACTGGCGTGGCGTCCGGTCGACGCCATGTAGATAGCGAACTGTCCATCGGTCGGCTGGTAGTAGCGCAGTTCTCGGCCATCGAGGACCAGGGTGGAGCCACCCTCATCTTCATCCTCATGGGCCTGTTCGACTGCGGTCACGAACTCTCTCATGCCCGCAGCCTAGAGACGGTCGTCTGCGCTGGACACTCCCTGCTGACCGAGGGGGTCTTTAGTGGCACTAAATCAGGGGTCGTAAATGAAGTGCGGGATGTGTCGCATCGCCTGGTGCCGGGCAGCGGTGGCACGCCACCCTCTGAGGAGGAAGTTGTTGGACGACTGCCCTGCTACCGAGTCCTTGTAGACCATCGGGTAGCCGTAGCCACCGAAGTGCATCCAGTAGCCGGGTATGGCTCGCGGCATCAGGCCATACCTGCCCTGAACCATGATGAACGAGCGGCCTTCACCGATCCCGGTACGGAACCCCAGGTGCGTCATAATCGGCCCGGTGGTGCCACGCAGTACGTGCATGGTGTGCGGGGCTGAGGACGACAGGGTGATCGTCATGTTCAACCCCTGAGCGTTCGACGACATCGACGAGTGGATGCCTCCCTTCAACTCACCGGAACGCATCGGTGCAGCCCTGCGGACGTTGGACCCCAACTGGCGACTGATCCCGCTGAACCAACGGTTCGCCATGTGGCCGGTCTTGAACAAGGTGGAGGCGTGAATCTCGGCCACGATGAAGGTCGCCATCTCAGACCTCCGCGTAGGTGCCGGTCCAGAATCCGCCGAAGGCTAGGCCGGTGGGACCGTACGGCTGGTAGATGCCGAGGATGAAGTCGCCCATGTCGGGGCAGCAGGCCATCGCCTCCCGTATCGCCATCATGTCCGCCACTTGCAGATCGGTCGCCGCGAGTAGTACGTCCTGCGCTGGCGGTTCACCGTCGTCACCGGCAGGCATACACCGGATGATGCCGACCTCCACATCGAACCCAAGCGTCGAGGAGCAGTTGTTGACCTGTTCACTGACGACGCCGATCCCGGTCGTTGGGGAAGCAACGTCGAGACGCACCCAGGCCATACCGCACTGGTTCTCGCAGTTACCGAGGTAGTCGAGGGCGACCTCAGCACCAGGCATCAGTCCGCAGAAGCAAGGCTCCGGTAGGCCATGCCTGACGAGAGTGCCGCACAAGCATTCAGCGAGGAGGGCGAGTTTCTGAAAGACGGTGGTGTCGTAGGTCACGGCGAACTCGCACTCTGCGCCCCCACAACCCGAGCCGACTTCAAGTCAGGTGACCACACACGCGGAGGCTGACGCAGAGCGTCGGGGTTCCACAACGCAACGAAGGCGTCTACCTCGCGAATGCCGGTGAAGCCGCCAGGGAATGCACCACCTTGGATTTCCATCGAGACGCCTTGACGAACGATCGACGTGACCCCGGCAGGGAGCCTGCACTTCTTGTCGCCGCTACATGCCTTTGCGAACTCCATCGCCAGCACGCCCGCCGCGTACGCGCCGAGGGCATCGACCGGGTAGCCGTTGAGGTAGGTGACGGAGAACGTGTCCGGCTTGCTGTCGTCGGCCTTCATGTCCTGGCAGGCAGGCCACGGGCACTCGCCAGCACCAACCCATACGAGGGCGTCTCCATCGACACGGTAGTCATCGGGAGACACCGCCACACCGTCGATCTTGACGCTCTCGATAGGTCCGACTGGTGGGGGTAACGCAACCTCACACAAGGCATCGCACGCACAGTCGGTCTGACAGCCACACGAGTTCACCCAGAGACCATCGGAGTTCACATGCGGCCAGAATGAGACACCGCCGCCCATCCGCAGCATGTCGTAGTAGGACGGAATCATCAGGTCCCGGCACGACGCCTTGCAGGGGCGCACCGTGATGGAACACCCTCCGACGCGATACCCGGTAAGACGGCGGAGGGTGGCAGAGGCTAGTGCGATCGAACGGTCTTTGACCTCATCATCGAGTGCTTCCCACGAGTCCTCGAAGCACGCAGCGTCGACCGGCCAGTCGCAGCCGGTGTCTACGGGTTCGGTCGTCATACCGGCAACTTACCCGTGTCACGGCTTCGCGCCAGCAGTCCACGCCGTACCTGACCAGTGCATTAGTGAGCCGTCGCGGTTCCGGACGTACTGCCCAGTGGTCCATGACGTGGCCGGTGAGGCAGTCAATCCAGTTGCGGTGGCTACGCTCTCGCGACCGTAGGAGTTGGCCGGGCTGTAGGAGCCTGGGGTACCCGCGATAGCGGAAGTGGCCGGGACGCCAAGCGCCTGAGCGCCACAGTCATCGGTGTCCGGTGGGGGCACGTCGGTCAACTGCATCAGCAGGTGGTCGTTCGCTTCCAGTGCTTCGAGCAGTTCAGCGGGAGCGCCAGTGCCGTCAGGAACGACATTGTAAGGACCAGAACCCCAGCCGTTGCCGTCCTTCGAGTTGGCACCGGAGAGAGTGAAGTTCACGGCGTCGTTGCCGATCGTGAAGTCACCGAGCACCCCACCCTTGAGGAACGGGACAAGGAAGTAGCCGTACTGTGCACCACCGGAGCCACCAGGCTCACAGACCGCAGCGGGCACGTTGGACCACATCTCCAAGGCGAAGCCGGACTCGTCGGCGTCGATATCAGACGACATCTTGAAGCCGACTGGGAGGTCGTCAGAATCGAGCACCTTCTCCTGTCCGGTCATCAGAGCGATCAGGTCAGGGTTCACACCGCAGAACTCGACGGTGACGGCATAGCCGGTGAACTTGGGTGCGGGCGTGTCAGCGATGCACACCTTGCCCGCAGCGTTGGTCACCGCGATAGCGGTGCCTTCGTCAGTATTCGCAGTGAGCGCAACGGAGATGAATCCGTCGCTGACCACTTGCGAGTCGGGTCCCAGAACCGGAGCGCCACAGCCGTCCAGCCGGGTGACACGGATCGCACGACCCCGGATGAGGGCGAAACACTTGGCAGTATCGGCCATGACAACTCCTACTTGCTGGACTTCTTGGCAGCGGACTTCTTCGTTGCACGCTTCTTCGGCTTCTCCGGTTCAGGCTCAGGCTCGTCGTCAGCGGAGTTCTCGGGCTTCTCGTAGTCGACGCCTGCCTTCTTGGCGATGTCCTCGGGAACGATGAAGCCACCTGTCACGGTGCGGACCACGCTGGCGTCCTCGCCCGCCTCGTCGGCAGCGGCCAACAGCAAGGTCGCAGTGTCCTGCGCCGAGTCACCGTAGAAAACGCTTACGTCACCCATCACTGCACCTTCACTCTCACGCCTGCTCGGTAGCAGTCGACGGCGGCAACGTACATCCGCTCCAACAGGGCGATCTGGTCGTTCGTGGTTTGGTTGAGACCGGACTGGAAAATGGTGTCGCTGCGTGCGAGCACCACCTCGCCGGTTGCGTACATCCACAACTCGCCGACAGCGGGAGCAGCACCGGCAGGGGAGGCGTTGGCGGGCAACTCGTAGCCGCCACCAGACGCCAACTTCGATCCCTGCTTGGTGTAGAACTTGCTGCCCTCCAAAGTGATCCCTGCGCCTGTACCGGCCAGCAGCGAGCCGATGGAGCGAGGAGCGTGGATGGTGGGGACTCCGGCGTACTTGGTTGCGGCGTGACCTTCGAGTAGCGCCAGGCCCACTGCTGGGCTGACAGCACCAGCGGCAGGGGTCAGGTCGGTCGCGCCTGCTTCGGACAGGATCGAGGTCATCACGGCCTGCTCAACGCCAACCGACTCCTGCGCGGTGAACACCGTCTGCAAGTTCGACTCGGCCTCTGACATCAGGAAGCCGGGGCCTTTGCAGAGGTAGCCGGTGTAGACCACGAACCGGATGCCGTCGATCCATGTCGATGCCCTGTCGAACACCTTCGTCGCCGGAGGCGTCGGGCAGGGGAACGTGGTAACCGCGCCAGTGTTGACGCAGTTGAAGGACTCAGCCATGTCAGTTGGGTCGAGCCATTCCAAACCCTCATGCACGGTGGCGATATCGAGCAGTTCGCCGGGCCGAGCAGTGATCGGCGGGATGGTGATTCGTGCAGGTCGCACGATCTGAGTTGTCATCTGCGCCTCCCTTCTCGATCAGTGGTGGGCGGGTCGCGCCTGCCCGCCCTCCACGTCAGGGGTTTACGCGCAGGTCAGGTTCGCGGAACCTGTACGACCGGCGTTGCAGACAGGCAGCGTGACGAGGATCGCCTCGTTGCACATCTTGGCGACGGCGACACCCTGCTCGAAGAACAGCGCCGTGTAGACGTTGGTCGCAAGCGAGGCGGCGTCGTAGACCGCGTTCAGGTTGATGACATCGTTGGTCAACTTCACGAACGAGCCAGCCGGGTACATGAGCGCCTGGAACGTGGTCGGGTACGCCTGCGCGGGCAGGGTGCCTGCCGGGAAGGTGTCCTGCCAGTCGTAGACGAATGTGACACTCAGGTGGCGGGCCGCGAAGTGGGCCGTGATGACCTGATCGGTGACGACCTCGGGAGCGACACCCATGCGGTTGCTGAGGTCGGAGCGGATCGCGCCCTTCACCCAGAACGGGACGACAACTTCAAGGGTCTGGTTCATGCCCAGGCGGTACTTGCTGCGGAGACCATCAGCCAGCATTTCGAGCGAACCGAGCGTGTCGCCAGCGGTTGTGCCGAGGCCAGTGACGGTCTTGGCTGCACCGGCTGCGGTGGTCAGTGCGGCGAGCACCTTGGCGTTGATCTTGTGCTGGTGGGCGATCATCGCGCCGGACAGCCAGCGCTGCACCAACTCGGGGTACGCGGCCTGCGTCAAGATCGGTGCCTTGATGCAGAGACCACACACGTCGAGGCGGACTTCGACGAACGGCGGGCACGGAACTTCGTAGCAGGTCTTGGCAGTGCCGGAGATCGCCTGCGCCTCGGTCTGGCAGAAGCCGACCGCTGAGTAGATCGCGGAGAAGTCAGGGCCGGACGTGTACTTGATGCCGCCACGGGAGGCGTTGACCTCGGGTACCGACAGGATGCCGTCAAGTGTCTCGCCGCCACACAGGTCGTAGATCGTCTCGGACGGGGCACACCAGCCACCGGCAGCGACGAGGGAGTCGCCGGGGAGGCGCTGCTCCTGGCTGGCGTAGGTCAGGATTTCCATGTCGTCGGAGTGACGGTCGATCGTCAGTTCCTCGGGGAAGTCGAGGTGGAACTGGGCGACGCCAACGTGGCGAAGGTCCTCGGTCTGGCCGTCGCCGGACGGGGTGCCGAAGCCCTTCATGCGGTTGACCATCGCCTTGCCGACTTGGGTGAGGTCGTCACCAAGGTCGGAGCCGGTGGCGAAGTCAGGTACGTCGGCAGCAGCAGTGATGGTGACTGGGCGCTTCGTGGCAACAGCGGGTGCCGGTGGGCGGGCCGTGCGCTTGGCGACGGCTGCAACGGTGCTCTTGGCGGCTACCGGAACCGGCTCAGCGTCAACGACCTCTGCCTCTGGCTCGACGATCTCAGCGTCCACGATGTCCTCATCCTTGGCGTCGTCAGTGCCCTCGGCCTCGGCCTCGGCGGCGTCCTTCTGGTCCTCGTCGAAACGCTTTTTCAGAGCCTCACGACGGGAGATGAGTTCGGCGGCTGCCGTCTCACGCGCTGTCCGCTCAACAGCGATGGCGTCGATGTGCTCAGCCAGGCCCTCGGCCTCGGCGACTTCATCGGCGGTGGGAGCGTCTGCATTGGCGATCTTGTCGAACGCCTCACGCACTTCGGTGGCGTACTCAGCCAACCGCTCGTCGGAAAGTTCATTCAGATTGGTCAGAAGGTCCACGGTGGACTCCTACGTCGAGTTACGGACTGAGAGTGCGCTATGCGCTGACGCCACCGGACACCAAGGTCTAGGGACACTTCTGAAAGGGACCGTACACCCAAAGAGACCCGCCTGGATACAGACGGGTCTCTTTAGTGGGTACTAAACGGCGGGCTTACAGCCTGTACCACTGCTTCGCGGCAGCGTCGCTCATGTGGTAGTCGGGCAGATCGGCGGACACCTGCGAGTGCCACCAGTGCGCCCAAGTGGCGTTCTTGTCTGCCCAGGTCCGAGCCTTCGCAGCCCAGGCAGCCTGCTTCGCTTGGTCCGGGTACGGCGAGGAGAGTTCACCGATCAGCAGCGGCTTGTTGATGGACTTGGCGTAGGTAGCCAGCGCATCCATCCGAGGCGAAGGCTCCTCGTAATTCGGGGAGTAGCAGTCCGCACCCCAGAAGTCACACTTGGCGAGCGGGGCCTCGTTCTTCTTCCAGATCGAGTCGTACAGACCCCATGCAGGTTTCTTGCTGGAGTCGTAGACCATGCCGTTGTGGATCGGGCCGAACTTCTTGCCCTGGGCATGTGCCAGGTCGGCCAACTGGTTGCAGCCCTGGGTGTAGGCGGAGATGGACAGCGAGCCGTCCTTAATGTTGCCATCGTGCTCGTGGTAGTAGGTCGTCAGAATCTCCGCGTCAGCGGGGCACGACTTCAAGAAGTTGGTGATGTTGTTCGGGGCGGTGAAGGCGTTGCCCGAACTGCCGTCAGGCTTGAACGAGATCGAGAACGACCGGCAGCCGTACTTGGTGTAGGCGTCGACCAACTGCTTGTGCCCTGACCACGTTTGCGCGCTCCTCATCTCACCAGGCTGGAAGAAGTACCTCAGCGTGCCGAACGACTTCACGGCGGCGTTGATCGCAAACTTGGTGGAGATGGACTGGCCGATCTTCCTGTCCGTAGGGGTTGGCGTGGGCGGCTCTGGTTCAGGCTCAGGCTCGACGACCGGGGGCGGGGTGGTGGGACTGCCCGCATTCATCGCATCAGCAGCGGCGTTGGCCTTCGCCAGCGATGCCTTCCGGATGGCGTCGCGGTCGGTGTCGGCTGTTTTGAGTGCAGCCTTCAAATCCTCATAGTTACCCATGCGGCGATCTTGGCACGGCGTTTACAAAACGTCTAGCCCTGCCGACGCCAACTGAGTTCACCGCCGACGTACAGGTACATGAAGGCGCAGACGCACACCATCAGCGCGATCAGCGCCCAACCCATCCACTCCGGATCGCGGTCTGGTCTCACCAGACGTTCGGGTTCGCGACCACGCCCACACCGCACATGATGAGTACCAGCAGCACGACTACGGCCAGCAGTAGCACCGTATTCAGATCAACCCTGTTCATGGGGCCTCCTCCGTCGCCTCATTGTCGGCTAGTTCACGAAGGCGCGCCACAAGATGACCCCGACAATCCCGACTACAGCCAGTCCAACGACTGCGACTTGTGCCAGTTTGCTCCGGCGATGAAAGCGGGCATCGCCGTCCTCGCCCTCCTCGTGGTCCCTCTCGATAATCAGGAACCACACGAAACGCCAACCCATATCAGGGTGTGTAGTTGATCGCGGCGAGTCCTGCACCCCAGACAGCGCTGGTACAGGTACCGGATGCGGATCGGGTACCTGCCGCTGGGGACACTCGATAGCCGAGTGAGCCACTTCGATCCGAGGTGCCGGAAGCGGTGGCAGCCTCGCCGATCTTGGTGAAGCCACCGCCGTAGCCGTAGGGCGGTGTCGCCCCTGTGCCGATGGTCTCCACCAGATCAAGGGTCGGGTTCGCAGCAGGGGTGGCCTGGCTACCAGTAGCCCAGGCAGCCGAACTGCTGGTTGCATAGATGACGGTGCCGTCGATGGTGGTGTCGGGGAACACGCCGGAGAACCAGGCGACGACGGCAGTGTGCCGGTTCCTGGCTCCCCCTGAGTGAGTGAAGGTGATGGTGTTGCCTGCGTTGATCTGCCGGGTGGTCTTGCAGACCCAGAGGTAGGCACCGACGTTGGTGGTCGCCACCCAGTCGTCGGCGGAGCGCCGAGCATAGGAGTTGGCGGTCCCGGCTGAGGCCGAGTTGTCGGCCATCGACAGGCCGGTCATCATAATGCCGTTGACGGGGGCGGAGACGACCAGCAGCGACCCGGCAGGAATGGTCTTACCGACCGGGACAGGGATGGCGTAGGTCGAGGTGCTGGCGTAGGTGGTGTCGACGTGGGTGAACGAGTCGACCAGGGCCGGAGGAACGGGCGGTGGCGCACCACCGGGCACCCAGATTTCGGTGGAGCCGAGCATCACCTTCGACACCTGAGTGGCACCGAACCGCAGATCGGCGACATCGACCCCACCCAGTTTCAGGTCGTTGGTCACTTCGGCCTCCGCAGGAACCAGTACAGGACCACGATCGCCGCGACGATGAGGATGAGGGAGATCACTACACCGGGACGCATATCAGCCCACGATGAAGTAGAGGCAGTTCGCGTCCTTGGTGCCAATCGCGTCGTACTGGGCCTGGGTCAGCACCCGCTGTACCGGCTGGGTCTGTACCCCCTCGTTGTTGGGTCGGCGGAAGTTACCTGCCGCGTACATGCCTGCCTCGTCGATGCCCCATAGCACCGTCGCGGAGTCGCGAGCCAACTCCACGTCCGCGATGTAACCGCTATGCGGCGTGTTCGCGACTGCGTTCCGGGCGTGGACTCGGAAGCCCACCGTGTCGACCTTCGCGGGAGTGACCCGCAGTTCGCCATACTCGTTGTTCCAGCAGACGAGGAATTTAGTGCCCACTAAAGGGTCGTAGTACCAGGCCCAACGGTTCGGCCAGCCAGCAGTCGCGGAGCCGTCGTCGAGGACAGTGATCTCGGTGACCTGCTGCAACGCGGTCAGGTTGAGCGGATTCGGCACCACACCCGGCACACCCTGCACGCCTTGGATGCCTTGCGGGCCTTGTGCTCCTGCGGTGCCAGCAGTACCAGCGGTGCCCTGCGCACCAGTCTCGCCGGGGACACCTTGGATGCCTTGCGGACCTGCCGAGCCGGGTGGGCCAGCCACCCCCTGGATACCTTGCGGACCTTGCGGGCCGACGATCTGTCCAGCGTCTACCCAGGCGGAGAGGTTCTGTGGGGCGACGTACAGGTTGCCGTCTGCGGTGACGATCCATGCGTCACCAGGCTGAGCAGCCGCGATCGACGGGAGTGCGGCGATGGTGGCCTTCTCACCGAGGATGTCGACTCCGTAGCCGGGTGAGCCTTGGATGCCCTGCACGCCCTGCGGACCAGTTGAGCCAGGTGCTCCCTGGCTTCCTGCGATGCCTTGCTCACCCTCATCCCCCTTCGGGCCTTCGATGCCCTGGGGACCAACGGGTCCGGCCACGCCTTGGGCACCGGCAGCACCCTGTGCGCCAACGGGTCCGGCTGGACCGACAGGTCCGGGTGGACCTTGGCCGGTGATACCACCGTCGATCGTAACTTCGAGCATCGGACGATGCACTTCGACGAAAGAGGATTCCAGATCAACGGTGACTTCGAGGTCGGTGGTCATCGGGTCACGTCATACTCTGCGGCGAACTTGCCCGCCACCAGGGTCACCGGGTCTTGACCATCCTCGATCTGCTGCAAGTCCCAGACGCCGGACCATTTCGTGGAACCATTCATCACGGCGGCTACCTGATCGCCGGGCCAGCGGATCGAGAGTCTGCCTGCGGGGCCATCGGCGACACCTACCTCAGCGGTGATGGCTGCCGGGTCGGGGTCATTCGCTTTCTTCCTGGCCTGCGCAGCGAACGTCATCCCGGTGATGTCAGGGATCGCGTCGCCAGCGGTCAGATTGATGAACATCTGGTTGCGATCGTGCGCGCGGACGCCTTTCAGGTCCAGGCAGCCTGGACCCAGATCGCCGATCACGCACACGGTCGCCATGTCATTCTTTCTGTCAGAACGGATCGCCGAGGTCAGTCACGCCGACCCCGAAGATGATGAGTAGCCCGACCAGCAGGGCAAGCGCGGACAGTACCGCTGCCGCTGTGGCGACACTCTTAATCTGCCGTAGTTGGTCCTGCACCTCAGTGGTGAGCACACGTCTCTTGGGATCATTGGGGATTGCGGACGGGTCTGTCATGGCTTCTCCTCGATCACGTTGTAATTCGGGCCGAACAGTGCGTTCGCCTGCTTGTTAGTCCAGTTCTCCCCGGTGCCCTTGGAGTCCGGCCACACCTGCTGCATCCAGTATTTGGAGGCCGACACCACGTCAGCGGTGTACTTCGCGCCCTTCTTGCTCGGAGAGCCAAGGCCGGGCCTGCGGTTATCTGGAATCTGCTTGTGATGCTGCAACCGCCAGCGCAGTCGAGACACCGACTGACTGTTGTCCTGGCCCTTCTTCAACATCTCCACGTATACGTCGCCGGAGGCACGCCAGTCCTCAACATCACCACCGGCCTTGAGGTATGGAATCCAGATGCCGTTCAGGTCCTCCGACCAGCCCGCATAGTTCTGCGAGCGGCCCCAATAACGTTCCACCCAGGTCAGATTTTGAGTGGACACCTGGCCCGACCCTGGCATGTCGGTGCCACGGAACTTGTGTGAGTCGAAGTCCATCATCAGCCCGATGTGGCCGTAGCCCTTCGAGCCACCGAGCCAGAACACCGGGGCACCTGCTGGGGGAGTCCGATCTCCTGGGTGCTTGTGCTCGGCTTGACGCCAGGCTTCGGCTGCGGAGAAGTCACGACTGCCGATTTCCAGCCAGGTCCGGACGTACGCCAGGCACTTGCCCTGTTCGCACGTCCGGTACCGATTGGCGTTGGCCTTGGCTTCCGCCGCTGTCTGTACGACCATCAGCGCACGCTCGGCTTCGGCTCGATGTCGGCGTCCTGGCCTTCGTCCGGCTCAGGTGGCTCAGGGATGTCCGGCTGCTCACCAGGGCTACCCGGCTCCGGCTCAGGCTCAGGCTCAGGAGTTGGCTCAGGCTCAGGAGTTGGCTCAGGCTCGGGTTCCGGCTCAGGCTCGGGTTCCGGAGTCGGCTCTGGTTCAGGCTCGGGTTCCGGCTCGGGTTCCTCGTCGACTGGTTCCAGTCCGGCCTGGGCCAACAGTTGCTCTCTCAGTTCACCCCACACTGCTTCGGCCAATTCGTCGACCGCTGCCCGCAGGTCACCCTCGGAGCGTGCCTTCTGGATTTCGTTGACGAGCGCCTGGCCTGAGTTGATGGTCAGGTTCGCGCTGGCGACGAACGACTTCGCCATGTCCACGACCGACTGCACGCTGGCTTCGTCGACTGGCGTGCTCACGACTCATCCTTGGGCTTGCTCATGTCGAAGTCGTCCACGTCGGGGAACATCGGCTTCTGCTCGCCTGGCTCCTCGTCACGGTCGAGGACGACGTTGCGTACGTTGTCGTCGACTTCCTTGGTGTCTGCCTCTGCGATGGTGCCCTGGATCGGCTCCGGGTTCTGTTCGTCAGTCATGGTCACTCATTTCTTGGGGGCGTATGAGCCGCCCCCGTTGCGGATTTGCGCTGCACGCGCCTGCACTTCACTGGTGTACACCTTGGTATCCCCTTTCGGAGACGTGTACACGAACTGAGAGGGGGCCTTTGCCTTCGACCCGCAGTTACACCCCAACGGACTCACCCTTCACTCGGGCAGCCAGCGCCGCCATCTTCTCGCGTCGAGCCTGACGTTCAGCGATCCGCTTCTCGACCATCGCAGCCAGCGTGTCGGCGAAGTGCTCCGCCGACTCGACGGGTTCCACCACACCGGCAGCAACCAGCGAGACCTGTTGGCCGTTCTCGACGCCGACACGCGGGATCGGGAAACCGCCAGAGTTGACCGCCAACGCGGCGATCAGTTCCAACTCATCGTCGAACGGACGGACACGTCGCCAGTCACCCGAAAGGGGTGAGGCGCGAAGCGCTGCCACCTGCTCATCAGTGACCCCAGGTCGCAACCATCCTGCGAACCAGATGCCAATGTCATCGTCGCCGCAGGTCACATCAGCAACCGCTGACCCGGTGTTGTCGTAGTGCGACAGCGCTCCGCGCATTCCGCCTGGACCGGCGTGACCTGTTCCGATCGTCAGCGGACCCGTCCTCACTGGGCCATCCTCCGTCTGGACATATCCGGTGAGGAAGTAGGCGTAGTCGGTCTGCGAACGCGGGGGTGCAACGCAGGTGTCCTTGTACGCGGTGTGGCAGGTGGTCCACCCTGCCAAGTGGCCGAACACGCGGCCTTCATCGGTGACCGTCAGCGGAGCCAACTCGGTGAAGTTCGGATTCTGGAACCACTCAGACGGGGCGCACGCTCCACCGCTTGCGACCAACGACAACGCCGGGGCGATCTCGGTGAACTGGTCGGCGTCAGCGGCGGCGACGTGCTCACCAGGCCAGATGCCGAGTGCGTCGTGGTGCCAGCGGGCACAGATTTCGTTTAGGTGCACTAAATCTTCGGGCGAGTTCGCGGCGATCTTCTCGCCGACGAGGACCCGGCAGCGGTTGAAGTCGCCGCCCTTGCCCCAGCCGATCTTCAAGTAGCCTTCCTGACCTGGCTTCGTCCAGTAGTCGTGAATCCGCTTGGTCGCTACCGGGTCGGTGATCCAGCCTGCGCCACGGTCGAACGTGTCGACCACAGCGGCTGCCTTCAACACATCTGGTGGCTCCTCACCCAACTGCTTGTACGCGCCACGAAGGGAAGCCTTGGCCCGAGACTTCGCTTCGGCGGGGGCGTCCACTTGGTTGAACCGGGAGGCTGCGGCGTGGACACCGGCACGCGAAAGCGCGCCACCGGGTTCCTTGATCGGGAGTTTGTGGTCTGACTTGTTGAGGGTGTCGGCCAAGTGGAGTACGCAGGAGGCTTTCCACTGTTCGTCGGTGAACCGGCTGGCTGAACCATCCCAGGACTCCTCGCTCACTGCCTCGACCAGCGCCATCTCCGGTTCTCCGGTCTCATCCTTCTTCGCAAGACATTCTTCGTAGTCGGGGGAGTTCGGGTCGCACTCCTCCTCTTTCTCGTCTGCTGGCAGGAAATCTGGCGGCGCATCACCGAGGGCCACGAACGCTTCGGCGAACGCTGGGATGGCAACGATGGAGGCAGAGGCGATCCGGGCCTTCGAGAAGGCGACCTTGCCGGTGGAGTCGTCGTAGTCGAACTCGGCGTCGTCTGCGTCGACGGAGACACCGAACTTGCCGAACTCGGCGACCAGGCCGATCACTTCGTCGGCTTCGGGAATCGACAGCCAGTGCCCGGTGGCACGCAACTGGTTGTCGACGCGGGCGACCTGTTCGATCTTGGCGACGGTGACCGAGCCGTCGTGGCCGTTGCTGGATGCCTTCTGCCAGGTCAGGGGCAGGGGGAGGTCACGATGCGTCAGAGCGCCCTCGTTGAACATGCGGCCATCGCCGGAGTAGACGCCTTCGGGTGCGAGGACTCCGTGCCAGGGCAGCGGCCCTACCGGCGCTTCGGTCGTCTCGTCCATCGGTTCTTCCTCTCGTTCCTGCACATCATGTCCGCTTGTCCATGCGGTGACAACGGCGGCGAACTGGTCCACTTGGTCGGCCATCAGGGGGGCTAGTGAGCAGCGGCAGTTGATCCACAACTCGATTGGTGCGGTCGGATCGCCGGGGTAGCGCATCTCCACACCGGCCACATCGAACGCTTCACCGGGTGGGCGTTGCTGTCCCTCAGTGTCGACGTGGGCTGCGCGTACATCCTCGTCGTGCATGGTGACCCACTCCATGACGACGAACTCCTCGTCGTCACCGGCAGCCTCCATCGTGGCGGCGTTCAGGATCGCGGTCGCCAGCCAGATCGAGAGCCGGTCGACGGTGTTGTCGTCCGGCTCATCGGTTTTTTCGAGGGTGTCACGGACATCCTTGACGAAGGTGTCGACCTCGTTCGGCGTACCGGAGCCGCCCTCGCGGTGGTAGGTGTCGGCGTACAGCCGGGACACATCTCGCAGCAACTCGTCGTACCAGCCTTGGACGGGGTACGCCTTGACTGCTTCGGCCACGATGGGGAACAGGGTCTTTTCGAGGTCATCTTGATCGGTGCGCCGCTGCGCAGCGAAGGCTTCGACGGACAGGAACTTCATTTGGCACCCGCCAGTTCCAGCCACGACGCGAGCCGATCGCGGCTATGAGGGGACTGTTCGTTGAGCAACGTCATGCAGTACGAGTTCAGGACCGGGATGATCTCGTCAGGGTCGGCACCGACCCCGGCGAGTACCTGCGGCGCACATGACCAAGCGTCCGCAAGGCACTGTTCGGCGGTGCCGTTGGCTTTCACATGAACGTGGGTCTCGTACGAGGGGACGTTGGGGGGTCGGGAACCCGTCTGGCGGAGTCGGTTCCCGGCCCGCTCCATCGCCCGGTACACCAGCGGCTCTGAGGCGGCGAGCAGCAGCAACGACGACTCGGCAGGTGTACGCGGTCGGGTGGGGTGTTGTTCCAGTGACGGCGGGGGGCGTTCCTCGCGCGGGATGCCGGTCGGTGCAGTGACTCCACCCAGGTCGACGCCGAGTTGTCGCGCTGCGGCCTCGACCTGTTCAGGGGTGGTGGAGCCAGACGCCAACTTTCGCAGCAGCCAGACTTTGAAGTCCTTGGCCTGCGGGGCGTCGTCCTCGGAGAAGCCGTTCTCGCGGCGGAGGGCTTCGTCGGTGAGTAAGCCTCGGTCCCACAACTCGAACGCTTCCTTGGAGCGGTCGGGCCGGAGCCGCAACTTCGACGAGTCGTAGACGACGATCGCTACCGAGTCGCCGAGTGCTGGTCGCAGGTACCCCATCGTGAGCGCGTTGACGATCACGTCCAGCATCGGCTCGATGTGGAGTTTGATGGTTGCTTCGTCGATCTGCCAGGCACCCCAGTGTGAGACGCCGGTCGATTCGCCACCACCTGTACCGCCGCTGGACATGCCGAGGATTTGCTCAGGGGGTAGGTCCATGCCGAGTGCGAAGCGGCGGATTGCTTCGGTGCGGAGTTCCTTGCTTTCCGAGTCCAGTTCGGACCAGAAGTGGATCAACTTCACCTTGTCGATCGCGTCAGGGTCAGCGGTGACGACGATCGGGACCTGCGCTGCCGGGGAGGAGGGGTCGCTGATCGGGGTCAGCATCGCGTCGGCCAACGTCAGCATGAAGGCGTCGGCGTCGTTGGTGCTGCCACCGTTGACGCCTTCCTGCTCCGGTGGCGGTGGGAACGACATGCCTTGCGGCAGCATCAGCAGACCTGCGCCTGCGAGACGGCTGGTGATTTGACTGAACACACTGCGGGTCAGCCATTCGATTTCTCCCAACAGTGGGAGGAGGGCTTTGAACGGGGAGTCAGCCTCGACCCGTCGAGCCGGATTGGGGAGCCAGATGCGGATGACGACATCGGTTTCTTCGAGGTAGACGATCGGGTAGCCGCTGCCGTAGTTGATCGACCACTGTTCGCCGCTGACCTGCATCTCCATCACGGAGACGATTTCCCAAACATCACCTCCGCCCTCTTGTCGCCCGACCAGATAGCACTCGCCTGCGATGGTCAGGTGGGTGCCGATGCTGTCGAGCATCTGCGTCTGGCCGTCCTTGCCCGCGAACAACTCGTCCAACTTGTCCTGGGCAGGGCCGACCGGAGTAGTGACCGGCTTGCCCTCCACAAGTTCGGCGGTGCCGAGTATCGCTCGCGAGACCGAATGGCCGAAAAAACTGGCTGCGAATCTTGCTTCACCGCAGATGGCGTAGTGCCGATAACACTCGGTCTGCCAGTCGGCCCTTTGGACGTAGATACGGGCGGCTTTACCGGGATAACGGGTAGATGACGCTACGAGAGCGGTGGAGGGAATGACGACTTGCTGCTTCGCACGAATCCTCCGGGGCATACCGGGAGGGTAGCGCTCCGGGGGGGACGAAAGATACAGGACAGCCCTATGCTCAGGGCATGAGCCAACGACGCCGTGCCTTGTTCCTCCTCTACCGCGCTGCGGAATTGCGGCTCGCCCTGTACCTCGCTGCCCTACTGGAAGCGCAGGTGTCCGCCCTTGAATCCTTGGAGCAACAGATGAGCGACCTCACCCAGTCCGTAGAAGAACTCGAAGTAGCAGTCGACGAGATCAACGTCCGGTTCGCGACCGCGAATCAGGAACTTCTCGCAGCCCTCGACGAAGCGAACCAGGCCCTCGCCGATGAGCAGTTGGACGACGCCGCCACCGAGGAAGCGCTGACTGCTGCGCTTGCCGAGGCCGACGCTGCCGCCGCGAAGATCACCGAGTTGACCGCCGAGTTGAACGCGATCGGCGCGAACCCCGACACTCCGGTCGAGCCTGAGACTCCGGTCGAGGACCCGAACGCACCGCGTCCGGACAACACCCTGCCGGGCGATCTGCCGCAGGACGAGACGACTCAGTAGCGGATCAGTCGGGCTGGTCGTACGCGACGTAGGACGCAGCAAGGTACGACCCAGCCCAGACTCCGTTGATGCACCACCACCAGGCGTTCAGGCCGGAGATTTCCATCCAGGCGAGCATCCCGGCTGCCAGGTACGGGGTCATGCAGAACTGGCATTCCCAGAGTTTCGACCAGTCCGAATCCTCCCGGTACCACGAGACGATCTTGGCGCGCAACCACACCATCGGCGGCAGGTCGTCGAAGATCAGCAGCCGTGCGGTGCGGGCCACCGACAGCAGCCCGACGATGCTGCCGAGGATCAGTTGCCAGATCGGCACATCAGCAAGATTCACGGTTGCTCCCAGATTCTTTAGTGGCACTAAATCGCGCGTAAATGGCGCGGGACAGGTGTGGTGCGGCCTCGGAGCAGTTTGTTGGGGTCGGCGATCTCGGCGGGCATCACGTCGCGGGCGAGTTCGGTGGCCCCATGCACGAGGGCGTCGAGCCGGTTCGGGGAGTCGCCTTCACCGGGCACCCAAGTGGTGAGTTCGTCCTCCAACTCGGCCAAGTCGCCGCGTTCGCCGACGTGGAACACCCGCTTCTTCTCGTACAGGGCGACGATCGGTTCGGCTCGAATCGCCTTGCCGCGTCGTGAGTTCACTTCCTTGATCCGGGCACCCTTGTGTCCGGCGTTCTCAAGCACATAGCGCACCATGTCTGCGCCGTAGTTCTTCTCGGCGACGATGCAGTCGGCGGAGAAGTCGTCGTGGTCGCCGTTGGCTTGGCTGCCCCAGGCGGCGGGGCTGTACTTGTCGGTGGAGTCGTGCAGCACGTACAGGTTTTTGTCGTAGCCGATCCCGATCACGATGATGCCGGTTTCGTCGGAGCGTTTGTTGGCGGTACCGGCAGGGTCGACGGAGACGATGATCCGCAGCAGCGGTGGGGCTTCGTCGATCCACTGAAACATGTTCCAGTCCCAGAGCGCACCCTCCACGTCCTCTAGGACTTGGCCGTGCAGTTCTTGCTTGCCGAGCCGGGTGCCTTCGTAGCGTCCGATCACTTTCGCCTTGAACACTTCGGTCAGGTTGGCGAGGTTGGCGTAGGTGGAGACACGGCGGGTGACGGTGCCGTCGTCTTTGATGAGTTCTTTCAGCCATTTGATCGGCTTCGGGGTGGAGGTGGCGATGATCTTGGGTCCGGCCCCGTTGTTCGACTTGAGCCGTAGCCCGAAGTGGATGTTGGACCAGCATTCGGTGACGAGCGGCCAGTGCGCAGGCTCATCGGCCCAGACGTAGCCGAACTCGGGTCCACGCAGGCGGTCGGGTTCTTCGGCAGAGAAGCCTTGCCCGATGCAGCCGTTGGGCCAGGTCAGTTTCTTCTTCGACGGCTCCCAAAGGGGACGTTTGCCGGGTGGTGAGGTCGCCAGGATGCCTGAGACGCCTTCGACGATGGTGTCGCGGAAGTCGGGTCCGGTGGCGGCGACCAAGCCGATCCTCGCAGTCACCTTGGTCGCCCGATGCGTGATCTCCGACCCGGTTCGGGTCTTTCCGGAGCCACGACCACCGTTCATCAGCAGGGTCAGCCAGTCGTCGAGCCACCTGGGAGGGCGTTGGTCGGCTCTGGCGTGTTCCCAAGCCCATTCGTCGTGCGGGTGTCCGTCGCAGAGCGGGTTGGGGCAGTAGAACGGGTGCCAGCCTGACTGTTCGTGCTCTTTCAGGAGTTCGAGAGCACGCTGCTGCGCTTCTGGTTTCCAGTTCCGGTATTCGGTGAGGTCGAGAGAAGGTGGCAGGTCGGGCGGTGGACGCTCAGGCATGACGAGCACCACCATCCGCCGTGCAGGCGGGTGGCTTTCGCGCCGACCGTGAGGTAAGTACCGCATCCTCCGGCGCATCGTTGGCTCCATCGAACCTTGCCCATGTACATAGGATACCCACGTCGCACACGTTCCTCACCTGACTTCTTCGACGGTGTTGGCGGGGCCGATCATGGCGCGGGTCGCCAACCGGCCCGCCGCAGGGTCCCGATCGAGCGGGATCAGGGACTTGGCGCGGGTCCTCGGCTCCGGCAAATCAGCCAGCAGTACGTCGAGGTCCATCCCCAGGTCGCGGGCCAGTGCTTCGCAGACGGCGTGCTGGATGTAGACGGTGTTGGAGCAGACACCCGCCGCCAGACATGCCTGATAGATCAGGTACGGCATGGCGGCGTTGGTGGTGAACTGGATTTTGGCCCGGTTCGGGTAGTCGAACGGGTCGATCCGGTAGGTCACGACGCCTCGATCTCGCGGTCGTCGACCACTTCGCCGTCGATGATGTCGTATTCCTCCACCGGAGGGTCGCGGAGCAAGGTGATTTGGGCGACCCATTCCTCAATCTGGGTTTGGGTGGGGGAGTGCACGATCATTTCGGTGGGGGCGTCGAGGCCGAACAGTTTGCGGTGGTCGGCGACCAGTTCCCGGCATTTGGAGAGGGCGACGAAACGGTCGGGGGCTTTCTCGTCGACTGCGGTGGGCCAGGCGGAACGCAGGAGTCGTTCGAGTCTGGCTCCGGCGAGGCGGCGCATCGCGTCTCGGTCGCCGTTGGATTGGAGTTCCTTCTCCAACTGCTTCTCGACGGCGACGAGCGCCTGTCGTGGGGTGGGGTAGCCGAGGGTCATCGCGATCTCTGCCCAAGTGGCCCCGGCGAGTTTCATCTGGATCGCGGCATGGGTTTTGCGTTGCCGGGCGCGGGGCGCGTTGTCGACGCCTGCGCCTGGTTTGCGGTCGCTGGCTACGCCGGTCGGGTCGTTGCTGTCCTGCGCTTGCATGATCGGATGCTACTCCCGGCTGTCGTCTGGGTCGTCCCATCCGGCGAGCCGCATCAGGAGCCGGAACCGTTCGGTGTCGCCGCCTGCGGAGTCGGTCATCTGCATGTAGGCGGTGCGCATGTGGGGTGGCATCTGGGTGCAGATGACGGGCCAGGTGGTGGGGTCGCGGTGGTCGGGCAGGTGCAGCGGGGTGTCGATGAGTTTGCGCAGGTTCTCGATGTCGTAGTCGGAGTAGCCGGTGCCGGACAGGGAGTCTTGTTCGATCAGGCGTTCGAGGTTGGCGAGTTCGATCGCGGGGTCACGGACGGCCATTGCGGCGATCTTGTTGTCGCCCATCAGGATTCTGAGTGCGTGGATGTCGTCTACGTCGGCGTAGGTGACGGGGATTTCGGTGGCTCCCAGGATTTGGCAGGCGAGGTAGGTGTGGTTGCCGCGCAAGATGTGGTTGGTTGAGCGTTGGGCGAGGATGGGTCCGTACATCCCGTTGGTTTCGATGGAGGCGCAGATTTCTTCTACGTCACCGTTGTTGGGGTTGTCGGGGTGTGGGGTCAGGTTCTCGATCGGTGTCAGGAGCCCGGCCAGGTCGGGGTGGTATTGGACGAGGCCGCTGCGCACCATCTCGGTCATGGTTGGCCTTTCGGGTGGCGAGGAGGATCATCATCGCTTGGGCTGCTCCCGAGGGTTTGCGGTAGGTCACTCATCTCTCCTCATCTCGCTCCGCAGTTGCAGGGTTTCACTCGTGCTGGTTTGACGTGGGCAGGTTTCACATGTGCGGCTTTGACTCCTCGCACCTGCTTCTTGCCACCTTTCTTGATTCTTCCCTTTTGTGCTTTGGCGTCGGAGACGGCCTTTTTGATGTTGCCGGGCTTCTTGGTGCAGCAGGGCACCTTGGGCACACTTTTCGGCATCAGGTCTCCAGGTAGCGCTGATAGTCGGGGGGTACGGCGACCCCGTGCATCACCAGATGTAACGCACAGTATTTGTGGATGCCGTCGTGGGGGTGGACACCGAGGGCACCGCAGCGGTTGCAACTGACGGCGTACATCCGCATGTCGTCGCCGAGGGGGACGGCTGAGACGTTGATCTGGTCGGTCATAGCGTCTGGTCCGAGAACTCGATTTTGAGTTGGATGACGCCGCCCAGCATTTCTTCGGTGCTGGTGACGACGTTCTCGGCGTTCTGCATCGAGGTGAGCACTTCGCTGGTGAGGATGATCTCGTTGTTGTCGGCGAGCAGGTTGACGTGGTATCCGGCTGGGGTTCGGATGATCTGCCATTGCGCGCTCATGTGGTCCCCTGTACGTGGTCTCGACGGTGGTCGCACTTGGTGCAGACATCACTGATGCCCATCGCGGATTTCTTGTAGTGATGATCGCAGACGACCTTCTCGGCTGCGGCTCGATCGCTGGCGAGCACCTTCTTGTTGCCCTCGATGTTTCCGATGATCGCCGGGTCTGGCTTGATGGGTGGCACGGGGATCGCCTGCCCGACCGGGGGTGGGGTGGCGGGTGCGGTGGGGACGACCTCGGTTTCGCCGAACATGAGGCGGCGGGCAACGGCAGCGATCGGTTCCTGGCCGAGTCGGTTGCTGAGGAGGACTTGGTGTTCCTCCTCGGTGATCCGTACCTCTAGTCGGCGGCTGTAGTACATGTACGGGAGTGTAGTACAGAATGTGTGACACCGCTATACCCTCCGCCACACTCAAGCGTGGTGGTTTTTACTCCCGAGCGGCATCTTTGCGCTCCGCCCGCATCGCCTGCCTGACCATGATCCGGATGAAGTTCGAGCGGTCCAGGCTCGTCCGATGGGCGTCGATCCACCGCGTCTCCTCCTCAGAGAAGCGCACCGAAACAACATGTGGTCTCCCACCGGACACGGACGGGGGTCTAGCCATAGCCATACAGTATACGAAATAGAACCCGGACATACGGTATACGGAACCCCCCGAATTTGGGATATACCCACAGAACCGACTAGCGCTAGTTCGCGCGCCCGCGCGGGGGAGTCGGGTGTGATGGGGGTCACATTCTTTAGTGCCACTAAAAACCCCGTTCAGGTTGAGTCAGTGTGTGATGTGTGGTTTAATTGACGTAGTGGTTGAGGGAATGGCCCACAACACTGACAGCGCGCATTAGGCGCGCGGATTGGATTCACATCATGGCAAGCACTACCCGTACCCGTAAGGCTGTCGCGCCGGTCAAGGCGGAAGTCTCGGAAGCGATCGTGGAAGTGGCCGCACCTAGCGTTCACGTAACCAAGGATCGCGCGCTGGAAGTCATCGACAACGCGACAGTGGAAGCGCTCGACGCGTTCTTTGCGGACGCTGCCAGCGACATCGGCAACGCCACGACCGTCGAGAACATGGCGGCAGGCGCTGCCCGTAGCGCTGGCGCCTACGCTTATCACGTCGCCAGCACGCTCGACGAGATCGGCAAGGATAAGCGCTACGCGTCACAAGACGCTTTCGGCAAGGCTATGGGCAAGTCAGGCTCGACGGTCACACTCTGGAAGCGCCTAGCGCGCGCGTTCTTTGTGGCCGACATCGCGCCCGATTCGCCACTGGCAGCGGTCCTCAGTAACAACGCTGCCGCGAATCATGGCGACATCGCCGACGCGATCATGTCGAAAGATGTGAGCGCCGACAGCATCGCCGCCGCTGTCGCGGAAGTGTGGCAGCAGGATCAGCACGGCGTGTGGCGCAACGTGGAAGCCGAGCGCGCGGCGCTGGAACGCGCGAACCGTCCGGCATCGGAAGCGGCAACGATGCGCGTAGACAAGGCGCTGGAAGCGCTGACATCGGCGCTGAAAGCACAGCCGGAGGCTGTGTGGCTGGATGCGCAATTGCGGAAGGTTGAGGCGCTCGTTGTAACCGAACGGAAGCGCCACGCCACGCGCGTCGAGTCGGAAGCGGCCGAGTCACAGCCGGGCGCGCCTGCCACTGGCGAGTGACACGCTAGGTGATCCTCCCCCGGCCACGACCGGGGGAGGGTTGCCTAGTGTTGCGCTCGGCAACACGCGCCACAATTTAGTGGCACTAAAGCGAAAGGCATCCCGCCATGATTCACCTGCACACGCCGACATCAGCGCGCCCGGTCTGCGGCGCTCCTATCCCGGCTGATCGGATGCGCGACCTGACAGCGTACCGATCCGACATCACCTGCCCGGACTGTCTCGACAGTCTCGCGCCCGACATGCCTGCCGCGCGTAAGGCGCAACGCGATAATCCGATGTCAGGCATCGACCTGTCGCCGCGCGTCACGCCACGCCATCGGCGCGCGATCTGCTGCGCATTCTGCGCTGAACCGGATTCGCTCGGCACGGTCACGAATCCATCCATCAGCATCGGCGAGCACGTCGCCGACTACGCGCCACTGATCCGGCCATGACGCGCGCACGGCTGGCGGCTGTCGTCCTGACAGCCGTCGCCGTGCTGGCGCTGATCGCGCTGGCACGGATGCCCGAGGCTTGCCCCGACACCGGGCGTGCCACACCCTGCCACACTGACGGGTCGCGTAGGTGATTGTCAGTCAACCATCGGCCAATCACCCTACGTCATGGTTAGTTGACTTAGTGTGGTAAGTGTAGTATTATTGTAGTAGTGGTTGAAGTTTGCCACTGATTCACCCCCATCCCAGCGCCACTCTTTAGTGGCACTAAAACGAAAGGCATCCCATGTCCAAGGAAGTAACGGTCGCTCGGCTCCCCGAGTGTGACCTCTGCAACTACGGCAAGGCGAACGGAGTTCAGGACGTAGTGCGCACGGCCACGGTCGATGGCCGGATGCGCACCGGCTCATGGGCCAACATGTGCGACCCGCACTGGCGCGACTACGGCGTCGGCAGGCTCGGCACTGGCTACGGCCAACGGCTCCGGCTGTCGACCGAACGGCTGACGCATACCGTGCGCGAGGCGAACCATCACAGCATCCAGCACGGTCCCGCCTGATCCGGTCCCAACGCTGCCAGCCCATCCCTCCCCCTACCCCCGTTGGGGATGGGCTGGTGTCGAGCCGACCGGCTCACCAACACACGACAGTGCCCTTTAGTGGCACTAAAGAAAGGCATCCCAATGTTCAAGCGAATCACTCTCGCCCTCCTGGCGGGCGCTCTGCTGTCTCTGCTACTGGTCGCCACGCCTGCCAGCGCTCAACAGCCCTACGGTGGCTGCAAGGAAGCGCGTCTCTACTCGCAGTCCGATGGCGCGGCATGGTGCCGTGCGCATGGCTGGATCGTCCGACCGCGCGCCCTGGTCGGACCAGTCGGGCACATCTACTACATGGACCTGCGACCCTGCCACTACGAGGACGGGTCGCGTCCCGGTGACCGTCAACAGCGGCACTGTTTCTGGAACGCTGGCACGATGGGCAATCGTCGGGGTCACTCGTTCATCCTTGACCAGACCAGAGCACGGATCGTGGTCACCTACCTTGGCAGCCGACAGCACCGAGGCTGGGCGCAGTACATCACTGCGGGGAGCGTCCGATGAGCACACGCAAGGAAGGGTCGGCGAACAGCCGACCCTTCCCCTACCCTGGCTGCCCCGACTGCGGCTGGCAGTACCCGTCCACCACCATCGCTGCGTGGAACGCTGGCGAACTGTCTTTAGTGGACACTAATCCGACTCACCTCTGCGGCGTGGACCTATGTCCTGCGTGCGGTGACACCATCGACCATTGCCAGGGTCACGGATTCATCGGCGACCCCGACAAGGCGCGCGTGCTGGTCGCTCATTACGACCGGGACGAGCACGACGGATGCCACCACCGAGGCTGCCCGATCGCGGCTGCGGCACTGGCCGAGTCGATGCGCCAGCATCCAGCGGGGCGGGGGGCGCGCCGATGAGCGCCCAGCGGGTGCCACCCCCACCGTGGGGAAGTGCGCCGCCCACAAATTGGTCAATGAACCCACCCCCGAAGCGGTCGAGGTGGACTCCCAAGGCAAGGGCCGCGCTGGCCCTGTGTCTCACCCTCAGCGTGCTGTGGGTAACCATGATCGTCATCGTGTCGGCGCTGCCGGAGAAGTCAGCGGAGCAGCAGCGACACGAGTTCTACGAGGAGTATTTCGATGGTGAGTAGATGGTGGCGTCGTTTAGTGCCAACTAAATCTCAGCCCGAGTATCCGCTGATGGATGAACGTGACGCTGGGATGCACCAGCATCAGGCTGGCCTGTCGTTCGAGGACATGGGCATCGAGCCAGAGCCGGAGTACCTGTACGTGGAGTTTCCGGACGGCACCACGAGGCGGTGCGCGGTCACCCGCGATCCGGTCTACGGGTTCCCAGTCACACCGGGACTCAACAGCCCCGAGTGGAAGGTTGTCGATCAATGAAGATGCAACGGACACACACTTGCCCGAAGTGCGGGCACACGTTCGAGGCGCAGGGGATGGTGCAGCAGGCGTACGACGCTTACCTCCACGTTGAGGTCAACGGCAACACGTCGGTGTCGTTCGCTCGGAGTCGGGGCATCGCTCCGCCTACCGTCACCCTGTACCGACGGCTCGGCATCGCGCTTGCCAGGGTCGGAGTCAAGGCCGACAGTGCCTTGTTCGATCGGCTCGCCCATGCCACCCACGACAAGCAGGTCCGCTGTCCGGCAGCGCTTGAGCGCACGGTCGGGGCTGCGATCGAGGCACCGGGTGCCACGGTCAAGTCAATAGAGCGGGCGGTGTCACTGCTCGATCAATGAATACCTCCGCCGCCACGGTGGCCGTGCTGCTCATCACTCGGTGATGAACAGTGCGGTCGGGTGGCGACACTCGATGAACGTCCCCCGTCCGTCTTGGTTGGGATGCCTTTCCGGGCGGGGGACCTGGCTACTCCGTGAGGGAAGTAGCCCACCACGCACGGCTTCTCTCCGGTTCCCGTGCGTGCGTGGAGAGCGGCCCTCGCTCTGCTTTTAGTGACCACTAAACGAGGAGTTGGATCAATGGAAATCATCGACCGCCATACGCGGCTGACCACGAAGGATCATTCGATGCTGGGCGTCCCGCTCACCGTTGAGTTGGATGGGCGTGAGCGTGCTGCGATGGATCGCTTCGACGCGAACACTGAGGCAGGCATGAGTGTGCAGGAGGCTGCGATGCAGGCACTCACGTCGATGATGCCGTCTGCTCGGACGAAGGAGTTTGTGCAGTGGATGAGTCAACGAACGGTGACGTTGACCCAGGACAAGCGGCTCAAGATGGTCGGCTCTCCTCGTGTGAAGCGTCCGATCCTGACCCCGGAACAGGTGAAGTCGTGAACGTGAGGGAGAAGCGGCAGTACACCCACTGCGCCAAGTGTGGGCACCGTGCCGCGCTGGCACCAGGCCAGTACGTCTGCGTCGAGTGCCGAGGCACACCCGGCTACTACCACCACTGCGCTGTGTGCGGGGTCAAGTGGCCGGGCGGTGAGTCAAGGGACTTCGTGTGCCTCGACTGTCTGGCTCATCAGGCGGCGGCATGATCGTGCGCTTCCGGCGTCTCCGGTTATGGCTGGCATCGTTCTTGTCGGAGCGTCAGTCAGGTCAATGAACCTAGTGTAGTTAGTGTGTTCAGTGTGGTAGACTGGAAGTCCAAGGTCGGAGGTAGGTGCCTCCGGCCTTGAAGTTTTAGTTGCCACTAAACGAAAGGCATTCCCATGAGTGACCCACCAGATGAACTCCCCTATGGCAACCCCCCCACCAGCGGATGGTCCGGCAGTGACACCAGCCGGGAACGCGCTGAGCGTGAGGATGCGGACGGCACCACCCACGCCAGGCAAGCCACCACTCTGCGAGCGGCAGGCTTCCGTGGCTACGCCGGGATCACCGTCAAGGAACTCCGGGCTGATACCGGCTGGCATCACGGCCAGGCATCCGGCTCCCTCTCCACCTTGCACAAGGCCGGGAAACTGGCACGTCTGTCGCTGTCGCGTGAGCGGTGCAAGGTGTACGTGCTGCCGAGTCAGGTCCAAGGCCGGGCCATTGAACCGCATGGGCAGACGGCGACGACCACGATGCTCGCCGAGATGTACGCGCTGCTCAATGACGCCGACCAAATCCACAACGCCGTCGACATCAACGACCCCGAGGTCGGGCGGTGGATAGGGCGCTGGCATCAGGCGGCGACCGATGTGATGCGCCGGTACGAGTCGACGGTTGGTCAATGAATGTCTCCCTCCAACAAGCCGAAGCGGCATCTGCGTGGCCGCACCTGGCGTACCAGTAAGCGCGCAGCGTGTGGCTTGGAGAACCCTCGCCAACACACGACCAGTCCTGCCGCCGTCACTTGCGAGCACTGCAAGCGGACGGTGGTCATGGCCGACACGGAGATTCTTTCGAGCCGGTCTCGTAGTCGAAGCGTTTAGTCAGCACTAAAGAACGGAGCAACCAATGACGACTATCCCTCCCGAGGGAGCCGAACTGACACAGGTGGATCAGTTCATCGCCTTGCCGATCGGGTCTGTGATCCAGTACGACGGCACCGACACGTACCACAAGATCAGCGAGGACGGCTGGACGCTGGAGGACTCGGGCCGCGAGTACCCCGACTACACCAGCAGTTACTTCGCGCTCGATGGACGCATGAAGGTGGCGCGGGTGGGTCCTCCCCCCGGTACACCGGAGCCTTTGCCGGAGACGTTGAAGCGATTCCAGTGGCGGTATCGGACGGCCACTCTGCATGGTGCGTCAACCAATTCGATCGACACGGACACGGTGCACGAGGCGTTGCAAGAACTCGGTGTCCACGACGAGGACTTCCCGATCGGACCCGGCGTCCAGATCAGGTACGAGGGTGACAAGAACGGAGCACCGGAGGGCACCATCATCATGTGTGGTGAGCCGAACAACTGGGGCAGGTTTGGGTTGTGGCGTCGGAACCACGGGAACTGGGAG
>Ga0190271_10000182_pt1 | contig 31426 bp, 30 predicted proteins | sample Popmic356T_FD_133747 | JGI IMG/M metagenome (GOLD analysis project Ga0190271, IMG submission 133747) | Populus adjacent soil microbial communities from riparian zone of Weber River, Utah, USA - 356 T | ecosystem: Environmental > Terrestrial > Soil > Riparian zone | place: USA: Utah | collected...
ATGCGGTCGACCGTCTCATGCACCATCGATGCGAGCCGATCCGTCGTCGAGCCGCCGAGCTCACCCGAACTGGTTGTTTTCGACATATCTGCTCCTCAGAGTGCTTTGCGGACGACCAATTGATTGCGCACGTCTTTGACGTCGCCGGTGCTGCGCGCCATCTCTTCCGCGAGCGCCTTTTCTTCGCTCGAAACGACTTCACCGCTCAGAGTGACCACGTCGCCGCGGGTATCGACATCGATCTGCATGCCGGCCGTGTTCGGATTGCCGAGCAGCCGCGACTTCACGCTCGCTGTCGTCGTGGCATCGTCGATCCAGGCACTGAACGATCGATCCTCGCCTTCCGCGGGAGGTGCGTGTGCGCCGGAGACGATGAGCAACTCGTTGTTCACTTCCACGACGCCCTCGACATTCTTGGCCAGCTCGCCCGCGAGATCGCGATCGATGTCGCTATGCACGTTGCCGGTCAAGTGGACGATGCCCTTGTCGACCTCTGTATCGATTGCGAACGCGCTCAAGTGCCGATTGAGGGCGTACACGGTTTCGAGCTTTCCGTCGATCCACGCGTCTTTGGCTGCGCCTTCGCGTTCGATACCAAATGCCTGCATTGTGACGAGCGAGCTCGCGAGCAATCCTGTCGCTATCAGGTGGTTTTTCATTGAGCTTCCTTGATGTTTGATGTACTTCGATAGAGAGGATGCTCTCGCCGCACATCCGCGTCTGTACGCTGGCGCACCGAGGAGAACATATGTACGAACCGAAGACGCACGCCCCGATTCCGTCCCGACACTTCATGAGGCGCGTACTGCGACACGCCTTGACGGCAATGGCTCTGCTGCTTCTGTCGTTGGCGCTCGGTATGGCGGGCTACGAGTACTTCGAAGGTCTGCCGTGGCGCGATGCGTTCTTGAATGCGGCGATGCTGATGGGCGGAATGGGGCCCGTCGACGCACTACGCACGGACGGCGGCAAGGTGTTCGCCGGCTTGTACGCGCTGTATGCAGGCTTGGTGTTCCTGGTGGCGTCGGGTCTCGTGTTCGCGCCGATCGTCCACCGGGTGCTGCACCGCTTCCATTGGGAGCAAGGCCGCTCCTGACGAAGCGGCCAATCGTTACATCATTGCGTTCATGCCCTCGGGCAGTCTCAACGTCCCGTTCGAGCTCGCCTCGGTCTGAGAGACCACAGCCGTCTCCGTCGTGAGTAGCAGCCCCGCTATGGACACGGCGTTCTGCAACGCCAGGCGGGTCACCTTGGTGGGGTCGATCACGCCCATGGCCACCATGTCGCCGAATTCTTCGGTCGCGGCGTTGTAGCCGAAGTTACCTTTGCCTTCCTTCACCGTGTGCACGACTACCGAAGCGTCGCCGCCGCCGTTGCGGACGATCTGGCGCAGCGGCTCTTCGATGGCACGCAACAGAATTCTGAGTCCGGCTGCCTGGTCGGCGTTGGCGACCGTCGCCGCTGCGATGGCCTTGCGAACCCGCAGCAACGCCACGCCGCCGCCCGGCACCACGCCTTCTTCCACGGCTGCGCGCGTCGCATGCAGCGCGTCTTCCACGCGCGCCTTCGTCTCTTTCATCTCGACCTCGGATGCGGCGCCGACCTTGACGACGGCCACGCCCCCCGCGAGCTTGGCGACGCGCTCCTCGAGTTTCTCCCGATCGTAATCGGAGGTGGCCTCTTCGGCCTGCCGGCGCAACTCGCGCACACGGGCTTTGATGGCCGTCGCGTTGCCGGCGCCGTCGATGATCGTAGTGTTGTCTTTCGTGATCCGCACGCTCTTGGCGGTCCCGAGACTGTCCAGCGTCGCTTTCTCGAGCGTCAGCCCTGCTTCCTCGTCGATCAACGTTCCGCCCGTGAGGACGGCAAGGTCTTCGAGCATCGCCTTGCGGCGGTCACCGAAGCCCGGCGCTTTGACCGCGGCACTGCGAAAAACCCCGCGCAGGCCGTTCACGACCAACAGCGCCAACGCGTCGCTCGAAACGTCTTCGGCGATGACCAGTAACGGTCTGGCAGCTTTGGTGATGCTCTCGAGCAGCGGCAAGATCTCGCGCATGCTCGCGATCTTTTTGTCGTAGAGCAGGATGTACGGCTTCTCGAGCACCACCGACATCGTCTGCATGTCGTTGATGAAATACGGGGACAAATACCCTCGATCGAACTGCATGCCCTCGACGAGCTCTAGCTGATTGTCGAGCGTCTGACCCTCTTCGACCGTGATCACTCCGTCTTTGCCGACGGCGTCCATGGCCTCCGCGATGATTGCGCCGACAGATTCGTCGCCGTTCGCCGAGATCATCCCCACCTGCGCGATCGCTTTGGCGTCCTTGCATTTGACGGAGATGGCTTTCAACGCCTCGATGGCCGCGGCTGCGCCGTGGTCGATGCCGCGCTTCAAATCCATTGGATCCATTCCGGCGGCCACCGCTTTGATGCCTTCGCGCAGGATGGCCTGAGCCAGCACGGTGGCCGTCGTCGTGCCGTCGCCCGCGTTATCGGAGGTCTGCGAGGCGACCGCCTTCGCCATCTGCGCACCGATGTTCTGAAACGGATTGCCGACCTCGATTTCCTGCGCGACGGTTACGCCGTCCTTGGTGATGGTCGGTGTACCTCCGGCTCGCTCGATCAGCACGTTGCGGCCCCGCGGCCCCAAGGTCTCGCGCACGGCGTTGGCCAATACGTTGACGCCCTTCAGGATCTCGGCGCGTGCGTCCTGCGCGAATAGCAGTTGTTTTGCAGTCATTTTCTCTACCTCTTCGTTAGCAAACGAGCGCAGTCGCCGCAGGACGCGGGTTACTCGAGATCCTTACGCACGTCGTCGGCGGCATCCACCACCTCGTCGACGGCGTCGTCGACCTTGTTGGCAGTCGTCTCGCCGCCGGCGCGCACGTCTTGGACGGCTTCGTCGATCTCTTCGCCCGCGCGCTCGAGTGGACCCGCTTTTTCGCAGCCCGCGAGCATGAGCAGCAGCGCGAAAGGGACGAGACCGTTCTGAAACTTCTTGAGCGACATGAGTAGTTCTCTCCGAGATTGAAATTCTTGTTCGACGGTAGCCGCGATGCTCTGCCTCGTCTGTACGGTGGCGCACGGACTCTGCTGCGCAAACGTTCAAAATAGAGCGGTGGTTAAGGGAGGTCGTGATGAGCTCATCCATCGTCCGTGCCGAACCGTTTGGGGATGAACGGGTGATTCGCTCGTTGAGTGGCCGCACCGGAATTCCGCCGACAGAGATACGGACTCTGTTCTCGCAGGAGTTCGCGCGGCTCCAGCTCGGCGCCAAGGTTCGTTCTTACCTTCCGGCGCTGACCGCGGCCAACGTTCGCGCGCGGCTGCGCGCGCTACCGTCCGAGCAGGGCGTCGAGTAGATCTGCCATGGACACTCGCGCGATCGCAATGCCGGAGTCCGAGAACCCGTACGGCACCACGAGATCACCCTCGTGCACGACGGCTCCGCAGGTGTACACGACGTTCGGTACGTAGCCTTCCCGTTCACTCTCGTCGGGCTCGATGAGCGGCGCCGACAAATGTGAGATCACGCGTCCCGGTTCCTCGAGGTCCAACAGCATCGCTCCGATCGCGTAGCGCCGCATCGGGCCGACGCCGTGAGTGAGCACGAGCCACCCGGCCGGCGTTTCTATGGGCGACCCGCAATTGCCCACTTGCAGCAGCTCCCACGGATGCTGCGGGCGGTACAGCTCGGCCAGGTCGTCCCAGCGATGCACGTCGGTCGACGTCGAAAGATGGAGATTCTCGCGATCTCTGCGCGAGAGCATGACGTACTTGCCGCGGATCCGGCGCGGAAACAGCGCCATGCCTTTGTTCTGCGCAGCGGCACCGTTCAACGTCGAGATCGTGAACCGCACGAAGTCTTCGGTTTCGATGAGCTGCGGTAGGATCGAAAACCCATCGTAAGCCGTGTAGGTGGCGTAGTACTTCTTGCTGCCGTCCGTATCGGTGAACAGGACGAATCGCGCGTCTTCCATGCCGCGGGTCTCGTTCGGGCCGGCTGGAAAGATGACCCGCTCGTTGAGGGCCGAGCTCGCCGGGAACGTCGTCACGTAGTTCGACGAAGCCAGCATGCGAATGATTTTGGCGGTTTCGAACCAGATTGCAGGCTCGGGGCCGTTCGCCTCGCGCGCCGCCAACGATGCCTCGAGCTCATCGGGTGTGAACCGGTCCCCGAGTCGACTCAGTACCCTGGACGACAAGTCGTTGATCGCGCTGAGCTCCTCCAGCTTGGTCGTGAAGCGCGCCTTGTAAAAATGACTCGGCGAGGCCCGGCTGCCGGCAACGAGATATGCTCCGGGCTCGTCGATCGCGATGTCCCCATCGGCATGGAGCACTCCGGAACGGAATTCGATCGACGACAAGTGGCCTTCGCCGACGGCGCGTAGGCTCATTACGAAGCGCATTGCGCCGCTCGCGAGCCCGCTTTGGTCGGGAGCCGGCACGATCGAAGGGTTGAAGAGCGCCGCGGCTTCGATCGCGTACTCGTGCGTGAAATACGCGCCGATGAGCAGTCGCCGGTCGATCGACAGCTCGGCATCGGGGGCATGGTGCGCCACTGCCTCGAAGTTGCGCTCGAATGTTTGGATCAGGTCGCGGTGCCTTGCTTCGAAGAGCCGCGCCAGCTCGATGTTCAGCGCTTTGACCTCGGCTTCGGGTATCGCGAGGATGCGCGCCATCAACAGATTGGCGCGCGAGACTCCGGGCAGCGCAACTTCGTCGCCGGGCAGGTACGGTTTCGCGAGCACGCGGCGTGCGTCCGGCAGTAGCCGCTGCCGTGCGCGCCTAATTCGGATCGATTGCATTGATAATGGCCGGTGGGTGGTGCGCGCCAAGCTCGAATCCGCTGCCGTCCACCTCCAGCATCTCGAGCAAAGCCATGAGGAAGCAGACGGTGCTCTCGGCACCTTGGTTTTGATTGACGTGTGCCACGCCGATGCCGTCGCGGCAGCCGCCGGTCGAGAAATCGTACAGCGGCAGACCGAGGCGGTTGGCGCCGAGGAACCACGCAAACGCCTCGCGCATGCGGCGCAAGTAGTGCGCCTCGTTGGTGACGGAGTACGCACAGCTGAACGCGAGCACGAGCGCCGCCGCATCGATGGCTTGCTCGTCTGCATACGCCTTCTCGCCCCCGGAGCTGTGCCAGCCCGTATTGCCGACGAGCTGCAAATGATCGCCGTCGCAGCACACGCCCTCGAGGAACCCGAGCGACTCGCGCGCATCCCGAAGTGTTGCGCTGTCACCGGTCACGGAGAACGCCGCAAAGAGCGCGAATGGCAGAAGCGCGTTGTCGTAAGTGAGCGTGGACTCGAACCAGCGCCACTGCTCCGACGCGTTGGTGCGATAAGCGTCGGAGAGCTTCGCAACCAATGTATCGAGGAGCTGGCGCTCGGCGGTATTGCGTGGATCGGTCGCGAGCACGCTTACGAGGCCGAGGATGGCCTGAGCAGTCCCGCGCGGTCCCAGGTCGCGTGAGTACGGCAGCGCCCGCGAAAGCATATCGCGCGCGAGGAGGCGGCAGCCCTCGTTTGCAGCGAGCGCTGCGGTTACGCCGAGCGCCCAAATCGAGCGGCCGATGCAATCGTCGGACGCGGGGGACGGGTCGAGGATGCGTTCGTAGCTCATCAAGTTACGGAACGTGCCGTCCGGTTGCTGGGACCCGTGCAGGTAGCTGAGATAACGCGTGACGAGCGCACGCGTGTCCGCGCCGCCCTGCATGCGGTCCGCGTGGACCGCTACGATCAAAGCGCGCGCGTTGTCGTCGACGCAATAACCCGTGCTGCGCGAAGGCACGCTGTACACGGCGTGCTGTATTAGGCCTGTGTCGTCGGTCAGGCGAACGAGATGGTCGAGACACAGATCCGGGAGGCTGCTCACGGCGAGTGTTTTGGCGGCGCGGCTCGTGCGCTCGTGCTCCTCGGAGCGCACGGTTGCGCGCACGACGTCGAAGTACCGGTCTCCGATCCGCGGCCACGCCATCGAGTGCGCGAACTCGGAAGCGGCGGCACGCATACGTCGAAGCTCTTTCGGCGAATCGAACAGCTTCAGGAGCGTGTTGCCCAGAGCTGCGTGATCCCTGAAAGGAAACAGGCAGCCCCGGCCACCGGAGAGCAACTCTTCGGCATGCCAGTATGGAGTCGAGATGACAGCGGCGCCTGCGCCCATGGCGTACGACAACGCACCGCTCGTTACTTGTGCCTCGTTGAGATACGGACTGACGAACACGTCGGCCGCCTGCAGGTACTTACGCAGTTCTTCGGCGGAGACGAACTGGCCGCGGAAGACGACGTGCTCGCGCACGCCGAGCCTCTCCGCCTCGAGCTCGAGCGACGTCCGATATGCTTCGCCGTCGCGCCGCACGACCGTTGGATGTGTGGCGCCGACGACGAAGTAGACCACGTCCGGGAAGCGGCGCACGACGTCGGGTAGTGCCCGGATCACGGTTTCGATGCCCTTGTTGGCGCTCAGCAGGCCGAATGTGAGCAGCAAGCGCCGGTCAGCTACACCGAACTTCGCTTTCAGCGCTCGTTGATCGGATTGATCCTCCATCACGGGAATGCCGTGCGGGATGATTCGCACCTTCGAGCCGCGGACGCCGTACGAGCCTTCGAGTAGATCCTTTGCGACCCGGCTCATCACTACGATCGCCGTGCAGAGCTCGAACAGCTTCCGCACGATCGCAGCCTGGTTCTGAGACGGATGCTTGAGCACCGTGTGGAGCGTGACTACCGTAGGGACGCGCAACGCACGGACGAAATCGAGGATGTACTCGCCGTCGTCGCCGCCGAAGATCCCGTATTCATGCTGGATGCAGACGAGGCGCAAGTGGCTGAAGTTGACGAACTCCGCGGCGCGGACGTAGTCCGCTTTGACGTTCTGCCGGATCTCGAATTTCACCTCATCGGGGTACTGGTACTGCCCCGACGGCTCGGTTACGGCGAGTACCATCGGCAGGACGCGGCCGTCGTGGCCGGCGACCGAAAGCGCGAGATCGGCGGTGAAGGTCGCAATTCCGCACCGGCGTGGACCGTAGGTGCCGACGAACGCGACTGGGATCGCGTCGTCGATCGCCTGGTGCGGCGCCTTCGGCGCGAGGTAGTCGGAATCGCGGAGCAACGGTCGTTGCGAGCTGCCGCGCGGCGGCGTGTGCGGAATTACGGGCATCAGAATGAAATGGAACCGCGTGTTCCGTCCGAGTCCTCGTAGCTGATGTTGCGAGCGACCGGAGTGCCGTTGCCTTTGCACTCCAGAGTCACCACGACCGGCGACCGGGCCGTGCGCAGCTCGTTGAGGCGCTCGGCGCTTGCTTCGTACTTGCCCTTCGTGAACGCGCCCTTGACGCGGGCCAACGGGCCTCGGCCCGGCAGCGTGACGGATAGAGTGCTGCGCGCGTCTAGCGGGTCCGAGAGCACCAACGTGTTTTCGTTGGCATTGCTGACCATGCCGCGGACGATGAAATCGCCGTCTCGATTGCTACAGCCGCTTGAGGCGATGTCGTCAAACTCTCTCTCTACGGCCGGTTTGAACGCAAGCGCATTGCTGGCTGCTAGCACTAAGGCGGCTGTCGATAAGAACAATCTCATGGGGTCCTCCTTGGACGGAGTCGCGCCGGCGGTTGCCGGCGGGCCACATCTGCTTGGCACGGCCAGCATGACGCCATGTCGCGCTTCCCTCTGTGCGGTAGCGTACGTTGCCGCTCTCCCGATGCCGCACAACGGGCGTACGACGGTCAGCGCAACAGCTAGTAGATGTGCCGAGGCTGAGGAGGGAGCACACCGGGCAGAGTCACGATGAATTCGCTGCCTTCTCCGAAGACGCTATGAGCTTCCACTTGGCCGTGGTGCAACTCGACGAGACGTTTGACGAGCGCCAGGCCGATACCCAGGCCACCGTTCGAACGGTGGAGAGATGGCCCTGCTTGAGTAAAGAGCTCGAAGACATGAGGAAGAACCTCCGGAGAAATGCCGATGCCCGTGTCTCGCACGCGGAACGCGCATGCGCCGAGTCGTTGCTCGATGGTCAAAGTGATGGTGCCGCCGTGGTCCGTGTATTTCGCGGCATTTGCAAGAAGGTTGGTGATGATCTGCTCGAGGCGGACTGCATCGGCGCGCAGCCGAATGGGCGCCGGCGGTAGTACTACGACCAGTGCTTGCCGACGTTCCTCGATCATGTGACGAACGGCCTGCACGGCTCCCTCGACCGCCTGGGCTACGACGACGTCTTCGAGTTTGAGCTCGACCCTGCCGTTACTGATACGCGATGCATCCGTTAGATCGCCCACGAGACGGGTTAGCTGGGCCAGTTGTCGCTCGGCGATGGTCAGGAGCCGTTTCTGTGTTGGGCCTCCGCCAAGCTTTTCGAGAGCCTGCACGGCATGAACAATCGGTGCGAGAGGATTGCGGAGCTCGTGACTCAGCATCGCCAAGAACTCATCCTTGCGGCGATTCCCATCGGCCAGCGTATCCGCCTGCTGTTTCAGCAGCTGCTCCGTGCGGTGACGTTCAGTGATGTCATAGAAGCAGTTGATCGCGCCGACTATTTCTCCGCCGGGTCCCTTCAGCGGGCGAATGTTCACGATCACGTTGATTCGCGAACCGTCAGGGCGAAGGATGACGACTTCCCCGTTCGTGACCTCCGACACCTTTCCGGCAACGACTTGGGCCATCGGACACTCGTCGTGCGGCATGAAGCTGCCGTCAGTGCGAAACATCTGCTCCGACCCGCAAAAACGCTCGTCGGTGTCGCCTGATACCGGCGAACGGCCCCACAGCTCCGCGGCGCAAAGGTTGAAATCCTGAATGACTCCGGCGGCGTCGATGGAATACACCGCCGCCGGGCTGAACTCGAATAGGAACCGATACCGGTCTTCGCTGAGCGCGCGGTTGTTAGGGTGGGATTCCGCCATCTAGCCAAGGTACCGGCGATAGATCGCGTTGGCGGCCCCATAGCACTCGCAGGAGGCGGCTTCGAGACGGGCACGGTCGAGAATCGTGATCTGACCGCGGTTGTAGCGGATTGCCTTTCCGGCTTGTAGGGCGGCAGCGGCGACGCTAATCCCGCTACGGCGCACACCGAGCATCGTGGCGAGCAGCCCATGCGTGAGCACGAGCACATCGGTATGCGCTCGATCGTGTGTCATCAGTAGCCAACGGGCCAGCCGCGCTTCGATCAGATGAAAGTGGTTGCATACGGCGGTTTGAGCGAGCTCTGCGACCAGCACACAAAGATAGCGATTGAGCGTGTCGCGTAGCGGTGCGGAGTCGTCGGCCGCGCGTCGCAGGTCCGCCGTCTTGATCCGCAACGCTCCGCCCGAGCCCTGCACCAGAGCGCGGAGGGGCGATGAATCCACGCCGAACATCGACGCAGGGCTGAACATGCCCTCGTTGCCGATGAGGCCGACTTCCAAGTGAGCATGACCATCGACGTTCGCCATCAGGGAGATGAACCCCGCCGCTGGGAAGTAGGCGTAGCGGATGGCCTCCGCGGGTTCGCAGAGCAGCTCACCGAACGTGAGCTCGACCGGCTTGCAGCTCCTGAGCACTTCGTTTCGAGCCCGCACGGGCAGGCCGGCAAGCAGGCGATTGACGATGGGCGGCGCGACCGGCACGCCTCGTCTCAATGTCGTTCCGTGATCAGCAGTCATCCCGACGCACCGTAGGCGCCAAGGCCCGTAGCGTCTGTACGTTGGCGCACGGACTGCCCCCGGGGCGGCTCAGTGCGGTAGCGGACAGTATCTCGTCTACACTGTTCGGTATGGTCGACACGGTTACTTGCGAAGCCTCGGGTAGGGCGGACGCCTGATCGTGGCTGAGCGTTCCCATAGCCCGCAGCAGAATCAGCTCCTCGCAGCCCTGCCTGACGCGGTGCTTGGCCTCCTGCAGCCCAGCTTGGAGCTGGTCTCGATGTCGCTCGGCGAGGTGTTGTACGACTCGGGCACGCAGGCTACCCATGTCTACTTTCCGACCACGTCGATCGTCTCGCTGCTGTACGTCATGGAGGACGGCTCGTCGGCGGAAATTGCCGTCGTTGGCAATGACGGCATCGTCGGCGTTTCGCTCTTCATGGGCGGCGAGACGACGCCGAGCCGTGGCATCGTGCAGAGCGCGGGGCACGCCTATCGTTTGAAGGGGCAGTACCTCAAGCGGGAGTTCATGCGCGCTGCGGAGCTCCAGCACATTCTGCTGCGCTACACGCAGGCCCTGTTGACGCAAATGGCGCAGACCGCGGTTTGCAATCGGCACCACTCCGTCGATCAGCAGCTCTGCCGCTTGCTGCTGCTCAGCTTCGACCGGTTACCCTCCGACGAGCTGACGATGACGCAGGAATTGATTGCCAGCATGCTCGGCGTGCGTCGCGAAGGCGTGACGGAAGCGGCGGGGAAGCTGCAGAAGGCCGGTTTGATCCGCTACAACCGCGGCCACATCACGCTGCTCGACAGGCCTGGCCTCGAAGCGCGCTCCTGCGAGTGCTATGCCGTCGTCAAGCGAGAATTCAATCGGCTGCTGCCGCGCGAGCACTGACACGGCGTTCGCGCTTGCGCTATGTACGGTGGCGCACAGACGTAGGCTGCACCGGCGTGGTCAATTGACCACCCACCCCCCTTTTTTCAAACCTCGACATGTTGATACGCGTCGGTTACGACATCGTCTTCGAGCATCCCGTGCCGACGCCGATCATCGCCATGCTCTACTTGCATCCGTCATGCCGGCCCGCGATTCGGCGCGACGAGTACCTCCTGATCGACCCTGCCGTGCAGGTCACAGGGTACGTCGATGGCTTCGGCAATCGCTGTGGCCGGTTCATATCGCCGGCCGGGCGCATACGGCTGTGGAACGACGCGGTCATCGAAACAGACGGCGAGCCGGATCGGCAAGACCCTACGGCCGTCCAGCGTGCAATCCACGAACTGCCCGACGACACCCTCGAATTTCTCATCGCGAGCCGCTACTGCGAGGTCGACCGGATGGTCATCCTCGCGTGGCAACTATTCGGTAACACGACTCCCGGCTGGGCGCGAGTGCAGGCCGTCTGCGACTTCGTACATCGGCATCTGAAGTTCGACTACTTGCAGGCGCGCAATACGCGCACGGCTTATGAGGCGTACAGGGAACGTGTCGGCGTGTGTCGCGACTTCACACACCTGGCCGTGACGCTGTGCCGCTGCCTGAACATTCCGGCTCGGTACTGCGCGGGTTATCTCGGCGACATTCGGGTTCCTGCCGTTCCCGACCCGATGGACTTCAGTGCGTGGTTCGAGGTGTATCTCGGCGACCAGTGGCACACGTTCGACGCTCGCCACAACGTGCCGCGCGTCGGCCGCGTGCTGATGGCGCGTGGCCGGGACGCCGCCGACGTTGCATTGCTGACCTCGTTCGGCTCGAGCCGGCTCGAGCGCTTTGCGGTGTGGTGCAACGAAGTCGACGAGGGCGCGCTGCTAGTCCCCGCAGGGGAAATCAAGGTGGGGGCTGCATGACGAGCACGTGGCAGAGCAGGCAGCTCGTCGTCACTCCGGAGTTGCTCGGTATGCGCAGCATCGGAGAGTGCATGCAGCGCGCCGAGAAACTGGGTTTGACGCCGCTGCCGTCGCTCCCATACCGGCAAGAACATTGGCGCCTCGACGTGCTGTTGATGTGGTCGCGCGCCAACGGTCTCGATCGTCTGCCGTCACTGGCGCTGGGATCCGCGCAGCGTCGTTCACCGGGTCGATGGCCGAGCCGTGGGAGTGAACATGAGCAACACGCTGCGAAGTAGCGTTTCCTTCCGTACCCTGGTGCTGCTCGCGATTTCGACGGTCGCCCCGGGCTTGCTCTGTGCGCAGAGCAGCGTCGGTGGAGTGCCCGAGCATGCGAAAGCCAAGGCGTATGGGACAGGCTGGACGTGCGAGCCGGGCTATCGAAGAGTCGTGCAGACTTGCGTAGCCATCGAGCTGCCAGCCAACGCGTTTCTGACGACCGCGTACGGGGACGGTTGGGAGTGTATGCGGGGCTATCGAGCGTCCGAGAAAAGCTGTGTCGCGATCGAGCTGCCGCCGCACGCTTACCTCGAGCCCGGGGGCGATCGATGGAAATGCGAGCATGGGTATCGGGCCGTTGCCGAGGCCTGCACCCTCATCGAGGTGCCGCCGCATGGCTATTTGGACGCTGCCGGCGATCGTTGGCAATGCGATCGCGGCTATCGTGAGGCCGGCGAGATCTGCGTCGCCATCAGCGTCCCGTCGAACGGCTACCTGACCAATAGCTCCTATGGTTCCGGCTGGGCTTGCGAGCGCGGCTACCGAGCCGAGGCCGCGGATTGCCTGGCCGTCGTTGTTCCGGTGAACGCCTACTACGCCGACGCTTCCCTCGGAGCAGGGTGGAAGTGCCATCGCGGGTATGCTGACGTCGGCAAAGAGTGCGTGCCGATGCAGTTGCCCGACAACGCGCACCTCGACTATTCGGGAAGCGGGTGGGATTGCGACCGGCCCTTTCGCCGGGACCGCGATCGTTGCGTTTTGCCCTAGTCGCGCTGGGGGCGAGCTATTATCGTCCGAGCCGTGAGAGTCTTGCTCCTCATGCTCGCCTCCGTTGTGTCGGGTTGTGCCACGACGGCAGCCGTCGTTTCGCCGGGCGGCGATGCCGAACCTCAGGCGATGTCGAGAGCCAACGCGGCACCCGCGCGGTCGTCGATGGGCGGCAGGACTCAGACGGTCGGGTTGCCGTTCTCACGCGCAGGGAAGATCGGGCTGTGGGCCGGGGTGGCCGTGTTCCTCGCCTATCTGATGGCGACCGATGGCGAAGAGGACGGTGCCGGCTCGGCTGACCCATAGCCTAGGGTCAGTTCAGCGTGGTCCAGTCGAGGATGACCTTGCCCGACTGGCCCGAGCCCATCGTCTCGAAACCGCGCTGGAACTCGGCGATTGGAAAGTGGTGCGTGATCACCGGCGTGATGTCGAGCCCGGCCTGCAGCAACGCCGCCATCTTGTACCAGGTTTCGAACATCTCGCGGCCGTAGATGCCGCGCATGTTGAGGCCCTTGAAGATCACCTGGTTCCAGTCGATGGCCATCTCGCCGGGCGGGATGCCCAGCAACGCCACGCTGCCGCCGTGGTGCATGGTGCGCAGCATGTCGCGGAACGCGGAGGGGTTGCCCGACATCTCGAGGCCGACGTCGAATCCTTCCTGCATGGCGAGCTCGCGCATGACGTCGTCGAGCGTTTCGCGCCCCACGTTCACGACGCGCGTCGCGCCCATCTTATTGGCGAGCTCGAGCCGGTAGTCGTTCACGTCGGTGATGACCACGTGCCGCGCGCCGACGCGCTTCGCGACGGCCACGGCCATGATCCCGATCGGACCGGCCCCCGTGATCAGCACGTCTTCGCCCACCAAGTTGAACGCGAGCGCCGTGTGGGTCGCGTTGCCGAACGGATCGAGAATGCTCGCGATGTCGTCCGTGACCGCGTCCGGCAGCTTGAAGGCGTTGCTGGCAGGGATCGCGAGGTATTCCGCGAAGCAACCCTGGCGGTCCACGCCGACGCCTACCGTGTTGCGGCACAGGTGCCGGCGGCCGGCGCGACAGTTGCGGCAGAAGCCGCACGTGATGTGGCCCTCACCCGAGACGCGGTCATTCACCGCGAAGCCGCGCACCTCGCTGCCCATGTCGACGATGCGCCCGTAGTACTCGTGGCCTACGGCCATCGGCACCGGAACGGTCTTCTGCGCCCAGGGGTCCCACTTGTAGATGTGCATGTCGGTGCCGCAAATGGCGGTCTTCGCGATCTTGATGAGCACGTCGTTCGGGCCCACCTTCGGCACCTCGATGTCCTTCATCCAGATGCCTGGGCGCGCTTCGCTTTTGACGAGTGCCTTCATATCAACTCGAGCTCGTGACCCACCTTCACGAAGGCAGCGAGCGCGCGTTCGAGCTGCGCGTCGGTCAAGCCGGCCGACATCTGCGTGCGAATGCGCGCCTCGCCGCGCGGCACGACCGGAAACGAGAACGCGATGACGTAGATCCCTTCGCCGAGCAGCCGGTCGGCGAAGCGCGCCGCGACCGCGGCATCGCCGATCATGACCGGGACGATGGGGTGCTCGCCGGGCTTGAGGCGGAAGCCGGCCGCCTGGAGGCCGGCGCGGAATCGGCGCGCGTGCGCGAGCAACGTCTCCCGCAGCCGCGGCTCCCGCTCGACGATGTCGAGCGCGCGTAGCGTCGCTGCGGCCACGACGGGCGGAATGCTGTTCGAGAACAAGTACGGCCGCGAGCGCTGCCGGAGCCACGCGATCGCGGCAGCCTGGCCGCTCGTGTAGCCGCCGCTGCCGCCGCCGAGCGCCTTGCCGAACGTGCCCGTGAGGAAATCGACGCGCCCCACGACACCGCAGTGCTCGGGCGTGCCGCGGCCGCCGGCCCCCATGAACCCCGCCGCATGTGAGTCGTCGACCATGACGAGCGCGCCGTACGCTTCCGCGAGATCGCAGATCTCGCGGAGCGGCGCGACGCTGCCGTCCATCGAGAACACGCCGTCGGTCGCGATGAGGCGCGTGCGGCAGTCCTGCGTGTCCTTTAGGTGCTGCTCGAGCTCGTCGAGATTGCGGTTCGCGTAGCGCAGACGAAGTGCTTTGCAGAGCCGGATGCCGTCGATGATGCTCGCGTGATTGAGTGCGTCGGAGATGACCGCGTCCTGCTCGCCGAGCACCGTCTCGAACAACCCGCCGTTTGCGTCCCAGCAGGACGAGTAGAGAATCGTGTCCTCCGTGCCGAGGAACCGCGACAGCGCCGCTTCGAGCTGTTTGTGCAGAACTTGCGTGCCGCAGATGAAGCGAACCGACGCCATGCCGTAGCCGTAGTGGTCGAGGGCACGGTGCGCTTCCTCGAGGATCGCCGGATGATTCGCGAGGCCGAGGTAGTTGTTGGCGCAGAGGTTGATGACTTCCGCGTCGTTGGTGCGGATCTGCGCGCCCTGCGGGCTCGAGATTACGCGTTCGTTCTTGAGGAGCCCCTGCGTGCGCAGCTGCTCGAGCTCGGCGTCGAGTCGTCCATAGAAAGCGGTATCCACGCGTCACCACCTCGAAGGAACTGGTGCATTATACGTCCGCCACATGCGATCTCCGCTGCAAAGAGAAACGTACGCCGATGTTCTCGGGCGGTTGCGATCCGCATACGACGCAAGCGCGGCCGATCGAGACACGCAGTCGAAGTCGGAGTGGAAAGTCGCCGAGCGCCGCTCGTTCCTCGAGCGGCTGAAGAGCGAAGGGAAGAGTCGACTGCTCGAGCTCGGCGCCGGAACGGGCCAGGACAGCCTGTTCTTCCGGGAGCAGGGGCTCGAGGTGGTGACGACGGACGCTTCGCCGCAGATGGTCGCGAGGTGCCGCGACAAAGGCCTCGACGCCCACGTCATGGACTTCATGGGCCTGTCGTTTGCGCCGGGTTCGTTCGCCGCCGCGTATGCGTTGAACTGCCTACTGCACGTCCCCAACGCCGACCTGCCTGCTGCGCTAGGCGCGATTCGAACGGTGCTCGAGCCGGGGGCGCTTCTCTACATCGGCGTCTACGGCGGCGACTCGTTCGAAGGCGTCAAGCCGAACGATTGGCATGATCCGCCGCGCTTTTTTTCGATCAGGACCGACGATGAGTTGCTGCAAATGACAGCGCCGTACTTCGACACCGTGGATTTCCACGTCGTGGAGAACGAGAACGACGGCCGCTTTCAAGCGTTGACGGCGCGTCGCCTCTGACACGCGCCGCGGCACTTACTCGACGAGTGGGATGGCGTCCCCGAGCTCGAATTTGACGACGGCGCGAATCTTGTTCTCGATCTGCAAATAGCGCGCGGCTTCGATTGCGGGAATCACGCCGTCGAGTTTCGTGAGCGTCCTCTTTCTGAGCGCAAGCTCGGCTTCATCGAGCGCGATCGCCTCGCCGATCATTCGCCGCGCGATCGCTTCCGTGATCGAGCCGTTCACGTAGCGCTCGGCGTACTCGTTGACGAGCTTCACGACCCCCGCATCGATCGTCCCGAGCTCGCGTTGGTATTCCTCATAGATCGGCCAGAACGACGCGGCTTGGGATTCCGTGAGGATCAGGTTCTCCTCGACGACTGCTTTCTTATCGAGGCCGAGCTGGTCGCGCAGCACGTCCATGCTGCTCGCCTCGAGCGCTTGTCCTTGGAGTGGGCCGGCGAAGCCCGCACACATTCCCAACGTGAAAACGGCCAGGGCTGCATAGAGTCGCATCGAGGTTCTCCTACCGGGTCGGCCGTACCAGGCCGCGGCACTAGCGTACTCTGGCCTCGCGGCCCCGCGCAGCTCTATTCGCACTACGCGAGCGAAAAAAAAGAGGCCGTCATTACTGACGGCCTCTCGCTTTCCAGGAGCCGGGGAGGCTATTGCTTCAGGTCGAGCTTGACGTCGACGGAGACGTCTTGGGCGACCCAGCTCGTGTCGTTCCAACCCTCGCCGACGTTGAAGTCGAAGCGGTTGATGGTCATGGTGCCGGCGAACTTCGCCGTGGCACCCGAGCCGGTCAGCGTGAACTTCATCGCCATCGGCTTCGTCGCGCCCTTCATCGTGAGCTGGCCGTTCGCGACGTACGAGCCGTCGGCGGCCTTCTCGATTTTCTGCGACTCGAACTTCGCCTGCGGGAATTCCTTGGCGTTGAACCAGTCCTTGTCGAGCAGCGACGCGTCGCGATCGGAGTCGCGCGTGTTCACGGAATCGATCTGCACGGTGCCGGCGATCTTTCCCTTCGTCGGATCGGCCGGATCGAGGTCGATCTGTGCCGTGAAGGTCTGGAACCGGCCGTTGAACTTCGTGCCCTGTTGGGTGCCGACGAAACCCACGGAGCTGGTTTCGGGAACGACCGTCCAAGGAGCCGCGAGCGCCCCGATGCTGAACGCGAGGCCGGCAGCGGCGACGAGGGGCTTCAAATAGAACGTGTTCATCATGATCGTGGTCCCGAGTATTGGGTAAGAGCGATAGGTAACTGTAATTGTATTCGATCGTTTCCGGCAGCCGCAAAAGCTGTCCTTCAACTTGACCCTTCTGAAGGTGCGCAGGCCGCGTTCAGCCTACGTTCAGCTGGGGTAGCCCGGCTACCCCCTAGCCGAAAAAGAAACGCGGCTCCCGAGGGAGCCGCGTCGACAAGGCAAAGGGCCGGGAAGTCGCCGGTTAGTTGCGCGACATGAACAGCCGCAGCACGTACCAGAACATCAGCGCGACCGACGCGAAGAGCTGCAGCGCGGCGGCGACGTACCGATCCTCGGGATAGTGATGGAGGATGTTCGACGTGTCGTAGAGCACCGCCGCGCCGGCAAAGCCGATCATCGCGACGGAGAACCACGTCCCGAGCTCGAAGCCGAACAGCACCGCGGCGAAGATGGCGACGATGGCGAGAATTCCGCCCCAGACGAGGATGCCGCGCAGGAACGAGAAATCCTTGCGCGTGATCAGCGCGACCGCCGTGAGGCCGGCTGTTCCGAGCAGCGTCACGCCGACGGCGCTCTCGACCATGCCGGGCGCCTGGGAGATCGCGATCGCCAGCAGCGGGACGAAGATGATCGCTTCGGCGACGACGAAGCCGACGAGCGCGACATACTGCAGCGGTTTCGACTGCACGGTATGCGCGACGTGCGTCGCGAGCCAGCCGACGACCATGAATGCGCCGAGGATCAGCAGCCAGCTGAAGCCGAGCATCGACTGTGCCATCGGGAACGCGAGCCCGCTGTCGAACAGATACGTCTCGATGCCCGCGAACAGCAAAATTGCGGCCGCGACGTGGCCGTAGGTTCGCCAGATGAAGCTCGAGCGCGTTTCGGCGCTGAGCTCGGAAACCGGCGTGTAAGGCAGAGTCTGCGATTGCATGCTCGCTCCCTAGTTTGATTCCAAGAACAAAAGGGATTCTAGCACCCCGGTTTTGGCTACCCTAGAATCGAGAGCAATAATGTGAGGTGCGGCGCGCATGCCAGCCAGAACAAGACCCTGCCGAGCGGCCGCCGCCAGCTTCTGTCTATTGACAACTCGAAGCGCGCCATTGCCGGCGGTCCACGCCGAGCTCGCGGGACACAACTGAGTGCGGCCGCTCGCCGCGCTAGCGGCCGTCCTGCTCGCCGCGTGCAGCGAGCCTCCGCAACCGGAGCAGGTCGCCGGAGCCGCCGCGACGGCCGAGTTCATGCGCGGCGCCGATTGGCCGAGCTACAACCGCGACCTCGCCGGCACGCGATTCTCGCCGCTGCGGCAGATCTCGCCGACGAACGTCGACGAGCTGCGGCAAGCCTGGTCGTATCCGCTCGGGCCCGCCGCAGGCGCAAGAAGCGAAGGCTCCGAGCTGACGCCGCTCGTCGTCGGCGGCGTCTTGTACGCGACGGCCGCGGATCGAGTCGTCGCGCTGCGCGGCGACAGCGGCGCCGAGCTGTGGCGATTCGCGCTGCCGCAGGGCGCCCCGTCGCAGCGCGGCCTCGCGTACTGGCCCGGAGATGCCGGCGTGCCCGCGCGCATCTTCTTCACGGCCGGGCGCACGCTCGTGGCGCTCGATGCGGCGACGGGACAAAAGGTGCTCGCGTTCGGCACCGCCGGCGAGATATCGATGCCCGCCGCGTACGCGGGGGCGCCGACGCGGTTCGAGGATCTCTTGATCGTCGGCTCGAACGGTCCGCCCGGCGGCGTGCGTGCGTACGACGCGCGCAGCGGCGAAGAGCGTTGGAGCTTCACGGGAGCGCCGACGCTGCTGCATCCGGCGTCCTCGCTCGCTGTCGACGTCGACCGCGCGCTGCTCTACGCCGTATTCGCGGGGCCGGAACCCGACGTGTTCTACGGCGGCGGGCGTGCCGACGAGGATCCGCATCAGAGCTCCGTCGTCGCGCTGGATGCGCGCACGGGCCGCCGCCGTTGGCACTTCCAGACCGTGCATCACGACATCTGGGACTACGACCTCGTCGCGGCGCCCGTGTTGCTCGACGCGCCCGGCGAAGACCGCAGCCGCCCGATACTCGCGCTCGCGGGCCGCACGGGCTACCTGTATTTGCTCGACCGGGTGACCGGCGAGCCCGTGTTCGACATCGTCGAGACGCCGGTGCCGGCGTCCGACGTGCCCGGCGAGCGCGCGTCGCCCACGCAGCCCGTGCCGCAGAAACCGTCTGCGATTGCCCGCGTCAGCTACGCAGCGGACGACATCGTGACGGCCTCCGACACGACGGCGGAGCACGCGGCGTACTGCCGCACGCTGCGCGATCGCAGCGGCGGTTTGCAGAGCTCGGGGCCATTCACTCCGTATCGCTATCGCGCACCGGATAAGCAGCCGCGTTCGACGATCGTGTTTCCGGGGTCGCTCGGCGCGGTGAGCTGGGGCGGAGCCGCGGCCGACCCCGAGCGCGGTCTGATCTTCGTCAACACGAGCAGCGAGGGCAGCATCGGTTGGCTGGAGCCGAACACGGGTGATTCGACATCGGCCCAGACGGGCCAAGGTGCGCGCGCAGAACGCATGCCGTACCGCCGGACGAGCGCCGTCGGCGGACCGCTCGCACGGTTCTGGTCGTACGACACGGCGGCCGACTCGTCCGGCAATGAGCAGGGCGGTGGGTCCGCCGCGTGGCCGTGCCAGAAGCCGCCGTGGGGCGAGCTCATGGCCGTCGATGCGTCGACGGGCGAAATCGCGTGGCGCGTGCCGCTCGGGCTCACGGAGCAGTTGCCCGAGAGCCGGCGGCGCACGGGCCGCCTCAACGTCGGCGGGCCGATCATCACGGCGGCTGGGCTCGTGTTCATCGGTGCGAGCGACGACCGGCGCTTCCGCGCGTTCGATTCGCGGACCGGCGCCGAGCTCTGGGTCACGGAGCTGCCGCTATCCGCTCACGCCGTGCCGATCACTTACGCCGCGGCCGACGGCCGCCAGTACGTCGCGATCGTCGCGGCGGGGCGGCTCGCCATCGACGATGCGGGCGCTGCCGGCGCAGAGTCGTTGATCGCGTACGCGTTGCCATAGGGCGGATGCCGTAGAATTCGGCGTATTGGGCATTAGCGGTTGGAGCACGGACATGTCGAAGCTCGAGAACAAGATCAAGGCGAAGCAATTCGTCATCACCGCGGAGATCGTTCCGCCGCTTTCGGCCGCTGGCACGAAGCTCTTGCACGAGGCTGGGCTGCTCAAAGGCAAGGTCGATGCGATCAACATCACCGATGCCGCCGCCGGCAGGACCTCGATCAGCAGCTTCGCCGCCGCCGCGATCCTCGCCGCGAACGGCTACGAGCCGATTCTTCAGGTCACGTGCCGCGATCGCAACCGCATCGCGCTCGCCGGCGACTTGATCGGCGCCGGGGCGCAAGGTATCGAGAACCTGCTGATCCTGCGCGGGGACGATCCTAAGGGCGGCGATCAGCCCGACGCGAAACCCGTTTTCGACTTCGAGTCGATCGACCTGCTGAAGCTCGCGCACGACATGAGCGAAAAGGGCGAGCTGCCGTCAGCGCGCAAGATCGACTCTCCGCCGAACTTCTTCATCGGCGCGGCCGACGTGCCGCGGAAACCCGACGTGAAGTGGTCGCCCGTGCCGCTGCAGAAGAAGATCGAGGCCGGCGCCGAGTTCATTCAGACGCAGTTCGGCTTCGATCTCGACGTCGTGCGTGCCTACGCCGAGCGGCTGCGCGCGGAGGGCATCACGGACAAGCTCGGCGTCATCATCGGCGTCGGGCCGATCCGCTCCGCGAAGTCGGCGCGGTGGATGAACGAGAACCTGTTCGGCGTCACGGTGCCGGAGCCGATCATCGCGCGCATCGAAGCCGCGAAGGATCAAGCCGCCGAGGGCCGCCGCGTCTGCGCAGAGCTCATCGAGGGTTTGAAGCAAATCCCGGGAATCGCGGGCGCGCACGTCATGGCGCCGGCGCAAGGCCCGGACGCGATCGCAGCCGTGCTTGACTCGCTCTGACCGTCAGCGCTGCTGCGGCGGCAGCCGTCGCTGGTCGAGGCGCGGCTCGGGCACCGACGAGGGCTCAAGATCCTGCTGGATGATCCGCGGCGCCAACCCGTCGAAATACTGAAGTATCGGCGCGACCTGCAGCGTGCCGGTGCTCGCGACGCTAACCGTATAGGCGTGCATCTCGCTGCACGTGGCCATCCACTTTGCCGACGCGTCGATGCCGCCGTACACGCGCAGCAGCTCGTTGCAGACGAAACCCGAGTCGCGGATCGCGATCAGAAACGTCGTATTGCGAAACGTCTCCGACATCATTTCGAGCTCGCGAATTTTCTCGGCAGCCCGCGTGTCATCGGGCGCAGGCAGGTGTTCCGCGACCACGGTGGGCGATAGCGCCACCGTTTGCGTGGGCTGCGGCGCGCTCGTGTCGGAGATCGCTACGCGCGGCTCGTCGCTCGGCGCGCGCGTGAGCAGCACGAGACCCGCCGCGGCGATCACCGCTGCGGCCGCGATGGCGCGTGCTACCCACTGCGCTTGCATGATCGAGCGTCCTGGTGCGTTTGCGTTCGGAGCCGCAGCTAGCGCCGCCGCCGTCGCTGCCTCCGCCGTTGCGCCGCTTTCGCGCTGACTTGCACGGCCCTCGCCGGCCGATCGACGCGTACGGCGGTCAGATGATTGCCCCAGACGCAGCCCGTGTCGAGCGCCGTGACGTCGCGGCGGCGCAACAGGCCGAGCGCCGCCCAGTGGCCGAAGACGATGTGGGCGTGCGCCGCGCGGCGGTCGCGCACGTCGAACCACGGAACGAGGCCTTTCGGCTGCGTACCGGGAGCGCCGGAGTAGGAGAGGTCGATGCGACCGCGCTTGTCGCAATAGCGCATGCGCGTCAAGGCGTTGATCGTGTAGCGGCGCCGATCGGCACCGCGCAGCTTCGGGTTCCACGCCGACGGCTCGCCGCCGTACATCTCTTTCAGCGCATGGCGCCACTGCCGCCCGCGCAGTTGCACCTCGACGTCGCGCGCTTCAGCGCGTGCTTGCGACACCGTCCAAGCCGGGGGAATCCCCGCGTGAACGAGCACGCGCTTCACCTCCGAGTCGTAATGGAGCAGCGGGCGCCCGCGCAGCCAGTCGACGATTGCTTCCAGGTCCGGCGCCTCGAGCACGTCGCGGAACGTATCGGCTGGGGAGAGCTCGCGGCGGCCCGCCACCGTCGCCAGCAAATGCAGATCGTGATTGCCGAGCACGCAGGTGACGCTGCGCCCGAGCCCCATGACGCGCCGCAGAACGCCGAGCGAGTCGGGGCCGCGGTTCACGAGGTCGCCGACGAGCCAGAGCCGGTCGCGAGACGGGCGGAACGCGAGCTTGCGCAGCAGCGCGTCGAAGGCTGCCGCGCAGCCCTGGATGTCGCCGATCGCGAACAGTCTCATGCGGGAGCGCTGCGTGGGCGGTCAGGCAACGAGCTTTCGCGCGGCGCCGATCGCCGCGACGAAGGCCGGCCACTTCGCTCTGAAAGAGCGGCGCACTTCGCGCGCGAGCGCGAGCTGGCTCTTGCGGAGCTCGACGAGCGCGAGCGGCAATGCGCCGTTCGCCCCTTGCTTACGGTTGAGCGCCGCGTAGCGCCGCAGCCGAGCTGTACCCGCATAGACGTCCTGGTGCGTGCCGAGCAGATCCTGAAGCGTTTTGCATTCCTTCGCCGTTTGCTTCAGCGGTGGATACACGTCGGCGAAGAACTCGAGCTCGTAGCGCAAACGCTTCGTCTTGATCCGCAGGCTGTGGAGCTGCGCCGGCCGCGCGCGTGTCGTGAGCTGGTTGCCGATGCCCCGCACGCGGCCAACGCTACGGCGAATGCTCTGGCGCATTGCGTCGCGCACCGGCACGGAGCCCCATCGGCGCAACGCGCCGGCGCTCGGCCCGGCGGCGGCGAACCGCTCGAGGTCGGCGAGGAGCGCCGCGGTGCGCGGGCTCGCAACCGCCGCCGCCCCCCTTTGGCGCGCTTCCGCGCGCTCGCGGCGCAGGTACAGCTGGTAGCCGCTCAGCTTGCCGCGCTGCTCGGCCGGCAACGCCTGCACGTAGGCTTTGAAGCTCTCGGCGTACACGTCGAGGTCGCGGACATCGCCGAGCGAGCTCGCGAACCAACGCAGGTCGGCCCCGAAGCGCGCGGCATCCCTGCTCGGCAGCAGGCGGCTGAACAGCCGCAGCGCGACGCGCAACCTCCGAGCGGCGACACGCAGCTGGTGGATCTCGTCGGGCGTCGGCGCGCTCTCGACCTGCGGTTTGGCGGCAGCCAGCGCCGCGGCCTCGCGCCGCAGGACCGCGTGAGCGAACACGATGAAGGGATCGCCAGGCCGGAATCCCGGCAGCGCTGTGCCGCCCTTCGCACCGGAACGAGGAAGGTGCGCCGGCGCGACTTGTCGTTGTGCGCGTGACTCACTCATGGACGGAATTTTTTGGGCTTGCCGAGCCCGGGTATGTCTGTGACATTAGTGATGCCTGCCGCGGAGTGTCAAGGCGAGCTTGCCCGGCAGCGCCTCAACTCATCTTCAATGCTAGGAAGCCGATCCAACTCATGGAAATCATTGGCGTCTACAATTTCAAAGGCGGCGTCGGCAAGACGACGACCGCCGTCAACCTCGCGTATCGATCGGCGGCCGAGGACTGGCCGACCGTGCTCTGGGATCTCGACCCGCAAGGAGCAGCGACCTATCTCCTGCGGCGCGAGCCGCAGGCCACCGGTGCCGCCAAGGAGCTGATTCGCGGGCAGACGGCGCTTCGCGACGTCGTCGTCGCGACCGAGCACGAACGGCTCGACCTGATTCCCGCCGATTTCTCCTATCGGCGCATGGACGTGCACCTCGACAAGCGGCACGACGCGACGACGCTGCTGTTGAAGCTGATGCGGCCGCTGCAAGCGAAATACGCGAGCCTGATCCTCGATTGCCCGCCGAGCATGTCACTCGTCTCCGAGAACGTCATGCACGCCGCCGACGCGCTCGTGGTGCCGTTGCTGCCGACGCCACTCTCGGCGCGCATGCTCGAGCAGCTGCTCGAGTTCTTTGCGGCGCGCGGTTGGAACGACGTCAACGTGCTGCCGTTCTTCTCGATGGTCGACCGGCGGCGCGCGCTGCACAAGGAGACGATCGCGGAGCTGCGCGCGCGCTTCCCCGCGATTCTCGCGACCGAAGTGCCGTACGGCAGCGAGTTCGAGCGCATGGCCGCGCGGCGCGCGCCGATCGAGTCGTACGCGCCGGCGAGTGCCGCGGCAGAGGTCTATCGGTCGTTGTGGCGCGAGATCGACGAGCGGCTGACGGCGTTGTCGGGCAACCGGGCAGGGCGCGTCAGCGCAAACGCAGCCGGCGACGTCGCGTCCGAGTCAGAGCTCGTCGGCAGCCCGTGGTCGGCGTGACCGTGCGCGCGGAGTTTCAGGGCAACGCGAAGACGTAGAGGTTGTTCGCGGTTCCCGCGCGCGTTTCCGGCGTCAACGTCGCGAGGCTGAACGTGTTCGGCGTCGCACCCGTGCTGATCGCCACATATTGCTTGCCGGCGACCGTGAAGGTCGCGGGAAAGCCCGTGACGTGCGAGCCCAAGTTGACTTCCCAGAGCACGGCGCCGGTCGACGCGTCGTAGGCGCGGAACCGTCCAGCCGTGTCGCCGCCGAACAGCAAGCCGCTTGCGGTCGTCATCAAAGACGTCTGGCCGGCGCGCTGCTCGCGCTTCCATGCGGTGCGACCCGTCTCGACGCTGATCGCTTCGATCGTCCCGACGTTCTCCTCGCCGGGCGCGATCTGATCTTTCGTCCTGATCGCATACAGCTCGTCGAGGCTCGGCCGTGCCGCGGTCGAGGTCGACGTCATGCAGATGTTTTGCAGCGGCATGTAGATGAGCTTGGTGTCGGGGCTATAGGCGCCGGCGTGATAGTTCTTGCCGCCCGAGAGGCTCGGGCACACGAGCATTTCCTGATTCGGGCCCGTGAACAGCTTCTCTTCGTTGACGACGCCTTCGCCGGACTCCGTGTTCACGCGCGCGATGACGTTTTGCTGCACGGTCGGGCGCGCCCAGAGGAATTGCCCGCTCTCGCGGTCGATCGTGTAGACGAGCCCCGTCTTGCCGGGCACGCCTGTGATGACCTTGTGCACACTACCTGCGCGAACGCGCGGATTGATCCACGCGACGGCTGAAGCATCGGGAGCGACGGCCGTGTCGATGAGAATTCGCTCGAACGGATGATCGAGGTCCCAGTGGTCGACGTTGTGCTGGAGGTACCAAACGACCTTGCCCGTGTCGGCGTCGATCGCGAGCGTGCTGTTGTGATACAGGTACTGCTCGCCGTTGCCTGCGAGCATGAACTTCGGTGCCGGCGAGGTGACCGACGTGCCGACGTAGATGCGGTTCAGCTCGGGGTCGAAGCTCGGCACCATCCAGAGACCGACGTGCCGCCGCTCCTCGTACGGAATGTCGCCCCACGTGTCGCCGCCGGGCTCGTCGGGCCGCGGGATCGTGCGCGTGCGCCAGACCTCTTTGCCGGTCTGCGCGTCGAACGCAGTCAGCACGCACGCTTCGGGGCCGCCCTCGGGCTCGCAGCTTCGACCGGAGATGACCTTGCCGTTCGCGACGATCGGGCCCGAGCTGTGCTGCGCGCCACGCCGGTAGTCGAGGATCTGCGTCTCCCACACGAGCGCGCCCGTGCGTGCGTCGAGCGCGTACGCGTAGTTGTCGGCGCCGTTGTCGAGGATCAGATTGCCGTGGATCGCGAGGTTGCGGTTGATCGACGGAAACGGGATGTAGTCGTTGTTGTCTTCCTGGACGGGCCGGCGGTACTCCCAGATGAGGTCGCCGGTCGCCGCGTCGATGGCTTGCGTGATGTCGTTCGGGTTCGGGAAGAACATGACGCCGTCGTGCACGAGCGGCGTGCCTTCCTGCACGCCTTGCGCGAGCGGCCGCGTCCACACCAGCTTCAGCTGCGCGACGTTGCGCTTGTCGACCTGCGTGAGCGGGCTGTAGCCCCAGTGATTCAGTGTGCGGCGCCACGACAGCCATTCGCCGGCTTCGGGGTTCTGCAGCATCGCGTCGGTGACGGGGCGCAGTGTGCGCTGCTGCGCCGTCACGCTGGAAATCGCGAGCGCGCCGAGCAGTGCGGCAAGAAGGGTAGAGGTCTTCATCGCAGAACGTCGCATGAGGGCTCCGGTTTAGGCTCGTTGGGCGGCGGCTGCCGTGGACGGCTCCGCCGAGTGCCCCGCGGCGTAGCGGTACTTCGGCATGAAGGCCATGAGAATCGCCGACACGAACAGAATCACGGCCGCGGCATAGAGACCATTGTCGTAGCTCAAGTCGGCCGACAGCTCGCGCAGCTTCGGCAGGCCATAGATGCCGACGGCCGATCCGAGATAGAACACCCCGAAGATCACGCCGTAGATGCGGCCGTAGGCGACGTTGCCGTAGTAGCGCTTGATGAGGAACGCGAGCACGTCGAACTCGGCGCCTAGCAGGAAGCCGATGAGCAGCGCGCTGACGTAGCCCAAGTCCGGATAGACGGCATAGAGAACGCACGCCACGGCGCCGCCGATCGAGACGGTCGTCATCACGCGCGGAGCGAAGATGTGATCGATGATGAAGCCGACTGCGACGCGCGCGAATAGCAGACCAAACGCAAACGTTATTTGCAGTTGTGTCGTCTCGGCCGCTGTCCACCCCGCGTCCCGAAGCAGCGGCACCTGTTGCGTCACGAGGCTGGTAGCCGTAACGCCCAGCAGGAAGAAGCCCAGGTTCAGCATCCAGAACGTCGGTTCACGCGCCGCGTGCCGCAGGGAGAGGCCGAAGGCTTTGGCTGCGACGCTTTGCTTGCGAGCCGCGATGTCCGCCGCCGAAGGCTCACGCACGCAGTAGGCGACGACGGGCCAACTGACGAACAGCACGAGCAGCGCGATCGCGACCAAGGCGTGCCGCCAACTGTAGGCTGCAATGATCGGAGCGATCACCAGGTACGGCAGAGCGAGACTGCCGACGCCGATCCCTGCATTGGCGCAACCGAGCGCGAGGCCGAGCTTGCGATCGAACCATGGGGTCACGGCTTGCAGGTAGCCGAGCGGCCAAAGGCCCAACCCCGCCACGGGCACGATCGCCCAGAGCAGGTAATAGACGTAGATGTTCGCGGGGGTGAAGTAGATCGCCGCCAAGCTCAATGCGAACAAGGGAATCGACGTCAGGACGACGCGGCGAGAGCCGTAGCGGTCGACGAGGAAGCCCTGCAGCGGCGACATGATGACGATCATGTAGGCGACGAGCGAGAACGCGAACGAGACGTCGGAGCGCAGCCAGCCGAATTCCTGCTCGATCGCCGGGATATAGCTCGTCACGGTGAGGTTGGCGATCACGCTCGGGCCGAGCGCGAGGCCGACCGTGGCGCCGAACGTCGTCAGAAGCCCGTTGCGCGAGGCTTCGGATGGTGTTGGTGCGTTCTGCATCGTTCCTTCCTTTTCCGGGCGGCGATCGTACGTGTGATGGCCCTTTCGGCACCGCCGTGAATACGTCCCTGTAGGCTGCGTGGGCGACGTCCTGTCGCCCACGCTGCCGAAAGGGCCATCACACGTACACTCGCCGCCCTACCTTATCTTGTGTCTTATGGATCGCGTGTTTTTAGGGGAGGGCGAAGACGAAGAGTTGGTTGCGCAGGCCGGGGCGGAGGTCCGGCGTCAGGCTGACGAGGCCGAGCGCGAGACCCGAGCCGCCGGTGCTGACGGCGATGTATTGCGTGTCGCCGACGGCGAATGTGATGGGGTAGCCGTTGACCGGAGCGCCGAGGTTCACTTCCCACAGCACGTCGCCCGAGCGTTGATCGTAGGCGCGGAATCGGCCGTTGACGTCGCCGCCGAACACCAGGCCGCCGCCCGTCGACATCAGCGACAGCTGGCCCGCGCGTTGCTCGCGCTTCCAGACCGTCTTGCCCGTCTGGACGGAGATCGCCTCGATGACGCCGACGTTCTCCGTGCCCGGCGTGATCTGCACTCGGTTGCGCAATGCGTAGGTGACGTCCGTGTCGACGATCTCGTTCGCCGAGGTTGCCGACATGCAGGTATTGTTCAGCGGGTAGAACATGACGCCCGTCAGCGGGCTGTACGTGCCGGCCGGATAGTTCTTGCCGCCCGACGTGCTCGGACAGATGAGCTTCTCCTGCCCCGGCGCGGTGAAGAGCTTCTCGGGGTTCACGGTCGCGGCGCCCGATTCGACGTTGATGTCCGCGATGACGTTCTGCATCGTCGTCTCGCGCGCCCAGAGGAAGTCGCCGGTCTCGCGATCGATCGTGTAGACGATGCCCGTCTTGCCCGGCACGCCCGTGATGACCTTGCGCCGCTCGCCGCTGCGCACGCGCGGGTTGATCCATTTCACCGAGGCCGGATCCGGTGCGACGACGGTATCGACGAGCAGCCGCTCGAACGGATGATCGAGATCCCAGTGATCGACGACGTGCTGGAAGTACCAGACGATCTTGCCGGTGTCGGCGTCGAGCGCGAGCGTCGAGTTGTGATAAAGGTGCTGCTCCTGATTGCCGCCGAGCATGTACTTCGGCGCAGGGGCGGTGACCGAGGTACCGACGTAGATGCGGTTCAGCTCCGGATCGAAGCTCGGCACCATCCACATGCCGACGTGCCAGCGCTTCTCGTACGGAATGTCGCCCCAGCTTTCGTCGCCGGGCTCGCCGGGCTTCGGGATCGTGCGGGTGCGCCACAGCTCCTGGCCGGTCTTCGCGTCGAACGCCGTGATGACGCAGGCCTCGGGGCCGCCCTCGGGCTCGCAGCTGCGGCCCGAGATGACCTTGCCGTTGGCGATGATCGGGCCCGAGCTGTTCTTGGCGCCCGTCCGGTAGTCGAGGATGTGCGTTTCCCAGACTTGCTCGCCGGTCCGCGCGTTCAGCGCGTAGGCATAGCCGTCCGCGCCGTTGTCGAGAATCAGGTTGTCGTAGATCGCGAGGTTGCGGTTGGTCTCGGCCGCCGGAAAGTACTCGCCAGCGTCCTCGGGGACCGGGCGCCGATGTTCCCAGATGAAGTCGCCCGTCGCGGCGTTCAGCGCTTGAGTGACGTCGCCCGGGTTCGGGAAGAACAGGATGCCGTCGTGGACGAGCGGCGTGCCTTCCTGGTAACCGCCGTCGCCGAGCGGCCGCGTCCAGACGAGCTTCAGCTGCGCGACGTTGCGCGTATCGATATCGTCGAGCGGGCTGTAGCCCCAGCTGTTCAATGTGCGCCGCCACATCGGCCAGTCGGCCGGGGCGGGATTCGCGAGCATCGCGTCCGTGACGGGCGTGAGAGCGGAGATGGCGTCCTGCGCGATAGGAGTCGCGAAGGGTAGGGTCGCGGCGCCGAGAATGGCGGCGAGGCCCGCAGCGCGGTTCATTTTACTGATCCCCCGATAGTAATGGACGCGTCGCGGCATCTTAGCTCAAAAGCCGCGCTCGGCACCGTAAGCCGCGACCGGCGCGCGGCGCACGAGGACGGCGGCCGCGAGGTAGGCCGCTAGCGCGGCGGCGAGAGCGATGACGTACGGCGTCGACCACTCGAGCCAGTACTCGCCGGCGGCCCAGACGACGACCCCCGTGACGAGCGCGGCGTAAGCGCTCGCCTCACCCCCGACGCGGCTGAACAAGCCGAATATCCCGACGACGAAAATGCCGGCGCTACCGAATGCGGAGGCCGTTGCGACGAGCTCGTAGATGCCGCCCGCGTAGAGTGCGATGACGTAGGCGGCAACGCCGAACACCGCTACGCCGATCCGCGCCGTCGTGATCTTCTGCCGCTCCGTCAGGGAAGGTTTGAGCGGCGCGACGAGATTGTGCGAGACCAGCGAAGCGGCCGCGAGCAAGCAACTGTCGACGGTGGAGAGGATCGCCGAGATCAGAGCGCCCGCGAACAAGATATAGAGGAACGTCGGCAGGTGCTGTTGCGCGAGCACCGCGATGAGCTGCTCGGGCTCCTCGAGGCCCGGCACGAGGTCCGGCCCGACGAGCCCGATCGTCACGGGAATGAGGCCGACCGACACATAGAGCGCCGCCCCTAGCAGCGTCGCGTTGCGAGCTGTCGCCGCGCTCTTGCAGCCCATGATGCGCGTCAGCATCTCGACGGCGAGCAGTGAGCCGCAAATGGGAACGGCCCACGCCTCGAGCAGCTCGAGCGGGGTCGCGTCGGCCATCGAGAACAGCCCGAGTCGGCTTGGATCGATCGACGCGACGAGCTCCGCGACGCCGCCGTGTGCGTTGCCGATGGCGACGAGCAAAACTGCGAGGCCGATGACGATTGCGATGCTCTGCACGAAGTCCGTCACGACGTCGGCAAGCAGGCCGCCCGCAACGGTGTAGAGAATGACGAACACGGCGGCCGCGGTGATCGCGACGTCGACGCCGACGTTCGACGACACGCTGACGACCTGGCCGAATGCGCGGATCTGCGCCGCCGCCCAGAGCACCGACGTCGGCACCATGAGCAGCACGGCGAGACGCTCGACACCCGGCGAATAGCGCTCGCGGAACAGGTCGCCGAATGTCGTGTATTGACGCCGCCACAGCGGTGCGGCGACGACGACGCCGAGCACGACGAGGCAGAGGCCATAGCCGAAGGGATCGGCCGAGCCGCCGGAGAGCCCGTCGGAATAGATCGACCCGGCTGCGCCGACGACGGTCTCGGCGCCGAACCAGGTCGCAAAAATCGAGAAGGATGCGAGCGTGACGCCGAGGCGGCGGCCGGCCAACAGATAGTCGGTCTCGCTCGCGATGCGGCGCGACACGAGCATGCCGAACGCGAACTGAACGACGAGGTAGACGCCGATGCCGATCAGGACGGGTTGCATGGCACCATGGCACGGTTTAGCGTGTGTTTACACTTTCGGGGGAAGGCCATGTCCGCGAATGCTCGTTGTTTTTCGTTCTATGCGCTCTCGTCGAGAATCGGCGTCGCCGCGCTCGGCGTGCTGACGGCCGCCGCGAGCTTCGCAGCCATCGAGCTCCCCACGGAGAAGGCTGCGCTGATCGCGCTCGGTGAACAGCATCGCACGGCCTCGGACCTCTATAAAGCGTTCTCCGCCCAAGCGAACGGCGGGCAGAAGTTGAATCCAGCGCGCTTGCCGGATTGGACCGGCGTCTACTCGCGCAGCGGCATCCTGTTCAACTGGGACCAAGACCAGGGCCGCAATCGCATGCCGACGGCGAAGCTGACGCCCGAGTACGAGCGGCGCCTCGTCACGAAGCTCGACAACATCGAGAAGGGCATCGAGTTCGACAACTTGAGCAATTGCGCGCCGCCGGGCCATCCGCGCTGGATGACGGAGCCGTTCTTGCGCGATTTCGTCGTGACGCCCGATCAAACGTATTTGATCAACGAGATGGTCAACGACATTCGCCGCATCTACACGGACGGCCGCGACCACATCCCCGAGGCGGACCGCTATCCGCTCTGGAACGGCGACTCGATCGGCTTCTGGGACGGCGGCAAGCTCGTGATCCACACGAACTCGCTGCGCAGCGGCCAGTACCAGCGCACGCAGCCCGAGTACACGGAGCAGGTCGAGACCGTC
>Ga0190271_10000183_pt1 | contig 31385 bp, 33 predicted proteins | sample Popmic356T_FD_133747 | JGI IMG/M metagenome (GOLD analysis project Ga0190271, IMG submission 133747) | Populus adjacent soil microbial communities from riparian zone of Weber River, Utah, USA - 356 T | ecosystem: Environmental > Terrestrial > Soil > Riparian zone | place: USA: Utah | collected...
CATGCAAACAATGCGGCCACCGGCGGTCCGGCGCTCGCGGTCAGCGACGTCTCGGGCCTCACGCTGTCCGATTACGAGCTGCGCTTCGACGGCAGCGCATGGAATTTGCGCCGCCTCGGTGACGGCCAGCAGCTGGCGAGCCTCGCGCCCGGCGCGAGCTTCGACTTCGACGGGCTGTCGCTCGATCTGTCCGGCATTACGGGCGCGGCAAGCGGCGACCGATTTCTGCTCCGCCCGACGCAGGTCGCGAGCGAGCTCCGAGTCCGGATCTCGGATCCGCGTGCCATCGCGGCAGCCCTGCCGGTGCGGGCCGCGGCGGCTGCGGGGAATGCCGGCACGGGTGTCGTCGGCAGTCTCGCCGTCATCGACGCGGCGGACGCGCAGCTGCGCGCGCCGGTCGACGTCCAGTTCACCGGCGGCAATTTCGTCGCGGGCGCCATCAGCGTGCCGCTCGATCCCTCGGGTGAGACGACGATCGACGTGAATGGCTGGCGGCTCGTCGTCCGCGGCACGCCCGCCGACGGCGACGTGTTCAGCGTGCGCGACAACGCCGGCGGCGTCGGCGACAACCGCAATGCGCTCGATCTCGCGGGCCTCGCGAACCTGCGCGCGCTCGGCGGCGGCACGGCGAGCCTGAACGACTCGTATGCCGCGCTCGTCGCCGACGTCGGGGTCAATACGCGTCGCGCGCAGATCAATGCTGAGGTTCAAGGTCACCTGCTCGGCGAAGCCACAGCGCAGCGCGATGCGATCTCCGGCGTCAACCTCGACGAGGAGGCGGCCGATCTCATCCGCTTTCAGCAGGCGTACCAGGCCTCGGCCCAGGTCATCGCCGTCGCCGGCGAGATGTTCGAGTCCCTGTTCGACGCCTTGCGCCGCTAACTCGGGAGCGTGATGCGATGAGAGTTTCGACAAACGCCATCTACCGCACCGGCATCGAGTCGATCCAGCGCGGCCAGGGCGAGCTCGCGCGGACGCAGCTCCAGCTGTCGTTAGGCAAGCGCATCCTGACACCGGCCGACGATCCGAACGGCGCCGTGCACGCGCTGCAGCTTCGGCAACGGATCGCCGCCGTCGATCAGTTCGGCCGCAATGCGAGCTACGCGACGATTCGCCTGCAGCAGGAAGAAACCGTCCTGCAGCAGGTCGGCGACGCGTTGCAGCGTGCTCGCGAGCTGACGGTGCAGGCGGCCAATGCGTCGCAGACCGATGAGTCGCGAAAGGCGATCGCCGTCGAGCTGCGGCAGATCCGCGACGCCCTGGTCGACACGGCGAACACGCGCGACGCGAACGGCGAGTACCTCTTTGCCGGCTACCGGTCGACGAGCCGGCCCTTCGCCGGCGATGCGAGCGGCCAGATCGAATACCTCGGAGACAGCGGGCAGCGCTTCCTTGCGCTGTCGCCGGACAGGCAGGTCGCGGTCGGTGACAGCGGCGACGTCTTCATGACCGTGCCGCGCGGCAACGGCGTCTTCGTCGTCACGCCCGACGCAGCCAACACGGGCTCGGCCTGGGTCGCGACGACCGAGGTCGTCGATCCCGCGGCGATAACGAACGTGAGCTTCACGATCAACATGACGAGCGCCACCGCTTACGAGATTCGGGATTCGACGGCAGCCGTCGTCGCAACCGGGACCTGGTCGGCGGGGCAGGCGATCGATATCGCGGGCCGCAGAATCATGCTCGAGGGCGCTCCCGCTGCCGGCGACTCGTTCAGCGTCGATCCCGCCGGCGCCGACTCCGTGTTTGCGATGGTCGACGACTTGGTCGTGGCGCTCGAGAGCTCGACCTTCGACGACGCCTCGCGCGCGAGACTGAACGGCGACCTCGGGCTCGCGCTGCAAAACCTCGACGAGTCGCAGGGCCGCGTGCTCGAGATCCGCACCCAGGTCGGTGCACGGCTCAACACGATCGAGAGTCAGGGTCTCGCCGACGAGGAACGGATGCTCGCGCTGAAGACGACGCTATCGCAGGTCGAGGATCTCGACTATGCGGAAGCGGTGAGCCGCTTCTCGATGCAGCAGGCGGCGCTCGAAGCGGCGCAGCAAGCCTACGTGCAGATGAGCCGGCTCAGTCTGTTCGACTTCATTCGCTGATGGCGGCGGCGCAGACGGTGGCCGCCCACCGTCCGGACGTGCGCGATGTCACGGCTGGCTTGGCGGAACTGCGACTTGAGTCAAGAAACACGGAAGCGGCAAGGATTTGCCACCTAAAGGTCGCCGGATTGCCGCCGACAACCTTTCCGGACGCGGCAAGCCTCGGCTGCCGGATGGTAACCGCCCAACCGGCGGCTCGATGGAAACGGACAAGGTACCAGGAGGTACTCAATCATGGCTCAAGTCATTAATACGAACGTGCTGTCGCTGAATGCGCAGCGCAACCTGTCGACCTCGCAGATGCAGTTGGCCACGGCCTTGCAGCGCTTGTCGTCAGGTCTTCGCATCAACAGTGCCAAGGACGACGCTGCCGGTCTCGCGATCTCCGATCGCATGACCACGCAGATCCGCGGCCTCAACCAAGCGGTTCGCAACTCGCAGGACGGCGTCTCGCTGGCGCAGACCTCCGAAGCCGCGCTCGCCGAGATCAGCAACAACTTGCAGCGCATCCGCGAGCTCGCCGTTCAGTCGGCCAACGCCTCGAACTCGACTTCAGACCGCGCCGCGCTCGATCTCGAAGTGCAGCAGCGCATCGCTGAGGTCGACCGCATCTCGACGCAGACTTCGTTCAACGGCCGCAAGGTCCTCGACGGCACCTTCGGTCAGGCGACCTTCCAGGTCGGCGCGAACGTCGGCGAGACGATCAATGTCAACCTGGCGACCAGCACGCGCTCGACGGCGATCGGCCGCACGGCGGACTACATCAGCGGCGATGCCTACGATGGAACGTTGGCTGTCGGCCAGCAGGGCGCGGGCGTCACAACGGTGGCTTTCGTTGCCGGCGATCTGACGATAGCGATCGGTGGCGGCAGCGCCGTTTCCGTCGGCGCCTCGACCGCCGGCAGTGCCGCTGGTCAATCGGCAGGCAGTGCCTACGCGAAAGTCTCGGCGATCAACTCGGCCGGCGTCAGCGGGCTGACGGCGACCGCCGACACGACCGTGGGGTTCGACCTCGCCGCGGCCGCAGTGGGTGCCACCGTGACGGACTACGACCTCTCGGTCAACGGCGTGGCGATCTACTCGAGCTACGACGCCACGACTTCGGGCGCGCTGACGGCGGATAACATCGTCGCCGCGATCAATGCGAACTCGTCGACAACGGGTGTCGTCGCTTCGTACGACTCGAGCGCCACTCGCATGACACTGACGGCCTCGGACGGTCGCGACATCGCGATCGACCAGGGCAATACGATCGCTGCAAACCAGGGCCTCGGCGTCGTCGAAGGCACGAACAACGATGCCAACGTCACCGAGGGGTCGATGGCTGCCGGTATCGGCGCGACGGTCAGTAACGTCTATGTCGGCAGCGTCCGACTGACGGCCGCCGAGCAGATCGTCATCGCGGGCGGTGCCCCGGCGAAGGCGGGCTTCACTGCGACGTCGCTTGCGCTAGGTAACTCGGCGCTGAACTCGGCGTCGGTGACCTCGGTCTCCTTGGCCAACACGACGATCAATCGCGTCGATGCGGCCCTGACTTCGGTCAGCAACCTGCGCAGCACCTTCGGTGCCATTCAGAACCGCTTCGACTCCGTCATTGCCAACCTCGAGGCAGTTACGGAGAACCTGGCGGCTTCGCGCAGCCGTATTCTCGACGCGGACTTCGCGGCCGAGACGGCGGCCCTGACGCGGGCGCAGGTTCTGCAACAGGCCGGCGTGGCGATGTTGGCGCAGGCCAATGCAGCCCCGCAGAACGTGCTGGCACTGCTGCGTTGATATCAGTACTACGTTGAAAGTCCGGCGGCGCTGGTCTCAGCGCCGCCGGCATTTTGATCAGGAGGCTTGCGCAGGCCATGACTCTCGACCCAATCGCGAATCCAGCCGGCCTCAAGCCCGCAGTCGCGATCGACCGCGGCGAGGCGCTGCCCGTCGCGCCGCCGCCTGCAATCATGAAGCCTGCGGCAGCCGGTCGAGACGGCGCCGCTCGCGAGGCGCTCGCGCCCCCCGAGCTCAAGCATCGGATCGAGAAGCTCACGCGCGCGCTCCAGGAGACGCAGAGCAGCCTGTCGTTCTCAGTCGACGAGGCCACGGGCAGGACAGTCGTCCGCGTTACGCGCAGCAGCACCGGCGAGCTCGTGCGACAGATACCTTCAGCCGAGGCGCTCGCGATCGCGGCCAGCCTCGAAGCCGGCGAGCCGCTCGGCTCACTCGGCCTCGACCGGTGGTCATGAAATGATCAGCAGCCTCGGCGCCGGCTCGGGACTCGATCTCGGTAGCCTGCTCGACAATCTCGTTACGGTCGAGCGCCAGAGCGCCGAGCGCCTACTCAATTCCCGACAGGCGCGGGCCGAGCTCAAGCTCTCGTCGATCGGCAGCCTCAGGGCCACGGTCGATACCTTCGCTGGCGCCGTGACCGAGCTCAGGGACTTCAAGCCTGGCATGTCGGTCACGACCTCGAACTCGGACGCGGTGACCGCGACCGCCGGCGACGGCGCCGATGCCGCCAGCTATCTGATCGAAGTTGCGGGGATCGCGGTCGCCCAATCGCTCGCGAGCGACGGACTCAATGCCTTCGCCGACGCCGACGCGGAGCTCGGTACCGGCACGCTGACGGTCACGGTCGGCGCCACGACCGTCAATCTCGCGCTGGCGAGCGGCAACAACAGCCTGCGCGGCATCCGCGACGCGATCAATGCCAGCGGGCTCGACATCCAGGCGGCCGTGATCCAGGACGGCGGTGCGTATCGCCTGTTGCTGACGTCCGGCCAGACCGGCACTGCCGGCGTCATGACCCTGACCGTGAACGGGTCCCTCGATGCGCGGCTCGCCTCGGCCGGCATGGAGGAAACGACGGCGGCCGAGGACGCCTCTTACCGCGTCAACGGCCTCGCCCTGACCTCTGCGTCGAACACCGTCGTCGACGTGTTGCCCGGAATCACGCTCGAGCTCAAGGCGCCGACGACCGGTCCTGTGTCGATCGGCGTCGGCACCGATGCCAAGGCGCTCGGCGAGAAGCTCGGGCGGCTCGTCACCGCTTACAACGGGCTCGTCAACAACATGAAGAAGCTCGGCGCGGCGAGCCCGGACGGGCGTACGGCCGGGCCGCTGGTTGGCGATGCGGGCTTGCGCTCGCTGCAGCGCTCCGTTCAGGGGATCTTCGGACAGAACGTCAGCACCGGCGTCGCCGACAATCCGTTCCGCAATCTCGTCGGCCTCGGCGTGCATACGAATCTGTCCGGCGAGGCCAGCGTCGACATGGCGAAGCTCGCGGAAGCCCTGGAGCAAGACCGCGAAGGCGTCGAGGCCCTCGTAAAATCTTTTGCCGCGAGCCTGTCGACGAAGCTCGACGCCTTCGAGGGCAGCAGCGGCACACTCGGCTTCCGCAGCGACCAGCTGAACGCGGAGCTCAAGCGCATCCGCGACGACCGCGTTGCGCTCGACCGGCGCATGAGCGCGCTCGAGCAGCGACTGAGCAAGCGCTTCAGCGCGCTCGACTCGCTGGTTTCGGAATTCAACAGCACGAGCGCCTACCTCGCGCAGCAGCTCGCCTCGCTCGCCAATCTCAGCAAGTAGCCCTGAAGGGGCTCAGTTTTTTTCGCTTGCTGCCGATAAGTTGCTCAGCAGGGTTTTGCATTGGAGACGACCCATGGCTGGCTCCCCTCGGGGCATGGATGAGTACCGCTGGACGGACTTGCCGTCGCTGGCAGACGCGAGCGACCCGCACGGCCTCATTCAGCTGATGTTGGACGGCGCCGTCGCGCGAGTCGTCCAGGCGCAAGGTGCGCTCGAGGCCGGGGACGTGCCGCTGAAGTGCGAGCTGATCGGCAAGGCGGTCAACCTCGTCGAGGGCCTGAGGGCGTGCCTCGACGAAACCCGCGGCGGCGAGATCGCCGAGAATCTGGCGCAGCTCTATGACTACATGGCGCGGCGGCTCGTCGCCGCCAATGCCTTCGGTGACGCCGCGATCCTGCGTGAGGTGGCGAGCCTACTGCGCGAGATCCAAACGGGTTGGCGCGAGATGGGCCAGCTGCTCGACGTCGGCCGTTCGAAGTCAGCGGACACGGCAGGGGCAACGCGCTGACGATGGATGGCCGGCTCGACCAGGCGCTTGCGGATATCGAGACGGCCTGTGCCGGGATCGACGCTGCCCTCGGCGCCGGCGACTGGCAGGCGGCAGGGCAGGGCAATGCCGATCTCGATGCTCGACTGGCCTGTCTGGAGACGCTGCTCGTCGAGCCCGGCCTCGCAACGGCGGGGGCGCCGTTCGCCGTCATTGCGGCGCGGCTGCAGCGCGTGCTGGCGCACCACGGTTCGCTTGCCGTGAGACTCCGCGCCGAGCGCGACGACGCCGGCGCCGAGCTCGCGCACCTGCGCACGGGCCGTCGCGGGACGACTCATTATCTCGACACGGCCGAAGGCTGAGACCGCCATGAGCAGCTCCACCTCGGTACGTCTGCCCGCGCTTTCCCAGGCCGAGCTCGACGTGCTCGGCGAGCACGTCTTCTGCGACGACGAGATCGGCATCGACTGGCAGGTGCTCGAGGCGATGCCTGACGAGCAGGAGCTGGCGCGCCGCAACTTGCATAACGAGAAGGTGCTGCGTGCGCTGACGCTGTTCGAGGAGCACGACCAGACGCGGTCCGACGATGCCGAACGCGCGGAGCTCCACCGCCTCGAGGGCAAGATCGACCTCTTGCTCGAGCTCGTGACGGTGCTCGTCCGCGATCAGCAGAGCGGCACCCGGGTGCGCAACGCGCGCTTCAATACCGGCGGCCTCTGCTGGGACGCGCAGCGCCAGCCGCCGGCGCGCGCGCTGCTCGACGTCAACTGCTTTCTGCTCGCCCAGTGGCCTTTGCCGATGCAGTTCTGTGCCCGGGTCGTCGACGTGGTGCCGGGCCGGGATGGGGCCTGGCGCGTCTGCACGCGGATCGAGGGCCTTGGAGGCCCGAGCAAGGACTGGCTCGGCAAGCTGGTCTTCCGGCGTCACCGGCGTTCGGTGGCGCAGCAGCGGGCCCGCGGCTAGCGGTCGGGAGCGCCCAAAACTCCGTAGAACTGCGGATTCCGGACTGTCGCCATCTTGCTACAGTCGCGCCGGATTCAGTTAACCCTGTCTGGTGGCACTTCTGTCGGCGGTTCAGCAAACGGAACCAGCACTGTCCTCGAACAAGAAACCCGGCGGAGCCTTCGCGAACGCCGAGCTGTTTCGCTCCTTGGTCGGCAAGAGCGCCGGTATTTTGGGCGTGCGCTCGCTGATCAAGCGCGTCGCGCCCACCGAGGCCACCGTGATGATCCTCGGCGAGACCGGCACCGGCAAGGAAGTCGTTGCCCGCAATATCCACTACTTCTCGGCGCGGCGTGACAAGCCCTTCGTCGCCGTCAACTGCGGCGCTATCCCGGCCGAGCTTCTAGAGAGCGAGCTCTTCGGCCATGAAAAGGGCGCTTTCACCGGCGCGCTGACCCAGCGCAAGGGCCGCTTCGAGCTCGCGGACGGCGGCACGCTGTTCCTCGATGAGATCGGCGATATGGCGCTCGAGATGCAGGTCAAGCTGCTGCGGGTGCTGCAGGAGCAGAGCTTCGACCGCGTCGGCGGCGTCAGCAGCCTCGTGGCCGACGTGCGAATCGTGACGGCGACCCATCGCAACCTCGAAGCGATGATCGAAGCGGGCAGCTTTCGCGAGGATCTCTACTACCGCCTGAACGTCGTGCCGATCGAAATGCCGCCGCTGCGCGAGCGGCGCGAGGACGTGCCGCTGCTGATCGCCGAGCTCAACGCACGGCTCAGCGGCCGGGGTCTCGCGGTCAAGGGCGTCAGCGACGGTGCGCTGCGGGCAATGCTCGCCTATGACTGGCCGGGAAACGTGCGCGAGCTCGCCAATCTGGTCGAGCGCTGCTCGATCCTCGCGCCCGGCAGCGCCATCGAGTTGAGCGATTTGCCGAAGCGGCTTCAGGGCGCATCGCCGGCGCCGCCGCGACCCGAGCCCGCGGCAGCGACCGACGAGATCATGGCGATCGATCTGGATCAGTTCGATTGCGAGCGGCTCCCGCTCAAGGGCTTGCTCGACCTGCTCGAGACGCGACTGATCCGGCAAGCACTCGACAGATCCGAAGGTGTCGTTGCACAGGCAGCTCAGCGGCTCGGCCTCAGGCGGACGACCTTGGTCGAGAAGATCCGCAAGTTCGGCATCGAATGGCAGATGGCCGGAGCGTCGGAAGTTTGACGCTGGGGCCGTTGGGCCTGCCCGGAAGGCTCCGAAGTCGCCGTCGGTTTTCTGACGGCTTCGGCAGGAGAATTTCATAACTTTCTGAAAAGACTCAATAAAGTCTCACTGGTACGGAGCTTGCACAAGACGCTGCGGTGCCGCTGTCGGCACGCTGCAGAGGCGAGCACATGGCCGTACCGGAACGCGAGATCGCCGTCGACGTCGCGCCGCGTCCGCTGCTCGCCGCCGACCCGCGCAGCCGCGAGGTGCAAGAGCTCGCCCGCCGCGTCGCCGCGGCCGATGTCACCGTTACGCTGACCGGCGAGTCCGGCTCCGGCAAAGAAGTCTTCGCGCGCTTCATCCATGAGCATTCGCGCCGCTGCCACGGGCCGCTGATCGCAATCAATTGTGCGGCGATTCCGGAGACGATGCTCGAAGCGACGCTCTTCGGTCACGAGAAGGGCGCCTTTACCGGAGCTGCTTTCGCGCACAGCGGCAAGTTCGAGCAGGCCGACGGCGGAACGCTGCTGCTCGACGAAATCACCGAGATGCCACTCGGCCTGCAGGCGAAGCTGCTGCGGGTGCTGCAGGAGCGCGAAGTCGAGCGGCTCGGCGCCGCGACCGGAAGGCGCGTCGACGTGCGCGTGATCGCAATGTCGAATCGCGATCTGCCGCAGGCCGTCGCCGACGGCATCCTGCGTGAGGACATCTACTATCGCCTGAACGTTTTTCCGATCCGGATTCCGGCGCTTCGCGAACGTCCAGGCGACATCGTGCCGCTGGCCGAATATCTGATCGAACGCCACGCCGCGGGATTGGCACGGCCGCCGGTGATCACGACCGAGGCTGCGGAGCGACTGCGCGCGCATCGCTGGCCCGGCAACGTGCGGGAGCTCGACAACGTCATGCAACGGGCGCTGATCCTGCACCACGGCGATACGATCGAGGTCGACGACCTTCAGATCGAGACCGCGAGACCCGCGGCGACGGGCCACGCCGCGGTTGATCCACCTCTGCTCGCGTCCTCGCTGCGAGCCTCCGAGGGCGAGCTCATTCTCGATGCCCTGCGCGCCGAGAAAGGGCAGCGCAAAGCGGCCGCCGATCGTCTCGGTATCAGCGCCAGAACACTGCGCTACAAGCTCGCGCGCCTGCGCGATCTCGGTCTGTCCATACCCTGAGCCGGAGTTTCAGCGATGAGCGATATGCAGATTCAGCAGGTCCTCGCGCAAATGCGCGCGATGGCCAACAGCATCGGCGGCGCCGAGTCGAAGCCGGCCGCTGCGCATGGCACCGAGTTCGGCCAAATGCTGCGCAAGGCCATGGAACAGGTCAACGAGACGCAGCAGCAGAGCTACGGGTTGACGACGCGTTTCGTCGCCGGCGACGAAAGCGTCAGCCTCTCCGACGCCGTCGTCGCGATGCAAAAGGCGAGCCTCGAGTTCGAAGCCGTCAGCCAGGTACGCAATCGTCTGCTCGCCGCGTACCAAGAAATCATGAACATGCCGCTCTAGACGAGCGAGGTATAGACGAACATGGCCGACAAATTGCCGCAGACTTTTGGCACCCAGCTCGCCGGCATTACCCGGCTGCCGGCGCACCGCCAGTTCGGGCTCGTGCTCGGGCTCGCGGCCGTCGCTGGGCTCGCGGTTGCCGCCGCGCTCTGGGCGATGCAGCCCCGCTACGTGACGCTGTTGTCGCCGGCGGCCAGCACGAGCTTCGTCGACGCGGAGGGCCTCCTGGACCAAAACGATATCCCGCATCGGCTCGACAGCCGCAGCGGCGCACTGCTCGTCCCGGAAAACCGCGTCGCCGAGGCGCGTCTGCAGCTGTCGAGCGAAGGTCTGCCGCGGGGCGACAGCGCCTGGGAGGGCTTCGTGCAGGGCAGCTCCTTCGGCTCGAGTCGGCTCGTCGAGAACGCGCGCTACATGCTGGCGCTGCAGGACGACCTCGCGCTGACGATCATGAGCATCTCCGGAATCGAGTCCGCGAAAGTCCAGCTGGCGCTGCCGCCGGAATCCGTCTTTGCGCGCGACCGGGCCGAGACGAAGGCTTCGGTCTTCATCGCGCTGCGCCCAGGCCACCGGCTCGACGACGCCGAGATCGCGGGCATCGCCAATTTTGTCGCTTGGAGCGTGCCGAATCTGAATCCCGACAACGTCAGCCTGATCGACGAGCGCGGGCGACCGCTGAAAGCCGTCGCCGGCGACAGCGCTTCGGGGCTCTCCTCGGGGCAGCTCGACTACAAGCAGCGCAAGCAGGACGAGTATCGCGCGAGCATTCGCGAGGTTCTCGCGCCGGTCGTCGGCGACGAAGGCATGCGCGTCAGCGTGCACGCCGCCATCGATTTCACCGAGGTCGAGAGCACGAGCGAGACCTACGGCGGCGACCCCGCGGCAGTCGTCAGCGAATCGCTGAACGAGGACCAGTCGTCGGGCGGCCTGGCAGGCGGCGTGCCCGGCGCCTTGACGAACCAGCCGCCCCGCGGCGGCACGGTCGCGGCAGAAACCGCCGGCACATCGGCCGAGACGCAGGACGGCGATGGCGCAGCAATCGCGACGGCGGTGGCCGCCAACGCCGGGCCCCGGAATATGAGCCGCAGCAGCGTCCGCAACTTCCAGAACGACCGGACGATCAACCACGTCCGGCAGTCGCCTGCTTCGGTCGAGCGCCTGTCGATATCGGTCGTCGTCGACGACCGGCGAACGATCGACGCCAGCGGTGCCGCGAGCTTCATCGCCCGCACGCCGGAAGAGCTTGCCGAGTACGGCTCGCTGGTGCGCGCCGCCGTAGGCTTCGACGAGGCGCGTGGCGACACGCTGACGATCAGCAATCAGTCCTTCTTGCGCCCGGAGCTGCCGCAAGCGCTACCGGGCGCGCCGATCTGGCAGCAGCCCTGGGTCGCCGACTTCGCGCGCTACGGCGCCGCCGGTCTCGCGATTCTGCTGCTCGTGATGCTCGTCGTCCGTCCGGTGCTGAAGAGCTTGGCGACGGTTCCGGCGCCGATGCTGGCCCTGCCGGATGGCGGCGGCGTCCAGGTGGAGCTCGCGTCGGGCCGCGGTCAGGCCCAGCTCGCGGCGGGACAGCGCCCGCAGGATGGCTCGCCGCTCGGCCGAGCCCGCAAGGTCGCAGAAGAAGATCCGCGCCTGGTGGCGCATGTCGTACGTCAGTGGATGAACAGCGATGCAGGCTAGCAACCCGAAACTCAGCGGCTCGACCAGGGCTGCGGCCCTCCTGATGACGCTCGGTGAGCAGGTGGCGGCGAGCGTGCTGAAGCACCTCGGCCCGCGAGAGATGCAGACCATCGGTAGCGCGATGGCACAGATGCCGGCAGTCTCGCGCGCGCAGGTCGACCAGCTCGTCACCGAGTTCAACGTCACCGTCGAAGATCGGGTCGCGATCGGCATCGGCAGCGAGGACTACCTGCGCAACATGCTGGTCAGTGCGATCGGCGAGGAGCGCGCGCGTACCTTGATCGACCGCATCTCGATCGGCGGCAATTCGACCGGCCTCGAGTCTTTGAAAAACATGGACGGGCGCGCCGTCGCCGACATGATCCGCAACGAGCATCCGCAGATCGTCGCGATTGTCGTCTCCTACCTCGACAGCGATCACGCGGCAGCCGTGCTGACGAGTCTGAACGAGAAGACGCGCAGCGACGTGATCATGCGCATCGCCAAGCTCGAGAGCATCAGCCCGAACGCCCTGCAAGAGCTCGACGAGATTCTCGAGCGCCAGTTCGCCGGCAACGCGGCGAGCAAAGCTTCCGTCGTCGGCGGCCTGAAACGTGCTGCCGATATCGTCAACTGCATGGACACGGCGACCGAAGAGGCGCTGCTCGCAAGTATCCGCGAGCGCGACGAGGCCATGAGCACCAACATTCAGGAGCTGATGTTCACCTTCGAGAACCTGCTCGATCTCGACGATCGCAGCGTGCAGCGCCTGCTGCGCGAAGTATCCGGCGACGATCTCGTCGCGTCGCTGAAAGGTGCAACTCCCGAGATCAAGGCGCTGATCGTCAAGAACATGTCGAAGCGCGCAGCCGAGGTGCTCGAGGACGACTTGCAGAGCCGCGGGCCGATGCGCGTCTCCGATGTCGAGACCGCGCAGCGAGGCATCCTGGCAACCGTGAGGCGCCTGGCCGATGCGGGCGAGGTCATGCTCGGCGGTGAGGACTATGTCTGAGCCCGGGCTGCAGGCCGATACCGATGTCGTCCGGCTGTGGGAGGCGCCGCGGCATCTTGCCGAGCGCTCGTCGGGTCCGCTGACCGCGGAGCGCCTGGCCGCGATCGAGGAGCAGGCTCACGCCGAAGGCCTCGCGCGCGGTCTCGAAGAAGGCCGGCGGCAGGGCGAGCGCGAGGTCGCCGAGCAGGCCCGACGGCTCGGCGCGCTGCTCGCCGAAATCGCGCCGGCCACGGCGCTGGTCGACGAGCTGTTCCTGGGCCAGGTCGGCGAGCTCGTGCTCGCGATCTCGCGCCAGTTCGTCCGTCGCGAGATCGCGCGCGAGCCGGGCGAGATCGTCCGCGTCGTGCGTGAGGCGCTGGCCGCCCTGCCGGTTGCGGCGACGACGATAAGAATTTCGCTGCATCCCGAGGACGCCGCGCTCGTCAACGAGCGTCTCAAGCCCGAAGGCTTCACGCATTCGATTCGCATCGTCGAGGATCTCGGCATGAGCCGCGGCGGCGCGCGAGTCGAAACCGACGTCTCGGTCGTCGACGCGAGCGTCGAGGCCCGCTTCGGCGCAATCGCGGCAAGCATTTTCGGCGACGAGCGCGAGCACCCGCCATCATGACGGGCAGCTTCGAGATCGGCGCGCGCAAAGCGCATGTTGCGGCACGGCTCGAGGATTGGGGCCGCGCTGTAGCAACCGGCGCGCCGCTCGCTGCGGCGGGGCGCCTCGTCTCGATGGTCGGCATGACGCTCGAGGCCGTCGGCTGCGAGATGGCCGTCGGCGGCCGCTGCCGGATCGTCGAGCGCGGCCACGCTCCAGTCGAGGCAGAGGCCGTCGGTTTTGCCGGCGACCGGGTCTATCTGATGCCGGTCAATCACACCGGCGGTCTGACGCCGAGCGCGCGCGTGATTCCGATCGCCGCAACGCAGACCATACCGGTCGGCGACGCGCTGCTCGGTCGCGTGATCAACCCGATCGGCGAGCCCCTCGACGGCCGCCCCAGGCCGCGCTGCGACCATCGCGGGCCGCTGCTGGGCCGGAAGGTGAATCCACTGCAGCGCAGCCCGATCGAGCAGCCGCTCGACGTCGGCGTGCGCAGCCTGAACGGCCTGCTGACGATCGGCCGCGGACAGCGCATCGGTCTGTTCGCCGGCAGCGGCGTCGGCAAGAGCCAGCTGCTTGGCATGATGGCGCGCTATACGGAGGCCGAGGTCATCGTCGTCGGCCTGATCGGCGAGCGCGGCCGTGAGGTCAACGAGTTCATCCAGCGCACGCTCGGCCCCGAGGGCCTCGCGCGGGCCGTCGTCGTCGTGACGCCCGCCGACGATCCGCCGCTGATGCGGCTGCAGGGCGCGCGCGCGGCGACGGCGATTGCCGAATACTTTCGCGACCAGGGACGCCACGTGCTGTTGCTGATGGACTCGCTGACGCGCTATGCCCATGCGCAGCGCGAGATCGGGCTTGCGATCGGCGAGCCGCCGGTTACGCGCGGTTATACGCCGTCGGTGTTCGCGCGCCTGCCGCAGCTGCTCGAGCGCGCCGGCAACGCAGGGCCGGGCGGCGGCTCGATCACCGGCATCTATACCGTCCTCGTCGAGGGCGACGACACCCAGGATCCAGTGGCCGACGCCGCGCGTGCCGTGCTCGACGGCCACATCGTGCTGTCGCGGCGCATCGCGGAGTCCGGCCGGTATCCGGCCGTCGACGTCGAGGCTTCCGTCAGCCGTGTGATGAGCGCCGTCGTGTCGAGGGAACAGCGTGAGCTCGCGCAAGTTTTTCGTCAGATCGGCGCCTGCTACGAGCGCCATCGCGACCTGATCAGCGTCGGTGCCTATCGACGCGGGTCCGACGCGGAAGTCGATCGTGCGATCGCGCTCTTTCCCGCGATGCAGCGCTTCCTGTACCAGGGTCCGGAGGAAGCTGTCGGCTTCGCGCAGAGTCTCGACGCATTGCGGCAGCTGCTCGCGGATGGCGGTCCGGCCGAGACGCGAGAGAAGTCCGCATGAGCGGCAAGGCTGGCAAGAGTCTCGAGACGCTGGCGGAGATCAAGGCGATCGACGAACGCGCCGCGGCCGAGCTACTCGGCGCCGCGCGTGACCGTCTCGAAGGCGAGCGCCTGAAGCTGACGACGGTGCAGCGCTACTTGATCGAATACTCGGTCGAGCGAACCGGTGCCGGCTCGCACGCTCGCTTGCTACTCGATCGCCAACGCTTCCGGCTCCAGCTCGAGCGCAGCGTCGAGGCGCAGTTGGCGGCGGTCGAGCGCGCGCGGGCGCGGGTCGAAGCGGCGCGTGCGCACTGGGCCGCAGTGCGCGCCGAGCGCGAAGCGATGCAGAAGCTCGTCGAGCGGCGCGAGGCGGTTGAGGTGCGGCGTGCGACGCAGGCCGACCAGAGGCAGTCCGACGAGCAGGCACTCGGGCGGGCAACGAAGGTGGACGCTCCGCCGGCGGCTTAGGCGACGGCGCTTCACGTACCTCGGGAAAGCGTGAAGCGGGAGGGCGGGGCGGCTGGCATGCCGCTTGCACCTGCTCCTGCGCATGAACATCCAGCTGCCATCGGCAGTGACGCCGTGAACGGTCCGAGCTCGCTCGGCGCACAAGCCGGCCCGCTGCTCGCCGCGCTGCCCGGCGCCCAGCCGTCCGCGGCCCGTTCCGGTCTCCCGGACGCGCGCAATGACTCGAGCATTGAATCTCAAGCTTCTGATTTTTCGTCAATTTTATCTTTGCTCGCGGGCGCGAGCCCGGGCCCTGCGGTGATGGCCACGCTGCCCGCATCGAGCGCGTCGCCGTTCTCCCGCGCCGGGCCCACGGTCGCGGGCACGGCACCGCCGCCGCCGCGGGCCATGCCGCAGATTCTCCCGGCCGGCGGCAGCTTCGCGCCGCTGCGCGGCAAGCTTTTGCCGTCGGCGGGTCTGCCGACCACTGTGCCAGCACGATCCGCGGACGCGGGACAGCTCACCGCTTTCGCGGCCCTCGTCTCATCCCGGGACTCGCCGGCATCCGGCGTGCTGCCGGCGGCGCCGGCGACCGTTGCGCCGTTACCCGCAACCGCTCAGGCCGCAGTGTTCGCGCCTTGGCTGCGTTCGTTGCTGACCGGCGAGCAGTCTGCGACGAACGGCGAGCTCCTGCCCGCCGCCCCCGGAGACGCACTGACCGCCGGCGACCCGCTCATTGCGCATGGCGGCGGCAGCCGCGGTGCATCGCAGCCGACGGCGGTCGTTCTGCCGACGACGCCATCGCAGCAGCCCGTCTTCGAGCAGGCGCTCGGCGAGCGCCTCGCCTGGCTGGTGCAGGAGGGCAGACACGATGCACGCATCAAGCTGCATCCGGCCGAGCTCGGCAGCATCGATATCCGCCTCTCAGTGGACGGCGAGGCGACGCGGGTTTCGCTGAGCTCGCCGCACGCAGCCGTCCGGGATGCACTCGAACAGGCTTTGCCGCGGCTGCGTGAGCTTCTCGGGCACGGCGGCTTCGACCTGAGCCAGGTCGACATCGGGGCCGGCGACGCGCGTTCGCACGGCGATTTCGGCCGCGGCGCATTGCCGTCGGTAACCGGACCGGACTTCGCCGCCGTTGCCGACGAAGCCGAGCCTGTAGCGCTGCACGTCGCGCTACGTTTGCCGCAGGGTCTCGTCGACACCTTCGCCTGAGTGCCGGCCCGCTGGCGCGCACCACCCTCTGGGGCGTCAAAAAACCGTCGCGAGGCGTATCCGCAGACTCGCTGCGGCGCCGACAAAAGCTCCGTAAAAATTAACGATATCAGGCGCTTGCCTGCTCTTGTGAAGACCGTGGCATAGCTCTTGCTTAAGCGCCCTGAAGCCAAGCCTTCAGGAAGCCGAGATGAGCAACGAGCAAGAATCCCGCGAGAGTCCCGCAGCCCCGCCCGCGCCGAAGAAGGGCGGCTGGTTCGGCATTGGGCTGATCGCGCTGCTCGCCGTCGGCGGAGGCGGCGCAGGCGCCTGGTTCCTGCTGCTATCCCCGAAGCCGTCTGCGGACCCGGAATTGGCGGCGGCGCACGCGGCAAGCCGCGAGCCGATCTACGTCACGCTCGCCGAGAATCTCGTCGTCAACTTCCGCTCTCCCGGTGGTACGCGTTTCCTGCAGGTCGGCATCGACCTGATGACTTACGACGAGGCCGGCGTGCACGCGCTCGAGAAACACGCCGCGGTGCTGCGCTCCGATCTGATCTTGCTGTTGAGCGACCAGCCGCAGGAGGCGCTGCTGAGCCGCGAGGGCAAGGAGGCGCTGCGCGAGGCGGCGCTGGCCGAGATTCGGAAGGACATGACCGAGCTGCACGGCAGCGCGGTCGCCGAGTCGCTCTACTTCACGACCTTCGTGATGCAGTAGGACGGCCGATGACCATCAAACAGGTGCTGTCACAGCCCGAGATCGATGCTCTGCTCAAGGGTGTCGCGAGCGGCAAGGTCGAGACGGAGTCAGCTGCGGCACTTCGCGACGGCGTCGCGCGCGAGGTCGATTTCTCGCGGCACGAGCGCATCGTTCGCGGGCGCATGCCGACGCTCGAGATGATCAACAACCGCTTTTGCCGGAACCTGAGAATCACACTCTTCGGCTTCTTGCAGCGGACGATCGACGTCAGCTTCCAGGGCGTCCGGATCATGAAGTTCGCCGAGCATGTGCAGACCCTGTCGCTGCCGACGAGCCTCAACATGGTTCGCGTGGCGCCGCTGCGCGGCAACGGCCTCTTCGTGCTCGATTCCCGCCTCGTCTTCGCGTTGGTCGAGACCTTTTTCGGCGGCGGCGGTCAGCTTCAGGCCGCAATCGAAGGGCGCGAGTTCACTGCAATGGAAAACCGCGTGGTCCGGCTGACGCTCGACCGCTGCTTCGAGGACATGACTGACGCCTGGTCGCCGGTGCTCGCGATCAACTTCGAGTACGTCGGCGCCGAGGTCAACCCGCAGTTCGCGAACATCGTGAGCCCGACCGAGCTCGTCGTCGTCTCGACTTTTTCACTCGGCTTCGACGGCCTCGGCGGCAACCTGCACGTGACGCTGCCGTACGCGATGCTCGAGCCGATCCGCGAGCTGCTCGACGCCGGCCTGCAGAGCGACCGCGATGCCCGCGACGATCGCTGGGCGAGCTCGATCCGCGAGGACATGGAGCAGGCTGAAGTCGAGCTCCATGCGCGCCTCGTCGAGAAGCGCTTTGCGGTTCGCGACCTGATGAAGATCAGGGCTGGGGACATCGTGCCGATCGACCTGCCCGAAGAGGTCACGCTCTGCGCCGAAGGTGTGCCGCTCTACCGCGGGCAATTCGGCACGGCCAACGGCAACAACGCAATCAAGCTGCTGCGGCGCGTCCGCGTCGCCGCGGAGAAACCCCGCTGGGTCGCTGATCCCGAGATCAAGCCCGGCAAGACCACGGAGAAAGTGAAATGAGCGAAGGCAATTCGCAAGCGAAGCCGGCAGCGTCCGGCAATGGCGCGGCTGCGGCATCGGCCCGGGCGCCCGCGCTCGAAGCCTCGCCGGCGGCAACGCCTGCCGATGCCGACAAGAATCTCGAGCTGATCTTGAACGTGCCGGTGACGCTCGCGATGGAGATCGGACGCGTCCGTGTGCCGATCCGCAATCTCCTGCAGTTGACGCAGGGCTCGGTCGTCGAGCTCGACCGGCTTGCCGGCGAGCCGCTCGACGTCACCGTCAACGGCACCCTGATTGCCCACGGCGAAGTCGTCGTCGTCAACGAACGCTACGGCATCCGTTTCACCGATGTCATCAGCGCCGCCGAGCGGGTCGAGAAGCTCAAGTGATCGCGAGGTTCAGAGCGCGTCCCGCAGTCTGGCTAGCGGTGTTGGTGCCGGCCGGCGTGTTGCTGACGGCGCTGGCGGCGATGGCGGCCGGCGAAGCCGGCGAGCTGCTCCCCGGCGTGAGCCTGGTCCGCGTTGCCTTCGGCACGGTTGTCGCCGTCGCCGCACTGCTGCTCGGCGCCCGCTGGCTGATGCGATTCACCGGCGCGCAGGGCGCCGCCTCGGTGGCGCTGCGCGTGGTCGCCTCGCTGCCGATCGGGCAGCGCGAACGCGTCGTCGTCGTGCAGGTCGGCGACCGGCAAGTGATGCTCGGGGTTGCCCCCGGCCGCGTCGCCTTGTTGCAGGAGCTCGGCGAGTGCCTGCCGGCAGGGAACCGCGAGCAGAACGCCGCCGGCGCGCCCGCGGCCGCCTGGCTCGCGCGCGTGCTTGGAAAGAGCGCATGAGCAAGGGCGGCCTGAATTCCCGCTACCGCAGCGCAGCCCGGATTGCGCTCGCTCTGTGCGGCGCGCTGTGCGCCGGGAGCGCTCTGGCGCAGCCGATGCTCGACCTCGTGACGGTAACGAACGCGAGCGAGCAGGCGCAGACGTGGTCCGTGAGCCTGCAGGTACTGCTGTTCATGACCGTCCTCAGCGTCGTGCCGGCGCTGCTGATGACGATGACATCGTTCACACGGATCATCATCGTGCTCGCCATTCTGCGCCAGGGTCTCGGCACACAGCAGACGCCGTCGAACCCGATCCTGGTCGGCATTGCCTTGATCCTGACGGCATTCGTCATGTCGCCGGTGTTCACCGAGATCCGCGACTCCGCGGTGCAGCCGTACATCGACCAGACGCTGACAGCAGAGCAGGCGCTCGACGCCGGCCTCGTGCCGCTGCGCGAATTCATGCTGAATCACACGCTCGAGACCGACCTGGTCCTGTTCAGCGAGCTGTCCGGCAAGGCCGAGTTCGCGAGCCGCGAGGAAGTTCCGCTGACGCTGCTGATGCCGGCCTTCCTCACGAGCGAGCTCAAGACCGCGTTCTTTACCGGATTCGTGCTGCTGATTCCGTTCCTGATCATCGACCTCGTCGTCGCGAGCGTTCTCATGTCGGTCGGCATGGTGATGCTCTCGCCGCTGATCATTTCGCTGCCGTTCAAGATCATGCTCTTCGTCCTCGTCGACGGCTGGTCGATCGTCATGACCGTGATCGCCCGCAGCTTCGTGACCTGACCACGATGAACGTCGACGCTGTCATGGAGATCGGAAGAGACGCGCTCTGGGTCGCGGTGCTGCTGTCGGCGCCGATCCTGCTGACCGCGCTCGGCATCGGCCTGCTGATCGGCATCATCCAAGCTGCGACGCAGATCCAGGAGATGACGCTGTCCTTCATTCCGAAGCTGCTCGGCGTCGCCGCGGCGCTCGTGATCGCCGGGCCCTGGATGCTGAGCCTGCTCACCGAATGGGTGACCGAGCTCCTGCTCGGCATCCCTCTGCTGCTCGGCTGAGGCAAGGGAACGGACGATGCCTTTGCTCCAAAACTTCATTCCGAACGAGCTGCTGCCGCAGCTGCCCGCCTTTTTCTGGACCTTCGTGCGCATCAGCGCGCTGCTGGTCGGGGCGCCGCTGTTCGGCGCTCGCACGGTGCCGGCGCGGGTTCGCGTGATGTTGGCGGTGCTGCTCGCGTTCGTCGTCTTTCCGCAAGTCGCCGTGCCCGGCGAGGTCTCAGTGATCTCGCCCGCAGGAGCTCTGCTGATCGCTCGCGAGCTCGTCATCGGCTTTGCGCTCGGCTTTCTCGTGCAGATGCTTTTCGGCGCCGTCGCGATGGCCGGCGAGATCATTGCGCTGTCGATGGGCCTGGCCTTCGCGAGCGTCGTCGACCCCGATCGCGGCGTCAGCGTGCCGGTCATCGGCCAGTACTTCGTCGTCATGTCGACGCTGCTGTTTCTCGCGCTGAACGGGCACCTCGCGCTGCTGCAGCTCTTGATCGAGAGCTTCGGCTTGTTGCCGCCGGCCGTCGCCGGTCTCAATGCCGCCGGTTTTGTCGAGCTCGCGGACGCGGCGGGCCGGATGTTCGAGGCAGCGATCATGGTGGCGTTGCCGGCTGCGACGGTGCTGCTGGTCGCCAGCGTCTCGATGGGATTGATCGCCCGCAGCGCCCCGCAGCTCAATATCTTTGCCGTCGGCTTTCCGATGACGCTGATGCTCGGCATCGTAGCTCTGCTGTTCAGCCTGCCGCTGCTTGCGCCGCAGTTCGAGCAGCTGCTTGTCGTGGTGCTCGAGAGCGGGCGCTCGCTGCTCGGTGCTTTTCGATGAGCGAGCACGACCAGGCCCAGGAGCCGAGCGAACGCCCGAGCGCACGACGACTCGAAAAAGCCCGCCGCGAAGGGCAAGTCGCGCGCTCCCGCGAGCTCAACACCGTTGCCGTGATGCTCGCGGGCGGCGCGACCTATCTGCTCTTCGGCGGCTGGGCGATCGGCGGGCTCGCCGACGTGTTCGCCGAGGGCTTGAGCCAAGCGGCCGCGCTCGTCCGGGAGCCGGCGTCAGCCGAAGTGGTGATGAATCTGCTCACGGCCGCCGTCGGCGATTCTCTCCGGCTGCTCGCGCCGGTCATGGTCAGCGCGTTGATCGCCGCGCTGCTAGGCCCAGTCCTGCTCGGCGGCTTCACGCTGAGCGCCGAAGCGTTGCTGCCGAAGCTCTCGCGCTTGAGCCTGCTGGCGGGGCTGAAGCGCATGGTCTCGCCGCACGGCCTGATGGAGCTCGCGAAGACCCTGCTCAAGTTCGCCGTGCTGACGGGGCTCGCTGCGACCCTGCTCTGGTCGCTGGCCGACGAAATTCTCGCGCTCGGCATCGGCTCGCCGGACGCCGCAATCGTCGAGTCCGGCCGGATCGTGCGCTTTGCCTTCATCGTCGTCGCATTCGGCCTGGTGCTGATCGCGGCGATCGACGTGCCCTTCGTGCTCTTCAGTCACTTCCGCAAGCTGATGATGACGCAGCAGGAGCTGCGCGATGAGAGCAAGGAGACCGAGGGCAGCCCGGAGACGAAGGCGCGCATACGCCGCCTGCGCCAGCAGCTCGCGAGCCGCCGCATGATGGCGGACGTTCCGCTGGCCGACGTCGTGCTGACGAACCCGACCGAGTACGCGGTCGCGCTGCGCTACACCGACCGGCCGGACCGCGCGCCGCGCGTCGTTGCGAAGGGCCGAGCCCTCGTCGCTTTACGGATTCGCGAGATCGCGGGCCAGCATGCGGTGCCGGTCTGCGAGGCGCCGCTGCTCGCGCGTGCGGTCTATTTCAATTCCGACATTGGCGCCGAGATTCCCGCCGGGCTGTACCTCGCCGTGGCGCGCGTTCTCGTCTGGGTGATGAACGTCAAGACCGCCCGGCGGACGTCGCGGTCGACGCCGGACTTCCCGACCGATCTGCCGGTGCCGGCTGAGCTGGTCACCGAGCCGGGGTACGCTTCGTGAGCGCAGTCGTCATGCAGGGCACTTCTGCGGGACGCCGCTGGTCCGGCCTCGGCACGCCGATCGTCGCCGTCGCGTTGCTCGGGATGATGGTCCTGCCAGTCCCGGCATGGCTGCTCGACCTGTTCTTCACCTTCAATATTGCGCTGTCGCTGGTCGTCATCCTGATGGCCGTCTACACGCGGCGGCCGCTCGATTTCAGCATTTTTCCGAGCGTGCTGCTGATTGCGACGCTGCTCCGGCTCGCGCTCAATGTCGCCTCGACGCGCGTCGTGCTGCTCAACGGGCATACGGGCACCGACGCGGCGGGCCGGGTGATCGAGTCGTTCGGCGAGTTCGTCATGGGCGGCAACTACGCCGTCGGCCTGGCTGTGTTCTCGATCCTCGTCATCATCAACTTCGTCGTCGTGACCAAGGGCGCCGGCCGCGTCTCCGAGGTCAGCGCGCGCTTCACCCTCGACGCGATGCCCGGCAAGCAAATGGCGATCGACGCCGATCTGAACGCCGGCTTGCTGACAGCGGAGGAGGCGAGGCGCCGCCGCGCCGAAGTGGCCGAGGAAGCCGATTTCTACGGATCGATGGATGGCGCAAGCAAGTTCGTTCGCGGCGACGCGATCGCGGGCATCCTGATCATGTTCATCAACGTCATCGGCGGGCTTGCGATCGGCATGGCGATGCACGGCATGTCGCTGGCGAACGCCGCCGGTAATTACGTCCTGTTGACGATCGGCGACGGGCTCGTCGCGCAGATTCCCGCGCTCGTGCTGTCGTCGGCGACGGCGATCATCGTCACGCGCGTCTCGGCTGCACGCGACATGGGCGAGCAGGTCATTGCCCAGCTGCTCAGCAATCCGCGCGCGTTCTTTACCGTTGGCGGCATCATCGGCGCGATGGGGCTCGTGCCCGGGATGCCGAGCCTGGTCTTCCTGCTGATCGCCGCGGCGCTCGTGGGCATCGGTTACTTCGTGCAGGGCCGCACGCGTGCGGCGGCCGCAACCGCGCCCGAGCCGACGGCTCCGGCGGCGCGCGACGAGGACCGCGACCTGTCCTGGGCCGACGTGCCGCCGGTCGACCTGATCGGCCTCGAGCTCGGCTACCGCCTGATCCCGCTCGTCGACCAGCAGCAGGGCGGGCGCTTGTTGCCGAGGATCAAGGGAATCCGGCGCAAGTTGTCGCAGGAGCTCGGCTTCCTGTTTCACCCGGTGCACATCAAGGACAACCTCGAGCTCGCGCCGTCGGCCTACCGGATCAACCTGCAGGGTGTCGTCGTCGGCGAGGGCGAGGTGCAGCCCGACAAGAGCCTCGCGATCAATCCCGGCCGCGTCTACGGCAAGATCGATGGCCAAGCGACGCGCGACCCGGCCTACGGCCTCGAAGCCGTCTGGATCGAGCCGGCCGCGCAGGAGAAGGCGCAGTCGCAGGGCTATACCGTCGTCGATGCGGCGACCGTCGTCGCGACGCATCTGAGCCGCGTGCTGAAGGAGCACGCGCACGAGCTCCTCGGCCACGAGGAGGCGCAGCAGCTGATCGACGCGCTCGCGAAGTCCCATCCGAAGCTCGTCGAGAACCTGATTCCGAAGACGCTCGATCTCGGCAGCGTGCTCAAGGTGCTGAAGAACCTGCTCGCCGAGCAAGTCCCGGTCCGCGACATGCGCACGATCGCCGAGGCACTGGCACAGAGTGCCGGCAAGTCGCGTGAGCCGGAAGCGCTGACGGCTGCGGCGCGGCTCGCGCTCGGCCGCTCGATCGTGCAGCAGATCGCGGGCACTACCGACGAGCTGCCGCTGATCGCGCTCGACCCGACGCTCGAGCAGCTGCTGCACAAGGCCGTTCGCCAGGAAGGCGCGACGGCGGTCGAGCCCGACCTCGCATCTCGCCTCGTGCAGTCGCTGCGCGAGATCGTCAGTCGCCAGGAGCGCGAAGGTTTGCCGTCGGTGCTCGTCGTCTCGCCGGAGATCCGCTCGTGGATCTCGGGCTGGCTGCGCGCTTCGGTGTCGGGCCTGAACGTCCTGGCCTATACGGAGATCCCGGACAAGCGATCCGTCCGGGTGGTTTCGACGATCGGTCCGGCCAGCCTGCCGGGCCCCCATCAGCGTGAACTTGGCGGCGCCGCTGCCTGAGGAGTGATACGGCGATGAACATCAAACGATACGTGGCCCCCGACATGCGGCGGGCAATCAATCTGGTGCGGACCGAGCATGGTCCGGACGCCGTGATCCTGTCGAGCGAATCGGTCGAAGGCGGCGTCGAGATCATTGCCGCCGTCGATTACGACCAGAGCCTGGTTGCGCGTGCCTTCGGCCGCCCGCCCGCCAAGTCGGACGCCGAGAGCGCCGCCGAATCGCGGCCGGCGCCGGACTCGACGACAGCGGCCGGGGCCGAGCCGCCGGCGAAAGCGTCGCGGCCGGGGAAGGCTGCGAAGGCAGCGAAAGCGACGAAGGCCCGCGAGGCCGCGCAGCCTGACGAGCCGGCCGTGCCGGCTGCGCCCGCAGCGTTGGCGCCTGCCGCGACCGCGACGCCTGCCGCGCCCGCAACGCTTGCAGCGCCAGTAGCGCCGGCGGACGCCGAGGCGACGCGCGAGCTGCGTGCGATCCAGAAGGATTTGTTTGCGCTGAAGGGCCTGGTCCGCGAACGCTTTGCCTGGTCCGACCTGCGGGCGCTGACGCCGCAGCGCAACTGGCTGATGCGCCGCGCCGAGGCATTTGGCCTCACGGCGGAGCTTGCCGACACGGTCGTCAGCGAAGTTCAGCATCCGGAGCAGGACGACCGCGCCTGGCGCGAGGTCGTATTCGGACTTGCGCGGCGCCTCAGGGTGATGCGCGAGGATCCGCTCGACCAGGGTGGCGTGTTTGCCCTCGTCGGGCCCACCGGCGTCGGCAAGACGACGACGATCGCAAAGCTCGCGGCGCGTCACTGCCTGCGCCACGGCCGCGAGTCGCTGGCACTGATCACGACCGACAGTCTGCGCATCGGCGCGCACCGGCAGCTCGAGACTTTCGCCGCCATTCTCGGCGTTCCCGTGCGCACGGCCGATACATCGGAAAAGCTCGTACGTCTGCTCGGTGAGCTCGGCGGCCGTCGTCTGGTCCTGATCGACACGGCCGGCAACGCGCCGCGGGACGGCGGCATCAACGGCGCATTCGCGCCGCTCGCAACGGGCACGGAGATTCGCCGCTTCATCGTGCTCGCGGCAAACATGCAGGCCGCGGTCATGCGCAGCGCCGTGCGCGCTTTTGGCGGGCAGGAGCTCGCCGGTGTCGTGCTGACCAAGCTCGACGAGACGAGCGCGCTGGGCGCCGCGATCTCGGCGCTCATCGATGCCAAGTTGCCGGCCGTCTGGCTCAGCGACGGCCAACGCGTGCCCGAGGACCTGAAGCTCGCGCGCGTCGCGAACCTGCTCAAGGCTGCGACGGCGATCGACGAGTCATCGGCAGAGAGAATCGTGCCGGCCTTCGCCGGCCTGGTCGCGAGCGCAGCCGTCGGGAGTTCCATCCATGCCGGGCTTTGATCGTCAGGCGGACGGTCTCCGCCGCATCGCCGGCGCTCGCGGCGTCCGGGTCATAGCCGTCGCGAGCGGTAAAGGCGGAGTCGGCAAGACGCAGATCTCCGTGAATCTGGCCGTCGCTCTCGCGGCGCGCGGGCAATCGACGTTGCTGCTCGATGCTGATCTCGGTCTGGCCAACGTCGACGTATTGCTCGGCTTGCAGCCGACCGCCAGTCTCGAGCAGGTGATCGCCGGCGAGCTCACCCTCGACGACATTCTGCTGGAGGGGCCGGCCGGACTGCGGATCGTGCCCGGCGGTTCGGGCATTTCGCGGCTCGCGAATCTGACGCCGCGCGAGCAGGGCGGGCTCGTCAGCGCCTTCTCGAGTCTGGCCGTGCCTGTCGATGTCATGGTCCTCGACATCGCGACCGGCATCGACAATTCCGTGCTCGGCTTCTGCGGTGCGGCGAGCGAAGTCGTCGTCGTCCTCTGCGACGAGCCGGCGTCACTGACTGACGCCTACGCGCTGGTCAAGCTGCTGTCGCGAGAGCGCGGCATCCGGAGCTTCCAGATCCTCTGCAATCGGGTGCGCAGCCGGCTGGATGGCCAGGCTCTGTACCGGAAATTCCTCGCGGTCTGTGACCGATTTCTCGATATCCGTCTCGCGCACTTCGGCAGCGTCCCCGAGGACGCGGTCTTCGCTCAGGCGGCCCGCTTCCAGCGAGCCGTTGTCGAGTGCTATCCGTCGAGCCCGGCCGGCGCGGCCCTCAAGGAGCTGGCCGTTCGTGCCGACACGTTCAATGTGCCCCGGTCGCCGACCGGCGGGCCCCACTTCTTCGTCGAGCGGATGCTGGCGGCGATGTCAGGCCCGTCAGTCGCGGAGCTGCATTGAGATGCGGGCCGCTGAGGCATACAGGCAGGAGGACGAGGCCCTCGTGCGCGAGCACATGGAGCTCGTCCGGCGAATTGCGCATCACCTGAGCGTGAGATTGCCGGCGTCGGTGCAGATCGAGGACTTGATGCAGGCAGGAGCCATGGGATTGCTCGACGCAGCACGTCAATACGACGCAAGCCACGGAGCGAGCTTCGAGACTTACGCCGGCATCCGGATACGCGGCGCCATGCTCGACGAGGTCCGACGCCAGGACTGGAGCCCGCGCTCTTCACACCGGACGATGCGTGAGATCAGCGCCGCGGTTCGCGCGGTCGAGATGCGCACCGGCCGCGGCGCCGAGGGACGCGAGGTCGCAGAACAGATGGGCGTCGATCTCGACGTCTACCACGCGATGCTGCGCAAATCGACCGAAACGAAAATGTTCAGCCTCGAAGACTTGTTCGGCCCCGACGTCGACAACGGCGACTCGCTCCCGGGAGACGCCCCGGATCCGGCCGGCGAGTACGAGGAATTCAACAGGACCGAAGCGATCGTCGATGCGATCGACAAGCTGCCCGAACGGGAGCGCACCGTGCTTGCGCTCTACTACGACGAAGAGCTGAACCTGCGTGAGATCGGCGAGGTCCTCGGCGTGACCGAGTCGCGAGTCTGCCAGATCCACAGCCAAGCTCTCGTTCGTCTGCGGTCGCGGCTGACCGCGTGGAAGTCCGAGACTGGCTGAAGGGTCGCACGGCTATGGATATCCTCAGTCTGATCGGCGTCGTCCTCGGTGCTGTCGCGATTCTCGGCGGCAGCATTCTGAAAGGCAGCGGCCTCGCCGCGCTTTGGAATCCTGCGGCGTTCGTCATCGTCATCGTCGGTACCTTCGCCTCGGTGCTACTACAGTTCCGGCTCAAGGTATTCCTGCGTTCGATGGGGATCGTGCGCTGGATCTTTCTGCCGCCGACGGCAGACGGCCGCAAGCTCGTCGAGTCCGTCGTCGGCTGGAGCCAGATCGCGCGCAAGGAAGGCCTGCTCGGCCTCGAGTCGATCGCGGAGAAGGAAAGCGACGAGTTCATTCGCAAGGGACTGCAGCTTCTCGCCGACGGCGCGGAGCCCGAGACGATCCGTCACATCATGGACGTCGAGGTCTCGACCCGCGAGCACTTCGACCAGCAGAGCGCCAAGGTGTTCGAGAGCTTGGGCATCTACGCGCCGACACTCGGCATCATCGGCGCCGTGCTCGGCCTGATGGCGGTGATGCAGAAGCTCGCGGAGCCGGAGCACCTCGGTTCCGGTATCGCGACGGCATTCGTCGCGACGGTCTACGGGATCGCTTCCGCCAACATGGTCTTCCTGCCGATCGCCAACAAGCTGAAGGGCATCATCCAGACGACGGTCACGCAGCGTGAGCTCATCATCGACGGGCTCGTGGGTATTGCGCGCGGCGACAATCCGCGCAGCATCGAAACCAAGCTTCGCGGGTACCTCGTCTAGGCGGGCCGATGGCGAGGCACAAGAAGCACGAGGATCACGTCAATCACGAGGCCTGGGCAATTCCCTACGGAGATCTGATCACGCTGCTGCTCGCGTTCTTCGTGGTGATGTACGCGCTGTCGTCGGTCAACGAAGGCAAATATCGTGTGCTTTCGGATTCGCTGGTCGCGGCCTTCCGTTCGGCGCCGAAATCCCTCGAGCCGATCCAGATGGGCACACCGACGCGATCGCCGGGCAGCATCGACGTCGCGTCGCAGCGCACGCTCGTGCCGATCGAGGTCGACAAGGTCCTGACACTCGGCAGTGAGGCTGTCGACAGCGTCGAACGCAGCCGCGAATGGGAAACGATGCGCGCGCTCGGCATGTCGCCCGAGAAGATCGACGGCACGCTCGCGGAGATTCGCGATCTCGCCGAGGTGATATCCAAAGAGCTCGAGACGCTGATCGCTTCCGACAAGGTGAGACTGCGCGAGTCGAGCTTCTGGCTCGAGATCGAAATCAATAGCGGCGTGCTCTTCCCCGTCGCGAGCGCCGGCCTCACCGATCAATCCCGGCCGATCGTCCGTCGGTTGGGCGAGATTCTTTCGGCGACCGATTCGCGGATCCACGTCGAGGGGCATACGGACGACGTGCCGATCGTCACGCCGGAGTTTCCGTCGAACTGGGAGCTATCGGCGGCGCGCGCGGCGACCGTCGTGCGCATGTTTGCGGCCGCGGGCGTCAATCCGCGGCGCATGGCGGCTCTTGGCTTCGCCGAGCATCAGCCGGCGGCCGACAACGCGACGCTCGAAGGCAGGGCCGCGAACCGTCGGGTCGTCATCGTGGTGACGGCCGATCAGGATCCGGTGCCGGCGGACCGGTGGACGCCGTCGGTCGAGCGGGACGACGGCTGAGCGCCTGCCGGTGACTGCTATCATTGCTCCCCAGTCTGTCTGACGGGACCGTGCCGATGAGCCTCAGCATCGATTCGACCGAGCTGATTTACCTGCTGCTCGGACCAGGACTTCTGCTGCTCGCCGTCTTGTTGTTCCGGTTCGACCTGAAGCTCAAGGCACGCTGCGCGGACCTCGAGTCCCGCCTCGCCGAGGCCGAGGGGCGCTTCAGCGTGCTGCAGAGCCGCGTGAGCGACGATAGCCGTGAACGCGATCTGGAGAACCGGGTGGCCCGGCTGACGCAGCAGCACGAGCAGCTGATGATGCGCGACTCGGAAGCCGGGCCGTATTTCCGCGCCGTGCGCTACGCCGAGAACGGAGCGGGTGTAGACGCCTTGATCGAGCAGACCGGCGTCACCCGCGCCGAGGCGGAGCTGATCGTCTCGTTGCACGGTAAGGCCAAGGCGGGCCACGCCGTCGAGCCGGCAGAGCCGATCACCGGCGTTTGAGCCCCGGCTACGGCGGGCTTCAAGCCATGCCGAGACCGAGGGCCTGGCCGACGACGTCACGCTGATCTGCAACGGCAGCAATGTCGGTGTCGGCGAACCCGAGGCGGCGGAAGTCCGGCCGCGCGGCGAGTGCTGCGGTCTCCTCGGCCGTGGGCTCCGGGCTCAGCGCGGCGATCGCGATCGACGTCGTCAGGACGGTCGCCATGGTCGTCTGCTCCGGGTCGTCGATCTGCGCCTGCTGCTCGACGGCCAGCGCGGTCTCGGCCGGCAGGTTCCAGCACTCGACGATCGCCTTGCCGATGCCGGCATGCCAGGAGTCGAGCAGGATCGCGACCTGATCCGGCGCGGCGAACAGATCGGGATAGCGCGGCGAGCGGCTCAGCAGATAGATCCGCCCGATGTTGTGGATCAGGCCGACGATGAGCGCCTCGTCGGGTTTTGCCTTGCGGCTGCGGTGGGCCACGAGGTAGGCCGTTGCCGCCGTGCGGCTCGCGCAGGTCCACTCGGGCGCCAGCAATTGCTGGACTCCGCGGAACTCGGCGCTTTCGCGGATCTGGCGCAGCGCGAACGTCGTTGCGGCCGTCTGCACCATGCCGGCTCCGATGCGCGAGATCGCAATCTCGAGATCCGTCGTCTCGACGCCGCCGCCGCGGCGTGAGCCGAAGGAGTTCGCCATCCTCAAGATCGTGCCGACGAGCAGCGGCTCGGCTGTCACCAAGCGCGCGAGCTCATCGATCGTGAAATCGGGCTGCGCCAAGGCATTGCGAATGCGGATGACCACTTCGGGCAGCGACGGCAGCTTGAGGTCGCCTTTCGTGAGCTCGGCCGCGAGGCCGCTGACGAGCGAGAATTCTTTTGCCTGAGTCTCAGCCATGCCGTGTCACCTCCAGTGGAGCTTATCGGCACGGGCCCGCATCACTTGAGAAGAACAAGGAGCTCTGTCGCCCCGGCTCAATTTCCTCCGCCGCCTGCCGATAAGGTCTTTATCGTTTGTCGGCCGCGGAGGCCCGGCACCATGGCGGAGGCACTTGCAGCGAAGCGGAAGGTGACACCTATCGTCAGCCTGATCTCCGATGCCTGCCGGAAGATTCTCACCGGCCGCGCCAGTCTGCCGAGCATGCCGGACGTGGCTGCCCGCATTCACAATGCGATGACCGACCCGAATTGGAGCATCAGCGCGGTCGCGTCGATCATCAAGGGCGACCCCGGTACGACGGCCTACCTGCTGCGCGTTGCCAACAACGCCTTGTACGCCGGCGTTACGCCGGCACGCGACGTCGAGCAGGCGGTCGCCCGGCTCGGCATGAACAGCACCCGCAATCTGCTGACGGCTCATTCTTTGCGTGCGATGTTCGTCACGCGTTCCCCAATGCTCGGCAACCTGATGCGCCGGAGCTGGCGTTCGAGTGCGCAGCTGGCTGCCCTCAGCGCCGTGGCCGCACGGCATGCGTCCAAGGTCTCGCCGGATCGCGCCCTGCTCGGCGGGCTGCTGCAAGACATCGGCGTGCTGCCGATCCTGCATGTGCTCAAGCAATATGAGGGACAGCTGAGCAACGAAACGCACGTGCTCGCGGCGATCGAGAAATTTGCTTCTTCGGTCGGCGTCGTCGTGCTGCAGCAGTGGGGCTTCGAGCCGGAGCTGGTCGAGATCGCCCGCAGCCGCGGCAACTGGTATCGGGATTCAGGCAAGGCGCCGGATCTCGCAGATCTCGTTCTGCTCGCGAGGCTGCACGCCCACATCGTCGACGGCGCCGCCGACGGTTTGCCGAGAATCGACGCAATCCCGGCGTTCAAGAAGCTCGACCTCGGTCCCTTGCAGGACGACTCGAGCTTCGACGTTTTGCACCGCGAAGAGCCCGCCGTGAGCGCGATCATGCGCTCCCTCGGCGCGGACTAGTCGACCCGACGCATGCACGCCCTGTCGAGCAAGATCGACCGGTTCTTTCCGGTGCGCTACTTCGCGTGGTCGGCTGGCATAGTGCTCACGCTCTGGTTCGGCTTCCGTTGGACCCAAACGGGCGAGGGCTCGATCATTGCGCTCGGTTGTCTGCTGCTGGCGCTGCTCGGCCTGCGTGACTTGCTGCAGCGCCAGCGTTCGGTGCTGCGCAACTACCCGTTGATCGGTCACCTGCGATTCCTGCTCGAGCTCATTCGTCCCGAGATTCGCCAGTACTTCATCGAAAGCGACAACGAGGAGACGCCGTTCTCGCGCCAACAGCGTTCGCTCGTTTATCAGCGCGCGAAGGGCGATCCGGACAAACGACCGTTTGGCACACAGCTCGACCAACGCGCCGCAGGCTACGAGTGGATCAACCACTCGCTGATGCCCACAGAGATTCGATCGCTGGACTTTCGCGTGACCGTGGGTTCGGCACCGAGCTGCACGCAGCCCTACAGCGCCAGCGTCTTCAACGTTTCGGCGATGAGCTTCGGCGCGCTCTCGGCCAACGCGATCTTGGCGCTCAATGGCGGCGC